>ERZ724505.198-NODE-198-length-40550-cov-5.722435_pt1 | contig 40550 bp, 32 predicted proteins | sample MGYA00376038_ERZ724505 | MGnify/ENA primary metagenome ERZ724505 (study PRJEB28724, sample SAMN07190884) | wastewater metagenome | isolation source: effluent of sewage treatment plant in Hong Hong | place: Hong Kong | collected 2016-03-17 ... | reverse complement strand
CATAAAAGAGGGTGTACTCTCGCCATGAAAAGGACACAGGCCTTTGTAATTCGTACCAGACTTTTTAAGTGATACGTACCTACTTATCAAATCGACAATACTTAACTTCTGTTTAACCTCATTAACAACGTCATTTACCATTAGGCTCTTTATAGCATCAAACCCACTTCAAGAACAGTACTACCGGGTTACGCTTGTTTTAAAAGTTACACTAAGTAGCATGGCACAGAGTATATGTTATAAACTACTTTTTGCACCACCAAAGCCAACTACAAGGTACCTTTAGTAGGCCTGCGCGAATATCCACTTATGCCTTGCCTCTCTACCACAGTACACACATTTCTTATCAGCTTCAGCTATAGCATCCAAAGGCAATGCTCTTGTTGTAGCTTTAGTTTTTTCTTTAATAGCTTCCTCGCACTCACTATTTTCACACCAAAAAGCCTTTATAAATCCACGTGATGTTTTCATGATATTTTCAAATTGATCAAACGTAGCCACTTCATGTGTATTTTTCAACGTAAAATCTTTAGTTTTTTCGTAAAGGCGCTCTTGCATTAATTGGAGAATGGCGCTTATTTGATGCAGCTCCTCAAAATTAAGCGTAATAACCTCTTTGTTGTCGCGTACGACAACTTTAAGCTGTGTTGAGGAGAATTCTTTCTCACCTACCTCTATTCTAATGGGTACCCCTTCTAGGTCATATTGGTTAAACTTCCACCCAACAGATTGCTCAGTAGCATCAGTCCTTGTAGTTATATTTAAATATGTTAATTTTTCCTCTATTCTATGCGCATAACTTAGTAAAGCCTTGTTATTACTCCCACTTTTTAACACAGGGATGACCACACATTTTACTGATGCAACTCTTGGAGGAAGAATTAATCCATTATCATCTCCATGTGCGAGAACTAATGCTCCCAATGACCTATTTGATAGGCCCCATGATGTTTGCCAGACGTACTGAAGATCTCCGTTTCTGCTTTGATATTTAACATCAAAAGCTTTTGCAAAGTTTTGGCCAAAGTTATGAGAGGTACAGGCCTGTACCGATTTACCATCCGGCATCAAAACCTCATAGGTATATGTACTATCAGCACCTGCAAACTTTTCACTCTCTGATTTTTCACCGACATACCCAAAAAGTGCAAAGTGTTCTTTATAAAAAGATTCGTACATTGAAAGCACCTGCATCACCATATTTTGAGCATCATCAAAGGTCTCATGGGCAGTATGCCCTTCTTGCCATAGAAACTCAGAAGTCCTCAAAAAATAATAAAGCCGCTTTTCCCATCTTACAGAATTGCACCATTGATTAACTTTCATTGGCAGGTCCCTGAATGAATGAATCCATTTGGAAAAATAACTAAAAATAATTGTTTCAGATGTTGGTCTTACTACAATTGGTTCAGCAAGCTCTTCCCCACCGCCATGTGTAACAATAGCAAGTTCTGGAGAAAAACCCTTAATGTGGTCTGCTTCTTTATTAAAATAGTCATATGGAATAAATAATGGAAAGTATACGTTACTTACACCTAATTTTTTTATTCTCACGTCAAGCTCTTTTTGCGCATTTTCCCATAAGGCATAGCCATTAGGTCTCCATACCATAGTACCTTTCACAGGACCGTGTTCGGCAAGCTTTGCCTGCTCAACCACAGAGTTATACCAGCCTGAAATATCTTTTGATTTTTTAACAATGTTTACTACAGATTCCTGTTCCATAAAAAAACTCGCCCTTTCGAGACAGCAAAATAAATAAGCTGCTACAAGGACGAGATAATCGTGTTACCACCTTGCTTCATAGATATATTACTATACCTAACTCTATAACCGTTTAAGGCATCTCGAAACTTAAGCCTTGTTCGAGTAACCAAGAGAGGTTATGCATACGCTTTCCCTCATTGCTCCTGGGTGGGATCCCAATCAACACAAGCTTGACCACAGAATAGCACAAAGAATATATTTCTCCAAATTGCTTTAACAGGTGTACCTTTGGAACTATCTCTTTTTATTTAATTACCTAACGTTCAACAAAAAGAAAGACTTTAATAATTAAACAAGTATTGGCATATTACTGGAAAGAACCTTCGAGAAAAAACCATAATGGCGTACCCGGAGGGACTCGAACCCCCGACTTCAGCGTCCGCAACGCTGCGTTCTATCCTCTGAACTACGGGTACACTAAAAGCAAGGGAATTATAGCAAACTAAGAATTGTCGGCACGTTGCCCTGTGACATTGATCTTGTTTACAAACATCTTGAGCAGTTTATCTGCAAAATCCTCCGGGGGCTTCTCCAAAAACGGCAGGTACTCATTCAGTAAGCTTTGTACCTCAGCAACCTTATCTTCCGTAACTAATACAAATAATCTAGAAACACCGTCCTTGTGTAGATCCAGATTGAACACAGTGTAACCTTCTTTTTGGGTGATGAAAAAATATCTGAAAGCATCCCAAGGAAAAAACTCACCCCCGTATGTAAAACCTAAAGTGGTAATTTCATACTTCACCTGCTCTGCGGGAGCAGCAGCAATCACATAACTAATGAACACTACTACTAATATGGCTATTATGGGGATAAATTCCTGGAGTATAACCAGCAAAACTAATACAACAAAAGCAATGATAGTCAGGGATCGCATGAACTTTTCATTCTTTTTTGTTGGAGGTAATTTGGTTAGCCCAATCCATTCAAGTAACACTTCTTTCTTTAATGGTCTCTCTTCTCTAGATTTGCCAGCCGGAACAACAATCTCAGAAGGATTTGGCATGTATTTGTTATTACTTAAACCTAAGACGTTTTTAAAGCTCAAATTATCGATGATTTTCATTTTATTTCTCATGGCGGAGGGTACAGGATTCGAACCTGTGGACGGTATTAACCGTCACGGCTTAGCAAGCCGCTGCATTACCACTCTGCCAACCCTCCATGATATATGGGTGGGCACCACTGCCCGTATTATATTACCTTTTTGATAAGTACAAAACAGTTTATCACCGAAGACCCACTTTGGTATAGCGAACTTACCAAAGATAAGAATTCTTCGCGTGACTCGATGCATGCTAGCACTAACAAAACATCTCTACCTTCAAGACACGTCTTACCGGCCCTGAAAGGCACTGCATTGAGTCCAAAGTGGCTAGCTACCTCTTTTGCCACTAATTGAATGTCTACCATCTTAGAAGTCTTGTCGCTACCATCAATATACACAACTAGGTGATCCTTATATACATAGCCTAACTCATGAGCATATTGACAAGCGTATCGAACAAGCACCTTGAGAGCATAGAATTCACGAACACACAATAAAAGTAACTTCATCAGCAGATCAGAATAATCATAAATAGAAAGTAGGTTATACGGAATGCATGAAGTGAAACAGGAAATATGTGGTTTACCTCCGACAGAGGGTTTGAAACAAACAGGACATACGTGCTCGTTTACCAATGTAAGTTTATTTAAACAATTGATACACAAACCAACAGCTGATTTCTTACATAAAGCACATCTTGTATAAAATAGAAGATTCAACAAATTATTCATTAATTATCCACAACACATGAAAAGCTTTAGTTAAGGTCTTCATCAGGGTCGATACCTATAGTAGCAGATCCAGCATGACTTATAGTCGAGATTTTTCTAAAGAGATTAGAATTTTTTGACGTAGTCGAATATACTAATGGTGTGATAGATCAACTTAAAGCAAAAGTAAAAGGCCTACCTCAGATATTAAACACCTTAAAGAGTGGTGTGGTATTAGTGTATAACGCAAATAAAGGCTTGGTTATAGCAAATTTTATAGCCAACACCTTGAATGAGCTAAGCCCGCTCTTGCTGGCATTCTTAACGGCCAGGGTGGTGGATGGACTTATCAGTAACCTTCAAAAAAATACAGTGGATTACACGGTCATTTACACTAACATTGCTCTTATCGTCTTTCTTTTACTGATAAGCTTTGTCTTATCTAAAATTGCTCAATTTACTGACCAACAGCTATTTATGTTCATGGATTTTCACACCGATACATTGCTTATGAAAAAGCTGTCTTCGCTGGATATGGAGATTTTTGAAAACCCCAAAACTAACAATTCTGTAATGAAAGCAAAGCGCAATATAAACAGACTGACTAGAATGGTAGAGAGTGCAATTTGGCTAACTACACAAGTTGTAGTTATGTTTACTACACTTATACTGTTCATTAAACTTAATCCAATCATTGTAGTCATCGTGTTAATCGCCAATGCCCCATTCTTTATTGAAAACGTTGTCTACGGTAAAAGGATTTGGGGCATCTGGGATGCAAAATCGGAAGATCTTAGGGATTACAGCGATACCTATGGATATGTCACCTCAGATCGTAGCATTGGCGAGGTAAAAATTTATGGTATTAGAGACTTCCTAATTAACAGAGCAACCACAATATACGGAGACTTTGTAAAACAGCAGAGGGTTGTGGAAACCAAGAGACTTAGCTCAAGTATACTCTTGTCAACCTTAAGCGCAGCAGGAAACGGTCTAACTATATTAATTATAGCTATTAGTGCGCTTGCACAAAAGATAAGCGTTGGCGCTGTAACCTTCTATATTCAAAATGCGAGAAGTTTATCCTCAAGTATTGCCTCAATTTTCTCAGCTCTTGCTAACATTGTAGATCACAGCACGTACGTTAACGAGTTATTAGATGTACTAAACACCAAAAACACCATTATTTCAGGTACAAAAGGACTAACTCCAACTGCGCAAGCACCGATTATAGAATTCAAAAACGTTACCTTTAAGTACCCAAACAGCGAAAAAGATGTGCTTTATAACTTTAATTTAACAATTAGATCAGGGGAACACATCGCTATTGTGGGAAAAAACGGTGCCGGAAAAACCACGTTAGTGAAACTACTCATGCGTTTTTATGATGTAACAGATGGAGAAATATTACTAAATGGCGTTAATATAAAAGAATACGATCTGACAAGTCTTTATAAGCACATTGCAACACTATTTCAGCTTTTCAACACCTATCACTATGATGCTAAAACTAACATTGGCATTGGCAATATAGATGATATAAATAACAGAGAGGGGATTTATACTGCGGCCAAAACTGCAGGAGCTGATGAATTTATTCAAGACTACGCAAATAAATACGATCAAATCTTAAGCAAAAGATTTAGTGCCGGGATTGATCCATCATACGGTCAGTGGCAAAGAATAGCCTTAGCAAGAGCTTTTTTTAAAAATGCTTCTATACTTATATTAGATGAACCAACAAGCGCTATTGACCCCAAAGCTGAGGCAGAAATATTTGAGCATCTCTTTGATTTTGCAAAAGATAAAAGTGTTATTATAATTTCCCACAGATTTTCAACTGTAAGAAATGCACAAAGGATACTTGTTATCGAAGATGGTAAAATAGCTGAAGCCGGTAGCCACGAGGAGTTAATGAGTAACCCTACAGGCATCTACGCAACAACATTTGAGATCCAAAGAAAAGGGTATATTTAACGGGCCTGTAGCTCAATTGGCTAGAGCGCTGCATTCGCATTGCAGAGGCAAGGGGTTCGAATCCCCTCAGGTCCACCAAAATGTTACAATATATAAGATGCCTGACACCCCAGAACAATTATACTCATCTATATCATCTAAAGAATTAGCAGAACAAAACCTCACTAACTTAGCACAAGAGGCAAGCCAATCTCCGCCTACTGAGAGGGCACCGATACTGTATTCGGATAATGTTGAGGTAGGAGGAAAGATGGTGGAAGTAGCAGTTCATAAAACTACACCTTTTAGCGAAGTGCCTGAGGAGGCATTTCAGCGAGTTTTTGCTACTTTAAACGACATATTACCAAGCGATATGAAATTCCTAACTGCAAATATTGAGGTAACTAAACGAGGTATGGAGGGAAGAATCGATAATGAAGCAGGCTTTGAAAGACCGAGATCGCTAAGAGCAAGGCGTGCCGAGCTATACGGAAAGGTGGCACTAGTCAGAGAAAGGATTGCTGATATTCGAATCGAACAAGAAGCAGTGAACCAACAAATAGTGGAACTTAAAGACAAAATTGTTAGTACAGACAGTGTAGAAATGAAAAATGAATTAAGACGTCGCATTCAAGGTCTGGAAGAACAAAAGAGAATAATTGCTGAAAATAATAAAGAAAGGCTTGAGGGTGCAAGAAAAGAATTACAAATAATAAACCTGGAAGCAAGACTTAAGGATGTTATTACAGAACAGTACTTGAGAGGGCAACAAGAAATCACTGTGCAAACAGAGTATGGTAAAGTTAGTGCTCAATCTTTTCACCTAATGCCACCTCCGGAGACCATAAACGACGAGAACAGAGGCCTACCGCCAATTGTGCTGATAGGAGGATGGGGGGCAGATGCAGCAGGAGTAGAGAACATGGCTGTGGAACTTGCATATAAAGGTAGGGAGGTATTTTTTGTTGGCTACCCTGACTCATATGGAGGTGAGGTACCTCTTGAGTTTGCAAAAGCAACCACACAAGCAGGAGCGGAAGGACTTAAACCACAGGCCGAATTTTTTATTGCAGCACATACAGCACTCCTCAAGATATACGGCTGGGATGGAGATGTAGAAGTCTGGGGACATTCTGCAGGCTCAATGCTAGCTGCTCAAATGCTAAATGACAAAGGCTGGGCTGATAGGGTAGATAATGCAATGTTAATTGCACCTGCAGGTACTGCTGAGCAATCACAACTAAATCAAGTTGTAGGTTATGCAAGAAACATAACACGTTATTTGCGCAACATTAGAAGATTACCTAGTGATCTTGCAAAACACTCGTATGTAAGTGGGAGAAGGACTGAGGTTAACAAGAAAAATCCTATAAGAAATAGACTTCATACAGCTCTACAGAAAATTGTTTGGAATGAAGGAACATTGCCTCATGCTCGGACAATACAACAAGACACATACAATGGGGCAAAGATAGGTAAAGGTAAAATACATCTAATCCACGGAGGAGAAGATTATGCAACTGGTGCCGCAGCAAGAGATAATCAATACACACCTAACAACAGTAAGATAGAAGTGCATACGGCCTTGGGTATGAACCATGCTGACTTTATAATGGACCCGGAATCCGTCATTGAAATGGTCGACAAAGTGAGACGTGGCCCGGAGTCGGAACAAGTTCAAACCATACTAAAATAGCGCTTGAAATTCTTTCAATACTAACCCCAAGGCCGTTTCAATATTCTTAACGTTCACTAGTATACCCCCCGCTGCATTCTTATGACCTCCACCTCCAAAGCGTTTTGCTAGGGGCACAACATCAACATCACCCCTTGATCTAAAAGAAACGCTGTAAGTGTTAGGGGTGTCCTTCTGTTCTTTTATAAAGAATGCTACTCTCATAAGTTTAATCTTAAAAAAAAGATCTACAGGAGAGACATCAAATTTCTTATCTAAATCAATACCACAGGATATAGTTTCGGCCAGAGTTGCGTAGGAATAAACTAACCCAAAAGACTCATCTATTACCATATTCTTATACGCCAGTGCTTTCATCTTAGTCTCATCAAGAGAATCCACATTAAAGAAAGTGGATAAAAAATAACCGTATGGTTTTTGACTTAGCTCTAATAGTTTAGATGCTGAGTAAAAATCCCATGATTGGGCTGACTGAATAGTGAAAAATTGAGCATCGCTTAAAAGACCCACAAGTAATAAACACGCTTCTTGCTCTGTGGGAATAATCCCCTCTTCCTCCATAAGCTTGTAGATGACTGAACAAGTTGAACAATATTTAGCAATATAATACAGATCTCCAAACCCTTTATTACTATCTATGTGATGATCAATGCAGATGGCTTTGATATGTTGAAGTTTAAAAGTTCCTGTATCTGAAATTTTATGAACGTCGCCTGAATCGGAGAAAATATGCAGATCAAACTTACTAAAATCAAAGGTTTCAGGATCTATCTCTGTCTCTATAGGTAGTTCGCCCACTATATCCAGTAAGTTCTTTTTATATTCATCTGTGATTCTGTTGAAATAGGCAAGTTTGATATTTTTACCAAATAACCTTTTAGATAAAAGGTGAATACTTAAAGCAGAGCAAAAAGCATCATAATCGTACCTAGCATCTATAAATAAGATTATGTTTTGGGATTTCTTAATTGTTTCAAATAGCTCTTTGGAAGTAGTGTTTGTCAGAAACATAAAGAGATTTTAGCATCAAAAAGCACCTTTATGTACTTTAACAACACTAAACTGTAAAATAAGGCATTGGAGGAGTACCGAAGCGGTCATACCGGGCTAGTCTCGAAAACTAAGCGTGGAGCAATCTACACGTGGGTTCGAATCCCACCTCCTCCGCCAAGTAGTAAAATCATTGCATTTTAGTTACCTATAATTTCACACAGCAATAGCGCACTGTTGCGTGGGACTTTAATTTAGAAAAACTAAAACTTTGCACACTTACAGTGATGCGCTTTCACCTGTTTTCCGAACAAATATTGCCTTACAGCTACCCATATCTGGACTATACCATGCCCTATTTCTCTATCTCGAGGATGTAATGTATGTTGACTAGTAAACGGAAGGCACGTCACAAAAAGGCAAGTTATTGTTCGTCAAAATACGAGAGGGTGTCATCTTTTAGATTTACTACTTTGTTAACTCTTACCATTTCTACAAAATACCTGTCATGTGAAATTAAAAGAACTGCTCCGTTGAACTCACGTAGTGCTTTTTCTATCACTTCCTTGGTCTCAATATCTAGATGGTTATCCGGCTCGTCGAGAATCAGCAAATCGTAGTTTTTCTTGGCTATAATACTAAATGCAACCCTGGCTCTTTCTCCCGGACTCAACTGAAAAATTCTTTTTTGTAGATCATCTTTTTCAAATAAAAATTTCTTTAAATACCCAAAAGCGTCACCAAAGAAAGCACCGGTAACAGTGCAAAATTCATCGAGCACTGTGTTACTCTGATTAAACGCATGCTGTGTCTGTGAGAAGTAACCTATGGTCACATTGTTGCCAATAATAATCTCTCCGCTAGTTGGTGCCTCAAACCCCATCACCATCTTTACTAGAGTGGACTTACCGGCTCCGTTGGTACCATAAAGCCAAATTTTCTCTTTACCACGTAACTCAAAGTTAAGCTCTTCAAATACTTTTTTATCTCCATAGTATTTTGTAAGACCGGATAGTTTAATCATAAGCTTTTGCATATGAGCATCAGAAGCAAATCTTAGATCTCTAACTTTCTTAACCTCATACTTCTCTTTACTATTATCTTCTACCTCTCTTTTTATTCTTTTCTTAGCAGATTCAACAGCCCGTCCTCTTTTCTTACCATCTTTTATTTTACGAGCAGATTCAAGCAACCTCTCAAGCTGCGCTTTTCTCTTTAAAAATAAAACGTATTCTTGATCCCATTTATCTATAAGTTTCAGTTTTTCTGTACGGTAGTTATCGTAATCCCCTACAAACCTATAAACACTGCCGTTGTCTATTTCCCAAATCTCATCCACAGTTCTGTTTAGAAACTGTCTGTCGTGAGATATCATAACTACTGATACCGGTAAATACTTAACGTATTCTTCAAACCACATAATACCTTCTATATCTAAGTGGTTAGTGGGCTCATCGATAAAAAGAGTGGTCGGCTCCATAAGCATAGCCTCGATTAACTTCACTTTCATTTTCTGCCCTTCGCTTAAGGTGCTAATGGATTGGTACGGATCGAAATTGTGAAAATTTAGTTTTCCTGCCAAAGCATCTATTTTATAAAAGTCCCACGGCTCTTCAAGCCTCTTCTCAAGATACTCTCCCACAAGCTCATCAGGAAAATCAAACTCTTGAGGTATATAGCCAATGACCTCTCCTTGCATATCAATTGTTCCGTTGGTGTGATCTTCAACACCAATTAACACTTTAAAAAGGGTGGTTTTACCACAGCCATTTCTGCCAACAAGACCAATTTTAACTCCATTACCTATACGTAAATCAGCTTTTTCAAATAGCACTCTGTCGGCATATTTCTTTGTAAAGTTTTTAGTTGTAATCACAGCCTATATTCTAACAGATAACAAAGGGCATATTTCATCTTAAGGTAAAAGAACCTTGTCCTAGTATCTAACCGTTCAATAGGATATCGAAGATCTGTTCTAACACTAATAAACAATATTCATTTAACAAACCCGTGGGTGTATGCACACTACAGCAAATTTCCATTTGCACAATGTAAAGAGTTAAATTACATACAAACATTAAATGCCCCTAATAAGGGGCATTTAATATTCCAAGTCTTTACTAGTTTCTAGAAGAACTTAGTTATGTTAATGTCTTCAAGCATGATCTCTGCTGGAACAGTACCTTCTAATTTAAAGACTACTTTAGAGTCAGCGGTTATCTCAGGAGCTTCAAACCAAAACATGTAAAAGTTCTTATCAGATGACAATGAAACCGTTCTACCTTGCCAATCTGGGACAGCTGTAGGAAACAAAGCTGCTTTAGTAACAAGCATTGTAAGCCTAATAGGGCTGGAAGAATTTGCACTGATTCTAGCCGTTACAAAGTAAGAGGAACCTCTAGTTAAATTAAATGAGCTAGCCTTTTTAAATGCATACACAGGGGTTGCTTTCGGAAATTTAACTATTTTTATTGCCAATTGATCTTCAGCTTGGCTAAGTATTTTAGTTTCTCCCCCTTTATTGCCTGTTATCCCCCATACCGATGACGTCATATCGTCACATGTATTTTTTGTACATGCGGAGCTACATGTAGCAGGACAGGTTCCATTAGACTCTCCAGCATCACACCCTTCTCCTTGCTCTTTAAGTCCATTACCACAAACTGAGGAAGGAGGGTTACCACCACCGCAAGTATTAAGGGTACAACTAGTACTGCAAGTAGCAGGGCAATCACCATTGCCACTTCCAAGATCACATGCCTCACTACCCTCTTTTACCCCATCTCCACATACTGTTGAGGGCGGTACAATTATACTATCAGGATTATCCCATACAGAAAAATCGGGATAGGGACCTCTTTGTAGAGAAGCAAGAGCATGTTTTGCTCTTAAATCAACACGAGAGTTGCCAAATTTTTCCTCAAATAAAGCATTGTTAACACGATCTGTATTACCGTTAAATTTAGAAGCAACATTTAAGACTAGCGCCTGATTGACGTTCTCAAACAACCAATCCACACAGCCACCAATACCACTTGCAAAGATATTTGAACTATTGAAAATATTCACAGAATTGTAGTCTTCACACTTAAACCCCCGTAATGCTACATTTCGTGCATCTCTAATTTCAATCTGCATAGAAGCACTGTTGGGTTTACAATCACTTGGCTTTTTCGCTTCAGGAGGACAAACATAGCCACCATCTTCCGGATTTACTCCATAGAATGTAATTGGTTTAACAGTGCCTAATACCTTGAATCCTCGAAACCCTGTATACCACTGCCTTGCAAAACCACCCCCACCAGTTCCAATACCGTAGAACCTACCACCACCATTGTCACTTATGAAATAGGTGTTCCTAGGGGCAAACGTATTAACGGAACCTGCAGGATATTGATCAGGTTTACTACCAATACGGTAAACTAATGTCTTTCCAGATCTTACGTGTAATGCTCCCATTGGCTTATTCGGAGCCACATTTGTCCCAATATGAAGGAAAGCTATAGTAGGAGATGCAGTAGGGCTATTTTCTGTTCGCAAAACATATTTGGGATTTCCCGTCGTAACAATCATGCCGGGGTGGTTTCGTATTTCAGATTTTGCACCGGTCATTCCAATAATGGAGACGTTGCCTTTTATATCAAGAGTGTCCTTGACCAAATAAGTACCCATTGGAACCAAAACATATTTTACACCACTAGCATTGATAGCGTTACTTAGCGCTTCGCGTTGGTCAGGAGAAGAAGCGCTAATGTTCGTAACAGGGGATATGCCCTTATCTTTAAGATAAACGTAGGCAGGGTCTCCTGCTTTAGATCGTTCCATTATGACATCAGGGCTGGGCAATATACTACGATCTACACCGTGTCGTGCTAGCAAAGAATTAACGTTGGGTGCACTACTTGAACGATTAATATCGTAGAAGTCGTCTTTTTTCATGACACCGTCCTCATATCTCACACCAATATTCGCGCCGTAGTCCTTCATTACTTTGGAATAAAGCGATACATGCGCCCAACCAGAAGCGTTACCAGCAACAGGGGAGTTACTACTCGATGTTGTAATTGTTTGAACTTTTTCCAAATACACATTCTGAAGTGTTAGTTGTCTTGTACTATTATCTATAGCTGGAGCAGCCGAAGCTGTTCTTACTTTGATTACACCATCTGAAAGTGCGTAGGCACCTCCGCTATTTGTAGACCCAAGATAAGAATAGTTTGTCGGAGCATCGCTGATTATAGGAGTAGACTGTTTTTCAATATAAAATCCGTTAAGCGATAGAGGACCTCGTTGGCTAAGACTGGCAATAGCATAATCCGTTTGGTTGATAAGTCTTACGTTATTAAAGGATGGCCAAGAGGGCATCCCGCCATGAATACCAATACGTCCACCCACAACTTCTATATCCTGAGCTACTGAACTAGTTCCAATCAAACTATATATGCCTGCAAAACTATCACCTTCCGCAGTTACTTTTATATTGGAAAGAACGTTACCCTGTGCACCGGCAAATCTAATACCAATTGCATCTGGGTTGCCTGATTTTATGACAAATTCTAAATTCAGTGCTCCTTCACCCATCATCATTGCAGCGTTGCCATCTGTTTGATTAACGTCTTCAAGCTGGATATCATAGCTTGGATTACATCCTTTCGATCCTTCTTCAGTCTCACCGGCACCTTCGCACGCATAAAAGTGAATCATTGCCTTTTTTCCTTCTATAGAGAGGTGTTGGAGGCTTTATTATCATTAAACGTGTTTTCTTTTAAAACTATTTTGGGTAAGGGGCCTTTAGTTGAGCCCATAAGCACATGGGAAGTAGCACCCCCATGTCTATCGTGTAAGGCTACGAGAGTGTTTGAAATAGTGTAAGTACCTGAGGGAAAGAAAACCACACCACTGCTAGAGTCTCTTTTACGACCTGCTTCATAGGCAACATCCATTGCTTTCTGTATGGCTGCAGTAGAATCCCTTGCACCAGTAGGGTCTGCTCCAAACTCAGGGGCTGTGACGTCGTAAAGTCCCGCAGTCTTCAACTCCGCATAAGAAAGAGTGGAAGCTCCTCTTACTGAACCAAATCGTGACAGAATGCCAGGATTTACTTTATTCAAAATAAAAAGAAAGGAAGCAATTACTACAAGAACTATCAATGTGAATTTATTGAGCAGAAGTTTTATCATGTTACAAATGATAAAGTGTTACTTCATGCAAAGTCAATAGGGTGACAAACTAGCTATGTACGTAACGGAGCTCTGCGTCATGTTTTCACACTCAGAAATTTTCGAAAGTCCCAGACAATACCTCAAAAATCACTTAAGCCTGTGACATTTACCAGGCATGCCTTAATAATTTAAGAAATACGTCTTTCACTGAGCCAAAAGCAGGCCTACAAACTTCTGGTGGAGATGGGGGGAGTCGAACCCCCGTGTTGAAAACCTTAACACACAAGTTTACAAGCTTTCCTCTCAATTTTCTTAAGAAGTAGGGCTTGAGTTACCCATAAACCTTCAGCAGACCTGTGTTTGCGCTCAGAGCACTCGGCAGTGCTATATAGTCAAATAACACTTCCTCATTCCGGTATTATTAGGCCTATTCAACTGACCCGGAAAACGGATGGTAGACCTATGCCTGTTTTATTAGGCATAAACAGCAGCATAAACTGGCTGTGCAACGTTAGTGTTGGCATTTATTATTTGCTTAAGGATTAACAAGCGTTAAGCCGCTTGGCTTGCCCATGTATTTCGAATTTCCAATCAAATCCTTGGCATCCCCAGATTGTTAAAGTACTTGTGTATTATACCAAAATTTAGCTGTTATATATAGGAAAGAAGGCTTAATAAGCACTACGTCTAAGCCTTTTAAACATCTGGTCAGTTTCTTTTTTCATTTGCTTCTCTTTTTCTACTTGTTTTTTCTCAAATTCCTTTTTACCTCTTACCACTCCAAATTCAAGTTTAACGTAATTACTTCTAAGAATTAAAGCAAGAGGCACTGCTGTTTTTCCCTTGTCAGATATCTCCTTAACCACCTGCTGTATTTCATGCTTGGATAACAAAAGTTTTCTTTCTCTTTCTATTAATTGTTCTGAAAAATTACCTCCGTATTTTGAATAACGGTCAATCTTAAGCCCAACCACAAACAACTCCCCACTGCGCTGCGTAATGTACGAACTCTCCATGTGCCCCTTACCCTCTCTAAGTGCCTTAACCTCATACCCCATCAACGATATACCTGCAATGTATTTCTCTAACAGCTCATAGTTAAACAAAGCCTTTTTATTTCGAGCTAGCATCATAGCGAAACTTCTAGCACTTTAGTACCAACCAATAAATACATTGTTTTTTCATCACCTGTGACTGTGAAGTCTTTTAGATCATTCCATTTAGTTTTATCTTCATCCATATATTGCTTTTCGAATTTACCATCCTTAGCTAACACAACAATTCTATTACTCCCAAGATCGGAAATGTAAAAACTATTTGAATCCTCAACAGTGTAGATCTTGCCGGGTTTCTTTATCGGAGCATCTATTCCCGCTATTTCGAAGTTATCTTTTGACCCAGCAGTAAACTTTGTGATACTCCCGTCACTATTTAATACATAAATGCTGACATCGATAACAAAAGACACTGCATTTGCAAGAGAGGAGTCTGTTGCCCAAACTGTACTTGTTAAAGAGGCACCACTTTTGGTGTATTTGTTTATCTTGTTACCATCGACTTCGTATATAAAACCAAGATAAGGGAAAACTATTTTTGGATTTGGAATAGTGTAGCTAGTAAGAACCTTGGAATTAACTATATCGTAAACTTTGTAGCTTGAAGTATCTGTAAAGACAAGAGAATCTTCTTCAAAGTTTAAGTTTTTGATCTCCTTAAATACGCCTGGTTCGGCTACAAATTTCGCAGTATCCAAGGCAGAAATATATACTTTCCCGCTAACGCTATCAGATACCACAAGTCTATCATTTACTAGTTGTATTCCGTTGGGTACAGCACTTTCATCAACTAAAGATAGGTCATAAAATACTGTAGATTTTACACGATTCAGATTGAGAGCCTCGTTAAGAGATTCTTCAATCTCTTTATAGACACCCTGCACTTGCGGGAGATCCTTTACCTTCTCTACTTGATTCTCAACACTTTTAAGAGTTATTAAATCCTTTTGGGACAGCTCGTCTTTTGAAATTAGATCTTTACCTCTGTTAATAAGTTTTTGTAATTCTTCTTGCGCATTAATATTAGTGTTTGCTTGAGACAGCATGTACACTGACGCGACGAACGCAGTAAGCACTAGTCCAAAAATGATAAAGGCGAATATTTTCTGAGGATTCGGAGCTCCCCTAGGCTTTAGTTTCAGCAGCCCCTTCTTTAGCTTAAAAAAGCTTTTATCTGACTCTTTTTTTATACCTAAACCTGTGTTTGAGACTTGGATATCGACAATCTCCCCTTCAGAAAATTCTTCAACAACCTGAAACTTAATAACCAACGCCGCTGAGCCGGAGCCCAACTCCGCTTGTTTTATAGGAGTAGTGTTTTTAAAAACCCTGTCCGGACCAAATTGATCAACGAATGCTTTAGAACTTAAAAACACAATGTCATCGTCTTTTACAAGCCCGGATGCAATAGAAAAACCACCTTCAGATATGGCGTCAACTTCTTTAAGGGCACCTTCTCGCATTATATAAACACCCATCTGCCCAAATGTAACTATATAGACAACTTCACCCCAAAGAACAGAGATGGAAATGTTGAACTCAATATTGTTACTTAAGTCAGATCTAAGAGAGCCTAATTTATCCTTAAGCTCTATAACTGCTTTTTCCAAAGGTTGAATAGGAGATGAGCTTTGTGCTGTATAGTAAGAGTTGTGTAACACATCCGTTACTACTTTTTGTACTAATTGTGTATCAATGTTTTCAGTGGTCTTTAGTTCAAAGACTGAGTACAGAGATCCGTGTGTGTAAGTTATACTGTCACCATCCGGCTGTATACTTAAAACCCCGGAAAAGTGAGCTTCTTTTTCTTCAATAACCGGACTAATTGTTTGGGTAATAACTTCAAGCTTTCGTTTCATATTAAAAAGCAGCTAGTACCGCAATTAATAATAGAAAAAATGTTGCAAAGAAATGAACCGATGCCATAAATACAAAAACAGATCCCCAAACAGTTCTAAATGTTGTATTCATAAGCTGCACTTGTCTTAAAAGTACAAATGCAAAAACGATATATAATAAAATAAGAGGTACCATTAAAATACCTATGAGTTGATAGAATAGATTAAAAAAATTCAAATCAAGCATCATCCCCTCCTGTGTTTTGTTTAGATTTAGCAACTAAATCAGATATTATATCAGCTGCCCTAGCCGGTTGTGGGATTTCTTGAAACTCTAGTTCTCTTTTCTCAGCAGCAGTTTGGATTATTACATTACCGAAGTTAAACGAAACTTCGACAACCCCTGTTATGGTATGAGTAACATCCTCAACACTCTTAAGGGGTGCTTCTGTAATATTTCGTTGAGAAAACCCTGTGAAGTCCATATCAACAATTCTTCTGTTGGTAATAATATTAACGTTATAAAACCAATTCATATAATTCATAAATGTATAGAAAAACCAAAAGAAATACCATGCAAGAATGACGACAAAAGTTAAATCCATAGGAAATGAAACGAATATCGGATCATCTGTAAAAAGAGCGATTGAGCCAAGAAACATAGGCGCAAAAAACATCAAGGAGGACACAACAAGCCACGGTATATTTGTAATTAGCGAACGTCTCAGCAAGAGGAGAATAAACTCCCCTTCATCCTCACCATAAAATTTAGTAGACTGTGGCCTTTCTAAAAAAGCGCTAAGAAGCATTGACATGGCTGTATTATAACATTATTAGGTTTGAATGGAATTCAAATTTTGATTTTGACAATATGTAAAATTAAGCATATATATAAGGTATGAATGGAACTACTCGATTAGCACAATTAGAAGAATTTACTCAACGCGCCGTAGATAGAGGCGCTGCAGTTGATCCAGACGTAGTGGCAGCTCTTGAAACAGTGCAAAACGCACGTGCTGACGTACAAAATATGTTAAATGGGGGACCTACCCCAGATCTAAACGGTGTGGTAACCGCGCTTGAGAAGATTGAAGGCGCAGGAATACAAGCGTCGATCTAATACCGCCCAGCAAGTGACTTTTAGATTTATGTTTCTTGTAGAGATGTTTTCTGTAGTTACTTATTAGTCTTTCTTTATCTCATATAGCCTACTCTTGATAGAGATGTACCCCGGTGCCCGTAGGTTAAATACTGTTTTAAACCTATCCCCTGAAACAGTAACACTGCCCTTATCGGTATCCATCTTAATTGATGCTGTTTGACCATTATTACCAATACTTGTTGAAACACCTGTAACCTTGGAATATCCCCCACCGTACTTCTTTGCCTTGTCCTTCATCTCATCCATGCTGTAAGGATCTCCTCCCCAACAACTTGTAGTAGTTGGAGAAATATGAGATTTTTCATCACTTGAACCCTCATTCCACACGACAACTGCATTAAGAATGTCTGCCATTTCTTCTTCGTCTAACCACGGGTGACTTCTCCCACATTTATCAGAGTTAAATGTATAACTCTTTGAATACCACGCCCAATAAAACCAAGGAGATTTTGCTCTTTTTTCATAGGCTTCTTTTGGCCAATCACCTTTTTTATCCCAACCAATGCTATCTATATAACCTCCGGTTGTAGACGAATACATTCCGGAACTATCACCTGAAATTATTTCGTTTTCTGTCTCATCAACAGCTTCTTCCCACTCTTTGGGAGGATCTTCTGATTTACTCTTTAAAAAAACTTGGCAAGATTGAGAGGTGCAAATCGATTTGCCTGCTTTTACGTATCTATAAGCATAAGTTCTTGCTGCAACTGCTTGGGCCTTTAAAGCATCCTTAGGCCAGTTACTAGGCATCTCTGCCAGCCCATACAAATACTCTTGAAAATCCATCTCCCCGTATCCGTCTACTTCTATTTTGTCAGGCAGATCATCGTCTTCTTTAACGTCGTTATCGTAATAAAATTCAATAATCTTTTTATAATCTTGCTTATCCTCAGCTCTCCCTTTTGCACCGTACTGACTCATACCTTTGTAATGGGTGTAAGCACCGTACGAAAAAGCGGCAAACGCCGGGCTAAAAGGTGCATCAGGCACTTCTGCACTTGGAGAGTCGTAGTCACCAACAGTACCATTATCCCCGCCGGATTTAGCGTTTATAATATCTTGCTGTTTCTTTGAAAGTTCCGAGATTTGTTCGCTTAGTGAACTAAGTGTTTTTTCAATATCTTTCTTTTGCTCACCTAATACATTGAATTCGGTTTGCGCTGCATTCTTTTGTGCATCAAGCTGAACTTTCAGTGCTACTAGCTTTGCTTGATCGGCTTCTATATCTTTCTTTATTGCCTCTGCCTCTTTTTTGTCTTTTTCAAAGCTGCTTATCTCAGTGTTAAGAGAGTAAATAATTCTTGTTGCATCTTCTTTAATTGCTTTTTCAATTGAATAAGCATGGTTGGCGTATTCAAAGCCATTAAGACCTGCAGGCGCTTCGTATAGCAAAAAGGATTCGAATGGGGTTAGCTGACCGTTTTGATAAAATGACCTAATTGCTTTATTCCTGACAGATATTTTATATTTCAAAGACTGCCTACGATCACCTAAGTTTTTACTAATCACTGAAAGCTTACTTGAAAGCTCTTCCACTTGTTGATGCAGCTTATCTATCTCACTTTGAGTAATAGATGTCTTGGTAGAAAGTGCAGTTAGTTGTTTTGATATCTCTTCTTGATCTCCTCTAACATCGCTTAGTTTTTTGGAGGTCGATTCATACTCTTTTTCCTTTTTATCAATCTTTCTCTCCAAACAATCCGCTTTGTCATCAAGATACTTATAATCATCACAGTCCTCTGCAAAAGAGGTGTTCAATATAGTTAATGACAAAACACAGATGGGTAATATAATTAATATAATCCGGATTAAATTTTTCCAGGAGGGCATGAAAAGATTATACCAAATAAAAACCCTACTTATATGCGCTCTGTTTTTAAGCCCACTAGTCATTGGTGATGAAAAGGCACACGCACAGGAACTCCTTGAAATAAATCCAAAAACTACCACCTGTGGGCAAAAACTCACAATCAAAGCCGGTGTGTTAGACAAGACTAAAGCTTATACATTAGGGGTCGAGTGCACAGACTTTGCCTGCACTAACCCTCCGGGGTTTTCTCCTCTGACTTATGCCATTCCATTAGGATCTGTAGCCTTCACAAAAGAGGAGAGCTTTAATGTGAATGCAAAATGTTCTACAGGGTTAGTAAAAGCCCCGGCAGGAACATATACAGTTAAGCTTATTGAAGGCGAGAGTAAAAAAGTGATTACTACTGATGAGTTTGAACTCGAAGATAAATCCCCAACTACGTGCCTAATTACAATCGATCCCATTATCGAAGCAACACAAGATGCTAGTTATTCAATTCAAGGAAAAGCCGGATGCAAGTACAAAGTAAGCGTTATAAATCCTGTAGGGATGAGACAACCTGTAGAAGAAATTGAAATACCGGCAGGAGGTACGTACAATGGAACACTTGCTAAAACTATCATTGCAGGGAAAGGAAAATACACAATTGCAGGTATTGCAGATGCCAGCTGCTCAGATATTTCGGTTGATGATAAAGAGTGCGCAGTGGCAACAACAAAGGTCATAGACGGCAGCTGTATTTATTCCCAACAGGACAAGAGACTTAATTGTGAGCAATGCGCAAAAGGCAAAGCCTGTACTTCATCCGGAACGTGCGCAGTAGACACAACAGGAGGGTGCACTAAAAACACACCTGAAAAAGCGGGGGAACAAGAAAACACAGGTGTCAGTAAAGTAAAAAACTCAAATACAAATATAGTCACCAGACTGAGCACCGCTGGTCCTAATTCTTTATTCGGTATTTTTATAGGTATGGTAATTTTTGGCTTAATAGGTTATAAAGTTCTAGCCTATAGATTTAGAAAAGACTAAGCTTTATGAAAGTGATTAAAACGCTATTTACAATAACTATACTGCTTATGCTTACACTCCCGTTTAAGGTGTATGCACAGTCAGCAGATCCGCAACCATTTGAGCCGTTACCGGGATTGGATTATAAGGATTTCGGCGGATTTGATGAACTACTTGCATCAGTTCGTGGCTTGTTGGTTCCCTTGGGCTTTGTTCTGGCACTTATACTGATTGTAAAATGTGGTTACCAATTCATGACTAGCCAAGGAGACCCGTACAAATTAAAGGATGCTCAAGAATGTCTTACTTCTGCTATAATCGGACTAGTGGTAGTATTGCTCTCAGTGAGCATTCTAAACACATTAATTAGTTCGACAATTACAAATCTATAGAAGGAGGTGTAGTAACAATGAATTTATTATCAAGTTTAGTGGCCCCGGTATTAGCTCAAGATGTAGGGTCAGATAAAGTTATATTTGGCAACATCGCAGGTATTTCCGACCTAAGAGGGCTTTTTACCTTTATAACAAATGTTACCATCATTATTGGTGTGTCGTTGGTTGTTGTATTCTTAATCTTAGCTGGTATTCAATACATAACAGCAAGAGGGGATGTCAAGCAGGCAGATGCCGCAAGACAAGCATTAACAAATGCAATTATAGGTTTCATAGTTGTTATTGCAGCAATAACAATAAGAACAGTTGTTCTTAAACTTGTAGGTCTTGATGCAGGCGTGATTGACGATATCGCACCAACACCATAGTTTTCGTCGAGAAAATACAACCCCACCAGTGTGGGGTTGGTTTTTGTCCATGAAAATTGCACAAGCCGATCCATTCAAATATATTCCAAATGAAGACCCGACTACGGGAATTAGGACATTTAAAAACCTGAGTGAATGGGCAATATACGCAATTAACCTTTTCGCAATCATCACTTTCAGCATGTCTTTGATCAGTATTATTGTGGCAGGTATCAAGTACACCATGTCTAAGGGGGATGTTAAGGCCACACAAGTAGCTCAGCAAACTTTGATCTATTCCATTGGTGCAATGTTCGGAGTAATCTGCTCCTATGTATTCTTCAGATCGATTCTCGGGACGCTTAATTTCAGTGAAGGAACGGGCCCGATTATTGATTTTGTAGGAGGCTTTAGCCAATGAGAAAAATAACTCCTCAAATCGTACTTTTTACCATCGTCTCATTAATGCTGACTCTTTTCCCATTAAGAATTGCGTTTGCTGCACCTACTGTTGGCTCAGTATGCTCGCAGATGAACAACAAAGACTATATCGATAACCCTCCGCTTGTGGGACTTGTTTGCGTTCTTGTAAGATTATTTAACTACGGTATAGCTGCAGTTGGAGCTGTATTTGTATTCTATTTCATCTTTGCAATGTATAAGTATGCAACCTCTTGGGGAGATCCAAAGGGCATGCAAGCAGCACAAGGTACTATCACTAATGCAATCAAGGGACTTGTTATAGTTATCGGAACAATTACAATATTCACAATTGGCGGCAATCTTCTTGGACTTAAAGGCGAGTACACCTCATTCACACAAAATATAAACCCATTCAATATGTTAATGAACGCTATATGTAGTTTTCTTGGAGTTGCCGGTATTAAGTGTGATTAGTAAACAAGCGTAGGTGCGGCATCAGGAGGGGTTACTAGATACTGACTATATACGAAAGGAGTTCTTAGCGGATTACCAGTAATTCCTTTGGCCTGTATTTCCATTTGAATTGCTTTGTCGTAAACCCATGCATCTCTAGGAAATATTTGTAGTACGTTTTTACTACCGTCTTTAAGTTTAAACCCAACATTGTGATTAGGCACACTTGTAATAGATACGCTATTTATATCTATAGGCTCAGAAAAAGTAACTCTTATAACCATGAATGTTTCAAATGATTGTTTTGGCCCCGATGCTGGGTCAACTGATACAACACTAAGGTATTTTCTTGTGTCTACTATTTGTTGTGGATTTGTAACCTCATACCGAGCAGGTAAAAATGGGGCATTCAGCGTATCACTTAGTAAAATAGAAAGAGTAATTAGAACTAAGATAGTAAGTATTACTACTGCCTGAGGGTAGGTATCATAGATTTGTCTGAATTTTGCAATGATCTTATTCATATTTAACTTCCGGCACACATCCCTGTACTTTCAGGAGCTAGGATAGAGCCATTAATGTCTTTTACCTCCAAATGTACGTGCGAGTTTGAACCCCAGTCCCAGACAGTTCCCACACTATCTCCTGGCATAATTTTATCACCGGTACGCACAATTGTACCTAAGTGGACGTACCTGATTGTGCGAACAAGCTCATCGGCTGCATTAAATCCAGACACATCGACCATAAAGCCGTTGTATTGACCTAGAGATTGACCTATTTTCCAGTAGGCAACACCTGACATTGACGGCGCGCACACTGTTGTGCCTGCCCCTGCGGTTGGAATTATATCCCATGCCCTACCATAATAGTCTGTTGAAGTAGGCTTACCTCTACAATAGTTTTTAATATTATCTCCCGAATCATCAAGAGCTGCCGTAGGTCCTTTGGAAACACCCCACACACCGCCGCCTCCATTGGTTGGTATGTTAATACCACACTGTGGAATAGTACTTGGAACATTATCCCAGTAATTATTTGATCCATGTCCTCCGGACTCATTACCGGAATACGAACCGATTTCGCTGTTTATACCCCCTGCAAATATGCAGCCGTTGGAGCATGCTCCTGTGATCAATTGTCCCGGAGGAGCAGGCCCTGGAGTTATCCCTGCCTCTATGTTGTTGTAACTAAAGGGCTCAATAGGAGAGATGTTTGAAATTATCGAGGATGTAAAGATCATTGGAAGTAAAAGGATGAGAGCAATAGCAAGCATTACTTTTGCCAAAAGCTTACCTGTATCAGCAAACAGATCTTCTATTGCCTGCCCCATTCGCCCGAGCTGTAACTTAGCAAGCCCAATACCAAACTCTTTTACAGCCTTTTCGAGACGCATTGCTAATTTCGTGATCAGATACGTCGCGACAGCGCCCAGCGGGCCGCCTAAAACAGCACTCCCGCCTTCCACAGCACCTGTTAATAGGCCTCCGAAGAGCTTGCCTCCAAATTTCTGTAGAAAGGTGACCAACTTAGTTGTAACAATTTGAACTATTTCTGACCTAATAAAGAAGAGCTTTCCTACCTGAACGTTGCCAAGCTCTCGAGTATATAGCCAATCCTGCATCTGGTTGAGCTTTTTTGTCACCTGTTCTAATAAACCAACGGCATTTCGCGTAAAATCGAAATTTGTCGGGTTTGCTGTATGGCTAACTTTATTAAACCATTCAAGTAAGTGGCCAAGGTTCTTAAAATTATCTTTATCTAGCTCAAAGTCGGTAATCACACCTCCGGCTCTAGTAATATTTTTAAACAACTTAAGCTTGTTATTTACGTCATCTCGCATCAAAAACTCTTGAAAAGCCCTGAGATTTGTGTAGTAAAACATTGCAACACCAGGATCAGAAAGCGCAACACCCTTAAACAGTGTGTTAAACTCATCAAGGCTCTTAACATTTAGCAGTGCGTACATATAAGCCTTCTGATCAGACCAACCGTACGCACCTTTAAGCGCATCTATCGCAGTATGAATAGGAAGAGGACCTCCTCCGCGCTGAACCAACCTATTGAAAATATTAATATCCTTCATGTTGTGGATATATAAAAGCTCGTTTGCAAACCTAAGATGAGTACCGGCCTCAAATCTCAACGCACCGCCAAAACCTGTTATATCTCTTGAGAGATCGAGTGTGAGCATGTTTTTCGTCCAACCTTTTTTCCACATCCAGTAAGTAACTACTTGACCAGGAGTGAAGAAGATGGAAGTAAGATTTGTAGCTGCTTTTCCTTCTCGAAAAGCAAAATACGGATCGAACCTCTCTGAGTCTACTATTAACCCAAAGTAACTATTTCTTGCTAACCATGTGGCCGTCAAAGCCCGCGGTGTGTACTGCGTCAGTCTGTTATAAATCCGGCTTCTGATTAAAATGTTGTTTACAAACTTCCCGCCCTCTAACGTATTAATTACATCTTTATGGAATTCGTAGTTGTATCTTGTGCGGTAGTGGGCAAGGTGTGCAATAGCACGAACACCAAGTTTTAACTCTCCAGGATTCTGAAGCGCCATCTGTCCAACAACACCAGTACCGGCACCGGTCGGTAGTATGTACCAAGAAACAACATGTTCAAGATAGCGATTATGTGCTCCTCGAGTCATGCTGTCTCCTCCGGACATCCCGCTAAAATACTTGCCTACAGCATACGGTGTTCCATTCTGAAAACGCTTCAAACTTTTTTCAACCTTGTTCAAACGAGTAAAATCAGGCTTAGTAGGATCAATTGCATCTCTTACAGCTCTTTCAAACTCAGCTTCAATATTGGCAGCACCTCCGTATTCCTTCAATATGTCATCTAATGCGTTTCTGGCCGGTCTAATTGCATCTTCATAAGCTTTCTTTGCGCGCATGTGTGCGGCTAATAGTGAAGGGTCGGTTGGTAAAGTGGCGAAATAGTTATCCATTTCCTGAATCTGGTTTCTTGCGCCCTTTATAGTAATAGCCTGTACCTTAGTTAAACTTTCCAAATTACCTGCAACAGGGGTTAGTCTTCCAAGTGTTGCAAGTTCGTCACTATATTCAGCTGGATTTCTTGTGATTTTCGCTACAGTCTTGAGGTTAGATATAGCCCCCAAAGAGGCCCCTATAACAAAACCATTTGCAGAATTAAGCTTATCTGCCAGCAATACATGCTGTTTATACTCCTCATACCCCTGCAGAAATAACGCCTCCATCTGTGCTTTGCGCGGATCTCCAGCTGTATAACCTAGACCTACTACGGTGTTTTCTATGAGTGTTTTAACTTGAGCTTCGGTTCTATTACCCACAACCTCGTTTCTAATATCATCTCGCATCGTTTTTATTAATTCCGTATAGAGTTTTCTGGTAGCACTCTCTCTTTTTGACGCCAGCTGCACAACTCTATGCGCATTAACAAACTCTGCTCCCAACTTGGCACCAGAGTCATAGAATCGTTCAAACTCATCATATACACCAGTACCGTAAACTGCTCCGGTTACGGGATCGGTCTCGGTTCTTTGCTGCGCAGGAATCCTTTTTTTCTCTAAACTATAGACACCCATACCCTTTAGAGACAGATCAAAACCCGGTATGGTTGTACCAGAAGCCCCCAATCTCTGAAGCACGTTTTCCTCATATGCTCTTGTGTAGGCAGATCTAAGCCTTGACCTAGTACCTCCCCCTCGGGTACCGAGTATTACATCCTGCATCAGCTCGTCGTAGGCCATCTCATAACCTTCTTGAAGTGTAAATGCACTGTCTTTTATTATTTTAAGCTGGTTTTTAGCCCACCCTGCAGGGTTTCCTAATATATGCGCTGGATTTATATCGTAAGTGACATCTGTTGCTTTGGGGAATGAAGTCTCGCCTGTTAACTCTCTTGTTATCGGATTGGCCTCTACATATTTTTGACCTGCATAGCCTCCTCCTAAAGTGAACAGACCTAACCAGTCTCTTTTTACCTGCTCCCAAACATTTAGAGGAAGATCAATAGTACCTGCACGTATTTCTTTTTCAACGCCGTCTATAAATCTCTGGACATCTTCAAGTGTATTTGTAAATTCAACCGGAGGAACCGGAGGTATGAACGGCTTTCCACCACCAATACCTCTACCTGGATAGTAACCAGATTGCTCATCACCTTGTTTGTAGCCAATAAATCCTATGCCGACCATAGCATTATTTTATATTTTTGATAGAATTGTTTAAACAAGTACTTTTCATCACTATGAGAACTTTAACTAAAATAAAAGCAATAACAATAGTTTTTCTCTTTCTTGGATTTCTCACCTCAGTATACTTTGTAAATCACTCTTTTGCACAAGAACCTCCTGCAGATGATACCGGATTTGAAAATGTTACCTATAAAGGTATAGACGAAGCATACCCTCAAATAGATATAACAAAAACAGCAACAGGTTTTTCTAGCTCAATGCTGATGGAGCCTGCGGCATTTGCCGTTACAGGACAATCAAGCACCACAGCTGTTGAGGAGGCAGGGAAATGTCTAGAGTCTATCAATGCTGGCGGCTCAATCGATGATTGCGGATTAGGAGAAGGCGCCTATGCCCCAACAAACAGCTTAATGGGTGCAACAAACTCTCTTGCAATGATGTCAACACCGGATGTCATACCTCTTAATCTAGCACTCTACTTTAGAGAGCAAGTTAAAGACGTACCTATAATAGGGGCAAAAGTTTACGCACAAGGGGAAGGTAGATTTAATAACCTCTTTGGTGCAGATCTTGCTTACATGCTATGGAAAACTTTTAGAAACATGGCATACGGTCTTGTTTCTGTATTTCTTGTTGTAATTGGTATTTTTATTATGCTTAGAAAAAAGACTGATCCTAAAACAGTTCTTACTCTACAAGCAGCACTTCCAAAAGTCATCATCTCTCTAGTTTTGATAACATTCAGCTTTGCAATCGGCGCTACAATGACTAACTTTATATTCCCACTCCGCAAGATTTCAGACAACGTCCTGACTTCAGTGAAAGACGACATTAGAGGCGAGACTATAGAGGACGGCATAAAGGGTAAGGTACTTGCAACCTTTGCTATACCGGTTGTTATCGGCGGACTACTTGCACAAGGGCCAGGAGCACTGATAGGAGCATCAGGGCTTATATCTGTTGGAGCACTCTCTCTTATCTTTACGCTTGTAGCTGGGCTGGCACTGCTTATAGTATCGATACTGGTGTATATAAAAACACTTATCATTTACGTACGAATGCTTGGCAGTGTAGTGTTCTCACCTCTAATATTTGCGTGGGGAGCAATACCAGGTAACGACGCCGCTACAATAAACTGGTTTAAAGGGATGGTTGCAAAGCTACTTTCTGTAGTTGGTATGTATTTCTTACTCAAGCTTTCAGAGTTCATACCAAGATACGCGCTCTACAGCGGACTGTTCGGTCCAAACATCACCTCTTTCTCAGGAGGTATGATAGCTGACTTCTTCAAGGGCAGTTTGCAGATCTACTTAATCATGTTAATGACTCCGTTTATCTCCATGATGCTCTGCATCCAAGCTCTTTCTGTTCCTAAAAAAGTAGAGGGCTGGATACTTGGCCAGAAGCGCTAAAGAAACACTACTAAAAACCCCGAATAGTAACGTATAATAAAGTAAGCTCATGCCCATTGACGAAAAACAGATCACCAATAGACAACACGCAGTACCTCAAAACATCATGGAGGTAGAATTCAAGATAATCGGAGAGATGACACTGCGAGAATTTATTTACCTTGCAGTTTTTGGTGCTCTAGCTTATTTCTCCGCAATGACTGTAGGAAACCTACTTAAATGGCCTATGGTCTTTTTCTTCGGAGGAGTCGGGCTCATCTTTGCATTCCTACCAATTAATGATCGTGGTATGGACGAATGGGTCGCAAACTTCTTAAGAGCAATATATAACCCTACGCAAAAAGTGTGGCGAAAAACGCCTGAAATACCAAAAGCATTTACAATTGAAAATTTAGCGTTTGTCAGAAACGAATTGATTACCCTTGCTCCAACAACAACAAGGAGAAAACTGGAAAACTATCTCGACTCATACAACCAAGAAGAGGAGCAGAAGGAAGATTACGAAAAGAAAGAGGAAGAATTTATTAAGAAGGTAAGAGATACCTATGCCTACTATAAAATGGAAGAAAAAACCCAACCATACACAGTTCAAGTGCCGGATGTTCCTGTTTTACCTAATGTAGAAACCGAACTCTTGCCATCTCAACTACCTAAGCCGGTTGTAGTTAATATGCAGAATACAAAAAACATAATACCAATAGGCAGACAAGGCGCTCAAGCTGACGCACAAACAGAAAGCGCAGTATCAGCAATTTCATTTGATATAAAAGCCATATTTAATCAAATGCAAAAACCTGCAACAAGCCAGCAACCACCGCAAACAACAACAATACAAACACACGACCAAACACCGCCCTCAGTACCAACACAACCAGTGAAAGAAGAGAAGAAGCCAGCACCTGCAGTACAAGAGGGTCGCTCAACTCAAAAGGCCTCGACACAAGAAGAAGCACAGCAAACATCTCCGGTCATGCAAAGACTACTGGATCAAATAAGCAAAACTAAACAAGAACAAAACATAGCCCAAGAATTACCAAACCGTGAGGCACTAAGAACTCAGGTTGTAAAGAACAGACTAGACTCAATAGATACACAACAAACCCAAACAAGCCTAAAAGATGTTAAAGCAAAAACATATCCTAAGATAAACCTTCTTCGAGAATTTAGCCTTGCGGAAAGTAACAGACCGCTAACCCCAAGTATTACACCTGATAGGATAGCAGGACGAATGTTTACACCTCTTGCACTAAACAATGAGGGGGAGATAATTCTGCCTATAAGAGGGGAGCGTGTTCTTAAGGTGAGCAGCCAAAATGAGGTAGATATACAACTTCAACTAGAGGAAAAGACTAAACAACTGCAACAGTTCCTAGATCAAATTCGAATGGAATCCGGAACATTACCAAATAAAAGCTTAAGAGAAGCAACGACATTGGAGACGACAGCTTCCGACCCACAAAGAACCGAAGAAAATATTAGAAAACTACAGTCAGAAAACCAAAAGCTGATAGAAGAAATGGCAAAAGTTAAAGTTGAGATGGCAAAAGCATCCCAAGTAAAAACCAACTTTGAACAACAAGAACAAATAATCGACAGCGCAAAAATTGAACAAGAAGTATTGCTTAATAGAATCACAGAACTACAAAAGAGACTAGAAGAACAGACTAAAAAGCAGAAAGACGAAGAAAGAATAAGAGAAGAAAAAAGAATTGAAGAAGAACACAAACAAGAAGAGACACTTAGACTCATGATAAAAATGCAAAAAGGTAAGCAAGCACCACGCCCTGGTCAAACCTTTACACCAGAACAAGAAGCTAAAAAACCAGATACGGCACAAACGCAACCTCCTGCCCAAACACCACTACATGCCAGCCTTGCTACCTCGGAAGCACCGAAAGAGCCCGATAAAACAATAGATTTAAACACCGGTGCACCTAAAGAAGTCGTATTACCTAAACCAACAGTGGCAACACCAATCCCTGTAGCTCCTCCAACTTACGGCAAACAAATTCTAACAAATTCACCAAACGTAATCACGGGACTTGTGAAAAACTCTACAGGTAATGTACTTGATAACGTATTAGTGATCATAAAAAGAATGACCGGAGAGCCGGTTAGAGCACTCAAAACAAATAAGTTAGGGGTGTTTGCAATAACTACCCCTCTTGGTGATGGGGAATATATAGTAGAATTAGATAAAGCAAAACACACAGGTCTTGTATTTGAAACAACCAAAGTAGTACTTGATGGTAAGGTGTTGCCGCCACTAGAATTTATAGGCAAACAAAATGTTTAAGATTAACTCTACAACACAAGATCATCTGGACATCGCAGATGTAAAAAACAACTTAGTGGTACTTCAGAATGGTTCAATATGTGCTGTCATTCAAACCAAGGCAGTAAACTTCAACCTCCTTTCCGAAATAGAACAAGATGCAATAATTGCAGCGTTTTCTATGCTTTTAAACTCCATAACTTTCCCTGTACAAGTTGTAATAAGATCAAAGAAACTAGATATAACAAAATACATTGAAAAAGTTATTCGAGTAGAAAGACAGATTACAGATCCGTTACTTAAAAAGCAGGCAGAGGCATACCGCAAGTTTGTCCAAGAGGTAATAAAACAAAACGAGGTACTTGATAAGAGTTTTTATGTGGTAATTCCCGCCGGAGGGGCTGTAACCGGAGGAGACCTTGCAACACAGCCATTTGGTTGGGTAGGAAAACTTCTAGGAAAGCAAAACAAGCGTGTTAGTGTGGATGTAGATAAGACAATAAAAAATTATACAAACGAACTTATGCCAAAAGTAGATCACGTCATAAAACAGTTTAACCGTATTGGTATCCAGTCTAAGCAACTAACTACACAAGAGCTAGTTCAATTGTATTTTGACATATATAACCCTGTTTCTAAACACAGTCAAAGAATTAAAACGAATGTGGAGGACTATAAAACTGCTATAGTTAATCCTGCATTGATAGAGGAATAAAATGAAATTATCTAAATTACTGCCTTTTAAAGCAAGATCAAAGCCGGAACCAAAGGCACCGGATGGGATAGTTTCAAATCAAGCAGAAAATGCCCCGCCGGCTCAAACACTTGCCAATGGAATGGTCAACATCAGAGATGTTATAGCGCCTTCAGCAATTGAGATCGACTTCAACCACCTGAAGATAGGCAACATGTACTATAGAACCATCTTTATCTCCGGTTACCCAAGATTTGTTGGAGCAAACTGGCTTTCCCCCGTCATTAACTTTGAGCACACGCTAGAAATCTCAATGTTCTATTACCCGGTTAAGGCAAAAAGCATCCTGGAGGATCTTAGAAAAAAGATTACGGAGCTTGAAGCAACCGTTAAAAGTAGTACAGAAAAAGGCAGACTAATAGACCCGGTGGTTCAAGCAGCACTTGATGACGCAAAGGCTTTACAAGAACAATTGGTTAAGGGGATTGAAAAGTTTTTCCAATTCTCTTTCTATATAACAATACCTGCTGAAACCATGGAAGAGTTGGACAATATTACAAGAAAACTAGAAGCAACACTTGCCTCACTTCTCCTTATCTCAAAACACGCAAGTCTTCAAATGGAAGAGGCGTTTCAGGCAACAGTACCTGTTGCGATGGACAAGCTTCTTATTACCAGAAACATGGATACAACAAGCCTTGCAACTACATTCCCATTCACTTCATCCGACCTAACCTCAGAAGACGGCATCATGTATGGCATAAATATTCACAACGGCTCACTTGTTATCTTTGATAGGTTCTCACTTGAAAATGCAAACACGGTTGTATTTGCAAAATCAGGTTCAGGTAAATCCTACTTTGTGAAACTAGAAGCACTCAGACTTATGGTGTTTGGTGCACAAGTACTAATTATTGATCCTGAAGAAGAATATAGAACTCTGTCTCAAGCTGTAGGAGGGAACTATATTAGCTTCTCATCCAACTCACCTCAAAAGATCAATCCTTTTGATTTATCCGGTATTGCTGTTGAGGGGGAAAATGAACTGGGACAGAAGCTATTATCACTACATACGCTACTAACACTAATGCTAGGAAAAATGACACCTACAGAAGAGGCAATCCTTGATAGAGCTCTAATAGAAACCTACCGACTTAAAGGAATAACAACAGACCCCGAAACTCAAAGAGACAGAGAGCCCCCTATCATGGAAGATCTATACAAAGTCTTACTTGGAGCCCAAGAATCAGAAGCAAGAGGAATGGCAGACAGACTTGAAAAATATATCAGAGGATCGATGGCAGGGATATTCGACTCACAATCTAATATTGATCTTAACAGCAATATGACTGTGTTTTCGACAAAAAACCTTGAAGAAGCCATACGGCCTGTTGCGTTTTACATAATACTTGATTATGTCTGGACAACAATAAGAAAAAATCTGAAAAAGCGCGTACTTATCGTTGAAGAAGCTTGGTACTTACTTCAAAACGAAGACAGCGCTAGATTTATATATGGCATTGCTAAAAGAGCAAGAAAATATTACTTAGGACTAACGACTATAACCCAAGACGTGGACGACTTTCTATCATCTGAGTATGGAAAGATAATCGTTACAAACTCCTCAATTCAAGTTCTTTTGAAACAGCACCCGGCGGCAATTGATCGTGTTGCACAAACCTTTTATCTTTCTGAGGGAGAAAAAAGGCTTCTTTTGGCAGCAGGTGTGGGAGAAGGACTCTTCTTTGCCGGGGCTAATCACGTTTACATAAAGATAAAGGCCTCTGAAGAAGAACACAAACTTATTACTACTAATCCACAGGAAATACTTGAACTAAGAGAGAAAAGCAATATAAACACCAAACCCAAAGAAGTAGCACAGCCCACTATACAAGGATCTAATTATAAGCAGATTGATAGCGTCACTTTAAATCAAGTATACACAGACGCACTTCCTGACAAACCCACCCAAGTTGTAATTAAAAAAACACCAGAGGAATTAATACAAAATCCACCGAGTTTAACAGCAGACCCGAATATGCCACAATGATCGATATAAACCACATACACCTGCAGACGAAACCATACAAAGCAGCTGTACTTTATCAATAGAAACCAAATGTAAAGCCCATCCAACAGTGTAATCTAGGCTGGGGGGCCGGATTATTTAGCTATAACAACCCAACAAGTTGAGCAAGCTTCTTAAACAAACCTGTAGGAAATAAACCCCACTGCATATAGATAAAGTTTTTCCTTACTTTACCAGAACATTTATGTAACAATATACATATTAACTAATATGAGACCATCTGCTGATGAAATACGTTCCCTAGCGATACATCCCTTAGACATACTGGTCGCAGAGGCAAGATATGAACCGGGAAAAGATAGTAACCTACAAGAACGCCTTATATGTGAACTTATAGGCAAAGAGCCGGGAGTCCCCATATCTCCCGAAGAACGATCCTACGCTCTAAGTACTATTCGTAAACATAGGCACGATCTTGAAAAAGTAGTAGATGGAATACAACTGCCTATACACGAAGATGACGAAGAGGTCAGTAATATTATAGATTTCTTAGAACCAATAATGCCTGATTTCTTTGCGCTCAATGGAATTGCTGAGGAAGGAAGAGCAGGGTTATACAACTTTTTCAACAGATTTCCTCATGCAGACAGCTTTATATATGCTTGGAGTTACTACATTTCCACACAGGAAGCGCTTTATAGAACAGACCCGGCACTTATAGACAAGGCATACAACGCTATTGGTCACAAATTGTATGGGAAGCAATGGGAATACTGGATTCAACACAATCTTTTACTGCAGGAGGCTTTAATTGAAAACGGACTGCAGTTAAGTCAGGATGTTGGAACAGTACTTATTCCATGCACTAATCACCCAGATCGTTGTGACGATGCACTTGCAATCGGTAAGTATATGCTTGCTATTGCTGATGGAATAGGTTCGGGAGGAGCGCCTTCAGGAGATATAGCAAGACATGCGGTGACATGTGCCCGCGGTCTTCTAGATCTATTGCCGCCTACTACAGAAGAGGAGGCACGACAAGCGCTTATAAGTGTATTTTCGCACCTTGGTCAAGTGACTCGTTATACAAGAGACAGGGCTAGCAGATTAGCAAACCAGGGTCAAGAGTTCCCAGATACCAGAGATATAACGATGATAGGCGCTGTGGGTGCAATTGGACTTATATCCATCGAAGAAGACGGTGCTTATTTTAACGCAGCTACCAGCGGTAATTGTAGATTTGTACTTATTAGAAAAAACGAGGGCATAAAAGAAACTACAGATCGCACTGCTTATAATGATGATAGAAGCAGATATGATGATCCCGAAGTTGAACCTGAAATACGCGAGAGGGCTAGGATCACAGTTACATCAAGTTTTGAACTGAAGCCAGATCTTTATAGATGGGAGTTAAAGGAAGGAGATATAGTGGTAGCGGTGTCCGATGGGACAACAGCAGTTATGACTGACCCTTATTTTAAGGGATACATGGGTGCCATAGGAAGGGACCTGCAGGATAACGAGCCTGTGTGGACCTCCCAAAAATGGGCCACGGATCTAGCCCGGCATGCCACAAAGCATCCTTATTATGACGACATTTCAGTAGGTGTAGTAGAAGTTGAGAAACCTAAGAAGTAAGCTTCACTGGCATAACAATGTGTATATAGTTAGTACCATCCAGAGGTCTAATTAAGCAGGGTGCTGTCATACTTTCAATCTCAAGTGATACTTTTTCACACTTCAAGTTATTAAATATATCTAGTAAATACCTCGGATTAAACGCGACCTCTAACGTTTGCGCTACATCTCCGGGCTGTATATTTGATGTCATCTCAGCCTCTAATGCACTAGAGCTATCACCTGTTTCTTGAGAAGAAGACTTAACATGCATAAGTCCTTGAGGATCAAATACTAATCTAATCGCATCACTGTCTTCTTTAGTAAAAACACTTGCGAGTTTAACAGCCTCAAGAAGGTCTTTTAGTAAAACCTGAGCTTTATGGGTTGTTTGGGTAGGTACTATCCTTTTATAATCCGGGAAACTCCCGTCTATAATACCTGTAGCTACAAATGCGTCATCATTTTCTAAGAAAAGCAAGTTTCTATTACTATTTAAATACAGTTTCACCGGCGTGGTAGAGCTAGAAAGTATTCTTACTATCTCCAAGAAAGTTTTGGCAGGTACGATTGCAGTAAATCCATCCATCTCAGACAGAACGTTAATCTTTATCTCTGATAGTCTAAAACCATCAGTCGTTGCAAGGGTCAGTGTATTGGAAAGAAAACTAACAAGTACACCGGTATATACAGGCTTTGCTTCATCACTTGCACATGAAAATGCTACCAACGCTATGGCATTAAATAAATCAGTCGAATTTATCTCAATGAAACTAGCCGTTGCATCTTTGGCTGGAATAGTAGGAAAATCATTTGCCGGCATAGTCATAAACGTTGCTTTTGACTTTGGAGATATAACAGATAAGCTATCCCCAACAAATTCCAACACCACACTTTGACTAGTAACATGTGTTATGGCGTCTCTTAGCATTTTAAGAGAGACTGTTGTCACACCATCAGACTCTACAGACGCAGGAAGATTGATAGCTAGGGCTGATTCTAAATTGGTTGCAAACAGAGTTACAATATTATTCTCCACTTTTATGAGAACATGAGAAAGTATAGGAAGCGAATTTTTAATAGGCACTACTTTAGATGCGGCGTTAAGTGTTTTTAGGAGATTTTCACGTAAGCACGTAAATTTCATAGTTTCTTTTTCAAGACGACTCTTCTAAAAGGCTCATCCCCTATACTTTCAGTTGCTACATCGTTATATTCTGCAACAAATGTATGAACCAGCCTTCTCTCAGCCGGGTTCATTGGAGGCATGTGAACTTCTTCGCTTTGAAACCTAACCTTATCAATAGCTCTTCTTGCCATATCGTGAATCTTTTCAGTTTTTCGCACTTTATAGTCATTAATGTCAACAGTCACTCTAAGGCTCTTATCATTATAGTTTTTAAAAGAAAGTAAATTCAGGTAACTTTCCAGAGAAGATAAACCGGCGCCATGAGTTCCTATAAGGAAGTTTAGATTATCCCCCACAACTGCAATTTTAATCTCCCCGTCTTTTTCCGCAATATCAACAGGAGCAGATAAATTTATAAATTCGAATATTTTAGATACAGTTTCTTTTACTAGTTCAATCTGATTCATTTTTTTAGTAGTTTCTTTAATTTATTAATCTCGGGCTCTAACCCGCCCCACCCTGTAGTTATATAACTTTGTACTAAAGAATACAATGAAGTGGTTAGAAGGTATAATACCGTTCCCGCGGGCAACTTCAGTCCTATCATGATAGTCATTACAGGCATCATGAACAGCATTTGCTGCTGCATATTATATGCAAAATCATCACCTTTGTCAGGGGTTTCCGTAGCAACTTCCTCAGCTCTGGCAACCACAGGCATCATCATTTTGGAGCTTAGGAATTGAAAAATACCAGCCAAAACCGGAAGGATTAAAACTTTGTCAGGACGGGTAAGATCCCATATCAAAAAGTTCGCATTTAGCTTAGACAGATCTCCAAAGAAATTGAAATACAGCATATCAACCAAATTTCTGTCCCCATTAGCGTGAGAAAGCATGTTAATGACGCTATATAGAGCGATCATTATAAATATTGTAGGGAAGGAAGTTAAGCAACCTGAGGCCGGATTGATACCGTGTTCTTTAAATAATGCCATTTGCATTTCAGCTTGCTTTTTCTTATCGTGTTTGTACTTCTTTTTTATTTTCTCAAGTTCAGGCATCAGTTCGCGCTGCTTCTTACCCATCTTTAATTGTTTTATTGTTAGGGGAAGGGTGAGCAGTCTAATAGACAGAGTAAGAAGTATTATTGCTACACCCAGGTTAGGTATTAGGTAATAGAATACCATTAAGAGGTTAAATATAGGTTCTACAAAGAGCGTGCTCCAGATTAGACTTAAGTTCATTCGTTTATTTTACCATTTTAGGCAAGAGGATCGTAGCCTCCTTTAAATAAAGGGTTACACCTCAGTAATCTTTTAATTCCCAAAAACACACCCTTTTTCACACCGTACTTATCAACAGCAAGATACATATAATGAGAGCATGTAGGCGTAAACCTACATTTACTTAGCATTCCCATGTAAGGGGAGAGGTATATTTTGTATAAGGTAAGAAACCTCAGCACTAATTTCTTCATAAGGTATGTCTAATGCCTTTTTATTACAGTAGAAAACTAAATTTGTGTCTTGTGGTACTTTTTGCAACTGAGTCCGAACAGCTTCCCTAAACAAACGCTTGATTCTATTACGTTTTGGTATATTTGGTGCGATTTTATTGGGAGCTACAACAGACACTTTTGGGTGGTTTCCCACGGTGTGCGGATTAAAAACAAGAACTGTGCAGTACTTTCCCTCGTAGCGTTTGCCGTATTTTTTGGTTTTGAAAAACTCTCTTCCTTTACTAATCCTGAATGTCTTGTTTAGCATTCTACTTAAATTTACTTCTTGTGCGAAGAACGAACAAGTAGTTTCCTACCTTTTAGTTGCCTTCTTTTCAGAACATTTCTTCCTGCTTTGGTAGACATTCTTTTCAAGAATCCGTGCTTTTTTACCCTCTTAATCTTTTTTGGTTGATACGTTCGTTTAGTCATGGGTAGATATTACTGCATGGAAAGAATGCCGTCAAATAAAATAAAGGGAGGCCTTAAAAAGACCTCCCTTAGAAATACTTAATCTAGTACAGGATCCGGTAATGTTGTAGGCTCTTTTGGTAGGGTTTTTTCTCCTCCAACAGGCAAAGGCCTGACAGGAACGAAGTTAACACGTGGGTCAACAGGAAACCCTCTGGAACGTCCTGTAGTAGTATCGACGTCCGGTATGCCATCTCCATCGTCATCTGTATCGTCCTTTTTCACTATACCATCTCCATCAGCATCATCATCCCATAAATCCGGAATACCATCTTTATCCGTGTCTTTGGGCAAACATCTTTTAGCACCTTCTGTGGTACAACCTTCTGTTGAAGCCTCAAAACCACTGCAACAAACTGCTTGAGTTGAAACCGAACACCTGGAGTTTCTTGAACATATACCAAGGCCTACGCCAGACAGATCTTTTACAACAGTCCCACCACTACTTTTTACACATACAGTGCCTTTAGTAGCCTCAAAGGGTCTGTCTTTTGCAACACCGTTAAAAGTAGTGCATCCCCTTAATATATAGCCGGAACAACATCTTTTAGTTGTTGTTGAACAAACCATCATATCTTTAGTACAAGGCATGTTGGTTGCAGGAGAATTTGGCTTAGTTAATTGTGAAATGGAGTATCCTCGTACATTATCTGAAGATTTAACCGTTTTATAGAAAACCACACCGGAGAGAGACAGCACGGCAAATGCAAAAGCAGCAACCAAAAATAACTGGGCAATGCCTTTTTGGTTATTTGTAACCATTCTCTTCACCTCCTTTAAACAAAATAAGTGTATACAAAGTATAGAAAACAATCCTAACATGCGCAATGAAAAAACCCCCTGCCACGAATGCAGGGGGTTTAAAGCTATCTACTAGCTACTGAGCTGGAACCGGAGGACCGTATTGGAAATAACCATTACAGTGTAACCATCTAGCTTGATGGTACCCCGGAGTACATCCCTTGGTGACATGTGACCAGTAACCTGTTCCCATAACCGTAGGGGCATCTGAGTAAATGTAATTATCGTAAAGTTTAATTCCTTCAACATAAAGATCTCTTGGTCCATTATCGTTGATGAATTTCACTTTTACGTCTTTTGGTTGTATTCCAGTGTCAGCAGTAGCAGAACCGTAAGTAAAGCTTTGGAGTTCAGAAGTGCTTGTTACAGTCCATGTTCTCACCACTGTATCTCTAATAAGCAGAGACATCATTGGAGGGGTATCCGAACTAGTACTACCTCGGGCATACACTGTTACAGCGGGTGTTACAGTAGCTGTGCCTGTTGGATTAACAGTTACAACACCCCATGAAGCAGTACCACAGCTCTCATGGTAGTAGTTACTACCACAGGCTTTCGGACCTAGTGGATTTCCTGAGCAACGTCTGGCATCAGAACCCGTATTTACGTCTTCGACATTTACAGCAATGTAGTACTTATTAGCATATGGGTTATTTGTACCATTGTAATAAGTACCAAAACTAGACAATGCGGAGATATTAGATGTGTTCCAAGTTATTGTTGTTGTCAACTGTTTTTGGCTGCCATCAAATGTCTTTTCGCCTATGAGCTTCCATTTCCCTTCCATTCCTGGCAAGGCAACGGAGTTTATAGCTGCATCATTGCACATAGACAGGTTATCTCTATAGGCAGGGTTGTAGTACAGCTGCACTTTCTTAATTCCTGCAGTTGTGGAGGAAGCAAACACACTGATATCTACATTTGTTCCTTTAGTAACTATATTACTTGGGGAAACTGCTTTTACCTCAGCTGTAGGTACCGTGAGGTTTTTAGGGGCCGGAGGAGTGTACTGCGTAGATATGAAATCCACACCACTCATATCGGTGCCACTAAACCAGCAGTCTTCATACCCAGAATCATAGATACCTCTACACTCAGTATAACTGGACTTAGCAGGTTTGTATCCGGCTGTCATAGTTCTGACAGCAAAATTTATCTTCTTCCTGTCAAACCGGAATGAATACGCACCTGATGCATTCGACGTAGCAGCGACGTTACCAAATGGCTTTTCACCATTCCCTAAAAATACGTTCACATTCACACCACCGATACCTTTCCCAGCAGCATCAATAATTGTACCTGAGACAGTAATGAGCTTTGTGGAAGGGTTTGACCCAGGATTACCTACACTATCACTACCCGGGCCTCCGTTTGCAGGAACAAGGCTAGTTGGCGTTTGAGCCGGACCTACAACGCCATTACCCTCTGGATCATCATCTTTTGCATCGGGAATATTATCTCCATCAGCATCATGTGTTCTTCCATTCTGGGAACTAGGTACACATTTAAAGGACCCGTTTCCGCAGGAATTGGCAACATAACCAGCACAACACTGGATTCTACTTGTGGTAGTACAGGTTGAAGAGTCATGACACATCTGAGCACGCTCTGGATAACACATCTTATAATTACCTTCCAATGACCATGTATTAGAGTCTGTACAGCACCCTTCTGAAGTTTTTCCTCTGCCCCACTCAGGTATACAGGAAGTTCCAGGCGTAGCAGGTATGATCACCGAAGGCACTGGAACGGGTGTAACGATGATGGGAATGGCTACGGTGTTTTTCTTAACACATCTTAGCCCCGCACAAGCATAGCTACCGCAGGTAGCAGAACATTCTTTTGCTTCGTGTGTAGAGGGACAGTTTATATTTGTAGCATTGCCCACACATCGACCTGTATCGGATGTTAATGTAGTGCATCTAACACCATAGTGTGTTATCGGCACACCCCCTATAGGGTAATAAACTGTTTTTCTGCAATCACCTCGTCTTTCTTGATTACCTGCACAAGTTTTAAATATCCCAGGTAAGATTTCTTCACAACCCGAGTAATTCCACCCACTGTTTTCAGCAGGTTTGCACCTCCAACCACTGTCGTAAAACGGACCGGGGTCATTGACGTTGTCTAAAGCACCACGTGGTCGTTCTCTCTTACAATCATTCACAGCTGTGTAGCCATCGTCACAAGACATGATTGGGGTATTTCTACAGTTAGCATAGTTCCAACCAGCTTGAGGCTGTGTGTTTATTTTACAACGCCAGCCACTAATTGTTACTTCAGGATTTGGTAAAGAGCGCTTAATACAATCGTTTACCTGTGTTTGCCCACTAGGGCAATTTAAAGGACGGGTATAGCCACAACCATCCTTATCCCAAGGTCCCCAACCAACATCCCCAGTAGGTGTAAGGTAACATTGTTTGCCCTGTCTACCTGAGAAGGTACAATCTCGTATCTTGTAATTACCATTACAACTGACAGATTGAGGTGCCCATACATTACAGGCTGTTTCATTTGCTGCAATCTTTGCACCCATAACATTAAGACCACCGCCACTCACCATCTTAAATAAAAACATACCCACTACAGAAAGTCCTGCTACCAGTAAAACAA
>ERZ724505.196-NODE-196-length-40677-cov-7.824455_pt1 | contig 40677 bp, 61 predicted proteins | sample MGYA00376038_ERZ724505 | MGnify/ENA primary metagenome ERZ724505 (study PRJEB28724, sample SAMN07190884) | wastewater metagenome | isolation source: effluent of sewage treatment plant in Hong Hong | place: Hong Kong | collected 2016-03-17 ... | reverse complement strand
CGCCTGAAAGTTTGTGAATGTCGATTCCTTCATGGTCATTACAGTACCATCAGATGTCATCGTGAGTTGACGGCCATAGCGAATGGGCGAAGTCATCAATCAACATCACCTTTCTCGTTTTCCATCAGTACAAGACGGCGCATATCATCAAGGTGCTTTTTAGTAGCGATCAATTCACCGGCTGTGTAGGTACCGATTTCTTCGTAAGATTGGTTAAGCGATTCGGTTGATCCTTCTGCATATCCAACGATCAGGAGTAAGCCACGTTCAACCTCTTGTAAATCACTAATGCTTGGAGCAATCCCACCTGTTTCATATGCCGCAATAATTTCGCGTAGCTTTTTTCTCGGCGTTGGTATGGGTAGTGTCATTGCGTGCCCTCCTGTGCTTTTTCCCATTTTACTTTCAATCGAATACACGCTTCCACCAGGCGGCCGATCAATTCTTCACTTATGATATTACCATATGCGTCAACATCACCGGGCTGCACCTTAGCGTGCGTACGAACCTTTGGGCCCTCCTTTGATGAAACGAGCAGCTTGCGACCGCTCAAACGAACCTTGAAGTCGAATCCCATCATGCGACGCAAGTGAGCACGCTGCATAGCATCCATGTTTAGCGTATCGCCCGACGAAAGATGGGTGGCAAGTTCTGGATCGGTAGTTCTACCACCAGAAACGTACAGCGCGGCGGCTTCAACCGATGTAAGGCCCTTTTCGACCTTTTCAATAACATTTTGATCTTCTGAATATACTCTTGGGTCAATCATCACAGCTCCTTATTTCTGTTTATCATTCTGTACTCCCATTTTCTTGGGTGATTTAGTTCAAGGCGGCGTTCAATGTACCTAAGCCAAACAATCACTTTTTGGTTTCCGCCAACAGATACATTCTGCCATCTATGAATGAAAGCCACGGGGTGCCACGCAAACCAAATATGCCAATCTGCTTTGTCCACTGGCTGTTTTATCCTATGCAGTATCTTTATGATCATCCTACTAACCACTCCTTTAACTTTAATAATCCACTTCTGAAATGTTCAAAATATCGCATCATGATAGCCACATGTCCTCAAAGTTTCCTGATGAGTAGGTTGTTTCTTGGTTGACTTCTCGCGGCGCAAAGTTGGTCATTCCATACACGACGCTCATCATTTCGTCGCTCATGAAGTGATCATACTTAGGAATAATGTTGCCATCTTTATCAGTTTGCCACATGAAGTTTCGATAGGATTTGATGTAGTTGGTAGATCGTTTGGTGATGCTCATGCGCTGCGACTGGACGAACTGGATGGCCGAATTGGTGAAAGATTCTTTGTTTCCGGAAATAGCACCGGATGAGGTACCGACTTTCTGTACCCCCATGATGTTAATGCCGTACTCCTGCATTTCAGCGATAGACTTTTGTTCGGCCGAATCAGCAATTGTAAGCACGTTTGGATCTGGTTGGTTAAGGATCTGATCGGCCGCCTGGCGATTAAGCATGCCGACGCGCGAAACCATCTCGTCAACGATATAACCACCGTTATAGCGATAGATGTCGCAGATAGCAAGCTTATCGCGAGCATAGCCGAAATCAAGGCCACGAACCTCAAGGCGAGCTTCATGGGGTATTTCATCAATGATCTTCCAGTCTTTGAAGATCTTGCCCTCAAGTTCACCACGCAGTCCTTCGCCATATACACGCCACCATGGCTTATTGATACGGCGCTTTTCGATATCTCGAATGATGGCTTCTTCGAGCGACTCATTATCGCGATATGTAAGAATGAGGAAATCTGTGTCCGGATCCTCGGCATATGGCAATGCGCCACCGGATGGTTCGTCTATGAGCCCGTAGTCATCGTACATGTAGAATCCAGCAACCGGGTTCCAGTCGGCAAATGCAATCTCACGAGTACGTAGCAATAGCTGCTCCCACGATTCACGAGCGACGTTGTTAGCCTCATTAACGAACAGGCGATCACGACGCGGACCACGCACCTTTGATGGCATATCAGCGCTGAAGAACTCCAGCTTGCTACCGGTTTCGAATGTGTAGGTAAACTCTGATTTGTTCCAGCGATCATCTTTCCAGTAGTTAAGATCCTGCATGATGTTTTGAAAGTCACGAATCGCACCACGGCGAAGGTGAGGGAATGATTCAGATACTACCGATGTAAGCTTCGGCTGCATTGTCCAGGCGTTAAGCTTTTGATGTTCACGATTTAGACATCCATGCTTATTGCATAACGAGCAGCGGTAGTCGCTCATAGCAAGATCAATCAGCACCATAAGAATCGAGATAGTCTTTGATGCAGATGTGCCACCGGCAAGCAAACGAATACGCTTTCTGAGGCGCGCAACTTTTTCTGTAGCAGTGGTACGTGTGAAACTAGGCATCGACCACCTTTATCTTTATTCCGTTGACTATATCAATACCGCTTCCGATAATGTTGTGCTGGTTTTTAGTCATTACAATAGCCTCTAGGTTTATTCCGGGATAGTCGCTCAAGTGTCTTTGGGTCAGCTGTTTTACGTCATCTACAGATTCCACCGCGTTCATACGAACGTCTATGTATCTTGGTGATGAGTAATCCGGCAATGGTAGATTATCGCTCATTGTTTGCAATGCAGCCATAATGCGGCTTGGCAGCTCCTCGGGATCATCAGCGTTAATAGCAACAACCGCCGTCGCTCGATTACCTCGTCTCGCTTCAATGTGCATGATACCTGGACGGCCGACCGTATCATTATACAAACGCACATCATCAAACCCCATTCGTTCGGCATAGGTATCGACTAAATTATTAAGCATACCATGTAGCGACATAGTTCTGTCAGTATTGGTAGCCATTAGTCTACCTCCCGCAGCACGATCTCATAACCATAGAGGGTTCGTATTCGGCCGCTAACTGCCGTTAAGCCGTCTTTTCCAGCCAAAAGTGTTTCCCATTGATTTGGCGTCAATATGACCGTCTGAATGTTTCTGTTTTGTTCCTTTTCTCGATTTACGAGCGTTAGGAAATCATCCATTGTTTCGATAGCACGGTCGCGAAGATCTAGCATGTTGTCGCTCCGTGTGGTACTGATATTAAACGTAATCCATTCATCATCAGCAGGCTTGGAAAATATTTGAACATCGTCGTTTGATTTGATATATCTATATCTATATTTATATATTCGGTTATCATCCATCACGCCCCTCAATCCAAGACTTGGCAGCCTCTAGGTTAAAGAAAAACTTATCGGGCACAAGACTGTACTCACCATCTAAAGACTTTTCGTAGACGATCAGCGCGCTACCTTCACCGGCTTTATGAACGACTACAAACTCTGCTGTTTGAAATACGATCGGTAGCTTTTTTACTGAATATACGTCTCGTGATATTAAATTTTTGCCACGTTTGGTATTTTGCCGCGATTTTGACATCATTCTGCGGCTCCATTGTCATCGTTTATATCATCAGACGAGTATTCTGTACGTGTTAAGCTACCCAAAAGCGGGATTGGCAGGGCTTCGGTTGAATGGGTAAGATCGAGTTTATCACCATAGCGCTTCGGTTTGTACTTAGACATAAGCCAGCGACGGGTTTCGATTCGTAGCTTTGATCGCTGGATGTTTTCTTGGTTAAGCCGGGTGACTGTTTGGTCGCCATAGGTATATTCCATGTAGTCATTGGTGCTGTCGTCGGCAATGTCCATGATGTCTTCGGCCATAGCGTCGGCGGCGTCTTGTTTCGCGCGTGCATACTGTTCTAAAAATTCGGGATTACTATTCATCCAGTTATAAACAGTAGCGATGGACGGCATATCAGCAGCCTTGCAAGCAGTACGAATAGACTTACCGGCGGCGAGCTGTGCACATAGTCTTGCTGCAAGTTCTGGAGTATAAGTAGTAGGCCTGCCTCTACCACCATTTATTACTTCAGGCAGAACATCATCAGCTGTTTCTTTGACAGACTTATGTTCAGAATCAATGGTTTCATAGAGTATTTTACGATTCTCTTCCCTTTTCTGCTTTCGGGTCTTTTTCGGTTCTACGATTTCGCCGGGGATTGCGGTTAAATCCTCTATTTGCTGTGCCATGTGTTAGATTGCTACCTTCCTATTACTTTTTATGGTAGCAGGCGGAAAAATGGTTGGCAACTATCAAGCGCAAGTACGATAAAGCGATACACGTCGGCTCATTGGTTCGTATGGGCAACAAATTTCCAAGAGTGCTGATACGTTCGGCGGCTTAGTAGAATAGTGCGCCCATATCGCTTTATCGTAGCTGGGTTTGACACCTGCTTTTATCCCACTGCCCAGACTTTTTCTAATTTACTATGACTGTGCTTTCGGGTCTTCTTGATGAGTACCCTCAATGCCTTGTTTTTCGCGTCTTGCGGTGCGATGATTTAGCCAATGTAATGCTTCTTCAAGCTTAGTAATGGCTAATGAATTTTCACGGCTTCTAAATTTAGATTCGTTATAGAAATTAAGCCTATCAATTGCAATCGTAATTACATCTTCTACAAATGCTCCATTTGGCGGAACACGGTTTCCATCTCTACCGAGTGGGCCATTTTGCCAGCGTATCTGTATACCTCTAGCAAGTGATTCACCGCCAGTAGGATTACCATCACTATCGGCTCTGTAGCGATTTATGATGGTATCCGGTTCAGCTATTGGTTGGGGGTCGTTGTCCATGTTTACTCCTCAACGCTGGGCAGTGAGATAAAAGCAGGTTATTGTTAATTGTTAAGATTCGCTCACTACATCACCGGCGAAATCAAGGGTGCCGTCTTTAGCGGCATCCTGAAAATCTTGAGCAGTACCGGATTTTTGGCGACGCACTTGCATAATAGGCTTACCGGCGGCGTCTTTTTTGGCGGCAGCAGCGGTTGGGTATTCTTTTTCTGCACCCTCAAAGCTATAGAAATCTTCAAACTCGATACCTTCTTCAGCAGCTTGGGCAAGGGCATCTTCTTCTGTCAAATGCTCGTCAATATCTACCGTCTCGGGAATGACAATTTCGGCTTCTTGTGGTTCGGCGGGCTGAGGTGTCTGATCTGGTGTTTCTACCTCTGTTGTAGGGACTGTTTTTTCTGGTTCTTCGCTCATGAATTTTCCTTTGCTGTTACACCATTTCCGTATCTTTCCATTATACTACGCCGTGATTCTTCTGCGCGAATTTTCCACGCGTCCATATCAAACCGGGATCCATCGCGAAACACTACGACACCGGATAGATTAGGGTAGTCGATTTTCTTATCCGCCTTATGGGTAGATTTAAAGGTTTTTTTCTGGTGTTTTTTCCGATAGTGCTCAAGGTAGCCAGACACCTTACAGTCAATAGAACATGTCGTACAGATAAGCTTTTTATACCCCCAAACAGTTGAATAGAATTTTGGTTCTGGTATATCAAGCTCTTTGCATCGCTGTTTGAGCTTTACCACCTGATCTTCTATTTTTAATCTTACGTTTACCGGAATGTGTTTAGCCACGCCTCCCCCTCCTATTATTACGATTACGCTTTCCGTATATGTATTCCCTACCCTTTACCGCAATCCCATACCCTGTCAATAGCAAAAATGCGATATAGGAAACTATCATAATCAAGTCCATTACACGCTAATCCCTCCTAGCCTTGTTTTAAGTCGCGCACTCCGTTTGAAGAATGAAAACGTATTTACTGGAGCTTCGGTAAAATCTTCTGGTGTAAGCTCGCGCCCAATACGATCTTCAAGACAACCGATGCACAGGATAATTTCGGTATCTTTTTTAACTGCTTTTTTCCATAGTGAATCCTTAACCATGTAGTATTCACATATGCTATCTGTGTCCACGCCACAATCTTTGCAGTCAAATGTGACATGCGGATGAAGGTGATCACATGTTTGCGCAGCGTTCATTATTGCCCATCCTTTATTTTGTACCCATCTTTAAATTTCTCTATTTCCAAGCCATTTTTTAAATGAATCACACCAAGTTCATTTCCAATGTCCTTACTCCCCTGATAGCCATCTTTTAGCTCGTACGCTTTACAGTAGCTATACATACCGTCAATGTGGAAAAACTTTATGAGGATGTCATTTCCTCGGATGTCTTTTTCACCGTAGATTGGAATACCGTCTTCACTTCTTGGTAGATTATAGATTTTCATCACTTCACTCCCCATTCTTTAGCTATGCGGTCGAGGCGTTTTCTCTGAGTACGCTTCGTCCGATTGACGTACTCTTGGACTTTTTGCTCCCATTGTCGTAAGTTGCCATCCATATTCCAATCATCGCCTATAACCTCTCTCCGTATTTCCTCAGTGTAGGCTTGGAGGTGGGAGGCAAGAAGTGCTGTCATATCTGATAGGTCTTGTGCAGCACTCTCTCTTGTCGGCTGGTTATGAAACCCATTAAACGCAATTTCTGTTATTTTTATAGCTAGTTCTGTTAGCTCCTCACTAGAGTTTTGTGTGGGGTTAGTTGTCATAATTTTTCCACCTTTCTTCGCATTTCTCGCTTAAATTTATTTCGTAAAATATCACCGCGCCGATCGGCACCAATGAACTGCAGTAAGAATTTTCTTATCTGTTTTTCAGCATCAGCTTTTGGGAGATTGCGAACGTAATCTATGAGATCTGTAGTTGTCATCGCAATATCACCTCCTGCACTTCACCGTCTGCCTGAATATTTATCTTTATTTTCACCTGAACTAAACCGCCGACCTTTGAATTGCTGAGCATTTTTTCCAATTGTTCCGTAGTAAAGCTTAGGTTTATCACAGAAGTTGTCGGTATCGTCATATCGCTGCTCATTGCAAATCCTTTCGATCTTCATCGTCCGGTAATTCAGCAGGCTTAGCACCAGGAAACATGCTGGCAATTTTGACCTCTGTTTTTGCTTCCTGAGCACGTTTACGTACGTTCTGAGGGCATGCACACGTTCCAGCTACACTATCACACCATTCTTGCTTTGAAGTGGCTAGAACGAACTGTCTGATCTTTTCACGATAGGTTTTATCACGTATGTACTTGGGCCATTCGTCTGGATATTTTTTTCGTATCATTCGAGCAACTTCAAGCGACATTGATCGTGTAGATTGGCATCCGGGTACGCTAGGCATTTTTTCCCCCAATACGTTTCTGGTTGATACGTATTGTACGCGAATCATACGCGGCTTGCAGCTCTTTAGGAATTGGGATGTCTGGTAGATTAAGTTTGGAGCTGTAACCACGAATAGAGTTTTTGGTTTCGAGTTTACTGATTGAACTAACTTTATAGAGGTTGCCATTGATTTTTACCCATTCTGCTCCAGCGTTAATTGCCAATTTAACCTTATCCCCGGTTGTTTCGTTCACCATGATGGAATCACCGTCAAAAAATTTAATGATCATGATATTTCTGCCACCTTAGGACGATTTCCGTTTGATGCCTTCTTACGCCGTACCCAGCCTTTGAGATCATCCCATTTGCGATAAAGTTGCACCAAGTTGTTGACACGTGGAGCGTATTGATCATCTTGGCTGAGAGAAACAACTTTTAGCATTGGTTTGATTTCTTCAGCTGGGTACTCTTTGATAATTTTGCCGGCATATTGGCGATTGGTCTTGACTTGGGCGGTTATGGCATAGCCGATTTCTTGTTCCCATAATGCGAATAAATCGTCAATGTCTTTTGTTTTTACAGCCGGCGCCGGCTGTTTTTCAGCCGCGCTATAATACTTAGATTTATCTAAGTATTTATACTTACCTAACCTAACCTGGGTTGCCATTTGGTTGCCATTTGGTTGCCGATTTTCTGCCATTTGGTTGCCTACCTCTGAAATTTCTGCCACGACTGTTGTAATTTTTGATATTTCTGTGTATGCACCAAACTCATTCTTTGTAAGCATGCTTAATTCAGATTTAAACGTCGTTTTTCGATAACGATCCTTGCGCACTGTGTTCGAAATTGGCCAATGTTTAATGACTACAACTCCAGATTCAAAACTCAGTAAATAACGCTTGGCTATCAATATTTTTAAATCATCGTCACTAGCACCAATCATGCGCATAACACGTCGTGGGCTAACAAAACCATCGTCATCTGCGTTAATGTTCAGGTGTAGGTATAGCGCCTGAGAAGTAAGCGGCATATCAAGAAAGACGTCATTTTGAAGTATGTCTTTACTAAACATTCTACGGTTTGCCAAAAAAATGACCCCTTTCTGTGGGGTCTAAGACTTTTTATTCTCTGCTTCGTGGTTACAGCAATTGTAGCACACAAAAAAATGAGAGTAAAGAACCCACGCGGTTAATTTTTATTACAGGATTCTCGCAACAACCACGAAGCGCGAATCTAGTAACCTGATTATACCACGCCAATTAAAAAGCACACAACGCTATTTTTTCGTGTGTGCAAAACATGTGGATAAGGCGTAGTCGGCCAACTGTTCGCACCACATTTTTTTGTTTGGCAGCCAAAAAACGAAGTTAAAGTTTTACTTATTACGCAATACTTGAACAGTGGAAGGGTCGTATATTTAAGCTTGCGAACCGGGCAAGCACCGACTACTAATTACCTTATACTATCAGTTAAAGATGGTAAAGTACGAAAAACCCTTTCCGATCCGATGATCTTATACCCACCGAGAACCCGGATGATTTTTTTGCCTTTGAATAATGCAATAGGAGGTTTTGGAGTAGATTTCATTACAACCCCTCCCTTATGTTAATTTTTTCAATTTCCTTTTTTGCCAAATCAATAACCTCTTCAGATGAGGCCATAGAAGAAACCTTTACATATGCTTCTAACAGACTTAAATTCTCATTACGCATAGTATCGACAATCATACTTGCCAGAGCCTTTTTGTGCCTTCGTATTGTGATTGGGTTGTTGTAACTCATGCTTTTACGCCTTTCATGAATTAAGTTTATAGTCTGATGATACACAAAATGTTACATAAAGTCAACAATTTTATTACACAATTTTGTGATGAATGAATAGCGCATCTATTTTATATGCAAGCGGACGTGTAATTGTTCGAATTTTATACCGTATAAATTCGTCGGTATTTTCTATATGACCATCTCTGTACACCGGCATAAATTCGTTTTTGTTGTAACTTAGTATTGTTTGTGTGATATTTGCAATCATGTCAACAATATAGCACAATAATATAATCATGTCAAGAAATGTACTTTACAATATATACATATATGTGTTACTTTTGTAACATGAATGTAAAAAATAAGTCATCAAAGCCTGCCAGCAATTTTTCAAATATCCGCATCCATAAGGATGTTCGTCGTGACATAGACCAACTCGCTGCAATGATTGCCCTTGAGCGAGGGTTACCTAGCCCAAGTATCCAAAACACTATTGCAGAGGCAATCAAGTTCTATAGAGAGTTCAAGGTGAAAAATGGCCAAGATAGTATTTAATGCAAGCAAGCATCAAATACAGGTAGCAGCTGCACTTGCAGCCAATGCCGCACAACCAGCCGGAATGGGATGGTTACACTATGTTCGCGATCAGCTATTTACTGCTCAAGACATGAAAGTGTTTTGGGATGGAAAAGATGAATTTAAGGCTGATTATGTTCAAGGACGTTGCACTAAGTTTGGTGTTTGGCGTGCCCATAGTTCAATTTATGGAAAGCAAGTAAATGGATTTAAATGGATGACTGGATATGACACACAGCCGACATACGAAACTTGGCGACACGTATACCCTACCTACGAAGAATTATTAAAGGTTGCTGGAATAACAGATTACAAAATCATATGACAAGTGTATTGCAGCAAGTTATATCAATTCCTCCATCAAGTGAATTATTTAATGCCTCAAAAATTAAAAGACTTTCGTTGTTCTACTATCCAGATAGCAATAGATGTACAGCTACCATAGAATTCAAGCATGATACATTTAGTGGTGAAAAGCGTATTGATGGTGAAGGATTTGATACTACAATGGAGCTAGTTAAACAATTCTTACAGGAGGTGCAATGAATAAGCTTATATCTATCAAAAGCCTGCTAGCTGGGCTTATAGCCGGGTTTCTAAGTATGGCCATAAACTTTCAAGGAGTAATAAGGATAGTCATGGTAGTACTGTTCACAGTTTTGCTAAGCCTATACATTGACATAATAGTTGCCTATCACGTAGGCATGCACGAAGGTGAAAAACATGATCGTTAAAGTATCAAGTCATAAACGTGCGGCTGTTCGATTTTTGTTCGACAACGGTAATGAGGTATCGGTTATTTGGGGAGGCGGTACCTATAGCGATAATCACGATAATTTTGGCGAATCCCTACCATCAACCGTCGTGGAAGAAATGCGCAGCAAATTAAGTCCCGATTCAAGCATGTTACGTGGGTACGTACCAGACAGAATGCCGGTATCGTCTGAAACTGTCGAAATCATGGTTGAAGGAAACGAAAAATTTATTGAATGGTTCGAGAAGCAATACAAACAAAACCCAGGCGGATATATACTAACCAACCATATCCCACGTATACTTAATGAGGCAGATAAAAAAAAGTATGTCGAAGAAGTATCCTAAAGAAAAATTAACACCATGGGATGCGCCATTTGAAGGTGAAAATCCTATTGGTTATCGACTTTTGCAGAATCAGTTACAGTTGCGACAGGGACAGATTTGGCCCCCAGAAGCTGGCTTTGCAGCCAATATGGATCCGCCAAGAGAAATTGAAAGTATCTCGTATAAACCAAATTTCGTATCGAGACTATTCAACACCTGGTTTATATACGTATGGTATCTTGCTATGATCGCTTTCAATATACCGGGCATGATGTCTGGACGTGCCGTTTCGTTCGCAGTTTCCGGATTCATAGTGGGAATTTTACTCGCTACATTTTTATACCGATCAAATGATAAACTACAAAAACAGCTTGATCAATCTAATCAGAGATTGCACCAACTTGAGATCAACCGTATCATTCGAAGATATGATATAGAGATGCGAATACAGCGCGAAACTTATGAGCGTCAAATTCGATCAATGCGCGGCATGTGATATTATTTAGGTAGCGAAATATAACGAAAGGGTGCGCATGGCACAGCTACCTAAGCTAGAAGAACTAGAAATTATTAACAAAGCTAATCAAGCGGCAATATCTGCAAAAGCTCTACTGCAATCTAATCAAGGCAAGCAGTTTTTAGTTGCTGCTGATGGTCATGGCCCTGGAGTAGTTCCAGAATCAATATGGCAAACCTCAAAAATTGATGCCACTAAGGAGGTAAAAAGCGATGCTTGATGGTAACCGCGTATACCCTGTCAATAAGTTAGTTATGCACCACGCAGTTTCAGACGAGATGCGTGATTGGGAAGATATCGAAGTACAGGATTGGTTTTCAAATGTTGGAAAGGCACGAGGATACCAAAACGGTGCAATAAATCCATTCCACGAACATCCATCACGCCCCGGCCAGCTAACATATGCGATGGCCCATTTTTGTCTTCACCCATACACAAAAGACGGCAATAAATACGGCTGGAGGCTCACCCCACTTATTGCCCGACCATTTGACAATGTTGCATGGCATGCTGGAAACTGGCCGGTCAACCAACAATCAATTGGCATTGAAACTGCCGGAAATTATTTGAGCAGTGAAGTAGATCCTAAAGCACTTATGCTCGTTGCTGATACATTTCGTGATCACGATAAAGCACTCGGAGGAGCATTGGAAGTGTACCCACACCAAGCATTTTTCAGCACCCAATGTCCCGGACAAATAGTCAACCAAATTGCCACGTTGATCGACATGATCAACTCGCCAGAAAAATGGAATGAGCAATTCTGGCCTACACCAGCACCAAAACCTGCTGAGGATTTATCCACACGTTACACACGTTTTCCACAGCCTGTGAAGTATATGGCTATGGCAAATCCAACAAACGTGTATGACGTTTCGAAAACTTCGTGGAATGATTTGAGTAATTCAATTGTGAAGCGACTTGCAGTCAATGAAGAATTTATTGCTGTTGGTGAATATAGGCATCCACTTGGTGGCGTATATTATATGACCCAGTATAGCTTCGGCGATGCAGATAAGACTGGAGTGCCTAATAAGTATAATGGCGTGAACAAAGCCGATCTTTGGGAAAAATTAGACTATACTAAACTTGATCCTGTAATTAACCCACCGGCCCCTGAACCGACACCAAGCTTGCCATCAAACCCTGACGTGAAACCAGCTGAACCAACTGTCGAACCGACTGTAAAAAAACCTAGTTGGATCGTCCGGTTAATCGCTTTTATTATCTCTAAGTTTTCTAAGAAGAAATAGTATAAGCTACTCCCCTCCCCCATCACTATACGTGCATGTGCTATAGAGGTAAATAGAAGTATTTGCTTTTTTGTCAAATATATTTTCGGGGAAGGGGATAGAACTAAACTAGAACACATTTATTGCAAATAATGCCACTTGTGCTACTATTTTAATTAGTACCGAGGTGTACTATTTCCCACTTCAACCGCCCTTACAATGTAGGCCCATCAAGCTCATTGACTTACAAAGGGCGGTTTTATAATGTTTTTTGACAATGAACAAAAATATTATACAACGGCAAACCCCCATACGTATGGGGGTTCTGCGAAATTGCCGTTATGTTTGTTTTTAGTGAAGCGGTTTATGTTTGTTTTTAAATAGGGGGTTGAGAGATTGTGTTGTGCTACCAACACATCTTCATAATACACCCGCTAGTTATCCACACCAAGAAAAAAGTTTTCAAAAACTATTTACATATTTGGGTACCGATATATAATGATAAGTACTACAAAATGTAATGAGGAGTGATGGGCCTTATGAAGCAAACGTATACTATTTTTTGGCCGCCAAAAATTTCCCGGCGTGGCGAACGGATAATGCGAGTAACGCATATAGTGGGTAGTTAGTATGGCCAATATAAAAGAACTATATACAAAAATGGTCGATGGTGGAATTGACGAATCCGCCGCGAAAAAAATTACTGGGTATATTGACGGAGCTATAAAATCTGAAGCTTCAAAAGACGACCCAAAAAAACGTCCGGTCACAAATAATAGTGATGATATATTGTACGCATTATCCAAAAAGTATTACCTACTTGGCCTAGTACTGGATGGCGTGAATGTTGTTATTACTGGTCGAAATATGGGCATGGTGACATACCATGGGTATAAGAATAAAGTTCTTTCAGTTTATCCAGAAACGAAATTTGATATCCAACTTGTTCGTGAAGCTGATATGTTTAGTGTTAGCAAATCTTCAGGCCACATTGAATACACACATGAGATTGGTGATCCATTTGGCAATAGCCCAATTGTTGGTGCGTATGTAATATTTAAAAACAAGCGTGGTGAATATCTCGAAACTCTAAGCAAGTCTGATTATGAAAAGATGAAGCACGCAAGTAAGCAATCTTACTTGTGGGGTGAATGGGAATCAGAGTTTTGGTTGAAATCTGTCATTAAACGAGCGTGTAAGCGACACTTTAATGACATCATTGCAGAGATTGATAAAAATGATAATGAAGACTATGGATTTATTGATAGCGATCCAGCTGAGGCGCAAGCTAATAAAAAAGCAGCTGAGGAAAAGTCAATCGCTGATGCAATTACTGCAGTTGAACAGTCTAAGTCAAACGACGAGCTTAATCGTGTCTTTATGAAATATAAAACTGCATTTAAGCACCTCGATGTTGTAGCTGCTGCAAAAGAAAAAAGAGCCGAATTGACAGGTAACACAAAGCCTACCGAAAAGCCAAGCGAAAAAAAGCAGTTTCCGGATTTAGAAGCCGAACACGAGAAATCAAAAAATACACCTGCAGATGACGTAGCTGATGAGGATATACCAGATGCAGATAATTAAAGAATTCGAACAGGGAAGCCCAGAATGGCATGCTTGGCGGCTTGGTAAGATTACTGGTACCCGTCTTGGTAGCATTTGGTCATCTCGAGCATATAATAAAGAGGATATCGAACAATTATTGTTAAAACGTGGATTCGATCTTGCAGAGCTTCAGGCAACAATGAACGCTGAAAGAAAAGCCGTTGGTCAACGTGCTAAAGCATATACTAAAGCCGATCTTGAAGCGCTGCTTACTGATGATGACAAAGATGAGCTGAGCATGGGCGGCGATAAAAAAATAGAGTTTTACCAAATCCTTGCCGATAATATCGCTGTTGCACCAGCCGATGAAGAAATAGATGGCGAATACGGAAAATACCGAAATGCAATGGATCGTGGTAGTGGCGAAGAACTAAAAGCAATAGCTATGTTTGAAGAATATACTGGTAAAAAAGTATTGCATGCCGGTGGTTTTGCATCTAGTGTTGATCCAAGAGTAGTAATGTCACCGGATGGATACGTTGATCCGGTTGAAGTGTCTGATGGCGTTTCAATTATTACCGAGGCTGTAGAAGTAAAGCACCTTTCATCAGCAAAACATTTACAGGCATTCTTTGAGCGAAAGATACCAGAGGATTACTGGACACAAAAGGTACAGTATTTTACAGTAAATGAAAACTTAAAAACACTGTACTGGGTATTTAGAGATCCGCGTATTCCAATGCTACCGATGTTCATACTGGTTGTACATCGTGAAGATCTCGGCCATTGGCCAGATACTATGTTAAAATACCAGCTTCGTACCTTGCGTGAAATAGATAGACTAACAGAACGTCTATTCGAAGAATCTAATAATATTTTATTGCCGGCACGACCGGATAAGGAGCAGGAAAATGAACTTTGAATCACTAGAACAAATGCGTTATGAGAACACTAAAGTTGTAATGAGTGCTATGGCTGATATCGCAAAGGATCCAAAAGCAGATATAGAGAAAAGGCTTGAGGCTGCAAAAATCGTTGATGCCATGAGCGATAGCATCATTAAAGCCTATGTCCTTATTGAAGCAACTCGATCAACTGAAGGTGTGGTGAATAAGCTATCCAACCAGCTGAAAAAGCTAGACGATGAATTCTAGGAGGTATTTGTAGCATGGAATCAGATCGCTACATCACTTACAGACGAGTTCAAGAACTACTGAATCAGCAGACACAGCAAGATATGAACGCGCGCCGAATACAGTCACTTAACAATGCTGTGTCATCAATCAGTAGTGCCGCCGGATCTTCGCTTGCAGCTACTACTTTGCAAAATGCTATAAACCAATTAAATAACAACTCATCAGGAGGGGAAATGCCGCCAAGACTATTTATTGACGGGCAAAAAGTTACTGTCCGCCGCGGCAAAACGGTGTGGACAATTATTAGAAGTGAGGTACGACAAGGCCCAATGGGCTATGCACATATGTACTATCTTGAGGACGAGCGAAGCGGAGCACAAACTCGAGAAGAGGAACGTGATCTTGTAGCTTATACTCAAGCAACCGGTACGCAATCAAGTAAGACAGAGGTTAATTTCGATACTGTTGTGATTGCACCAGAAAAACGCCAACAAATTGAAGAAGCGTTAGAACAGGTAAACTCGTTCGATCTAATATTCGATACATGGGGATTTAGTGAAACAGTAGAAAAAGGCCGCGGTGTATCTATGCTGTTTTACGGGCCTCCAGGTACCGGAAAGACACTCATGGCGCAGGCTATTGCCAATAAACTTGGTAAGACGCTTAACATTATATCGACTGCAGATATTGAATCATCAGCACCAGGCGAGGCTGAGCGTAATATACGTAAACACTTCAAAGAAGCAAAAGAGAAGGGCAATATACTATTGTTTGATGAATGTGATTCACTTATCTTTACTCGATCAGCAACAGGGCCAATTCTTGGTGCACAGATCAACGAGCTTTTAAGCCAAATAGAACGATTTGATGGTGTGACACTGTTTACTACCAACCGTCTCGGAACCCTTGATGAGGCTGTAAACCGTCGTTTAGCACTAAAGCTTGAGATCGGTATGCCGACATTTGAAGAACGTGCAAAAATTTGGGAACGTATGTTTCCAAAGAAAGCACCACTTGCCAAGGACATCGACTTCAAAAAACTTGCAGTTGTTGAAATTACTGGTGGGTATATTAAAAATGCCGTCCTTCGAGCAGCACGTATGGCCGCTATCCAGAAGTTACCGAACAATCGTAAAAAAATTACGATGGAACACTTGAAACGAGCAGTACGTCAAGAAGCAGAATCAATGATTGAATTTGAAAACGCTCGCGCAGCTGAAGATGGAAAACGCTATGTTGCTAAACCTGGCGGTGAAGTCGCTATGCAAGGTGGTAGCATTGGAATTGAACGATCTACTGATATGAAAGAATCTGTCGAAGCTGTAGCAGGGCAAGGAGCATCGTAATGGCTATATCGGTTCATGATCCAGTAAAAACTGGCATATTTAAAGAAATACGGCGTGAATCTGGAAATAAAAGCAAACAACCACTTCGCGGCTATGATCTAAAGTATGATAAAGGATTTGATAAGTACGGTAGATATACTACAAGAAAATACCGTATGGCTGGTGACGAATCTCAGAAAGCTGTTGATATGGGTCTACCACTTGTTGTATATGGAAGGCCACTCGGTTGTGGTTGCAATGAAGCCTATTTGCATGGCGTAGGGGAAATAATTGATGGCCAATTGGAGTGTGATTACATGTGCTCCAGTGGATGGCACAACTTCATACTATTTTCCATGCGTACCCAAGATGCGACTGCAGAACGTGAAGTGAAACTTGATAAGTACGGTAACTTAACAGAAAATGTTGGCTTTGAAGCCACAGAATTGGAGGAATTTTAATGAGTAAAATTAAAGACAAGGACGATTTAAAAGTCGATGAGCTAATCGCAAAACACCTTGATTACCTAAACGATACCGATCCTGTAATGCTCGCTAGGTTTAAAAGTGACTTCATCGTCGCACTACTTGATGCCCGCATCGAGGAGCGTGTGCGTGTTACAGGCGAACACTGGACGTATGCGGAACAAAATATTGTTGCAGAATTACGTAAACCGGAGGAGGATAAAAGCGATGACGACAATAAAACAAGTGAAGGCTAGCGAGATTTTAGAACCGACAATGCAAAAATGGGATTTTAAAACCCATACGTATTCGCCTTACGTGCCCCCAAAGGGAGTCCACATATTATTTTCGCCGAATATGGAATTAGAGATCAACTGTACAAACTGTAACGATGGCCTTACTTATGGCCAAGGATTTACATCTCGTACTATCCATAACACTTATGGAATGGGCTGGCCGGTTTGCGAAAAATGCTATGAGAAGGAATGGGAAGATGAGCGAAAATCAAAAGATATCAACTGATGGGTTTCTAGGCGACTTCAAATACTACATTGATGAGGGAAACCGGTTATTCTCAGAATTGAACGACATACCATGGTGGAGGTTCATAAAAGCGGAAAGAAAGCTGCGCGAGATACGAGCTTTAACTACTTGGTTTGAAAATGTCGCGCGCCAAAGGGGGATAGATATATGAGAAAACCAAACGAAAGAAAAGCCGATCGAATCACTTGGATAGCCATGGCTGGAGCAGTTGTGGTGGGGGCTGCTGGTCACTTATGGACTGCACTTGTGATCGTTATTGCTGGAATAGCTTTTATAATCTGGACAACCGAATGAAATATAATTTGGCAATCACTACCGAGCAGGCTGAGGCGTACGCCTATCTTGCTCAAATTGCCGAAAAAAAGCAAATTGTTGAAATCAAAAAGTTTAGCCCAAAGCGATCAATTAACCAAAATTCATACCTTCATGTACTATTAGGAGCATTTGGAGCGCATTTCGGCTGGACAATGGAAGAAGCTAAAGGGGTGTACAAGAGGCTACCCGGTAATAAAGAGGTATACATTGAACATTTTGATGATCGCGGCGTGCAGTTTGAGTATGAGCGTAGCAGCGCGGCACTCACAAAAGAAGAAATGACAAAAACTATTGATACGCTCCGTACTTGGTCGAAGAAAATGGGGTATCCACTACCGTCGGCTGATGAAAAAGAGTGGTTGATGAGATTAGAAAATGAGGTGGAGAAAGCGAGTTTTTATTTATGAGCAGTAGTATAAGTATCAAAAAAGACGGACTTCAGGCTTACCTAGACAATACCAGAAGTAGTCACAATGGTTTTGGTTATGATTCATTTGTAAGTATGGTAGAGCTTGAATATCGACCATCTACAGCAAGTATGGCCAAGATTTTTAGTGTAAGCTATAAGACGATGGAAAAATGGATTTTAGTATATAAGCTTGAGCAAAAAACGTAGTGCATTTTACATATTTGGGTGATACAATTCACTTATGCACTATTCGCGATTGCCGGCTATTCTAAATGAAAAAACAGCCGATAAAATCGTACGCAAAATAATTAAAAAAACCAAAAGGAAAAAACTATATGCTCGAGCACGCAAGAATGTTGCTAGACTTCTTAGTCTTTACAGTAATCGTAAAAATGATCGTAGGCCACTGGATAGCTGATCAGTTAGTCCACCTTGCCAAAAAGTGGTTTGAAACTACCGATCGTAAGCAGGCAATTTGGCTACACTACCAGGCACAAGCTATGGGTAATGGTCATACAAATGATGATGTTTTAAATTGTGGTCAAGATCATTGCCAAATCTTTTCCAACTCGCTACAATTACAACAGTCCGCCAGGTGATGCCCACCCTTACCTGGCGGTTTTTTTGTTTGATTGGTTTAAAACAATTCGGTTTGTTCCGGCCTATCCATATACCAGTTTACAAGCTTTTTGAAATGCTCCTCGCCGATAGCAAATCGAGCAAAATATCCTTGATCATTATACTTTTGAAGGAGTGCGGCTTGTTCGGCAAGGTGGTCGCCACGCTTTATGTAGTTAGCACCATTGCGACGATAGGTTCTAGTATACGGCTGTTTTCGGAGGGTACCGTCTTTCTTATATAGTACGGTACCCTCTTTTTTTAGCTCAATACGAAGGCCGTGGTAGCCCCTAGATGGAAAGTCGATGCTAATGTCGGGTTGGCCGCTATCGCTCCGTAGTGAGCCCATACGCACGCGCTGGGTGTTAGTTAAATCCAGGCCGGCTGCAAAATCCGAAATAAATATAACATTAGGGAATTCTCGCCGAATCCAATTGCACATCTTAATCTGCAAATTTTCTTCATCTCTACGGCGGTAATTTGTAGAAGCCCGGGGGCGTTGGTATGTTTGCACCATAGTGAGAGTATAGCAGAGTGTTCTAAATTTGTTCGTTCTTGCTAATGTTCAAGCCATCAGCTGGTACTTGCGCACTCCGAGTATCGTTTAGCGCGGCGGCTTCAGCTACCTTCACCTCAAACCATACTATTAGACGTTTCCAGAGTGGTTTTACAAAGAAATAGTAAACCGGCTGTGTAGCCGCGAAAGTAAGCCATCCTTGTACCGCAACAAACCATGGCCCAAATTCTTGTGTTGTTTGCAGATAGGCAATAGCAGCTGCCACCATAGATCCAAGAATGACTATAGTAACCATTATCTTTTCATTATTTACGTTCCACCACTGTTTCAATGCTAGTGCAGTTGGCGAAACGATGATAGCAGACACAATAACATTGACTGCATCGGCCCATACATCAGCGGGAACTGAGTTAAGGGTGTCTAGTATTTTTTGGAATATTTCCATTAGTTTCCTCCTTTTATATTTCTTTTTTTCCACCAAGTCTGTAAGCGGGTTCCTTGGCTCATAAACTTGGATAGTATGACAACAACTCGCTCCTGTACGGATAGTTCCTTTTTAAGAGCGATTTTGTCCGAAAGTGAAATTTGTGTATTAAAGTTAAACAGTTTATCTTCAGAAGTGAGCGAATCCATTGGTATACAGTACCAAAAGCCGCTTTTTTCGGTTCCGGTCGGTAGACCATATAGTACACCGTCCTTCTCAAAAGTATACGATATATTGATAAATTGACCTTTTCTGAGCGGCCGTGCTGGACGTAATCTTTCGGCTTCATGAATTGTAAGATTTTCTTCGCTCATAAACGTCATGGGGGATCCATCAGGATTAAGCGGTAAAAGTGTTTCGTGGTAGTCATCTACTTGTGGTACGCATACCATTTGTTCGATGGTCGGTTCGGCTACCATTGATTCTCGATCATCCTCCTCCATAGCTGCAGCAGCCACCTCTGCAGCTGTTGGTTCCACTAAACTATCTACTACGGTAGGTTCTGTTGGAGCAACGACAGTAACAGGAACAACGTGTCCTTCAGATAAGTGAGAATGGTTGAAACCGGTGGTAAATTGAGGAAGCCCAGTAATTGCAAAATTGCCAAGATCAATCCTGTCCATGTAATAAGCAGCAGTAGTGTTTTCATCTTTTAGCTCGACGTGGGCGATTGCCACAATGTTATGGTTGCTATTTTCTTTATGCAAACGACCCGACGGTTGGATATCTTGCCATTTGCTTGCATGACCAAAAGAAAACTTTTGTGTTCCACCGGGCTTACTAACGTGCATAGGTACTGGTGTATCAAGAACTTCATATTTTATCATTGGGCGCTCCTCTGTATTTGCTGGTGGAAGGTGAAGCCGATGGCCGGGTTTTACAGTTCGTGGATCTTCTATTTTATTAAATTCAATCAACCTTTCTACTTTAATGCTTAGTTTGCGCGCAACATCCCATATATTTTCACCAGGAGCAACTACATACGTATTTGGTATTGCACTACCAGCTGCAGCAAGTATTTCAGCCTCCTTTTTATCAAGTTCTACATCAGGCTCGACCTTAACATATGAAGCCCAACCGGAGGGAACGCCATATTCAGTTGCTAGTTTGAATTTTCCATCAAGAGGATCAATGATTGATTTTGTTCGATGATCTGTTATCAAACAGTAGTGATCAATATATCCAGCTGATGCTTCATCCAGTCTGCGAAATTTCACGATCGCATTACTTACATTTGGCCAGTCACCCTCTTTTCCTTCAACGTGAAGAATGTCGATATCCTTCACGTATTCTGCAATAGACCACCAGTCGAGTAGATCATCATCAGAGGTAAGAAGGTTATATAACGCAACTGGATCTGATGGGTGATCACTATCTAATTTTGCAAGCAAGTTAGCAAACGAAATGATCAGGCTTCTATGATCTGCTGGTAGTTGCTGATAGTTCTGCTGTGAATATATCATAGTGGTTTCCTATAGGTATGCACATTCTGCTACTAGCTCATTAGCACCCTCATCACCACGTAGGTAGGCTGTTTGGTTGGCAATAAATGTTCTAGTAACAAAGAAAAAGTCTGTGGAAGAAGTTGTATCAGTTGGTATATTTACGTAAGCTGCTGATGAAGCGCTACTCATAGTACCAGCAGCAACGGCTCCTTCGACTTTTGAGTTAAACCTTTCATCAGTAATTGATGATTGGCTTGTAGACAAGGAGAATCTTGCTGTTGCCGCACCACTACCAGAGTTACATTGAATCAACGCATGATATCCAAGTTTCCATGAACCAGTTGGAACTGATATTTTCCAGTTTCCCAGCCAAGCGGTCACTCCACTTGTTAGTATGGCTGACTGCTGTGTATTACTTATGATACGGATATCCCATTTTAATGGAGACATAGGGAATCCAAATGGTGATCCTGTTGTTGAATAACTTGCTACACCAAGTGTTTCATTAGGTATACCTGTTCCCTGTGGACAGAATATGGTTATATCTGTGTTTCCTCCAGAATATACCACCTTAGTAGCAAATGCGAACTCATTTAATTTAAAGTTGACAACGGTGCTTGTAGCAGTAGCACCGTTATTTGCCGTGAGGTTGTTTGCGTTAGTGGTATTTACATCGTTAGCGTTACCATTGAAGTTGTACGCTGAGATGATGTTGTTTGCAGTACATACAGCAGGTGTTAGATCGGCGTTCATGAACTGTTGGATGTTGGCTTGAGGAACTTTTGCAGATGAAACCCAGGCATTCTTTATGTAGCCAGGAAAGGTATTAGTGCCACCGTTGTATGAACCAATTTCAAGATTTCCAGCTTGTATAATAGCTGTTGGATTAGTCCCAGCTCTTGCTATTGATACAGGTACATTAACGCCATCTATCATGAGGTAACATGTAGTTGTAGTTGCTGTGAACGATGACATATCTAGTTGTGGAGAGATATAGACCCATTCGTTCAGTGGGATTGCCTGATATGATCGCACGTACACATAGTTACCAGCACCACCATTAGTACCATACAACTCAATCTGTCCAGATGCATTTACGTGTAAAACAAAGCCACTTGTACCGTTATGTTTACTAATAACTACTCCTGATGCAGAGGGGTAGCTTGTAAGATACACCCATGCACCACAAGCAAAGTCATCTGTAAACGTGAACCCGTTATTGGTCGCTGTTCGGTTCCAGTACTGGTTTGTACCGTTAAGCAAGGTAGATTGCGTTCCTGGTGTGACAGTTCGAGGAATCTTTAGCTTTGTACCTTCTTGAAGACGATCTGTGTAGTCTACACCTGAGTAGCGTATCAAGAACTCTCTCTGGCCATTTGAGGATACGAGGCTAGGAATAGTCGCAAGTGGTGTCCAGTCCGGGTTGCTGGTTGTAGGAATATTAAGAGCCGCTTGCACCGCAGATGTTTTAAGTGTGCCATCTTGGTTTGCGTGGGTCGTAATATTATCATAAAGATCTTTCGCGTATCGTGCTGTTGGGGTTATTTCAACAAGTGCCCCTGTTGTATATTCACGATCGGTTCCACCGGTAAGTGTTAGGTTAGTAATTACTGTACCAGCAAGAACACCCTTCCAATCTGTTTGGCTAGTCGTGTCTTTAATGGTAATTCCAGCAACTACTACTGTATTAAAAATTGAAAAGTGGATAGCTGATTGTGTTGTCCAGTTAGTCGCATCGTTAATGTTGATAGATGATGCGCCTATAGCTTTTCCCGGGTTTGCTAAGGTAGCAATGACCGGCCGTCCGGTGGTGCTATCGGTTACTCGACTTAGTGTATCTGTGATTCCTGCGGCCATTTCTAGTTTTCCTCCTTAAATTTTATGCGGTAAATGTATATTTGACTATGAACCATTATCACGCTCCTTAAATCCTGTTGGTACATATCGGATGATTATTTTTGAAAGTTGGTAACTACAGCCAGCATCGAGAGTGCCAATACTACAGGAAATGCTATCGCACTCTTCGTCAACATCAATTGTCCAGGTTTTCTTTGATTTAGAAGCAGATACAGAAAGGAGCGATCCAAGGGTTTGTCCCCATCCAGATCCACCCCACGCAAATCGGCCATGTGCACCAACTGTTAGGGCTGATGAGCTAGGCATCTGATCAGTAAGTGGTAGCAGTCCATCTTCTGTGTTGGCATAAACACCAAGGTTAATGTTTCCTTGAGCTTTAAGAAACTCAAATGTTACATCAATGATGCTTGCCCATTCACCATTTTTACCAAACTTTATCTCGCCAGTACCGATATTAGTTGGAAATGGTATGCCGTTATCGTTTGTGGCGATATTTGGGTCAAACTCCATAAACTTGTTATTAACAAGAGCGAGTAATTTAGTTTTTCCGGATGAGTTTTCGGCGTATTTCCATAGCCAATCAGCCGGTACATCCCATGGTCGTACCCACGCACCACGTTGACGTAGATCAAGTACCCAGATTTGGTTATTTTTAGTGCTTGAGTAGGGTAGAGCCCATAGGATTTTTTGATCGTGATCAATACCGACACATTTATCCATGTAAATGGCGCTCAAATTTTGTACATCTACGCCGATATTATCGGTAATACCTTGCGTTGAAATAATGTTTTGAATATTTGCGCGAGTATTTGATGTCTTGAATCCGTTTCTTGATGGATACCATGCTGCGTCATTCAACATTACAACGCCATCTGGTGAATCAGTACCATCTTGACCGTTATCTTCTTGAACAGCCATGTACGATATTACAGTGGTGCCAACAGTCGTTGTAGATGGTTGTAATAGATAGCGTTTCCCAGCACCATTTGTGCCTTTTGAGAAACAAACAGCCATTGGCGTTCCTTTACCATCTCGGAAAGGCTTAACAATAGCCGGAAAGTCTTTACCGCCTTTATTAGGTTCTACCCATCCACCGCCATTGTACGAGCTAAAATCGAGAGCTGATGCACCGTTACCGCCAAACCATATACGGCCTGGATTATCAGTATCACCAACCATATAGACTTGACCTTTAATGTTTGTAGATCGAGTTGTCTTAGGGCCGGATGTTGAATCACCGGCTGGTGCGATCCTAGTAGATGTTTCAGCGATTGAACCAGTATCAACGTAAGTTTGGGTTGTGCCTGATCCAGAATCAACAACCGTATCTAAGAAGTATTCAAATCCCTGTTGGTCGCCAACATAAATGTTATAGCGCTGCGCTCCAGTTACTCGGTTGAAGGTAAATGTTACATATTCGCTAGTACCATTCCAAATTTCACGCAGTTTGCTAACACCAACCGTGACTGCTGCGGATCCAGCAGTTTCACCTTGATTCGCTGCTGAAACACGATATCGAAGGGTGTACGTACTCCCGCTAACACCGGTAGCGACTGCAGATACACCATTTGGAGTTGCTAGCGCCACAAATGGAGTAATCGTAAGTGTGTCGATATCCATATAGCTGAGGTTATCGACACCGTTAGTGATGAGTACTTTTCCGAATATTTGTTCAAAGTGTGGGTTAGCGGCCGAGCTTACAGAAAAATCTTTTCCGGTAACTACTGTATGCGTACCACCATCTTTTGCTACGATGACTTTACCAACACCGCTTCGATTTTCCATCCATATCATCCATGTTTCAGGAACAGATGGCGTGACACTGGTGTTAAACTTCACAAACTCAAATACCTGGCCCATGACTATTCCAGTCGGCTGGATACCGTATAACGCAAGGCCCGGACGATTACCAACCGTTCCATTTTGATCGAGTTGTACGTTTTGCGTAGTGGCAAGACCTTTTAGCGGTATACGATCACGATCAACACGTGTATAAAGACCTTGAATCCAGCTATCAAGCGTTTCAAACTGAATAGCTACTTGTTTTACCGGCCGGCGTCGTGTTGCAAATGTCATACCCAACTCTCTCCATCTGGTTGCCAAGCAATCTCTACCTCTTGAACAGAACTGATGTTTTTGCTTTTCATTTTTTGCATCAGTTGATCGGCCAAATTGAGTAGATTTTCATACTGGGCAACCTTTACAAGGTCGTTTCGGTTGAATTCAGCGGCTGAAGCGTATACTAGCCACATTGGGTCATCAACTTGGACAACATCGCTCCCATCAGTAGCCGTAATATCACCAATGCGCATAATTGCTGGTACTTGGATGCTCAAACCGGTAAGACTACTATCAAGCGTTTTACTAAATTTTAAATTTGAACCGATTTGAGCACACACGTTACTATCCTTGAATGTATAAAGCTGTTTGGGGCTCACAACTTTAAATTCTGTTGTTCCAATCAAGACAGGGTTGGATTCCATTTTTATCAGGTAGTCTATACTAGCATCGAGGGTCACTGTATTACTGAGAGGGGCAGTAGCACTTAGTACCTTGTCCTCATAAAGACTATCCCAATCTGTGTCTGGTTCGGCCGCCCATAGCTTTTGCATTGAATCAACAATACCGAGTAAGGCTAGATATTTTGGGCTGCCTTGAGCCGGAGGCGTCGCTTTACGTTGTGCGTGTAGAAACGCTTTTTGAATTACTTGTGCTGCTGTCATACTCATGCCTTGCTACTCCTAACAGTTGTTTTAGATGTCTTTTTGTAGGCTTGTAGCCCTGGACGTGAAATTTTATTTTGGAACCCTCCAGCCGATGTACCTGCAACCTTTGCTTTAGCTGCAGCGCGAGTTCCAGCCGCTACAGTTGAAATTTCACCGCTGCGCGAAGCTGATGCCTGCTTTGATCTGCCACCGCCGCCACCACGCCCACCACGACGTGTACCGCCACGACCGCCGCCGCCGAACTTGTTAGATTTTGCAAGTCCAGCTTCAACAAGGGCATTACCGTAAGCTATAGCTTCTTGAACGATCTTCTGTTTATCTGGGTTCTTTTCAACATACTTAGCCAATTGAACCTTTGATAATCCATATAGTTCGCGCGCCTCTTTGCTAAAGTTAGATCCAACCTTATCTTTATAAAGTTGATCCTCGGCCTTGATTTTATCTGAAGCGGATAGTTTACCGCTTGCTACGTCATTTTCATATTTAGCAAGGTTATACTTAAATTCAGCATCGTTTTGTGTATCGAATAGCTTGGTGCGCTGCTCCTTGCTCATAGCATTGTAATCTTTAAGCGTTTTTTGAGCAGCTGGTGAAATTCCACTACTAATAGCCACTGTTGATGCACCACCGGATGGCGAATCGGAACCAGACTTGGCATAATCTGATGCAGAAACCATACCAACCATAAGATTTTTTTGTGAATTTGTTAGATCTTTCTTAAAGGTTCCAAGGTTATTTTTCTCGACATAGTATCTTTGAGCTATAGCGGCAGCATCTTGCTTTAGCTTCGTAAGTGCAGATGCTTTATCTGTATCATTTAGGTTCATGTATTGCGGGCTAGTAATAAGTAGTTCCCACTGTTGTTGCGTCATTTGACCAACAAGATTTTGAAGTTCGTATCTCTGCTGATCGCTTAATTTTAGTTTTTGACCATCAAGGCTAATCGTCTGATCAACTGGAACAGGTGTAACTTGAAAGTCTTTATTATTTACATCAGCATTATGTAGTCGGCCAACTTCAGCAAGTGTAGTTGAACTACGTGAGTTTGATGGACGTAGTGGGTTAAACAGTAAGTTGAACGAATCAGTACGTTGTTCTAGCGGGTTTCCGTAGACATCTTGCTTAATATTAAGCCCTTGTCGAGCGCCAGGTATACGACTTTGAATAGCATCAAGCGGTGAGTTTATATCACGCTGGTATTGATCTGTTGCATTAGCAGTGACATTAAGCCAGTTCGGAACTACTGATCCAGCTTGTTGGTTTATGAGTTTTTCACCATACCGTCCTGGGTCATTAAGTGCATTAGCAAAACCGCTAAATCCGGTAAGGAATGATTGGCCGGTGAGGCTTTTTCCGATACCAGCAATCGACTGCATTGTTGCATTATCGCCACGCGCTGCTGCATCGTTATAGTCTTTTCCGGCTTGCATTAGCATACCGATTGGCCCTGCATAGTTCAGGCTGTACCAGGTATCGCCAATCTTGATTGAATTTGGTGTAATACCTTCTGCTTTCCAGCGTGCTTGTTCCTTTGGATCACTTGGGTACGTTCCGGACAGCATACCAGCGCCGGCAAGATTTGCGCCGATGAATATGATACCGGTTCCAGTGGTTGATTTTCCGATGGCTTCTGTCAATAATCGCTGATCTATACCTTCACCAGCGCGCGCTTTTTGAACGGCCTGGACAAGCTTTGAGGTAGCGCCAACTGGTGTATAGTCTAAAACTTGAGCTAGAAAGTTAGTAGGTACTTTTGTAAATGGTACAACTGCTTGCATTGCAGGGTGTTTGCTTACGAAGCTACTTAGGTTAGAAGATATCTTTCTGTCTTCACCAAGTACCGCATACCATGCTTCTTGCTCGGCACGGTTAGCCATTTGTTTTGGCGGTTTTTCAACAGTTTGCTTGATAAACTGCTTGAGTTCAGCACCCTTTAATCCCTGGTTAATACCAGCTGTTTTCGCTTGATCAGAGAGCGAGTTTTTGAGCGCAGCGTAGTAAAATGGTTGATCGCCCGATCCTAAGGCGCGAAATACCATGTTGCTTGGTTTGCCAAACACGTTTTGTAGCCATTTGTTATCAAAAGTAATTTCACCGTGACCTTCATACTTTCCATCGACAATGTTTCGACGATCAATGCCGGTTTTCATTGTTTCAAGGCCACGATCTAGCCCGGTTTTAAATCCGGAACCTTCACCCGCTAGAGTAAATGATCTCGTGCGTTCACCTGATAGACCAAGTTTTTGCCCTAGATCAGTACGGCCAAATTTAGCAAGACCCATGTCGGCGAGTACAGCTGGAACATCAGAAGCTTTTTTGAGGGCTCCAAATGTGAAGTTCGACATAGCGTTACCGGCATGTGTTACCGGACTGGATAGCAAGCCAGCTTTCCAAACACTTAGTGCACCTTGTAGCGAACTCTGCGGCACATTTTTCTGTACTAATTTTTGCATAGATGCGATAGCAAATTCTTTCGCATCCTGATTTGGTGCATCTTTGATGGCCTGAGTAAGTGTTTTTAGCTCATCGCGAAGCTCGGGGGTGATTTGGAAGTCTTTTCCATTAGCTCGTTTGATGTCTCGAATAGCTTTATTAAACAATCCTTCGGGAGTTCGGTTGTAAAATATCGACATTGCTTGAACTCGCTGTCCGGCTGCGACCGCATGTTCAGATAGAGCATCATGGAGCAGGGAAGCAGCTTCGTGATTACCGGCCATATCGGCACGTTGGATAGCTTGTGATATGAATGATATGTCTTGATCTGTAATTGATCCAGGACGTACAGACATTCGTTGGTGAGCAGCTTCAACAAGCTTATTAGTACTCTTATATTTCGCCGCCTCAGCTTCACCATTTGCGACTAGGGCTTTGGTATTTCGAACAACGTGTTCACCGGATATTTTACCCATGACCTCATCACTAATGTTTTGATCACCAGCTTTTCCGCGAGTAGTGAATCGGTTGGCAACAGCGTTTGTAGGATCATATAGCGGTGGGATCTCTTGTTTCGGTAGAGCCGCTTTAGTATTTGCTACCACACCTTTTTGCTGTGCGGCGGTAGCAGCTTTATTCACCATTGCAGCTTCTTGAACAGGGGATGGTTTAGCATTGGCATTTACTGCACCTGCCGCGATTGGCGCGCGAGTAACCGGTTGCGCATTTTTAGCCATATTCACAAGAGCATTAGGGTTTGTTTTGGCCATTTGGTTAAGTGTTGCCTGCATTGGCATAGCTAGCTTGTTACCATAGGCATTAACACCTTTTTGTAGACCATAATTCACTGCATTTCCAGCCCCACGAAACGCAGCCGGAACAGCAAGGTTGGCTACTGATCCTATGGCCGTATCTCGTGCGAGACGGCCAGCGTCAATATTTCCGTTATTGCGTAGTTGATTACCAGCAGAATACATACCACCGTACAATGCACCTTGCGCCAGTAGTTTTGGCGCAGCAGACTTTATGCCGCCCTTACCAAGTGCTATGGCTACAGATCCACCTTTTGCAAATGGAACAACAGAGGCCATTGTTTCCAGGGTTCCACCACCAATTTTTTGCACGCCAGTCATTAGATCGCCTTTGTAAGCATCTCGTGAGCTATAGAGCGATCCCATGCCAAAAAGCCCACCGTTATCGTGGGCCTTGCGTGCGTTTGCTTGTTGGCGAAGATCCTCAGCAAGCGCGTTTCGGTTATTTGTCATCATGTCGTATTGGCCTTTAAGCGTCCAAAAGCCTTCGTTTGCCTGGTTGATGCCAGTGTTGACAAACTTAACCGGAACCTCAATGAGGCTTTTTCCGAAATTTCCTAGATCCTCGAGAAAACCCACTAGGTAGCTCCTGCTATCCGATTAGGTTTCCAAATTCATCGCGGCGTTGGCCACCGGTGAGTAGATTTAAGAATGTTGGTGAGACGTCTGAGGCGGCACCACCGTTAGTGGTAGGGCCGGTAAATTTACTGAGGGCAAATTCTTTTTGGTTTGGCGCGGTATACTTAACGTCGCCGGCATTCATGACCGGATTAGCATATTGATTGCCGTAACCAACGATTTGGTTCAGTAGGCTATCAATTTGTGCTTGGTAGCCACCACGAGCAGCCGCAGCGGTTGCATAGTTCTGGCCGCGTGCCATACCAGCTTGTGTGCGACCTTGTGAAATCTGGTCAAGCAGGCTAGCTCGAGTTTGTGCAATGCTTGCTCGAAGTGAGTTTTCCTGCTGGAACTTCTGCTGATCAAGATCTTCAACTGAGTTGTTAAAGCCACGCATGGTATCACCCCATGCAGTTTCAAGAGAATTCGAGTTGTTATTGTATGTTTGCTGAGCACCGTTAAGATTTTGGCTACCCTGCATAGCAGCGGCGTATGGTGCCTGCTCGAGTGCAGCGCTCGAGTATCCAGAACCACCAAGACCCAACAAGCGCTGCAACGAATTTGAGGTGGCGCGAGTGTTTTGCATGATTCCATTTCGCGCCTGGAGGTAGTTATTGACGTTCTTATCTTTATTTGAGACGTAGTCGCGTTCAGCAACGGCTTTTTGCTCATTGAGACGATTGCGGCTTTTATTATAGCTGCTGCCTATGTTGTCGAGGCCGATTTGCTGTTGTTGGTCAAGACGACCAACTTGGCCTTCGAGATTTTTAACTTGATCATCGTAGTACGCAGCAGTTGCAGCATCGCCAACGGAACCGCCGCCACCATATGCTGCTGAAACATCTTCACCACCGCCTAAATAGTTAGCATAATCATTGGCATAGCCCATGATTGTGTTGTACTTGTTATATAGATCTGTAGCATTACCGTATGCAGGCAATCCCATGCTTCCCATTTGACTAGAAGCGATTTGGTAGTCTTGCAGCGTACCAGAATATCCAGCACCACCTTTACCGTTATTGTAATCATTACCGACGTAATTTAGTGCCCAGGCTTTGTTTGGATCTTGTTGTAGCCAAGCACGATAGCCGAGTTGTGGTTGCATTGCAGCCGTCCTCCATAAAAGTTATTTATTAACTTCTACGTAGTCTCTATATAGAGTAAACGGCTGCTGTTATGAGCTGGCCTAGTAGTATCCTAGGTATATTGTAGCAGGAGCATTGTAAAAATCAACTAGCGTTGAAACTGTAACAGCTCGCGATGGATGTACTTATTGCACTCGTTTAAAACATACTGCGACAGGTAGCGATCAGATGATTCGACACAGTAAATACTAAACCGTTCCTGGTTTTTATCATATACAACATTATCTTCATATGCCACCATTCTACGCTGCATAGCCGGATCGCTATTTGTTAGCTTTTCAAGTTCCGAAGCTAGTGTATCGAGCTCGGGATTTGATTTTCCGATCTTATATCTAGTTTGCCATACAACGTGCAAATACTCATGTGCAATTGTTCCTTTTAGCTTAGTCTCATCAATTCCAGGGCGTATACGAATCTTGTAGTGTGGTTTCCCTTCATCATCCAATAGGGGGTTAGTAATTCCATTAAAATTTTGCCCTGCCTCTAGCGGTTCTTCCTGGTAATAAATAGCCACATCATCCACATTTACTTCACCGTTGTTAGATTTTGCAACAGTTTTTAGTATTCCGAATAGGTATGGATCTTGCTTTGGCGTATAGACGTACGCAGGAGTAGCCGCTGCTGGTTTTGGCGTTTCTGTACGAGGTTTATCTGGTGATATCATGGCCAGAATAAGCCATAAGAGGCCACCAGAGAAGGCGATCAATGTTAGTAATTTTAGGGTAGTTGTGAATATTTTTTTCATACTTGGAGTGTACACAAAATGTTACATAAAGTCAACAATTTTGTATATTACACCTTTTCGACGATACCAATTGCTTCGTTTATTACCCAATACACGTTACCATTTGAGTCAATGTAGTAGTCTCGTGTAGGCACAATACCGTTTATTATTGGTGTCGATCGACGTATAGCTAGGTTCTTTGTCGGCGGCGTTACTACTATATTTACAGCTACATCAACACTTGGCGCAAACCTAGTAGTAACAACAGGCACCATATCCGGCACAATCACAGCGCTACCGGTATCTTTAAATACGGTAGGTTCAAATGTTACTTGGGTGAGGGAAGCAACGCTTGGAACCACAATAGTATTTTTAGATACCGATGGTGTTTGTTGGGAAATAGCAATGGTTGCGATTCCCGGGATTACCGCAATATTGTTAGAAATGGCAATTCCCGGTGCAAATGTGGTAGTTGCTAGGGATGGAGTACCTGGAACCGCTGCCTTATTGTCGCTTACAGTCACCGCCACATTGTTCGTGGATATAGTGAGTGCAGCAACAGCAAGTGCCACGGTAATGTTATTCGTTTTAGCAACAGTTGGAGCAAGCCCACTGGTACTTAATGATCCTACTCCTGGAACAACCGCTATACCAGATGTGGCGGATACGCCAGGTGCCCACGTGCTAATAGTCGTGGTGGTTGATGTAGCTGTAGTAATGTTGACATTGCTAGTTGTAGCAACAGTTACCGCAAAAGCGGTGATAGTAATCGTAGCTGAACTAGGGGTAATAGTATTACCTGAGCTAGTATCAGGTTGTGATGCGTATGGTAGGCTCGCGTATGGAATCAATCCGTACATCGTCTACCCCTAGTAGTCCGTTTCTACATAGATGCGGTTTAATCCTAGTTGGATAGAGGTGACCGTTGTTAGTGCAGCATTGCTAGCTAGTACACCAGTAGTAAGCATGGTGTTATTGGCAGGTGGTGTAGCCGTGGCAGTACCGCTTGCTTCTGTGCCAGCCACTATATCAACAATCCGCCAGTAGTAGGTGTTTGTACCTGGCAAACAAGTAATATACAGATTATAGCCCCTATTAGATACAATCGTAAAACCTGTGCTTGCCTTAGTAGCTGCTGTACCACGAGTCAAGAAACTGATTGCACCATTATCTGCGGCATCTACACAGAAGCCCACAGTGTTATTAAGTGCTGATGGGTCGGCTGATACAACTGTAGTGGCTGAATGGAAGCCAGCAAAGAATCGTCCACCATTCGTCCATACGTCGAATCCACATCTTGCGTAAAAGAAGAATCCGCCTTGTCCAGCATTTGATGGTGAAGCCATATACATAGCTTCAGTGTTTCTCTGCCCTAAAACCTGATTAGTAGTAGTTACGACATTGGCCCATCTAGCTCGTTTCATAGCTGTATACTGGTTAGTTGTAGTTGGTAGCGCAGTAGAATATGTACCAGCACCAGCACCAGCCGTACCAAGCCATACACCAGCCGTTGCGGTAGTTGGATTCCACATTGTAATGTTGTTCTGCCAAAAGGCATTTTGAAGTGGAGTATCAAGACCCGATGCACCTTTAATTTTAGCGAACATCTTACCAGCAATAGATTTTGAATATAATGCAAGATTACCCGCTGAAGGCGTAGAAGGCTCAGTTGTTATTCCTGGGAAAACCACTTCATTGTTAGCACCAAATATCGGTGTTTTGCCAGCAATAGCTGAAATAAACACGTTCTTCGTACCCACAGAGAAGTTTACTGCTGCACCAGCATTGGATGATTCAAGTACGGTTGTTCTTGCAAGCGCAGGAGTAGCCGACACAAACGTGCCTAATCCTGTTTCCCATGCGTTATTAGTACTATCTACAATAGCATAGTAGCACGTGTCATTATTTGCCATAACACTAGCAAATGTACGGTAATTAGTAACAGCGCCAGCAAGCGTTATATTACCTGTGCCTGTGGTCGTGGTAGTCTCCTGCACCCTATCTTCTGCTATATGAGCCATGGTTATTGAACTCCTTTAGATTAAGATAGTGTAAATACGCCAGAAGCGTTAATAGTTATAGTCAATGTGTTTCCGGCAGTGATCGTTACATCGGCTGGTGTGCTGTCGAGCAAACAGTAAGCAAGGACGTTGCCGCCAACTTCATATAGAACTGCATATCGTGCTGAGAAACCAGCACCAGAGGCCGTCCAAACAGCCGGGTCGGTAGTGTCAAATGTGACAGTGGTAGTGCCGGAAAGTGAGCCCGTGACAGCGTTACCGCCAGTCGTGTAACCGTTACCGCTTGCTACCTCATTAGTAACACCGGCATAGGTTGTCGATGCTGCTCCAATGTTTGATGTGGATTGAAACAGTGCTATCTTCAAGCTATCTGTGTCAAGGTCGAACGTACCGTTTAGCAGGTTTGTTCGTGAAGTGTTAGTAAATGTCCATGGGCCTGCAGCCATACTATTGCTCCTTAGTTATAGGTTAATGATGTTCGGTTATCCCATACCTGGGTAAAACCAGCACTACCAGCCCACGTTTTGACAAGACCTGAGCTAGTATCTAGTTTTGCTATTTGCCATACAGATGCAGAGGTAGCGGATCCTACCGGCGCTTTACCGATGTATATCGTATTAGCAGTCGATGTATCATCAAGGCGAGCGGCCAGGGCACTATCACTTGAGGCCACTTTAATGCCACCACTTGTGCTATCAACCTGGATTCGATCGTACCGGTTATCGGTAGCATTGTATGCTAACATCCCAACCATAAGAAGCTTAAAGACTTCATCGAAGCTCATATTAAGCAGGTATTGTTCAGTTTGATTCGTAGTTAATGGCCTGCCATTGCGTCGATCATCTGGGTTCATGGTTGTATGTCCTCAAACTCTTGCGGTGTTAGGTTTGATGCACTTAAAGTTGCCGGTAATTTTGCTTTCTCAAGGCGCTGTATAGCATCAGCAGCGGTTGCAAGTCGTTTGAGGGACTTGGTACCGTCCTCGTTCTTTGAACGGCCTATCTGCTTATATATAGCGTCTACAACTTCTCGGTAGCTATCAGCGGTATCTTTTAGGCCGAGTGCTTTCATCTGATCAAGTACGTATTTATCAAGGGCCGCGGCATTTTCGCGGACATCCTGAAAATCTGGATCATCAGCATATATATCGAGACTGAGATGCTTAATTGCGTATGACTTGTTTTCAATGTGCTTGTATAGCGATGGCGGTACATCGGTATTCTTTGCATCCGCCATTTGGGTAGTAGCAGATTTTGAGCCAACCGAAACATCGGCAGGAGCCTCTACTGTTGTAGGGGTCGCTTCACGAAATGCTACCGATGTTTCACTTTGTTCGCTCATTGATAAATCTCTCAAGGTGGCGGCCTTGCACCGCCATGGTTTTATTTGGTTTTTTTAGAACTGCTACCCTCGCTAGTATCAGTTGTTTCCTCTGATTCACCAGCATGGTAGACCTTAGTACCGTCTTCTTCCACTTTCGCTGGAGCAACTGATACATCTTGAGCATTGTTCAAAAAGTCATCAGCAGCTTCACGAACGCGAGCTTTTTCGGTAAGATCAGCGTCAACCGCTGCAGCAGTTTGTTTTTTAACACGAGCGTCTCGCTTATCGTTAAGTGCCTTGCAAACTTGTGCATAGGCAACCTCAGCAACTTGGCGACTATCGGCATTAAAACCGCCGAAATCTTTTTCGCTCACAGATACCTCAGCGGTATTGTCTGAATCTTCTGGATCTCGGAATTTGAAGTTGGCTGCGCCACCGCTTACATCGAGATCGTAAAGATAGTTTCCTAGTCCAAATGACATAGTATAGTGCCTCTTTCTATTCTGCACCGCTACCGACAGAGATCGTACCGCCGTTTACTTCATAGGTTTGTTTAGTGTGGAGCTTTGATTTGTATTGCTCGTGATCGTAATCAATTCGAGCAACCTCATCAGCTAGTTCTTTAGGAACTTTCACACCTTGACCTTTAGAAAATCGGTACGTTTGCTTTGCTGTCGAAATCGTAACATCGTTGTGCAGGTTCATGGTTGTTGTTTCAGTTGGCTTATCTGCCATAGTAATCCTTTCACGGGTGTACAGTCGGGTTTAGTCACCCGACTGTACGTTATTTACCCAGATTAGTAGGCTGAACCGCTTTCAAGACGTGTCATGAAGTTGTTATTCAAGATAACAGCCTTGAATCCAACTTTCCAACCCATGGTCATTTTTTGGTTGAGTGGGTCGGCAACTGTACCAGGGCCTTCTTTGTACATTTGTAGCGATTGAAGGTCGGTAACAGCGTATGCGTTGCGACCAAAAATGTAGCTAGTGTGTACGTTGATGGTTGTGGTAATTGTTGGAATGTTGTTGCTGCGAACGACAGTCACACCGGCAAACTTGGTGATAACACCCTTGTAGTTTTCATTGCCCTTTGTTGGATCAATCTGGCGATATACAGTGTTTTGGAATGTATTATCACCCATGAGATCAGTTTCAACAGATGGGTCAATGACGAGAACAAAGTTACCATCATCGAATTCAGATGCACCGTTGTTTCGAAGCAATGCAACTGCTTTACGAACTTCTGCAAACGTAAGGACGTGTGCGTTCGTAAGGTTAGCGCGAGCTGTCTGACCACCAGCGTATACTACGTTGGTACCAGCAACAACAACAGCGTTAATTACGCGGTCGTAGCTTCGTGCAGCCTGTACACCAAGAAGCTCAGTAGTCTTTTGAACGACTGGGTGCTTCACAGTAAGCTCTGCTAGATCAGTAAGGGTAACGTAAGCACCAAGTTGGTCGATAGTTGCAGTAATCGCGCTGGTCGATAGCTGTGTATCAGTTGGTGGCGTACCCTCAGTAAGCGGAGTAGTTGTCGGCGCAAGGTCTGCGTACTGGGTAAAGCTAATAGTTTTTGAAGATGCAGACGGGATATTCTCTGTGTAACCGAATTGGTCGAGTACCGTCTTATATGTAGCCTGGACAAGCAACTTCTTCGAAAAGTAAGTCTGCAAATCAGCGGCTAATTGTGTTGTGGATGTTGAAGCCATACTTGTTTACTTTCTGTAAGTATTAAGTGATGACAACATCTCCTAATCTCTGCTCCATTTCCTCCAAGCTACCTGGAGCGGCTTGGTTTGTGGAGGAGCTACCTCCTGGATCTTCAACGCGAGATTGCATTGCTGCAGTCGCATCTTGTTTTTGTTGAATCCCCCGAGAGGTACCACGATTGTAGATGTTGTACGCACGTTGGTAAAAACTGTAAAGGGGAACTTCAGCGTTTAACACAATCCCGTTTTCGTCGGTTTGAACGCGAGAGGCAATTCTATATTGCTCCTCGACCTCTTTTGCAAATTGCGGATCGAAATCGGGTGATTTCTCATCGAATACGGGGAAGTCATGGAATATTTCGGCCGCTTCTGCACGCATTGTTGCATTTAGTTCAGCAACTCGACCGCGTTCGCGTTCAAAGTTTATCTGCTGTTCCATTGCTTCGACACGAGCGTCATTCGGGTTCATACCCTCCTCGACCAACTGCTCTTGAGTTTTTGGCCCATAGAATTGATCGACTTGGTTTGCGACTTCATTACGTGTACGCTGGCGTTCAAGCCACGCTTGACGGGCTTGGCGCTCCCGATCCTGTGTCTGATCGGTTTGCTGCTCTTGCTGGCCGTCATTTTGATTTTGCTCATCGGTTTTTTGACCGGTGGCATCATCTTTAGCCTCAGTGGTATCGGCATCGCTTTTGCTAGTGTCTTCTTGCTTCTCGTTAGGCTTGCTCTGTGTGTCCGCGCCATCGTTTTCGGCATTTGTTGCGGCTGTATCACCAGATGTGTCCGTTTGAGTAGACTGGGAATCGTCTAGCTGCGTTGCGAGGTTCACATTGGATAGTGATTCCTCAAGTTGAGCATCTGACTGATTTTCATCTGCCATTGCATCTCCTTTCTGGCTATTGGGTTAGGTTGCCAACCATGCGAATTGATATAGGGGAGCTACCCCATATAGATACGCTCTACTAGGCGGGTGCTGGAGTAAACACCAGTGAAGGTCGGGTGATGGCCGGCCCTCGCTGCTATTTGCTCTTTTTGCCTGATGTACGCATTTCTCGGCTCTCTTCCTCCGTTATAAAACGGTATTTACCATTTACGATCTCGAGCATTTTACCATCAGGTACCGGAATACCTACGAAGTGACAATCTGGACGAGCCGGACTACATACATCGGTAATATATGAACCTTGTTGAAGCCATTTATGGTCATCAAAGTTCATCACTGGACGATCAAAGACGCGATCAATTTGGGGGAGGGCTGCGAGCTCATCTTCTGTCCAGCGTGATACGGTTTCAATCATTCGACACCCTCCGCAAACTCTTTAAATTCGGCCTGTTTATCAGTAAGCAGTTGTTTCAGCAATTGGTAGGCATACAGCTGGGCTTCGATACTAACATTGACATCAACTTTTACATCATTGATGGTAATTTGGCGAGTTTGAATGTTATCAAGGCTATCGCATAAGTCAATAGCAGTTTCGAACCAATCGTGAACATCTTTAATTACCGGCAGTGACGACTGGATTACCGCTGCTTTCTCGCGTTCGGCTTCTTTTCGTTCTGCTGGAATATCGTAATACTGATCTTCGTATGATGCGCCGTCATTTATATACAGGTCATCACCAGCGCCACTCGGTAGATCGAAGCGTTTAATGTTAGTGGTAGGTTTTTTCTTAGGCTGTGGCATATTTTCTTCCTATTACTGCAATTATCTGTTCAAGCGGCATACCCTGGCGTTTCATGATAATGGCTTGTTCAACATCATTTTCATCAAAGTTTCGGGAAAGCAGGGCAGTTGCAAGTTCGACTTCATCTTGATTCATAGCTGTGTCGCCGCCAGATTGGGGCAATTCTACACCTTCACCAGATTGTTGCTGCTGGGTTTCTTGAGTTTCTTGGCGCTGCATGTCAGCTTGACGTTGTTTATCGGCCTGTGAAGCTTGAAACTCCTGACTTTGCTGATCAAGTATCGGCTGGCGGACATGAGCGTCGGTTTTATTAAGCGCATCGAGTGCTTCGAGGTTGGTTTTTTGGGTGACTGGATCATTTGTCATATCATCACCGCCGAATCCAGTGTGTTCAAGCACGATTTGTCGTGCCGCTTCAGGTAGTTGCTCGTATTTAAGGCCAAGTGCTTTAATGAGGGCAAGTGTTGGGTCTTCTTGGGTGTTTTTCTGGCCTTGCTGGATCATTTCAGCAACCATTTGCTGAATCTGTGGCATGAGTTGCTGCATAATCTGGCCCGGTTGTGGTTGTCCTGGCTGGCCGTCCTGCGTTTCGTCATCTGGGAACAGATCGTCGGTACCTTTAGCACCAATTTCATCAAGAAGCAGTTTAGTTACCTTGACTTCAGCCGCACGTACCGTTGGATCTTGTGAATTTTGGATGACACCAAGTGCTTCAGTAAGTTTTTGCGCATTATCTGAATCCTCTTTGATTTCTGAACTACCGCCATCGACTTGGAATTTGAATGATACCTGTTTAATTTTGTCGAATGGCACAGTGAGTACGTTATTGTCATCAATATATTCGGCAGCATCGCTGTTTCTGATCTCTTTTGCTTCTTCTTTGTCGAGTTTAAACTTTTCTGGTGTAGTCATTTCAGCGAAGTAGAGATTGATACTTGTTTCTGACTGATCATTGAACCAAGTTTCGTGCTGTAATCGTGAATAGTTATCTGAAGTACCAAGTCGAGCCTCAGCCGCCTGCACACCAGCTTGTGTCTTAGATTGCATTGGAGCATCTTGCGAGCTGATAGAGTGATCTTGAGCGCTGTTAAGTGCGTAAATCTGGCTTTTTAGTAAGCCGTAGTTCGAAGCGAAGCCTTGGATAGCATGATTCTGCACTTGGTACGGCTCGACACGGTTCTGTGCATTTGTCCCCATTTCCCAGATAGCATTCGGCTTAAATTTAAGGGTTTGCTTGTTAATATTTGTGCCCCAGACCTGCAATGGTGGGCCCATAAGTAGGGTAGTAAGGAACTGGAACATCTGCATTTGCTGATCCATAAGGTTTTGAACACCAGCACTGGCTTCAACTGCACCGCGACCAAGTGGATTCGAGAGATCAATGTTGTTGTATTCGTGATCAAGCGGCATTTTACCGCGCGGATCTTTGCTGATCTTGACACGAAATGGTTTACCACTCTCGAACTGAGGAGCAAAGCTATAGAATTCAGCGCCTATACCATCTTGGAATGCGTGGATAACCTCGTAGCCACCAACATCGCCGCCTTTTTCTTTCTCGGCTGGAGTTTGTAGGTTGGCCGGCTTAGCACTTGCGCCGCTATCAATAAACTTTTGGAGCAATGGTAGATCCCACTCAGACACATACCCCTTCTCATTTTTCTGGCGATATTCTTCCCATTTTAAAATGCGCTGCAAGTCGGTTTTTTGATACCATGAGCGCATGAAAGATATGTTCGAATCAGGTGCATAAACTTTACCCTTTTCTGTGATGATGTCTTTAATGTAAGGAATGACAAAGTCGGTATGGAATACGCCATTGGTGCTTGTGAAGAAGGTGTATGATGTCGCACGACCCCATGTCCTGGCCTTTGAAAGCATATTCCACTGCTTTTGCAGTGCTGTACCCATGCGACGGTAATTTGGTATAAGCTTGCGAGTGTGCACGATGTCAGCAATCTTTGCGTAGGTTGGGTAGTCTTCACACTCTACTAAACCAGTGGCAAGTTGCTGGATAATACGTTTTGGATCTTCTTGGGTAATTGCAGCCGTCGTACCATCAGTAACACGCGGTAGACCCTTAGGGATCTTCTCACTTGGCTTATTTCGGGCAATACGTTCAAATTCGGCAATAGGTTCGAAATAAGGTGTGAACCACTTGTTGGATTGGTTAAACGCCTCCATAGCAGTAGAGGCGTCAATAAAGGGCGTTTTACCGCCTGGAGCTTGGTTTGATGTATTATCTTTGTTAGAACTGGCCATTATACCCCATATTGTGGATTTAAGCTGCCGTTATGGGCTGGCCGTTGTTGTTTTAATTGTATAGCAAAAATGTATAGTTATGCAACACTATTCTGTTTGTGGTACTACCCACGACTTTTCAATTCTGAGGCGACCGGTTTGCTGGTTGCGAATAACCTGTAAACCAATGTTATCAATATCACCGGACTTTTGCTTATCGAGCAGTTGCAGAAAATTAGCAAGGATCTCTTGTTCATCCTTAACATGGATGGTTTCTGTACAAGCCACCACAGTACGCGACGCCTGAAAGTTTGTGAATGTCGATTCCTTCATGGTCATTACAGTACCATCAGAT
>ERZ724505.194-NODE-194-length-40738-cov-5.419364_pt1 | contig 40738 bp, 39 predicted proteins | sample MGYA00376038_ERZ724505 | MGnify/ENA primary metagenome ERZ724505 (study PRJEB28724, sample SAMN07190884) | wastewater metagenome | isolation source: effluent of sewage treatment plant in Hong Hong | place: Hong Kong | collected 2016-03-17 ... | reverse complement strand
ATCCATTTAGTCACCCGTTTGCCGACTGTGGTCCTGATGATCATAAGGTTGTGAAGTGTATAGACAAGCCTACGTTAAAATCTATTACCATAGATAAAACTTTAATAGAAGCTAAACCTATCTACGAAGCACATGACCTTGTTAAATTTAAGATTGTAGTGACAAATACCGGAACAGCTGCGCTTGAAAATGTCAGTCTTGAAGATATCGTACCTGTCCTAACCGGTTATGACGAGGTTAAGACAAAAGAAGCCAACAACGGTGCAAATCCTTGGGTATGCGCTAACGGAATATGTACTACAAACCTAGGCACTCTTAATGCAAAGGCTTCAAAAACTCTCTATTTTGTGGTTAAAGTTCTTGAGTATACCGCTACCGGAGATATTGGGTCTAAAAACAAAGCATGTGTAACAGTACTGGGGCTTCCTAAGGAATGTGATGAGGTGCCTTTTGACTTAAAAGACCTCCCCCACCCCGTTAAATCTATCAGAATATCTAAAGCTATTGACGGACCAAAAACAATCGGAACTTCCCCATATCAAGAGGGTAATAAAATTGCTTTCTTAATAGAGGTTGCCAATACAGGCAATGAGGCACTCACTAATGTTGTACTGACAGATACCGTACCTGTCCTTACAACCTTCCTTCCGGAAGAAACCAATGCCCTTAACAGGCAAACAGCTTTTACTAAAGAATGGGCATGCCAAGCAGGTAACTGCACTCTGAATATAGGTACATTAGGAGTTGGTCAAAGTATAAAGACATACTTTGTCGCACAAGTCTCGCACTACGAAATTTACGACGAAAGCATAGTCTCGCAAAACAGGGTTTGCGTTACTACTACAGGTGTAGCTACTGCATGTACAACCGCTACTTTTAATTTACTCAAGCTCACACGACCGGGAGGAAGCTCAATTTCTATTGTAAAAGAGATACTTACAGATGCAGATTCCCCAAGCCAGCCTTATGAGGAAAACGACAGTGTTATCTTTAGCGTAAAAGTCAAAAATGACGGCGAGACTGATTTAACTAGCGTACAACTGGAAGACACTCTTCCTCAGCATTCTGTGTTTGATAGCGTAGTTACCGAATCATTAAACCCTGGATGGAATTGTGACGGAGAGTCGTGCTTTAAATCAGCAGGTACGCTAGCTCCGGGAGAAGAAGTAACAATCTTCTATGCTGTTAGAATATTGAAAGTCGAGCAAGGCAGTGGAATAGATGTTAAATCTGAAAATGAGGTCTGTGTAGAAGCAATTGGTACTAATCCAATAGCTGTATCTGACTGCGATAAAATTACCTTTGATATCAAAGACAGTGAAGACGATGAGGAAGAAAAAGAAGAAGGTAAAGATGTAAGCATAAGTAAAAAGGTAAGACTTGAAGGCCAAGACAGATGGGATGACAAAGTTTCGGATGTATCCAAGGACGACATAATTGAGTTTAAAATTAAAGTAGAGAATAAATCAGGTAATAACACTAGCGCAATAGATGATCTAAAAATGGAAGACAAGCTCCCTGACGAGTTAGAAAAGATAAACGGCAGTTTGACAGTATACTGGGATGATTTTGACCACGACGAAGATAAAACATTCATCATTAAGGCCAAGGTACGGCCATCGGAGTTTGAAGGAGATGTTGATGAATGTGTTGATAATAAAGCAATTGTTATGATCGACGGCGATGAAGAGGATGAAGCCCAAGCAACGGTTTGCTATGCCAATGTTGAGCTGAGTGAGCTACCGGACACAGGTGCCGGAACAAATATCACGCTATTCTCACTAGGCGTATTGATCCTGGGATTATACTACCGCCGTCAGATGCGTAAGTTAAACCCCACCTCTTGACAAGCAATTGTCTTAGATTTAAACTAAAACCATGGAAAATTCACCTAGGGATAGTAATTATGTGTCTCAAGAGGACATACAAGGAGTGGCAGAGAGTACTGGTGCAGTTAGCCCACAAGGTACCGTCGTAGCACGAATTGTTGACGGAACAACACAAGTTTTTTATACCTTTCAGGGTACTTCACATCAAAGACAAAGTGGTGTTGACGAAGCATACTCCACTAAGTACGGAGATAAACCTAAGGGTTCCAACTAGTTTAACCTGAAGACAAGAGACTTAGATTCTTACTTCTAAAACTCCCCCCTACCCTCAATAGCTCTGGTTAACGTATTATCGTCTGCATACTCTATATCCCCACCAACAGGCAGTCCTCGAGCGATTCTTGTCACCTTTACATTAGGCAGTGTGTTTTTTATTAACTTCGAAATGTACAGGGCTGTTGACTCCCCCTCCATACTGGTACTCGTAGAAAGAATTACCTCGATATGGGAATCAGGTAAAGCACTCAGCCTATCGATCAGTGCGTCGATGTACAGCTCATCCGGCCCTATATTTTCAAGCGGATTAAGCAGGCCATGTAGTACATGATAGGTTCCTTTATAACCCGTTTTTTCAAGAGCAAACACATCTAATGGCCCTGAAACAACAGCTATAGTATTTCTATCTCTGGTGTAATCCGAGCAAATACTGCAAGTAGTGTTGTCAGAAATATTCTTACACACCTCACATTTCTGAATATTTCTCTTGAGTTCCGCAAACGACTTTCCCATGTTATCAAGGTCAACCTGGGGAAAGTTTAATAAGTAAAAGGTAAGTCTTTGTGCAGTTTTAGGGCCAATACCTGGCAAACGTTCAAATGTGTCTATTAAATTGGATATTGATCTAGGTACTTTCACGTGTGTATTTAACTACATCGGTAGCCCACCGTCAAAAATACCTATAAGATTTTCTGAGGTTACCTGCACCGTAGATCTTTCAACAGGGCTAATATTGAAATCAGTCAATTCCCCTGTTTCAAATTTATTGCGTGTAGTTGGTTTTTGATCTGACAGTGCGCATTTTATGCTTTTTACTGTAACAAAATGAGTCTTAATAGCAGATTCAACCACCTCTCTATTTTTTGTATTCTCTAATCTTTCTTTATGAAACTTATATGTGACTTCAAGTGTAAGCTCGCCATCAACAAAATATATAGGTCTTGAAGACTTCAGGAGCGCGCTAATGGAATTATTCGCTTTTGATGCATCTTTTACTATTTCATCCCATTTAGCAGATACAGACTCAACAAGAGCATCGTCGCTGTTAATTACAGCCTCATGACTTTCAACTTGTAACTTTGTGGAACTAACTTGTCTTAGAAAATCCAAAGATAAATCGTCCAAGCCCTGCTCCTCCTCTGTTATTTCCTTAGATTCCGTTGTGTCTTTTATTTTCCCATCGTCTGACTTGGGGCTTGTCTCCTTTACTGTACTTTGAAAGTCACCGCGAGAGCAAAGTCTGGTAAATGCAATCTCTAAAGGCAATTCAGGAATTGGATATGTTTTTATCTTGGCTACCGCATCAGCTAACTCTTCCAGCAGTGCTACAAGATCCGAGTAGGTTACAAGAGATACTTGACCCCCCATCTCAAGTTGTAGCACATCTTCTTTTTCCACTATTCCTGCTTTTATAAAAAGTAAAGTCCTAAAATAATACAACAACTCCCCTGTGTAAGCCGATAAGTCAACACCACACTTGGTTAATTCTTTTAGAGTTAAGAGTGCTGCTGTCAAATCTTTTGCAACTAAACTTGCTGCAAGTTCAGAAACAGTAAGTTCGCTTGAAGATTGATGCATACCCCCTTCAATTGCTTGCTCAAGAAGAGTTTCAGCATCTCGAAATCCCCCTCTTGCAGCCTTTGCAATTGACTCAAGCTGTCTTTCTAGCAACTTCCTAGACTTACTTGATTTATCAAACTCTGCCTGATCTTTAAATAATGCTACTCCCTCTGAGTCGCATATATATTTGAGCTTACTAACAAGCTGGGTAAGTGTTGCTTTTCTAAATTTATGGACAAGACATCTTGATTTAATTGTTTCAGGTACTTTATGCTCTTCAGTAGTGCAGAGTACAAAGACTACGTGTTTTGGTGGCTCTTCCAATGTCTTAAGAAGAGCATTAAATGCTTCAGTTGTGAGCATATGCACCTCATCGATTATATATACCTTATGTTTGCCCATTACCGGCAATAGTTTCACTTTTTCTCTTAATGCCCTGATATCATCTATTCCCCTATTGCTAGCAGCATCGATTTCCAATAAATCAACAAACGAGGAGTTTTGAATGGACATGCAATTTTCACAAGTGGTACATGGATCTCCATTTTCATTTAAGTCAGAGCAATTAAGAGCCTTGGCAAGAAGTCTTGCAACCGATGTCTTACCAGTACCTCGTGGACCTACAAAGAGATAAGCATGGGAAGTCTTACCTGATTTAAGTTGTTTTAATAGAGAATCTACTGTTTCATTGGGTTGAGATACCTCACTAAATTTCTGTGGGCGGTACTTAGTGTAATACATAGGTTTTAGTTTAAAGTGTTTTTAGAAAAGATTCAAAGTTTTTACTAATTAACTTAAGCTCTTCTTGTGTAAAATCACTAAGAACGTAGTCATGAAGGTCAAACTTGGAATTTTCAGGTCTTCCAATTCCAATCCGTAATCTAACAAAATCTAAAGAACCCAACATTCGAGCAATACTTTCTATACCGTGGTGTCCTGCTGAGCTACTGTTTTTTGCAAATTTAATACGACCAACCTCCAAGTCCGCATCATCATGAATTATAACTAACTGACTAATATCAAACTTATAAAACTGCATAAGTTTTGAAACTGCTTCACCCGAGGCATTCATATATGTCTGAGGTTTGGCAAACAAGGTGTTATTGAGTTTATAAATCTCCGATCTGAGATCCTTCTTCCCAAGCCAAATAGGGCTCTCTTGAGTAAGTATTGTATCTAAAGTATAGAATCCAATATTATGTCTTGAATTATGGTATTTTTTTCCCGGATTACCTAATCCCACAATTAGTTTATTGGTAAAAAAATCATTCATCACCATCGTGATGTACTCCAAGCAAATGCAATATACCGTGAGCCACTAATTCAGATATCTCCTCTTCTAAAGTATTACCATATTGTGAGGCTTGTCTTTGGGCCTGATCCTTATTTATTACTAAATCCCCAAGAAGATACTGCCCGTCATGCTCCTCATCCATATTAAAGGACAGGACATCTGTTGGGTAATCTTTCTTACGATACTTCTTATTCAATTTTTGTATCGTTTTATCATCAGCAATAGATATACTAATAGTAATGCTAGATTTATCGTTTAAATCAGGACGTTTTGAGAACATTTTATTTAGATTTCTTTTGCCCTGTGAGAATATATTTTCTAACACGCTCTTTGAGTAACTGCCTTTTAAGTTCACTAGGTTTGTAGTATCGTTCTCTTTTTTTCAATTCTTTCAATACTCCGGCCTTATGAACTTCTCTATTAAACCGCTTCAATGCAGCATCAAAAGATTCATTATTTCTTATTTTAATTTTTGTCATTTTATATCGCAATTGATTAAATCAACTGCCAACTTGCACCTCCCATCAATGTATGCTAACTAAGTTTGTCCTGCAGGTTCATCTTTTGTACCACCTAGAATATGAAAGTGTTCATGTTCAAAATGGTTATAACCTGCCCCATTGTTTACCAACTTGTAACCGGTTTTATCAAGACCAAGGTGTCTGATTGTAACATAAATGGCATCAAACATCCTATCCCAATACTTTCTATCCGAATACACACCCGCAAGCGTGTCTTTCTTTTCTCTATGGTGTTTATCAATAACCAAGACATGTACGGGAGCTACCGGATACTTGTTTTCGATAACAACAAAATCCCCTATCTCCAATAATCGCCTAGATTCCTCCTCACCTGAGCATATTTTGCAAAAAAGACACTCACTTTGCGACATGCAAAAAGTATAAGACTGCGTTTACAAATGTGCAAATTAGTGAAAGCGTTGATTTGCCTACCTAGCTACCAAAGATAGCTGTCAGATCTTTTACTGTTACTAAAGCAATAAGAAGTAACAGAAAAAGCATCCCCCACTTGTGAAGCGCTGTCTCTATTCTTTGAGAGGGCTTACGTCTTGTAATACCTTCGTAGATTACAAACGCTAACCTACCGCCATCAAGAGCCGGAAATGGCATGATATTTAGAAATGCAAGGCTAAGAGATAAAATAGCGGTTAGATCCATGATACCTAGTACAGCCTCTTTGCCACCATAGTCTAGAATACTATCAACTACGCCAAATATACCAATCGGACCTGAAACAGAGCTTGAGACCAATGTAGCATCTTTTTCTCTGACAGAGTCTTTAATGATATTGCTAAAAGTGTTAGCGCTATATGACATAATATTATATGCATGGTAGAAGCCTGCTAACGCGCTTTGATTACCTTGGTATGATAATGTTACAGCCTTACTTAAACCTACGCCTATTAGCCCCTCTCCTTCATCTCCGGCAATAGTTGTAACTTCGACTGTTCTTAGACTATTTTCCAGACTGATAACATCCATAACAAGGATTTTTACTTTCTGGTTCGGCTTGTCTTTTACCTGTGCCTTAACATCATCAAGTGTATACACAGGGACATTGTTAATTTCAAGAATCGCTTCTCCCGCTTTAAGCCCCGCATCATCTGCAAGAGAATTCTCTGAAAACCCGCTTATAACAGTGTTAACAGACTTTTCTTGTCCAAATTTGAAATTGTAGTCATACAATAGTGGGATGGTTAGTGATTTAAAGTTGGTGATTAGGAAAAATACATAGTAAATTGCAACTCCCAAGAGAATATTCATAGTTACACCTGCAACTAAGATAATTGCTCTTTTCCAAGGACTCTTAGCTGTGAAACTTCGAGGGTCTTGTGCAGCACTTTCATCTTCGTAATCCTCTCCAAGGAGCTTAACAAAACCCCCAAATGGTAAGGCATTAATTGAGTAGAGTGTCTCGCCTTTTTGCTTGCCAAATAGTCTTGGCGGTAGGCCAAAACCAAACTCTTCAACCTTGATACCGAATCTCTTAGCGGTTATGAAATGGCCAAACTCATGAATTAAGACAAGCAGTGACAATATTAAGAAAAAGACAATAAATGTAAGCATATTAAATCGCTAGGATGTCATCTCTCTTGGCATCTCCGAATTCCCCTACTTCAGCTGTCTTCTCTTTGACAAGCTTCTCAACTTCTTCTTTTTGTGTAAACTTTTCATCCTCGCCAATTGCTTTATCTGCAAAGCTTTTTTCAATATCTTTAATAGCTTCTTGTCTGATGTTGCGAATAGTTTGACGAGCAAGCTCCGTTTTTGTACTTACCATTTTTGCAAATTCTTCACGTCTTTCTTGAGACAGAGGTGGAATAGGTATTCTTATAACACCGTCTGCAGTTACTGGGTTGAGTTTAAGATCACTCTCTCTAATAGCTTTATCAATAATCTGAAGCACACTTTTATCCCAAGGGGATACAACAATAAGCTGAGGTTCAGGAACTGAAATAGTACCTAACTCTTTAACTTTCATTTTTGAACCATAGACCTCTACTGTCAATTCTTCGATTACCACAGGATTAGCTCTCCCGGTTCTTACCTGCGATATGTCAGTTTTGAAAAAATCTATAGCCCCTTCCAGTTTTTTAAGAAGTTCCGATTTTGTCATTATTCTTTTACTGAATACCTCACAAACTTTACAAGCTCGATTTTCTCCCCCATCTTGCCGATACTTTGAGTAATCAAATCCGAAAGTTTAATAGAAGGGTCTTTGATATAAGCATCATTTAAAGCACTCTGAACACTTTCGTAGGGAATGGCACACACTTGCTTCGCTATCTCATACGCAAGTGCTTTAAAGTCATCTGTTTTGGCAACAAAATCAGTCTCACAGGACAGATGAACCATACCGGCAACCTTGCCACCTGTATGAACATAGGTGACAATAATACCTTCTCCTGCAGTTCTGTCTGCTTTTTTCTGAGCCTTGAGAACACTATTAGCATTGATCAAGTCTTTAGCCTTAGAATAATCCCCACCAGCTTCTTCAAGTGCTTTTTTAGCATCCATAACTCCGGCACCTGTCTCTTCTCTTAGTTTTTTAATATCTTCCATTGATATACTCATTTTGTAAGTCCTTTCGTAAAAATAGTACCAGTTTTATTATTCAGATAAAAGTTCTTTTGACGTTCCTTCATCCAGTGAAGAGTCATTAGTCACATGCGGAGCTTGAGTACTTGTTACACTAGGTGCTTCGACCTGTACTTCTTACGGTTTCACTTCTTGAGTTTTTAGCTCAGTTGTTTGTTTAGCATATTCTTTATATCCGGCTTCCAAAGCATCACCAAGTACTTTAAGCACTGCTGCAATTGACCTCATAGCGTCATCATTACCCGGTATTGGAAAATCTATATTCTTAGGATCTGTATTTGTATCAATTAAAGCTATAACCGGTATCCCAATTGCTTTGGCTTCTTTTAAGGCTGTTTTTTCTTTTTTAGCATCTACTAAAACTAAAGCATCCGGGATCGAAGTTAGAGATACTAAACCACCAAAGTACTTCTCAAGTTTAATAATCTCCCTGTCGATAAGCAGTCTTTCTCGTTTGGTATATTTAACAAATTCTCCTTTTTCTCTACTGTCTTTATAATCTATCAGTTTTTTTATGCTCTTTCTAATCATCGGAAGGTTAGTTACAGTACCACCTAACCAACGTTCGGTAACATGCATAGCACCGCATCTAGATGCTTCTAAGGCTACAATATCTTTAGCTTGTCTTTTTGTACCAACAAAGACAACTTTCTTACCTTTTGACGCAAGATCGAAAAGCGCTTGGGCTGCCTCGTCGAGCTTTTCTAATGTCTTTTCTAAATCAAAAATGTGAACACCTTGTTTGCTGGTGTAAATGTAGTCAAGCATATTAGGGTGCCACCTCTTTATTTGATGTCCGATGTGGACTCTGGATGCAATTAATTCTTCGATTGTTGGTAGCTTATATTTTTTTGTCATAGTTTTTTTTGCTTAGGTTAAAAGTGAAAAGGCGTCTAAAGTGATTTAGCGGCGTTTTCTCTTTTACTTTTGGCTTAAATTAATATTTAAACCTCACCTGTCGGCATTGCCGAGAGAGGTACAGGACTTGTGGATACTAACATAAAGTTAAACCCAACTCAATAACTACTTCTTTACTTTCTTAGGTGGCTTAGTCTTAGCACTCTTTTTTACAACCGATGACTTTGATTTTACAACAGTCCCTTCTTTAGCTGGTTTTCTGCTCTTCTTCTCAACATACGGCTCTCCCGCAACCGGTATTTTCCAAGAGGCATAGTCACAATCAGGATACCTACTACAACCATAAAAAATACGCCTTTTGGCTTTCTTTACTACTACGTCTCCTTGCTGACATTTAGGACAAATTACGCCAATTTTCTCTAAGTACGGCTTTGCATTCTTGCATTTCGGATAATTGGAACAAGCTATGAATTTTCCAAATTTCCCTTGCTTCAAAATGAGCTTACCTGTGTCACATAACTCACATAAACCGAACTCTTCTTGGACCTCTCCTTCTTTAAAGATAGGCTTTGCGTACTTACAATCAGGAAATCCGGAACAGCTTAAAAACTTGCCGTATTTACCTAGTTTAATAAACAGTATTTTTCCACACTCCTGACAAAGCTCATCACTCTCTCCCAACTTGGTCATATCTGTTTTTTTTAATTGAATTTCTTTTTCTGCAACATTTTTTTCAAATGGAATGTAAAAGTCCCTGATTACATCTCGCCACTGAAGCTCGCCCTCAGCAATCTTATCTAGCCCCTCTTCCACTAAAGCAGTAAAAGCATAGTCTACTATTGCCGGAAAATGTGTTGCCAGCATATCAGTGACAACATATGACACATCTTCGGGGACAAAATACTTGCCTTCTTTACTTACGTATCCTCTACTTATAATTGTTGAAATAGTAGGAGCGTAAGTTGATGGTCTGCCAATCTCTAATTCCTCAAGTGCTTTTATTAGTGTGGCATCTGAATATCTTGCCGGAGGCTGAGTGAAATGCTGTGTTGGAATAATTTCTCGAATGTTAACATCATCCCCCTCCGATAATCTTGCTGAAAAAGAAGTACTGTCTTCTTCATCTTCTTCTTTTTTAAATCCAAAAATATTACCTGCTTCTAACCAACCGCTAAATTTCAACCTATTGCCCGAAGCTCTAAACAGAAAACGCTGTGACGATAGCTCAACTGAGGTAGTTTCATACACAGCAGGTAGCATTTGACATTCAAGGGATCTTATAAAAATAAGCTTGTAAATGTTTCGTTCATAATCACCCATTTTTTTAAGCTCTGCCGAGACCGGGCTTATATTAAGGTTGGTTGGTCTAATAGCTTCATGGGCTTCTTGTGCATTTTTAGATTTTGTTTTATAAAAAATAGGTTTTTCAGGCAAAAAGCTGTCCCCCATCTTATGTTGAATAAAGCTTCTGGCGGATGATACAAACTCACCTGACAAACTTAAAGAATCGGTTCTATGATAGGTAATTAATCCTTTTTCAAACAATTTCTGAGCTGCAGACATAGTAGTTCGAGCTGAATATGAAAATATATTAGAAGCAGCTTGCTGCAAAGTTGATGTCTTAAACGGCGGATATGCTTGTCTTTTGCGCTCCCCAACCTTAAGTGAAGATACTTTATATTTTTCTGATCTAGCTAACTGGCATACATTGTCAGCATCAGTTTGAGAACTAATAGCTAACTTCTTACTATCAATTTCAGCAAGATTTGCTTTGAAAGTCTCCTTTTCAGCATTGGTAAACTCACCTTCTATCGTGAAATACTCTTCTTGCTTAAAGGCGATACGTTCGCGCTCCCTATCTACAACAAGCCTTACTGCAACACTTTGGACTCGACCCGCTGATAAACCAAAGCGTACTTTTTTCCATAGTAATGGAGAAAGCTTATAACCCACTAACCTATCAAGCACTCTTCTACCTTGTTGTGCATCTACGAGGTTCGTATTCAATTCTGTGCAATGTGCAAAGGCTGCCTCAATAGAGGATTTAGTTATCTCATGAAATACCGCGCGTTTGAATTGTTTTTTTTTCTTTACACCATGTTCTATTAAATACTGCAGATGCCACGAAATTGCTTCCCCTTCTCTATCAGGATCTGTAGCCAGGTAAATAACATCTGCGTCTTTGGCTTCTTTAACTACCTCACTCACGTTCTTTTTTGCCTTTTCAGAAACTACGTACTCAGGTTCGAAATTATTTTCAACGTCAACACCAAGACTGCTTTGAGGCAAATCTCTTACATGTCCCAAAGAGGCTTTGACTGTATACTCTTTCCCTAAAATACTCGAAAGAGTTTTAGCTTTTGTCGGGGATTCAACGATTACTAGGTTTTTCATACTTTCAAAGGATACAACAAATTTAACCTTAGTCAAAATTTACATCTGAAGGTGCCGTGACAAGTATCGCTCCATTTCTGATAAGATAATTACTACCTTGCGATGCCTTAGCATATATGGAACCGGGGATGACATAAACAGATTTATTTAAATCAAGAGTACAAGTAATGCTATAGCTAAACTCTATGACAGAGATACTTTCCGTCACAAGCATACAAGAATAGAGTGTAGCTAGAAATTCAATAGTATTATTAGCTGTGATATTTCGAATATTTTTGGGGATCACCAAACAGCATAATTTTAACTCAAGTAATCTAGCAATAACTCTTTGTGAGGATAGATCAGCAAACGAATCACATACGATGATGCATGACCCTTGTAACTCGGATAGAAGTTCAAGCACTATTGAAGTTAATCGATCCGAATACCTTAGAACTAAAGTCACTTTAGTAGCACAAAAATAGGGAATAAATGTACTCAAAACATCACGCGTATAATCTGTATAAAATTGGGAAGCAAGAATGTAAACGCTACTATGTTCCAGAAGATCTTTGTTACCTATAAAATTGAAAGCTGATGTTAAAGCCTGCACATTCAGTTTTTAATACTTTTGTCATAATATTACAACAAGACATGTCTATTTAGACTGGGATTTCATCCAATAATCGAGTAAAGGTCTAGCCAACTTAGCAGCATCATCGGAGCCGGCGCTACCACCTTCAAGAAACACGGTTAATACTATTGTAGGTTTGTCATAAGGTGCAAACACACTAAACCAGCCATGAGTATCAGGCTTTCCATATCTATTAACATATTCAGATGTTCCGGTCTTACCCCCAACCTCAACACCATACATAGCTTTAAAATCAAAAAAAGGATATGCTGTACCACCGGGCAGTGAAGCAAGTCGCATACCCTGTCTTATCTTTTCTATATAAGCATCGTCGGCAATATTAGTGCGAACAACTGAATCTTTGCCTTCTGTTAAAACCACGGAAGGTTTATACAACGTACCGCCGTTAGCAAAAAATGCCGTGCTATTATTCACCTGCAAAGGTGTGGCTAGTACATCTCCTTGCCCTATGGCTGTTATGTAATTGTCACCTAAATACCAGTCTCTACTTTTTCCATCAGGCATGTAGCCTGCAATCTCACCGGGTATATCAATACCTGTTGGCCTGCCATATCCTAATAGACGAGCCCATTTATATAGTTTGACTATACCCAGTCCTTTTATAGGACCATACCCCCCTCCTACCGTATAAAAGTACGTGTCATTACTTTTCTGGAGAGCAGTTAGCAAATCTACCTTTCCGTGACCGTCAAGTTTCCAATTTCTAAAAGTTGAACCGCCTATACTAATGTATCCCGAATCAATAATGGTGTATTCAGGACTGATTATGTTTTCCATCAGAACTCCAAGTGCTGTTGTCATCTTGAATGTCGATCCGGGCGGATATGCTCCCGACACTGCCCGATTAAAAAAAGGTTGGTTTTCATTGCCCAGCAAGTCTTTATAATCTGCGGAACTAATTCCTTGAGACATCTTATTAATATCAAAAGATGGGTAACTTACTAACGCCAAAACTCTCCCAGAATAAGGGTCTTGTGCTACGACACTACCTCCAAAATTTTTGACGCCATCTACTTTCTTGCTTAATAATTCATACGCCAATGACTGTAATCCTGCATCTACGCTTAGACGCAAATCTAATCCAGAAATCGGAGGTTTTTCAGAAATTAGCTTGTCAACATACCCCGCAGCACTTGTTTGATAAACACGTTCACCTCGAATACCTTTAAGATGAGTGTCATAAAATGACTCAACGCCAACTTTTCCTTGTATCGAAGAGTAGGGAGTATCTCCCGGTCCGACGAAACCTACAAGATGCGCCAAAGCAAGAGGGTTTTTATACTGTCTAAGTGAATATGAAGTCAGATAAAAGTTTTTAGAACTTAAATCAGCTAAATCAAAGGTTAGAGTGTCTTCCTTTGTCAAGTTGTTGGCAATAACTACACTCAGAGCACCGGCTTCTATTTTTTTAGTGATATCTGTAAATGTGAGAAGAAGTTTATCATTGAATAGTTTTTTTAATGTTGAATAATCATTTTGGCATGCATTTGAAATTAGTCCATCGGAAGTTCGACATTTAGATGCATCTAATTCAAGAGCGAATGAGGGTATATTACCTGCCAGAATAACACCCCTTCTATCTGTAATTAATCCCCTGCTTGGCTGAATAATCACTCGTCTTAAACTGTTTTGAGATGCAAACCTTCTGTACTGCGAGCCCTGTATTATTTGTAAATTGAAAGAAGTTCCAAGCAGTATCAGAAATACAAACAACATTAAGAGTGAAATTAAAGCTACATTCAATGATTTTGTATGAAGATTAATGTTATGTTTCAGGGAGCTGCTTTGATTTGAAGGAAAAACTGTTCTAATCATAGCACCTGCAGAAATATTTCTTTTTTTAGCGCGCTTGTTAAGATTTAATGTTGTTTCATCGTTTATCATGTATTATTCTGATTCTATAATTCCTCGCAATTGCATTGAAAACGAGAAATAGAAGTGAGGTTAGGAATGCATTTGAGATAGAAGGTAAAATTGCCACTTGATTAAATGCAAAATATGTATGAAAACAAAGATAAACAAGCCTTGAAACAAACACGCCTATAAAAAATAGCGCTAAAATATGGCTAGTTCTCTGAACCAAGAATATGACAATTAAAACGCTGATTATGTAAAACAAGCTGAGTGCTCCTAAACCAGCTCCCGAGAATAAAGAGCTAAAAATTCCTGTAAAAAAGCCGGAAAAACATACGAGCTCAATATCACGATCCTTCAATCCCCTGTTCGTGAACAATAATACATATATAAATACAATAGCAATATCCGGAGTGTACTTACCTAACAATTCAGCTAAGAATGAATACTGAATGAAGGTGACAAAAAAAGCTAGACCGGCTAAAGCAATGTATAATCTCATATCAATCAATTACCACAAAAACTTTATACAGCTTATCTATGTTTATGGGGTTTTCTATATATGCAATCTTTTCAGCAGTACCTTTAGTTATTTCAATTTTTACAATTTTACCTAAAAAAAGACCCTGTGGTATTGAGAAACTTCTATTGGAAGAGTATACAAAATCACCAACTGTAACTTTATCCTCAGGCAGTAATCTGGTTAAAGCAACGGTTGTACCGTACTGCCCTGTAACTATACCCTCAATCCGATTGTTACCTTTTTGCACAAATGCAGGGATTTTTGCTTGTGGGGAAGTTAAAAGCAACATCTTTGATTTTGTTGCAGAAGTACTGTAAATCATTCCTACTATTGAGGAATTGTAAGTCACAGGGCGACCTATTTTGACACCTGCGGTCGTTCCTAAATCTAACAGTTTTGTAGTTGCTGAAAGATCTCCTTCATTAGGATAGACATTGGCAATTAATGACTTATACCCTGTAAAATCCTCGTTTGATCTCCCGGACAGTTGTCGTTTAAGCATTACGTTCTCCTTCTCGTATAAAACAGACTTAGATGCTGCGATTGTGGCTTGTACGTATTTGTCATACATGTCGGAGTATGTAGCCCTCAATAACCACATATCTTGAAAGAAATACTCAAGATCTTTTATCTGTTTAGCTTGGAATACCAGATGTTGCTGTGCCGGCGTAAAAATATATGAAAAACCTACCTCTACCGGTCTTGTTAGTCCCAATATATATAAGATGTATATAACAATACTAAGGACAACGTACTTCATAGCTATTAACTGAGAGACAACTTAGAAACAATAGAGCTGTCTTCCAGTATCATACCGCATCCACGCGCAACACACGATATAGGATCATTAGCCACATACACATTAACGTTTATTTCTTTAGCAAGAAGAGCTGCCAAAGCGCGTAAGTTTGCACCTCCGCCGGTTAATACTATCCCACCTTTTAAAATGTCCGATACAAGTTCCGCAGGTGTTTGCTCAATTATGTCTTTTACAGCATTAACTATTATTGTTATGGAATTCTTAATGCTCTCCCTAATCTCCTGAGGCGTAACTTCAATAGATTTTGGCAGACCTGTCTTTAGATCCCTACCTCTAAGAAGACCTCTGACGGAATTCTCCCCATCAAACCCACCCGCACTACCAATCTCGATCTTTAAATCCTCTGCTGATCTAGCACCAAGCAGTACATTATATTTAGCATGCGCGTACTCAATGATATCAGTGTCAAAAGAATTACCTGCAACTTTTAACGATTTGTTAATTACAATGCCGTTTAATGACAATACTGCGATCTCAGTTGTACCTCCGCCGATATCTATAACAAGTATACCTCGCGGAACATCGATATTCACTCCAGCACCAAGTGCTGCAAGAATGGGCTCGTCTACTGTATAGACTTTTCTAGCACCGGCATTCTGCGCTGCATCGATTAATGCCTTCTTCTCAACTGAAGTTATCCCTCCAGGCACTCCCATCACAACCAAGGGCCGTGGAACTCTGGGAAACTTACTAGGCATCTCATGTACTTTCTTAATATAATACTCAAGCATAGTTTCGCATACGGCAAAATCAGAAATTACACCTGCACTTAATGGTTTAATGACAGATATAAGAGATGGTGTTTTCCCAAGCATACGTTTTGCTTCTCCGCCAACAGCAATTATTTCTTTCGTTTTTTTATGTATTGCCACTACACTAGGCTCTCTAATAAGTATTCCCTTACCCTTTACATATATCACGGTGTTAGCTGTACCCAAGTCAATACCTAAATCATGAGAAAAGTGGCCTAAAAGTCTATTTAACATATGTGGAGTGTAGCAAGACAAATTGCTAATTGGTAGAGTAAAATAGGCTTATGTCAGTTATACCAATAGTAAAAATTCCGGCGCAAGTCTTAAGTACTAAGTGCGATACGATCAGAGAAATAACACCTGATGTTAAAAGAATTGCAAAAGATCTCCTAGACACCTTTAGACATCCGGATACCCACGGAGTGGGACTTGCAGCGCCACAGCTAGGGCACAGTCTTGCCATGTGTGCGGTTGTAAGACACATTAAAGATCACAAACCCCAAGAGTTTCTACTTATCAATCCTAAGATAACTAAGTCCTCCACTGCTACAGACATAACTTGGGAAGGTTGCTTGAGTATACCTGACCTATATTGTAGAGTTCAGCGAAGTAAAAGTATTGCTGTTGAATATATCGATCTTGAAGGTAAACCACAGAAAATAAAAGCAACAGGGTTTTTTGCACGGGTTATTCAGCACGAATTTGATCACCTTCAAGGTGTGTTAATCACTGACAAATGTATAGGAAAATCATTAACTGAAAAAGGGCTCGATGAATACCTTGCTAAGGAAAAGGGTAATGATTGATACTGCGTTTTTTGGGACATCTGATAAATCTGTACCACTACTAGAGCAATTATTAGTAGGTACAAACCTCAAATTATGTGTTACAAAAACAGATAGGGTTGTTGGAAGATCAAAAGAAGTCAGACAAACAAGAGTTAAAGCATGGGCAAAAGATAATAACATCGAGGTATTTGAAATCAACAATTTTGACAAAGCAACAACGCAAGCTATCTCAAATAAGCTTGGTGAGCTTCAAATTACTGTAGGGGTAGTTGCCGACTTTTCGTTTATCATTCCTAAACAAATACTAACTATCCCACCAAAAGGACTTATTAATATCCATTTTTCAAAACTACCTAAGTATCGAGGAGCCAGCCCTGTTCAACACACTATACTAAATGGAGAAGCTCAAACAGCAGTTAGCTTTATGGTTATGAGTGAGAAGATGGACGAGGGTGATATTATAAGTCAACTCCCCTACCCTGTTAGCTCAAATGCTACAACACAAGAGTTATATGAAGAGCTATTCACATTCGGAGCAAGACACTTAACCAGTGTACTTACTGATTACGTTGAAGGCAAGATTAAGCCCACTAGGCAAGAAAGCAACAATGCTACGTATTGTTACTCTCCCACAAACCCTAAATCAACTTTAATTGACAAGCAAGATGCACAGCTTAAATGCAATGACACCCCTATTATGCAGTATCGAAAAATACGAGCGTTCAACCCTTGGCCATTCGCATGGACCTATATTCAAGACATGGAGGTAAGTGGGTATAGACTAAAACCTAGTATTGCAGGCACAACTAAAGTTAAGGTTATTAGTGCAAAGTTTGAAAACAAGTTGTTAGTACCACTTATAGTTCAACCGGAAAATAGAAATAGGATGGATTACGCAGGACTTGTGAATGGCTATTTCGAAAAAATCTAGGCTTTAACTTCGACTTTGGATTCTTTAGCAGCGACTTCAATATCTCGAATCTCTTTTTTCAATCTTTTAAGGCAAGATGCACAGATTTTTACTCTAAGGTTACGGCCATCAACAAGTATTCTTTTCTCAAAAAGATTTGGCTCTTGTTTCATGATTGTGCGTCTAGTTACACGACGACCGATACCTCTTTTAACAAGGTTGCCTTTGAGAGCTGATTTTGAACATATATCGCAAATTCTTGACATAACTTATGGATTAAACCACACACAACGGTTAGATGTCAATTAATGGAGTGAACTGTTTCCTTCTCAAGAATAGGAACAGTAGGCAGCGCAGATAGTACCCTGTTTTTGTCGCTCTGAGCCATTTTATCGGTTTCTCTCTTAATATGAAGAAGTGTACTTTTCTGAATTTCCTCTATTTCGACTATTCGCTTTTCCCATTTACTTTCAGAAGCATGTAAAAGAGCCATCATAATAAAAGTCAAAATCGTAGTGGTAGTGTTTATTATTAAGTGCCAAATCTCCCCAAATCCAATAATAAAGCCTGATGGAAGCCACACAAGTATGAGGAGCACAGAAAAACCAAACCAGTAAGGAGTGCCTATAATTGAATCGACAAGATCCGAAAGCTTCTCAAAATAATTAAGCATTAATCGATTAGACGCGGTCTCATCAGTAGGCAGCTTTTTACTCATTATTAATAAATGGTATAAAATGCTTTAGTTCATGTCAATTTATTGGTAGAATTTACAACGCAAGGTGTCGCCACCTTAGCTCAGTGGTAGAGCAATCCTCTTGTAAGGGATAGGTCGTGGGTTCAAGTCCCACAGGTGGCTCCATGCCGGGATACCAAAGTGGCCAAATGGAGCAGACTGTAAATCTGTTGGCGTAAGCCTTCACAGGTTCGAATCCTGTTCCCGGCACCACGCCTGGGTAGTTCAGTGGTAGAACGCCTCCATGGTAAGGAGGAGGTCGAGGGTTCGATTCCCTCTCCAGGCTCCAGTTAAAACAGTCTAATTATCATAATCCATGTTTGATTACATGAATTAAGTTTGATAAAGCTTTAAAAACCTAAGTACTAAATAACCTGTGGTTAAACAAATCTTTCAACTAGTTTCACCTACTTGACACAATTATATAAATTGTGATAAAAGCACTATAGGTTTATATATTTAAGGAGTTTAAAGCTATGGCACTTTTCACAAGACGCGAGTTTCTAGAAGCTGTTGGTGTTGCTTGCTTAGCAGCAACATTACCTTCTTGCAACAGACCTAACCCTGACTCTCCAGTTTCGGGAGTTGAACCAACCCAACAATCAGTAACCGCCACACCAGAACCAACACCAGTTGTAGAAAATGTTGTTGAATCAGAGCTACTTTACGGAGGCGAGCGCTATATAATATCAGCTGAAGACTTACCTAATGTTACATTCTGGCCTATTTCATTTGCACGTACTCTTGCTTTTATTAGAGAAAAGGTAGTGGGAAAATCTGTTTTTGACCCTGACAGCATTGCTTCTTACCAAGGAAACATTACCCTGGCAGCACAACCCCGAGGGACGGGAGCAAGACACGACTTTACAATTTATTACAGTGCTTCTGCACAAATGAGCAACGTAGAAGGGCTAGCGCTAGGATATACGATCTTAACATTTGTGGACCCTGAAGGTAATAGCGTGAGCAACATTCCTTCTGGACCTGATGACCGGAAACTAAGATCGAATTTAATTGAAACCCTTTTCAACATTGCTGTAGATCCACAAGCCGATGGACACTTTGCCACAGAAGACTCCCTATCTAAAACTCTAGCAGAAACTTATGCTGTCGCATATCTAGCTGCTGAACAGGGCCTCAGCTATAATGATTACATAAAATTTAAAAATCAAATGGGACCTGAAGGGTACGTGCCACAAGTAACTTTGGAGGCCTATGTCGAGCTCACACAGGGTATAGCTGATTTCAGCCTACCTGCACTTTTCACGATTCAGGCAGTGCAATAATTAGAGGAAAATAACGGTAATCAGCTTTAGTAGCCATGGGTGAGTTGCTTATCTAGTTATATAAATTGCACTCCACACTAAATGTCCCTATAATACCTTGGGTATCTTAGGGGCGTGGTGAAGAGGTATCACAGAGGTCTCCAAAACCTTTATCGGGGGTTCGATTCCCTCCGCCCCTGCCAAACAGGTACCGTAACATTTTGGGCGCCTAGACATTAAAAAAAGGTTGGTAAATCAATACCTGACTTTAAAGTCATTTCCAGTGAGCACTTATTGTTTAGATGTCTAAATTTACCGGAACAATCGGTAAAAGGAGCTGTCCTTCTATTTATGAAGTATCCATTTAACCACAAGTTTGCATGATGAAAGTTTTCAAAACCTTTAATTGATTTAAGTCTAATATTTAAGTGGGAATTAAAAGACTCAATTAGATTAGATGTTGTTGGGGTATTCTTAAAAGATAGATAGCCTAATAGATTAGGCTTGCGTTTTTCAATATCCAGAAGGATACGAACACAAAGTTCATCGTTTATGTACTTGTGCAAAAGTTGTTTAGCAAGTTTATTAAAGCTCTCTTCAGAGACTTTAGATCTAAAAAGGTGCTCGATGCCGTGCATAAAATGTCTGTATTTAGGGTCAGTTCTCACTGCTAAAGAGGCTCGTATATTTTCCTTGAAGTGATTGGTACAAAGTTGCCAAGAAGCTTTAGGATAGATTTCAAGACAAGTTTGAGGGAAGTTAAGATTGTCATCGGAAACCAGAGAGTACAAGGGGTAATTTAAGAGCTTTAAGGAAGAAAAGAACTTCTTAAGAGTTACATAGTTTTTAAGAAAGAGAGAAAACATAGGTGGGTATATCATGAGTTAGATAGTCAATACCATAGATAACAGGAATTTTACGATCATAACCTTTAACTTCAATGTATTTTCCATCAACAAGAAGAATACCGGAATATTTTGAGCAATACTTACGAGTTATATCCGCACAATGGGGGAGATTTTCCAGCGCCACGACACATTTTCTATATGCAGTCATTGTTGAGACATTATTTTGGGAAGCTAATTTTCTAAAAGGGGTGCCATCAAGATGTTGTTTTAAGAGAAAGAAATGGTTAATCCTAGGCTTTCTATTAACTGAGAACCAAGACAAGCAGGAATTACATTTAAATCTTAGAACTCCGCGCCTAACTCCCTTCTTAATTGTGTTATGGGAAGAACAAACTTTACATTTAGGATTTTTTTAAACATACGAGATATATTACTTTATTTGACCTAGTCAAAACAGCATTTTAACCAGTACCAACAACAAGGAGAGAAAGAAAAAGCGCCCAAAATGTTACGGTCTCGCCAAACAACGCCAAAATCTCAAATCAGCAAATAAGCGTATAATGTTTACATGTGGGGTATTGCAGTAAACATCTTGTCCGAGCTGATCCTTATTTTTGCAGCTGCCTCATATGTTTTATTCACTAATAGAGCAGAACTTCTTAAGAAACTCGGCTACAAAAATACATACATGGATATTCCATATGATCCAGCACATAAACTAGTTCTTCTAGTTAAAGCACGTATACCTGACTTTAAGGCCGGTGTTTATGTGCTCCCCCAAACATCTAAAACAAGGTTTAACATGTATGAAAACTCATTACTTAATGCTGAGGAGTTAGGTTTAGGACGAAATTTGTATAATCCTAAACTACCACTTAAATATACTGGAAAATCTAACACATCAAGGAAAAGCTATCAGTTAGGTTACATAAGAGTATCCAAAGATGCGTTGATTCTGGCTGCCAAAAAGAATGATATCCCTTGGACGTATGATAATAAGAAAGATATGTTTACAGTGAGAGGTGTAAAGTACACCGAGGCAATGTTTACTACACCAGAAAAAGCACTAGATATTCTCATCAAAAATTCGCGACTAGGCCCTCGGCCAAACTTTGAAAAAGCCGATGTATATACTAAGGGATTCAAGATGCTAAAAAAGCTATTCTAGAATAAGTTCTTAAAGGAATGTACAGTACTATACGATTTAGTTATATGAGCAAAATTTATCAAGCCATTTTTACCTTTGGCGAGTTTCGAAAATATGCAAAAAAAACACATTGACATTGTAATACTTGGGCTAGATAACAACCAAATGATTAAATTATTTAAAGGCAAAAACAGGCCTATAAACGACTTTAAGAAAAGCACTAAACTCCTGGCAGAACTAGAAACAGTTGAAGGTATTTTCAGATTAAAAGAGTTTCCCACCATGATAGCGACGAAGCATCTGAATCTTACAGGCACAATGTTACCAAGGTTTCCCCCACCCATCTCCTTACTCACAGCACATGCGACAAACACTGGAAAAGTAAAAGGGAAATAGCCAAGAAGCATAACATAGTATTTCTCCTTGACAAAAGTACTAAAATTACAAACTAGGGCATTATCTTAAGTAAAATACTCCAAAATTTTTAGTACATGCAGGCCTTTACAAATATTCTTAAACTTTGAAGGCTGATGCTACAAAAGTACAGCTTCTCCCTTATTATTTAAGACTTTGAATCGTTTTGCACTCCTCCACATAAACTCAAACACTTGCCTTTGCATTTCGGCAAGTTCTTTGTTGTAGATTTCTACACAAAAGATATCCTTGCCTTGATATCTGTAAAGAGCGTATACATCGTTATAGATGAGAATCTCAAAGTTTATTCTCATGTGTTTTTCTGGGATGTGTCTAATTGTCCAATACTTCTCAACCATCTCGTGAGCAACAGCTGTCCAAGGTGGAATCTTGGCAGCATTTGTCAAGGTTCTTATCTTCACTTTGTTATCAATAAATCTAAGCCTCATATCCTCAGCATAAGCTTTGTCAAGGAACGCATTCATATCTGAAACTTCCATAGTAAGCAATTCCCCTTTTGCTTTTAGAGAATTCCATGTCACTTGTTTTAGCCCCTCTACTCCTTGGTAATACAATACCTTGGAACTCTTATTGGACATATTAGGAAGATGAGATAGTTGCTCCTCCAAAACCTCTAGGTTCCGCTTAAAGGTTTTTGCTTCAAATTCTTTTTGAGCAACAAGTGCCTCAAGCTGTTCATGATCTGCAGCTTCATAACGCTGCCCTCTAGAGTCAAGATGAGAGACTACAAGTCCCAACTTCAACAAATTGTCCAATATTCTATACACTCGAGTTCTGGGGAGCTCAAGATTACGACTAATCTGCAATGCTGTTAGACTGCTACTTTCTCTTAGTAACAAGTAAATACGCGCGTCTTCTTCTTTAAATCCTAGCGGTGTTAACAAGAGGATTAAATTGTCTGTTTGTTCGGACATCACTTTGATAGTACAGCTTTTAAAGCCTAGAATGCAAACCATGATATCCCTTAAAGGAACGGCCTACATTCTGATATCTGCTATCTTCTATGCTTCATATGGTCTGTGGTCTAGGTGGATGGGTGCATCATTTGGAGAGTTCTCGCAGGCATGGACAAGAGGGCTATTTTTACTTGTAGTAACCTTACTAATTAACTATAAATACAAATTCTTAAAAACGATTAATAAGAAAGACTTGCCATGGTTTATTTTTATCGCTTTAGCCGGTGGCCTAAATCAAGCTCCTTATTACTTCGGGTTTCAACATCTTCAAATTGGTACGGCTACCTTACTCTTTTACGCATCTTTAGTTGCTGGAGGTTACGTTATCAGTAAAGTGTTTTTATCTGAAAACATAAATAGAACTAAACTTCTTAGCCTTGGTTTGTCAGTCATTGGCATGACTTTAATATATAGCTTCTCACTTAACGATAACCAACTTTTAGCTGCTTTACTTACTTGTGCAGCAGGGCTTCTGGGGGCTGCTACTGTAGTACTTACAAAAAAGCTTTCAGGCAATTACCACGAGCTTCAAATAATGCTGGGATATTTTGTTCTACAAACAGTCATCAACACTCTACTTGCAATTCTAAACAACGAGCAGGTACCATCACTTTCTGATACCACAGCATGGGTAGCTCAGCTGCTATACGCATTGAGTATGCTAGTAGCTAACTATGCTGCCATCGAAGGCTTCAAACACGTTGAAGGCAGTGTAGGCAGTCTAATAGGACTTGCTGAGATTCTTTTTGGTACCCTCTTTGGTTTTCTATTCTTTGCTGAAGTTTTTTCGAAGTTTACATTGCTAGGCGGAGCGCTGATTATTTTTGCCGCAGCTTACCCGAGTATTAAAGCAACCAGAAACACAACAAAAACGGGCTAATAAAATCTTAGTCAAAAGAGTACTTACAATCTTCTTACACAACACACATTAAAAAGTAATACTAAACAGTCATAGTAGTGACAGTTATAAAGTTTTCAAAAGGAGAATTATGTCAACAGTAATAAATAATCCAACGCCAGTACAACCTAGTAATAGTGAAGGCAATTCTGGTAATAATCTAGTCGGAACACTTTTCGGTCTTTTAGCTATCGTATTACTTGGGTACCTGTTCTTTGTTTACGCTCTTCCAATGCTAAGGCAACCACAGCAAGTAATGCCTAAGATAGAAGTTCCTAGCAAGATTGATGTAAACATTAACAAAGAAAAATAATTTACTATGTAAATTGCACACTTTCTATATATGAGAAATCTGGGAAGCGATGAGGATCGTAAGGTGAGACTAACATCTCACAGTGAAGAATCATAATAAAAGTATACTATTTTTAATTAACAGTTTTATTTGGGTTTTAATATATTAGCATCTAATCAATTAAATTGAGGGCTTTTAGCTTCGGCATTACCTGATGCTCGAATATCGAACCTATACGTATGTTCCTAGGACTATCATAAGTATTTACCCACGCTATATCGTCTATTACCTCATCTACGGAGCAAGGGACAGGCTCTCCTGACCAATCTTTTACCAAATAAACGTCCATTTGAAGATGCTTTTGCTCGTCTCCGGCTGCTTGTGCATAAAATCCTCCAAAGAAATCTAAATTGTTAAAAGTTACATGTATATTTACTTCTTCACGCAGTTCTCTGATCAAAGCGTCTACGACAGTTTCCCCCTCCTCCACCATCCCTCCGGGCGCTATGTAAAACTTCTTGCCTTGCTCGTGGGTTAATAAGACCTTTCTGTCTCTAATTAAAATTGCCCCTGCTTTGTGAATATCGATTCTCATGTCGCTCATTCCTTAGTATATTAACATCCTGGCTTTATTGTAAAGCCACAACCTACATTCAACTCCTTGTATATTTTGGCACCTATATCATTTTAAAATGATCCTTGTTAAGATCGGTTATAAATTAAGAAATAATTGATGGACCAAAGACACGACTACATATTAAAAACACAGAAATACAACAAGCATATTGAAGACATAATTGTCCAAGAATATGATCTTGAGATAAAGTTTCTTAATCTCATCAATTGGGGTTATAACACCACGGCTTTTTATCTTGAAACCTCGGCAGGAAAGCTCATCTTAAGATTATCAACGTACTCAGAAGAAAAACTCCGGGACATCCAAAAAGATATTCTAATTTCGGAGTTATTGGCTGATATCCTACCAATCCCCCGCTTTGTTAAAAGCAAAAAGGGCAACCTTATCTGCGTTATTACAGACGAACAAGGAGTGAAAAGAATTCTTAGACTATCCGATCACATTGAAGGAGTTATGCCTTTTAACCCAGACAAAGAGATTATTCACCAAACTGCAATCTTTTTAAAAAAACTACACACTCAAATACCTGCAGAAAAACTCACACTCCTTAAGAAATCTTCTATGCTTGAGATCAAAGAAGAGACACCTTCCGTGTTAGTGCACGGAGATTTAACACCTTCTAATGTACTAATTTCCCATAGCAAACTGGTTCGAGTGGTTGATTTTGAAAACGCTTCTATTGGACCTAAGGAGCTAGATCTTGCAAGATCCGGAGTATTCTTTTGGTTTAGAATGCCCCAGTTTAAATTCGAAGATGTCTTATGCATGTTTTTAGATGCGTATAATGAAGAGGCCGACTCCGATATGCTTTATGACTTTAGCAGAGCTTTTTTAATCGAGCATGTTGAGAACGTTACTAACAGCAAATCAGTCTATGAGAACGAAGATGCATGGAACGAAGATATAAAATTTTCTAAGCAGATGCTTATTAAATTTAATTCTTAACTATCTTTTCAGATTTTGATCCTGCACAAACTTTAAACCTAACTTAACCGCAGTTTCAGCTTTAGCAAGTTGCCTACCAAGGTCCGCTGCTGCACCTAATTCTGAAATCAACATCTCTTTCAATGCTAGCGCACATAGATCTCTTGCAACTTTCGGCTTCATACCATCCTCACAAAACTCTGCAAGTTGCATGCTGCCTTCAGGATTAAAAAACTTAAGGAGAATGTTGTTACCTACAACTTCAACTGTGTAGTAGCCTTTTGTGTCCCAAGTACAAGTTCGTGAAAGATTGTCACTATCTGACACAATACGAATACTGTCACTCCAATCAATCTCATAAATTTCTGCTATGTGAGATATGGTTGTAAGACTTCCCATGTCTTTTCCTATTTCTTGAGCCAATCTTTGCTGAAGTGTTCTTAAGGCAAAAGCATTAAGTGGCCAAGCACCGTAAATATCATTATTTCTAAAAACACATGTTAGATTCAATCTTTCATCAATACATTGAGCAAGAAGCATAACCAGGCAAGGAACCTTCCAACCTCTTGTCTGCCCCATATCTTTAATTTCGGTATTTTGCGGAGGAAAATTGTCTACATGCGGTTTCCATAATACAGTCATTGCTCCCCGATCATATGGATACCTCTTGAGTTTAGTTACCATCTGCTCGTATTGATTGATACCATCCCATGCAAAGATTCTTTCCCCATAAGTATATGCTTGTCCCTTTGTGTCTGTATCAAAAAAACCTTCTATATAGTGCTCTAGCCCATCTTTACCAAAATTTAAATACTCAGGAAGTATTGGATTTGCAGGATCTTCATTTTCAATAACAATTGCAAGATTTTGAACTTCTTTTACGTCTCCGTACATACCAGTAATTGTTGCCCCAAATCTATTTATAATTTTTAAAGCATCTAGCCATGCATCTGAGACTTTCTCTCGTCTTACTTTAAAAACAGACATATCACTTGGAAACCTATTTATCGATTCTTGTTTGGGTTCATCAAACAGCTGAGGATCTCCAAATGCCTTTTTTTTCTCTAAAGTGGGTATAAAATCTTTGATTTCGGAAATTGGTTTAAGACGAAAGTCAAATATCTCTACAGCCTGCTTAAGAAGAGAAAGGGACTCGTGAGTAAACTCTTTGTCCAAAAGTGTCTCGTCATCTCCGATTATTTTGTATCCTTTCTTCTCACCGCTTTCTCCAAGTGATTCATCAAAACCATCTTTAAAAAACTTGAGCAAAGCCTCCCCACTCCCCTGTCGATCAACGCCACACAAAACTATGTACCTAATATTTGGATTGGCTAAAATATTACGAAACATTGGATTTATTCCTCTTTTGGTATACAACTGACCGCACACGCAAAAATCAGTTTCTCCCAAACCGTCTGCAACACTTTCTTTTGGCATCCACAATGCGGTAATACCAATGTTAGATTCTTTATTCCTAACTATTAAAGCGTCTTTGAAATATAGTGGCCAATCCATAAAACCTAGTCTTCCCCCCATACATCTTTCTTACAAATATTTATAACTTCAATGTTATTTGCTTCCAGAAGACTGCGTGCTTGATTTCCATCTGTATAATCCGTCATATAATACAGATGTTTAATACCTGCCTTTACAAGACTTCTAGCACATATAATACAGGGGAATGTAGTCACATACACGTCACACTCATCAAGCGAAATGCCTTTATTTGCTGCTTGAGCAACAATTGACGCCTCGGCATGAAGTGAACATACAATATGCGGATCTTTACCTTTAGTCAAACCTAGCTCTTGCCTTGTGCAAATTCCGTTTTGGCAATACTTTTCCCCTTTAAGTTGTTCATTAAAACCTTCAAGTAGAATCTTGCCGTTTCTTACTGCAACGCACCCAATCTTATACCCACAGTTGGATTTATCGCATAACAGCGAGGCCTGTTTCATTAACTCAGTTTTATTCATAAAAAATGGCGGGGAAAGTTTTTAACAACATGATGATAAAATTATAGCGCAGTGCTTGTGGCTAAATAAATACTATTAAACCTATTTCTTAAGCTTTGGCATCTCATTTAAGATCTTTTGATATTTTTCGTCATCCATGCACTCTTTAAAGATCTCTTTTACTTTATTACGCGCAAGCTTATCAATTATACCTGATGATGAGGTTAATGGAGCTTGCCTTGGACCTACAACTACCTCTCCACCGTACTGCTTCACATACTTATATTCTTTGCTCTTCTTGTAGTCTTTATTCCACTCTTCATCTACTGTGTAGAATACATCAGGCTTAAGAAGTTCGATGCAATTAAAAACAGTTCCACCATCAAAAACAGCTACATAATCAACAGGGTCCAGGTGACACAATGTGTACGCGCGTGAATACTCAGAGATGATCGGCCTACCAACACCTTTGGTGTACCTTATTACAGCATCAGATGGAATACCTACTACCAATATATCACCGTTTAGTGCAGCCTGTTCAATAAACCTTGCATGACCAATATGAAGCAGGTCAAAGCTACCTCCGACCAAACAGATCTTTGCATGTTTGTGTTTTTGTCTAAGATTGGCAAGACCTGACATGTCAAGTATTTGTCGCTTTGGATTGTATGCTGCCTTATAAATAGGTTCTTGGGCACCAAAATCTGCCGGTTTTAAATCCGTGTCGGGATTTAAGCTAAAGCCATCGACTCGCTCTTTCAAATAGTTTTCAAGGATTTTAATAACTCGTATATTTGCAATATGCTCAACCAAATCATTGGTCGTGTAATAAGGGTAATAGGTTGGGGAAACAGTTATTTTAGTGCCGGTCATATTACAAATCTGCTTATCTGATTTGGTGCGCACACCACTTCCCCAGCTCTGTTCAACTGTATAGAAAATATCAGGCTGTAGTAGTAACAAAACATCATATGGATTACGTTCATCAACTGAGATTATGAAATCTACGACTTTTAAAAAAGCTAAGAGTTCTTTTCTTATATCTTCAGAGATAAGAGGAAATTCTGCCCCTTTTAGCCTCTCAGACACATCTGATGTCAGTCCTACTACTAAAACATCTCCTTTGGATTTTGCTTCAGCTAAGTACCTGCATTGGCCGGGTTGGAGAAGGTTGAAAGACCCAATGGTAAAAACTACTCTTTTCCTCTGTGACTTTAGTTTTTTTGCAAGTGGGGAAAGATCTGACAATTCAAGTAACTTTTTAAATCTAGTTTTGTGGGTTTTTACCTTTTCCTTGTACACAATGGGAGTATTATATATAGTAATGAAGTATATTCAATATGAATAAAGTTCTTGACCCATACTCCATAGAAGCCCAAATGAACGCCAAACTAAGCACAGAGTGGTATGACCGTATTGCCAATACCATTACTAAATGCCCGTTCTGTGATTTAAAGTCCAAATACTTTGTTATAGAAGGAACACACTGCGTTCTTTCAGTCAATCTGTTTCCTTACGAAGACGGACATTTGATGGTTATCCCTAAGCGCCATGTTGAAAAGATTGCTCAAATTTCACAAGAAGAAACCTTAGAAACCCAAGACTTGCTATCAAAAGGTATCAAGTTACTAAAGACAGAGTTTAACTATAATAGTATAAATGTCTTGTATAGAGAAGGTGGTGAAAAAGCAGGACAGAGCCTACTTCATATACATACACATCTCCTCCCTGTTGACCGAATACTCAACTACAGGCAAGGTGGGTTTGATTTCAATTTTCAAAAAATAAAGTACCCACCGATAGAAATAGCACAAAGACTTCGTAAGTTGGCTAAAGTATTATTCTAATATATTAATTATTTTGCCCTCAGTATTTGCTCTTATATCCGGTGAATACATTTCATAAACTTGAGCCGGTCTAAGTCTATACTCTCCTGGTGTTACTGCGCGTATTGCGTAAGTGTAGTTATAAACACCTCGTGACAAATAGTCGATAAAAAGAGCTGTTCTATCGTCCATATGATCGGCTTGAGAATAGTAGAGCTTGGTTGTCCCTTTATCTTCTTGGATATTGTTATCTGACGCGTAGTATTTAGTAGACGCCTCATTGGTAAGACTTCCGTTGATTGATTCAACACCGGCAGGTAGATAGTCTTCAATTACCAAGTTTTTACGTGTATTAGGAGCTGCTATAGTTAATTTAACAAAATAGCTCTCCCCTGCTTTAAAGTTATCATCAGTGACTTCATCTCCTTCTGTTGTATAAAATCTTCGATCAAGACCTAGTTCATTAGATTCAATTTTTACGGTTTCAAATGGCTCAAAGGATGTAAGAAGTACAGCATAAAAGTTCTTCCCTCCCTGCACAAACTTTGTCTTAATCTCGTTTTCCCCTATCTTGAATAATGGATTTAAAAGACTAAAACTTATCTCATAGGGCTTAAAAGAAAACTTCTCTAGAGTACCCCTGCCTGCTTGCGTACCGTTTATAAACAACTCTACTTTTGAATCCCTAAGCTTTATACCGTTAACAATATAATTCTCAAGAATTGCAACTGAAGAGGTTCGCATAGCATACGTATTAATTTCTTGTTTTGCCTTAAGTCCATCCTGCACTAAATAGGTAATAGCAAGGTCACTAACAGGACTCCTTGGATCAGTCTTATTTAATGCCCTAAGAACTGCAGCTGTAGCAGTTGTTCCATCCCCTATATACCAATCATATCTTGGATTTGTCCAAAAGACTCTTCCTGAACCAAAATCTGAATGTAGTAATACGTTTGTTTTAAGTGTCGAAATGTGACGACTCCAATCGTGGGGGCTTGCTTTCATCGCAAGAATTAGATACGCTTTTTCATAGTCTGACATAGTTGGGTATTTTGAATAAGCGTCGGAAATAAAAGAAGTTGCATCGTAACCGACAAGCTGTAAAACATAAACTGCATAGGGGTCTTGACTATTCATATTAGCCGATAGATACGATCTTCCATTATCAATGGCTGAGTCACTAACAATAAAGCCATCCTTTTTTGCTTCATATAAAACTTCAAGTACTCTTGCGGTATTCTGGCTATCTGTAATTGAATTTTCCCAGAACCCCCATCCGCCATCCCCCTGTTGAGTTTTGAGTAATCTTTCAATACCATCCTTAATATTTGCTTCTAAATAGAGATTTTGTTTCTCTCCCTGCTGCCTGTTAAATCTTACAAGATAAATTTGTGGCAGTAACTTGCTCGATACTTGTTCGTTGCACTGGTATATATAACTAATTAGCTGCTGACTTAACTCTTTCGAGGCACCAATTAGTGAGGAATATGCTCTAACTTTTAGGCTGGAATTTTTACGATCTAAAGTTGGGGATATTGAAACAAAATTATTACCTTCATAGGACGCACTATTTGTATAGCTTTCAACTTTCTCCACCCCAAACGGGTAAATTGGCAGCTTCTTTTCCACTATGTCTACAACTTTCCCATTAGAACTAAGTGTTAATGTAATTCGGGCAGAATCTGCTGAGGAGGCGGTAGCTTTAAAACTCACGCGCTTAGAGCCTCCTGCTTCAACCTCTGCACTGACTAACGGATTACCTGCGGTTATTCCGGTGGCTTTAACACTCAGGTCAAGTTTTAGATTGGTTTGTGAAGTGTTATGAATTACCGCTGCTAAATCAAATCTGTCCCCTGAGCGCAGAAACCTTGGAAATGCCGGATCGATAAAATAATCTCTGCGGGTTGTGAAAAGGGATACAGTCTGACCAAACTTATCACCTGCCTCATTTTGTGCTAATACAAATGCATTCCAGCGAGTGGTGGAATCAGGTAAGGTAAACGGTACAACAACCTTGCCTAGTCCGTCTGTTTTAACTTTAGGTAACCAAAGTGCCGTTTCTGCAAAATTTGAGCGTGTAAGGTCAACGTACGCACCTCCTGCGCCCCCTTTGCTACCTGAACCTCCTTTGGCTCCAATTTCAGTATTAGCATTTATTCTATCTAGTGATGTGATCAAACTTTGAAACGTTCTCACACTTAAGAACCTTGCTGAATAGAAATAGTCAAACACATTAATTCTTTTAATAGGACTAATTGTGAGAAGAGCATCATCAACTAAGGCTACCGTTACCTCACTGTCCTTAATTGGGTTACCTTTTGAGTCTTTTACAGATATCTCAAGACTACCTTTTTCTTTTGGAGCATAACTTTGCTTATTTGGTTTAACCTCTATACCTAGCCTTTTCAAAGATGAGTCTACTTTAATGTTTGTGATGCCCATTTTAAACTGAGGAGGCGTGTATACATCTTTGCCGGCACCAATAATTAGGGTGGAAACATATACATTAGGCACAAACTTATCTGAGATAGGTAGATCAATCTCGTTACCACTGGCATTTTGTTTAAATACTTTGTGGTATACAACGCCTTCTGCTTCAACTGTAAGAAGTCCTACACCATTTTCAATATTTGCTGTAGTAAGAACTTTAGCGGAATCCCCAACCTTGTATTCATCACGATCTGTAATTACCTCTACCCTATCGTGATTTTCCTGCTGCCAATAACCGCTATCAGATGACGAACTGACATACAGTCTTGTGTCAGTAACAGAAGTATTACCTTTACTATCTCTGGTACGTGCCTCAATTATATACAAACCACCCTCTTCTGGTGAAAACCCCAAAGACTGTTCACCACTATCTGTGCTGGTAGTATTTAATGTTTTTTCCAAAATGTCTTCAAAAGATGTCTCATAGTAGAAGTAGCCTTCCGAATCTTGCTTCTTAATTCTAAAGTACTTTCTTCTAAATATATCAACTGTTATATCAAGACCTCCGATTTGTTTTTCATCATGGTTTAGTGCTATCAAGCTAAATTTGGACTCTTTGCCCTTCTCAACTGAGTAATCATTGTTCTTAATACCAAGATAAACCTCTGCCATGTGAGTTACAAACTCATTATTACCGGAGAATTTCCTGCCACTCGGGCCAAGTACCTCTGTTTCTACAGTATAAATATTACTGACACCTTCTTTGTTTTCCGGAACAAACGTGAAAGATAAGTCCCCGGTTACAGATGTGGTACCTTCGCCATCTGTTACTTGAGTCTCTTCAAAACCGTCATACGAATAGTCTTCTCCAAAGTACTTTTTATCGGAATAAAACTTAAAGTCCGGTCTATTTTTTGAATTGAAAATGAAATCACGCTTGAAGACAGAGTATGAAGCATCAGCCCCCGACACAGGAGAACCATAGAAATACTTAGCGTGCGCTTTTAAAGTCTGCGGAACATTGCGCATTGAACTATCGGGCACAACACTTGTTACTTCAAAATCAGGTCGTTGATAATATTGTACGGAAAAGTCGCTGTAGTAAGTCTCAAATAATCCTGTGGGAGAGGTTATACCTAATGAATATGTGCCTGTTGAAGCTGATGCCGGAATTGTGAACTCCCCTGTCTTATCGGCAGCGCTATCTGTAAACTCTTTTTCATACATTTGTTTCAGATTCCAAGAAGCGTCGTAACCATGGATAGTTACTTTAATTGGAATACCTGCGAGGTGCGGAGTACTGTATGTAAACAGCTTATTCTCTCGAATAAGTATTTTATAAGACAACCTTTGTCCCGGTCTATAAAGAGTTCGATCGGTGAGTGCAAAAACTTTATAGCCTTTAGGACCATTGTTTGTAGTTGAGTAATCATAATTAACATTTGCAAAGTCGTAATATGAGATACCCTCATCCCAATCCCCTTTCACAAAACCAACATCACCACTTCCCCGAGCAACTACATAGTATTTATCCGGTTCAATATTCTTAAATGCAAAACTGTCTTTTAGCTGGGAAACTCCTTGGCTATCTGTTCTACCTCCGGCAAGCTTTTTAACTAATGCTTTTGAGCTATTTGTTTTTGAGAAAACATCGGCTGCGGTTTTTGGAGATACGAGAATCTTATAAACTTCAACTGTGTAATTTGGCTTAACTTCTTGTTTAGAGGTACTTGCAGCCCATACAAATATGCCATCATGTGAAAGCTTGGCTGTTAAAGCAGTATCCCCCACAAAGAATAACATTGCATCTTGATATTTAGTTGAAGTTGCATCTTTTACACTTAATACATAGAAACCGGGTTTTATATTGTACTTTGCATCTTTATTAAAATTGAAAATTGTATCAGTAATGACATTGGGAGATATATCAAAACTCTTAGTCCATGTGCCAACTTTTTTGACACCAAGGCGTGTTAACTCAGAAGCAGTTAAATCATCAGGGCCAAATGTTCCATCTGAGTAAGCGCTGTATCTAGTAGAACTCATAACAGCATACTGCTCTGCAGTGATCTCAAACAGGTTATATTCAAGTTTAGGTATGTTAGCTGTTCTTGCAATAACGCGTTTATCAATATTATCTGCGAAGTTTGTGAACTTTTGATTACGCGGATAAATGGATACGGACAAGTAAGGGGTAAGAGCTTTGGTAGTAAATGTTACACTACCGCCGTTGGGCAACGTCCTACCGAATTTATCGGATATACCACTCGGTATGGTAATTGTATAAGTAGTAGACGGCTCTAACACCTTTGACAATAACGCATTTGTATCGTTGACACCAATATATTCATAGAAACCTTTTTGTCCATTCACACTTATACTAGATTCTAAAATTGAAGAAGCCATTGGAGAAGTAAAATAGGCACGAATTTCTTTCTCATAGTCAACATTTTTTGCACCATTTGCAATACTAAATCCTTTGAATCCAGGCAACGGAGAAGGTGTTAGTGCCAATTCTCTGCTCAAAGTCGTGGATGACGATTTCGTATATCCTAAAATTCCCGGCTCAACTTTAAAAGTGTATACATTAGAAGGTTTCAAAGCTCTAATGGGTGTTATTTTCACAATATAGCGCCCATCAACAATCTCCTGATCACAGTACTCGCTCCAATATGAATCCTTTGTCTTGTATTCGTAAAAACCAGATACATTCACACCGACTCTGACACCTTGGGATACATTGTCATTGAAGTACATATGATTCTTGGCGCTGTCAAGCTCTACCTGCTGATTAAAACATGCGAATATTGTGCCTATAGGATTAAACTTTCCGGCAGATCCTGACGTATCCTCATCAATCTTCAAATTTAGTATCTCCGGCGACATGTTTACAAAATTAAAAGTATACCCTTTAGGCAACGTACCTCCATCAGTTGCTTGCAAATCACGATTTAGAGCCACCGTGTATCTCTGACCAACAGCCAGTTCTTTAGGTTCAAAAATGAAAGCAGTATTACCTACCCATTTATAAGTTCCCTCAACTTCCGGATTTATTGTGAAGATATTCTCCTTAGTTGTCTTCACACCTTTGCTAAAAAGCATAACAATGTCACTTACTTGCTCAGGTGTGTTGCCCTGAGGTGTAACCATAGCAACATTCGGATTTGAAAAAGCTGTGAAAGAATATGACACTGATTTTGCCGGAATACCGTATCTGGAGACAGCACTCTTTATATCAACTGTAATAACTTGATCTCTTACAAAAGGTTTATCAGGGATCACTGTTAATGTATTACCGCTCCATACAATACCCTTTGTAACTCTTTTTCCATTAATATAAATTCCCCTACTTGTCAGTGTCCGGTTCATAGGCATTGAAAATGCTATAAAGATGCTCGAGTCAAGAGGAACATCGGTGTCTTTATCAGAGGGAATAGTTGTAGTAATCTCAGGATTTATAAAGACTTTTGTACGGGCGAAATCATATGCAAAGCTAAAAAGAGCCAGCGCACAAAAAACCAGCACCAACTCGAAAATAAAGCGTTTATTTCTCTTCAGTGACTGTAAAAGTTGAGGTGGCTTCAATTGATTTACCATCCCTGATACCAGTTGCCTTGAGCTTGAAGGTACCTGCGTAAGGAGCCCATAGATAGTTTTTACTTTCAGAATTAATGACGGCAATATCTTCTCCATTTAAATTAAATTTTACGCTTGTCAAATCTTCTTGCATAGATACCTCAAACTTAACTCTTTCAAACTTACTAGAGTCATTAGATATGAGGTACACGCTACCATCAGGAGGATTAAGAATTGAGAAGAAAGTGTCACTATTTTTCATATTATCCTGGGAGCTTGTTATTTTTTTCCGCTCAAGCGGGTATAATATACTTGGAGATGCTAAAACATCTTGACTTCGAATCATGATCTCTCGCCAAATTGGACCTGCTCCGGTTACACCATCAATGTGTGCCATCGGTGTATTGTCAGAATTTCCAACCCAAACCCCTGCTGTAAAATCATTAGTGTACCCAAGAGTCCAGTTATCATGCCAGTCGGTTGTAGTACCTGTTTTACTTGCAGCCGAAAAAGGCAAGACTAATACATTATTCCTGCCAAACCCAAGAACCTTATCATTTGGATTACTCAGTATAGAAGTGATCGTCTTAGCAATTTCATCTGATTTATCGCCCCAAACACGCTGAGCAGTCGGTACAGATACTCTGTAAACTTCTTTGCCATCCACATCCTTTACATATAAAACACTGTGTATAGGTAAATAACTACCACCTCGTGCAAATGAATTGTATGCGTTTGTCATATCAAGCAAAGTGACCTCTCCCCCACCCAAGGTCACACTGAGATCGTATCTATCAGCATCATTAAGTGTCTTTATCCCAAGCCTCCCGGCTGCTGCTGTCATACTTTCAACACCTATCATTTCCAACACTTTCACCGCGGGTAAATTTAAGGAACTAGCTAGTGCTACGCGCGCAGGAACAGGCCCATTAAAGACTCCATTATAATTATGAGGGGTATAACTCCTGCCTTTACGATCCTTGAAGGAGTGCTTTTCATCATTTATCAAGCTATCCGGTGTTAGTTTTTCTTCATAAAATGCTTGTGCATAAGTTATTGGTTTTAACGCCGAACCCGGTTGACGATTTGCAAGCGCTACATTCACAGCGCCGTTAATTTTCTCACTAAAGTAGTCCAGGCTTCCCATAAGTACCAAGATTGCTGAATCTCTAGGAGATAATATGACAACTGATGCATTACTAACTCTGTTTTTCTTACCGATCTTGTCGATCTTTTGTTTTGCTACATTCTCAGAAAAAGCACTTAAATCAGAGTTCAGCGTGGTGTAAATGCTATACCCCTTTAAATCCATGGCTGTATCTTTTTCCAATTTCTCCAACGACTCATTCAATGCATAATCTACAAAATGCAAATAAGAAGCACTTCTAGGAATGACATTTAGGCCAATCGGGAGTGTCTTTTCAAATTCTAATTTCCTCTTGTCAATATAGTCATTTCCTTCATAAAGGGTCAGAACCTCATTTCTTCTTTGTAAAGTCTTTTCATAGTTTGTCACAGGGTTGATTACTTCCGGAGATATAATCATACCAATTAATACAGCCCCTTCATTTAATGAAAGATCTTTGGATGATTTGTTGAAGTAGTAGTGCGCAGCACTCTCTACACCATAATTATTAAATCCCAGATATACATTATTTAGATAGTCCTCAAGTATATCTTCTTTCGAGTAAAGTATTTCCAGATATAATGCAGAATTGATCTCACGTATCTTCCGTATCAGTTTGTTGGTAAGCAAAGTATTCTTCTTAAGATTGCGTCTTGAAACCTGCTGAGTAATAGTACTGGCCCCTGAAACTATGTGTTTCTGAGCTATGTTCTCTTTAAACGCTCTACTCATACCCAAAGGGTCAACCCCCACATGAGTGAAAAAACGTTTATCCTCACTAGAAACTGCAAGCTCAGTTATATATTTAGGATAAGATGAAAGTGAAACCGGTGTTTGGTATCCGACAAGGCCGTTAACATACTCATAAAATAGTTTACCGTCAGAATCATAGAACTTTATAGATCCGGATTTTTCTTTAAAATTACTAACAGTGCCAAAGCCATCTACAACTGAAAATAAAATCACCAAGAGAATAAGGACTTTAAGTATCTTAAACTTCATAAATTAATTCTAACAAAAGAATCGAGTAATGTATTAAAACTCACCTAGCTTTACAATTTCCTCTTGCAGGTCAATCTTAAGCTTCTCTAGGGCAGTTGTTTTTATGTATTCAATTAAAGTTAGGTAATCTTTAGCAGTACACCCCGCATGAGTGATAATGAAATTAGCATGATTTGGGGCTATCTGAGCTCCTCCGACACTATACCCCTTAAGATTTAGCACTTTATCTATGACAAAGCCTGCCGATAAGTTCTCAAGCCCAGTACTTGTCTTTTGTTCTTCAGTTAAGTTTGAAAAGATTGAACCAATAGAATTTTTCGGTTGGATTATTTTTCTTGAAATCCATTCATTTGCAACCTGCCTTGCATGGTCTTTTCCTCCACTGAAGAGTAATAATACAGCTGAAAGAATAACATCTTTTGTTGTATGAAATATGGAATGATTGTAACTGAACTCAAGCTCAGTCCTATCCATACTTTTTATAACACCACCTGCTGTTAAAACTGAGACGCTTTCTACAAATTGCCCGAAGAGCAGATTAGCACCGTGAATATTGTTCCAAACAGCACCGCCAATGGTACCGGGAATACCTGCAAAGACTTCAAGAGCGGTTGCATCTGATTCAATACAGCTGGAAATTGCATATGCAAGTGGTGTGCCCGCAAGTAGTTCAACTCGAACACCTTTATCAGACATAAGAGGTTCAATACCCCCAAGATCCAAAAATCCCGACTTCCAATTAGTCTCTTCTTTCCTTCCCCGCATAGTGTCATCAAATGACATATCTGTTTGACCTTTTACCTCAATACCTACAACATTATTACGAATTACCAGACCTCTAAACCCATTATCACTGATCAAGGTATTTGTACCTCCTCCTAGGATAAAGTAGTCTAAATTATTTTCTCGGCAGAAATTAATGCAAGTGGCTATATCTTCTATAGTTGTTACATTTACAAACAGATCAGCAGGTCCCCCAAGTTTAATGGATGAGTACTTATACAAGGGTTCATTAACTAATACTTTGGCATTTATCTGTCCCTGCAGCTTATTTGCATATTGTTTGAGAGTTGTCATAGTGGTGTGAGACAGCTATATACACAAACACGGCTTGTTGTGTCGTTTAAACATTTTTTTTCATAAACATAATACTGATTCCAGCCAGAACTAACTAGGCAGCCTCTATATCAGCTCCAAGAGACTTATAGACGCTGAGTATATCAGGATACCTGCGTTTTAAAATGTCTACGCTGTGAATTGTTGTAGTTACATCATCAGCAAGAGCTGCTAAAAATACAGCCTTACAGCCCTGTATAACGTCAGGGGTGGTAACCTCACCACCGATATAGGTACTAGGTCCATGGACTATGACTTTCTGACCATCTAATACATCTATAAGAGCACCCATATCTTTTAAGTTATATATAAATCTAAGACCGGATTCATACATCCAGTTATTCACAAGAAGTCTTCCTTTAGCTTTAGTTGCAAGAGTTACTACCACAGGCAGTACGTCAACGGGAAATGCCGGCCACGGTCCTGGATTTAATTTAGGCATATCTTGATCGGCCATCGGAAAGCCTGAATTAATTAAGTCTATTTCTAAATCATTAGTACCATCGATTATTAGATCATAACCTTCTACGGTTAAACCTATGCCAAATTTGGAAAATACATTGACCAGTCCCCCACTAATATGTTTTTGACCTCCGTTAATAACACGGATTTTACCTTTTGTCACTGCTGCAGCTACTATAAATCCCCCAATGTCTACAAAATCAGGTTCCGGTGTAAATACGGCACCTTTAAAGGTAGAAGTCCCTCGGACTATCAGTTTATTTGAACCAATTCCTTCGATAGACACCCCTAAGTCAACTAAAAATTTGCATAGTTGCACTACATGAGGCTCGCAGGCAGCGTTAATGATTGTAGTTTGAGCTTCTACCGCTGACAAATACATTAGTAAATTTTCTGTAGCGGTAACACTTGGCTCTGTAAACCAAATATCTAAGTCTGTCTGTCTTTTCTTTATTGGACTTGTGAAAGTAACATGATTCTCGCTATATGCAATATCAACCCCGGCCTTGGTGAAAGCCTCAATATGTGCAGATATTGATCTTTTGCCTAGTGTACAGCCCCCGGGCATGGGAATTCTGGCTCTGCCTAAACGTGCTAACAAAGGACCAACAAACAAGATAGACGATCTAATCTTTGCTCCTAACTCCTCATGTAAATCTGAGGTGGTAATATTCTTGGCTGTAATTTTTATAATATTATCTTCTTTTTCAACCAACACACCGAGTCTTTTAGCAAGATCTAACATGCTTGTAACATCTGTAGTAGCAGGAAAGTTTTTACAAATAACAGTTTCTTCTGTGAGCAAGCTAGCCGGAATAATTTTAAGAATAGCATTTTTATTCGGAATTGGAGTTATTGTACCGTTAAGTGGTTTGCCTCCTTTAATTACAAATGAGTTTGACACAAACAAATTGTATCACTTGTGTCAAATATGCAAGTGGTTCATGATCAAAAATCTAACAACCAATGGCCCCATACCTCCCGGAGAGTTTGAAACGACACCTAAGTGTGTTAAATCTAAATCTGTATTTAAATCACCAACCGTCTTGCCGTTTAAAACCGCTGATCCGAAATCTATAACATGACACCCGGCCTTTATGTCTTTTGGATCTATGAGTTTTGGAACCCCAGTACTTGAGATAAGCAAATCAAAGTTCAAAGAATCTCCTTGGGTATAGTGGTCGATAACTTTGACATTAAATTTGCGAAAAGTAAGAAAGTCAAAGCTAGGTTTACCTACCAAGTCGCCCTGACCTATAATACCTACTTGGGGAGCATTTTCAGGGGTAATACTATTTGAACCTAGATAGTATTCAATAGCCCTAACGACAGGCGATTTGGTTTCAAAACTATCGATTAAATCACTAAAAGCAATGGTTTTCTTTTCTCTACTCAAAAAATCTACATCCTTTTCTAGAGGTAAAAGATCTAGACTCGAGTACATACTGGAGTCAGGTAAGGGTAATTGCACTATTATACTACTCACCGAATCCTCT
>ERZ724505.193-NODE-193-length-40768-cov-7.159826_pt1 | contig 40768 bp, 37 predicted proteins | sample MGYA00376038_ERZ724505 | MGnify/ENA primary metagenome ERZ724505 (study PRJEB28724, sample SAMN07190884) | wastewater metagenome | isolation source: effluent of sewage treatment plant in Hong Hong | place: Hong Kong | collected 2016-03-17 ... | reverse complement strand
ACATGGCACTGATCGTTCACAAATACGGCGGCACGTCGATGGGCTCGACTGAGCGCATCCGTAACGTGGCCAAGCGCGTGGCTAAGTGGGTGCGTGCGGGTCATCAAATCGTGGTCGTGCCTTCGGCCATGAGTGGTGAAACCAACCGCTTGCTGGGTCTCGCAAAAGAGCTCTCTGACCGCGCCAATCCGCGCGAGCTGGACATGATTGCCTCGACAGGTGAGCAAGTGTCCGTGGGCTTGTTGTCCATCGCACTGCAAGCTGAAGGCATGGACGCCGTCAGCTATGCTGGTTGGCAAGTGCCGGTGAAGACAGATTCGTCCTTCACCAAGGCCCGCATTGAAAGCATTGACGACAAGCGCGTGCGTGCCGATCTGGCCGCAGGCAAAGTGGTGGTGATCACCGGCTTCCAGGGCGTGGACCCTGAAGGTCACATCACCACCCTGGGTCGTGGTGGTTCTGACACCTCGGCCGTGGCGATTGCCGCTGCCTTGAAGGCCGACGAATGCCTGATCTACACCGATGTGGACGGCGTCTACACGACCGACCCTCGCGTGGTGCCTGAAGCCCGCCGCCTGAACGCCATCAGCTTTGAAGAAATGCTGGAAATGGCTTCGCTGGGCTCGAAGGTGCTGCAGATCCGTTCGGTGGAGTTCGCCGGTAAGTACCGCGTGCCCACCCGTGTGCTGTCCAGCTTCACACCCTGGGACATCAACCTGGAAGAAGAAGCCAAGTCTGGCACGCTCATCAGTTTTGAGGAAGACGAGAACATGGAACAAGCCGTTGTTTCCGGCATCGCGTTCAACCGCGACGAAGCCAAGATCACCGTGGTCGGCGTGCCCGACACCCCTGGCATCGCTTACCAGATCCTGGGTAAGGTTGCTGAAGCCAACATCGACGTGGACGTGATCATCCAGAACGTGTCACACGACGGCAAGACCGACTTCTCGTTCACCGTTCACCGAAACGACTACGCCAAGACAGTGGAACTGCTGGAAAAGCAAGTTCTGCCAACCCTGGGCGCAGCCAAGGTGGTGGGCGACACCAAGATTTGCAAGGTCTCGATCGTGGGCATCGGCATGCGCAGCCACGCTGGTATTGCCGCCACCATGTTCAAGACCCTGTCGGATGAGAGCATCAACATCCAGATGATCACCACCAGCGAAATCAAGACTTCCGTTGTGATCGACGAGAAGTACATGGAGTTGGCCGTGCGTTCCCTGCACAAGGCGTTTGGCCTGGAAGGCAACGCCGCCGCCTGATCGGTGCGTTGTTTTGGAGACAGCGCTCGCAAGGAGCGCTGATTTCCTGGCTATAATGCTTGCTTGAGCTGGAGTCGTGACCGAGAGGCCGAAGGTGCTCCCCTGCTAAGGGAGTATGCGGTGATGAGCTGCATCGAGGGTTCGAATCCCTCCGACTCCGCCAGCGAATCAAAACCCCTGTGAGCGTTGCTTGCAGGGGTTTTTCGCTTTTTGAGCTGTTTTCAGGTCAGTAGAAAGTTGACTGGCTCAACAGGCTTGGGGAGTTCGCGGTCACCCAACATTTCCAGCAGGGCGCTTTCGATGTTGGTGGCCATGGCATCCAATGCCAGGTCGTTAGGCAGCAGGCCGAAGGGTTCCTCGATCTCATCGCTCAAGGCTTCGATGGCGAAAAAGGTGTAGGCCACAAAGGCAACCATCACCGGGGTCATGAAGCCAATGGCGTCCAGCAGGCCGAATGGCAGCATGAAGCAGTACAGGTACACCGTTCGGTGCAGGATCACGGAATAAGTGAAGGGCAGTGGCGTGTATGCAATGCGTTCGCAACCGCCAAAAGCATCATTCAGGCCGGTCAAGGACCTGTCGAGCTCAGTCGCCAGGATGGCGTCGAGTTCACCTTTGAGGCGATGCTGGCGCAGGCATTCGCTTAACCACATCATGATTTGCAGCGGCGGGGTTTGCCTGTTGGCTAGCCTGGGCATCAATTCCGCAGGCAGCAAGCGCTGCATGTCTTGGGTGGAGTCAGTGTTGCGCAGTTGGTGTCTGACCGCGTGCACATAGGCGGCCAGGCCCTGAACAAAGGGGCGGGGGTCGGTGCCAATGAACGTGAGGTACTGCCGTGTGGCGTTGCGGCTGTCGGTCAGCAGCTTGCCCCAGAGCTTGCGTGCCTCCCAGTATCGGTCGTAGCTGGCGCTGTTGCGAAACCCGAGGAAGATGGCCAATGCCACACCGACCAAGGAAAAGGGCACGGTGGTGAGTGTGACCTTCCAGTGAAGCAGTTCGCCATGGAAGATCACGACCAGAATGGATAGGGCTGTGATGACCCCCAGTTGTGGCAAGACCTTTTTAAGGATGGAGCCGCGGCGCACGAACAGCATGCGCAGCCAATTGGGGCGGGGGCGAACAATCATCTTGTGCGATCGTGTGCAAAGCGATCGCACATTGTGGCATCGCGTCAAGGGGTGACGCGGCCAAAGGGGCTCAGTGCTCGGTGTTTTCGCCGCGCTTTTTCGCCAAGGCCTTGCGGCTGGTTTCGTTGATCAAGCGCATTTCAGCCAGCGATGCATCGATCTGGGCCCGTTTGGCTTCCAGTTCTTTGATCGCAGCGTCGGTCTTGTCGATGGCGTAAATCAGCTGTTGAATGCGGCCCTCACCATGTTGCCCATACATGTCAAGGTAGTTCTTGATTTCTGACAGGGGGGTGCCCAGTGCTTTGGCACGCAGAATGCGAGCGAGTCGGGCGCGGTCTTGTCGTGAGTAGACGCGGGTGCCGTTGATGCGGCGTGGCGTGAGCAAGCCCTTTTCTTCGTAGAAGCGCAGGGTGCGTGGCGATACCTGAAAGGCATCGCACATTTCTGTGATGCCAATGAGTTCGTCGCTGTCTCGGAGTCGAGCGCTGGTCGAAGGGTTCATGTCTTCGGGCCAGGCGTCGTCGTGATCGGGATCCATGTCGGTGGCGTTGATCGAGGTGATCGTGGCTTGGTGCAGCGGGTTCATGTCAATGGCGTGACCTGGTCAGTCAGGCGGGGCAGTTGGAATACGCGGCCTGGGCCGTGCGTTTGCTCAGCGTAGAAGATCAGGTTTCCGTATTGTATAAGTGTTTAACCTAATCGGTATCGTGTTGACGTTAACGTAAACCAATCCTACATTTGCTCATCGATTCAACGAATGAGGCCAATTGGCCAAGCGAGTGATGAGCAATTCGGGAAATGCAAAGTACAGCAGCGTGTTGGCTCCGGGGCTGTTTGCCGGACAGGTTCACGTGGTCACGGGCGGCGGCAGCGGCATTGGCCGTTGCGTGGCGCATGAGTTGGCTTCGCTGGGCGCGACAGTGGTGTTGACTGGGCGCACGCAAGAAAAACTGGACAAGGTGGCCTCCGAAATTGCTGAAGACGGGGGAAATGCCGACACGGCGGCATTCGACATTCGCGACGAGGACCAGGTCAAGGCGGCGGTGGCGGCCATCGTGGTCAAGCATGGACGCATCCATGGCTTGGTCAACAACGCAGGTGGGCAGTTCCCTTCGCCCCTGCAAGCGATTTCCAAGCGCGGGTTTGATGCGGTGGTCACGAACAACCTCACAGGGGGGTTCCTGATGGCCCGCGAGGTGTTCAACCAGTCCATGCAAAAGCATGGTGGCGCCATGGTGAACATGACGGCCGACATGTGGAATGGCATGCCGGGCATGGGGCATTCTGGGGCGGCGCGTGCGGGCATGGTCAATTTGACCAAGACGGCTGCCTATGAATGGGCCGTTGCGGGTGTTCGCGTCAACGCAGTGGCCCCGGGTTGGATTGCGTCGTCAGGCATGGACTCTTATGGCCCGGCCATGGCGCCGATCATTCACGACCTGAAAAACAAGGTGCCCATGCGCCGGATGGGCTTGGAGGCAGAGGTCAGCTCGGCCATTTGCTTCTTGTTGAGCCCAGGCGCGGCTTTCATTACCGGCGTGACGCTGGCCATTGATGGGGGAGCGCCTTTGCATAGCGCGGTGTTCCCAAGCATGGACCATGCTCCATCGCCTACTTTCGACGGCTTCCATCGGGCGACCTTGCCCAAGGTGCTGCAAGGCTGAATCTGAAGGATCGTTTTCATGCCCGTATTACGTTCTGCACTGAATACCAAGTCCGATTCGTTCCGCACCAATGTGGAAAAGATGTCGGAGCGACTTGGGCAGGTTCGAGCGCTGGAGCAGCAGGTTCGCGATGAATCTGCCAGCAAGCGCGATAAGTTTGAGAAGCGTGGTCAGTTGTTGCCGCGTGAGCGCGTGGCGCGCTTGCTGGATCGCAATTCACCGTTCCTGGAGTTGAGCACCCTGGCTGGCTTGGGGATGCACGATGACGACGGCAAGCGCTCGGTGTTGGGCGGCGGATCAATCGTGGGCATTGGGGTGGTGGCAGGCAAGCGCGTGATGATCAGCGCCAGCGACAGCTCGCTCAAAGGCGGCACCGTGTCGCCCATGGGGTTGCGCAAGGGCTTGCGGGCTCAGGAGATCGCCCGCGAGAACAAGCTGCCCTTGGTCTATTTGGTGGAAAGCGGTGGCGCCAACCTCATGTACCAAAGCGAGATCTTTGTGGAGGGCGGGCGTAGCTTTGCCAACCAGGCTCGCTTGTCGGCAGCAGGTTTGCCGCAGATTGCCGTGGTACATGGCTCATCGACTGCCGGCGGGGCTTACTTGCCAGGCTTGTCAGACTATGTGGTGCTGGTGCGCGACCGGTCTTCGATCTACCTGGCTGGGCCCCCATTGGTGAAGGCGGCCATTGGCGAAGACACCACCGATGAAGAGTTGGGGGGCGCAGAGATGCATGCGCAGGTCACCGGCCTGGGTGAGTACCTGTGCGATGACGATGCCCACGCCATTGCCATGGCGCGTGAAGTGATCGACAAAATTCAGTGGGACCAGGTGGATGCAGCCGCGTCCGCGCCGGCTCCGGTTTATGCCGAGGAGGAGTTGCTGGGCTGCATTCCCGTGGATGACCGCGAGCCGTTTGACACCCGTGAAGTCATCGCGCGCATTGTGGATGGCTCTGATTTTCTGGAGTTCAAGGCTAATTTCGCGCCTGAAACCCTGTGTGGCCATGCCCGTATCAATGGGCATCTGGTCGGCATCTTGGGAAACAACGGGCCCATTCAACCCAATGGCTCGGTCAAGGCAGCGCAGTTCATTCAGCTGTGTGACCAAAGCGGCACGCCATTGGTGTTCTTGCAAAACACGACCGGCTATATGGTGGGCTCGGCGGCAGAGAAGGGCGGCGCCATCAAACACGGCTCCAAGATGATTCAGGCCGTGGCCAATGCGCGAGTGCCCAAGTTCACCGTCGTGCTCAATGGCTCGTTTGGTGCGGGCAATTACGGCATGTGTGGTCGAGGCTTTGATCCCCGTTTCATCTTCTCTTGGCCGTCGGCTCGCACGGCGGTGATGGGGGGAGCTCAGGCCGCCAAAGTCATGGAGATCGTGACGCGCGGGAAGATGGAGCGCGCTGGCATGCCGGTGAACGACGCGATGCTGGAGGGCATGTCAGCCGAGATCCGCAAGCGACTGGATGCGGAGTCGAACGTGCTGTTCGGTACCGCGCGACTGTGGGATGACGGAGTCATTGACCCACGAGACACCCGTCGCGTGCTGGCCATGTGTCTGGACATGGCGTCCGATGCCGATGAGCGCCATCTGCGCCCCAACGCCTTTGGCGTGGCTCGCATGTAAGGCGAGCGCATCAACTGATCTGATATCGAGGAGACAAAAACATGCAATTCACCCCTGAACACCTGGCTCTGTCGGAAACCGTCAAGCGCTTTGTTGATAACGAGCTGAACCCCTATATCGACCAGTGGGAAGAGGCAGAGATTTTCCCCGCCCACGAGGTCTTCAAGAAGATGGCCAAATTGGGCTTGCTGGGTGTGAAGTACCCCACCGAGTACGGCGGCCTGGGGTTGGACTTTTCCTACTCGATGGTGGTGTCTGAGGCGTTGGGCGCAGCAAACTGCGGTGGCGTGCCCATGGCCATTGGTGTGCAGACCGACATGTGTACTCCAGCTCTGGCTCGCTTTGGCTCAGATGCCTTGCGCAAGGAGTTTCTGGCGCCAGCTATCGCGGGTGACATGGTGGGCTGCATTGGTGTGAGCGAAGTGGGCGGCGGCTCAGATGTGGCTGCATTGAAGACCACGGCTCGCAGTGAGGGCGATGACTATGTCATCAATGGTTCGAAGATGTGGATCACCAATGCCATGCAAGCCGACTGGTGTTGCTTGCTGGCCAATACATCTGAAGGCCCGGTTCACTCGAACAAGTCGTTGATCATCGTGCCGATGGATGCCAAGGGCATCACCAAGCAAAAGATCAAGAAGATCGGCATGAATGCGTCGGACACGGCTCAGATCTTTTTCGACAACGTGCGTGTGCCCAAGCGCAATTTGATTGGTACCGAAGGCACGGGCTTCATGATGCAGATGCTGCAGTTCCAGGAGGAGCGTCTGTACGGTGCGGCCAATTCGCTCAAGATGCTGGATCGCTTGATTGACCAGACCATCGAGTACACGCGTGAGCGTCATACCTTTGGTCAACCTTTGATCAACAACCAGGTCATCCACTTCCGTATGGCCGAATTGCGCACAGAGGTGGAGGCCCTGCGTTCCTTGGTCTACCGTGCGGTGGAGGAGTATGTGGGTGGCAAGGATGTGACTCGCCTGGCTTCGATGGCCAAGCTCAAGTGCGGCCGCTTGATTCGCGAAACCACCGATGCGTGTCTGCAGTATTGGGGGGGCATGGGCTTCACCTGGGATAACCCGATTTCCCGTGCTTACCGCGATGGCCGTTTGGTCTCGATCGGCGGGGGCGCTGACGAAATCATGCTGGGCATCATCGCCAAGCTGGAAGGCACCTTGCCCAAGAAGGCGAAGTGATCATGGCGCAGTCACAAATGAAGACCTTGCTGGTGGATCACTCCGCCGGAATGTTGACCATCACGCTGAACCGGCCCGAAGTACGCAATGCCATGTCTATGGATATGGTGGGTGAGTTGACCGATGTGCTGGGCGGGGCCGAAGCCGACCCCTCGGTTCGTGTGGTAGTGGTGCGCGGCAGCGGTGGCCACTTTTGCGCGGGTGGCGACATTGGCGATATGGCCCAGGCCCGTATGAAGATGGCCGCTGGCGACCCAGATGCCATGGCTGCGGTGAACGCCAAGTTCGGCCGCCTGTGCTTGGCTTATGCGCGCTCGCCATTGCCCATCATCACCGTGCTGGAAGGTTCGGTCATGGGTGGAGGGTTTGGTCTGGCTTGCGTGTCTGACGTGACGCTGGCCTTGAACAATGTGGTGTTCCGCTTGCCTGAAACTTCGTTGGGTGTGGTGCCTGCTCAGATCGCACCATTTCTGGTGGAGCGCATTGGCTATGCAGAAGCCAAGCGCCTGGCCGTGACAGGAGGCAAGGTGGGGGCGGCCGAAGCTCTGGCGATTCGCCTGGTGCATGAAGTGCACGCCGATGCCGAGAGCCTGAATGCCGCGGTCAAGCAAGTGGCCGATCGCATGACGGCCTGCGCACCCGGTGCCATCGCGACTACCAAGAAGTTGTTGGCCCGCGCTCGCCTGGAAGCGCCGCAAGACTTGATCGAGGATGCGGCGCAGTTGTTCTCGCAAGCCATCCAGAGCGCAGAGGGGCAGGAGGGCACAGCGGCCTTCATGCAAAAGCGTCAACCGAGCTGGGTGCCTCAGGAGTCCTGAAGTGATCAACAAGATTCTGATCGCCAACCGCGGCGAGATCGCTTGCCGCGTGATTCGCACGGCGCGCAAGCTAGGGTACCGCACCGTGGCGGTGTATTCCGAGGCCGATGCGCGTGCGCCTCATGTCGATCTCGCCGACGAAGCGGTCTGCATTGGCCCCGCCCCTGCGTCCGAATCGTATTTGCGTGGCGAGCGTTTGATCGAAGTGGCCAAACAAACGGGGGCGAATGCCATTCACCCTGGTTATGGCTTCTTGTCTGAAAACGCGGGGTTCGCGCAAGCTTGTGCCGATGCCGGGGTGATCTTCATTGGCCCGCCTCCTGAGGCCATTCGCGTCATGGGTGACAAGGCCGGTGCCAAGGCCCGCATGATCGAAGCCAAAGTGCCCACGGCGCCAGGCTATCTGGGTGAAGACCAGAGTGAAGAGCGCCTGATGGCCGAAGCCGAGCGCTTGGGCTACCCCTTGTTGGTCAAGGCCGTGAGCGGGGGCGGTGGTCGGGGTATGCGTCTGGTCCATCAGCAGGCTGATCTGGCCCAGGCAATTGTGAGCGCCCGTCGGGAAGCGCAAAGTGCATTTGGCGATGGCACCTTGATGTTGGAGCGCCTGATCCTTAACGGTCGCCACATTGAGATCCAGGTGTTTGCCGACGCGCATGGCAATGCCGTGTACGTGGGCGAACGCGATTGCACGGCCCAGCGCCGTCGCCAGAAGGTGATTGAAGAGGCGCCATCGCCCGTGGTGAGCCCTGAGATGCGCGCCAGCATGGGCCAAGACGCCGTTGCCGCAGCATTGGCAGTGGGCTATCAAGGCGCCGGCACCATCGAGTTCATTGTTGACGACAAGCTGAACTACTACTTCCTTGAGATGAACACCCGCTTGCAGGTGGAACACCCTGTGACCGAGATGATCTCGGGTTTTGATTTGGTCGAGTGGCAGTTGCGCGTGGCTTCGGGCCAGCCCTTGCCGGTCAAGCAATCTGACATCACATTGACGGGCCATGCCATCGAAGCACGCCTGTACGCGGAAGACCCCTACGGTGGTTTTGCGCCTCAGACCGGTCCGATCCACTGGTGGCGACCCGAGCGAGCCTTGTATGAAGGCGTGCGCATTGACGATGGCATTCGGGAAGGCGGCGAAGTCACGCCGTTCTACGACGCCATGGTGGCCAAGCTCATCGTGCATGGTCGTGATCGTGACGATGCCATTCGGCGCCTGATTGCGGTGTTGGACGATGCGCCCCTGCTCGGGTTGAAGAACAACTCGCGCTTCTTGCGTGATCTGGTGGATCACGCCACCTTCCGTAAGGGGGAGATGACCACCACGCTGATCGATCAATGGCAGGAGGAGGCCGAGCCGATCATGCAGCGGCCCGTGGCTTCGCGCGAGGCTGTGTGGGTGGCCGCTGCGGCCTTCGGTAAAAAGGACGCGGCCAAAGCCGGGCATTTGCGGTCTGCCAGTGTGGCAGCTTACGACTTGAAGTTGTTGGTCGAGGGGCAAACGCACTGTGTGCGAGTCAGCCCCGGGGCGGAGGGCACCGTTCAGTTGCGCATGCTGGGTGAAGCCGAAGGTGCCACCGTGAAGATTCTGGACCATGAGGCCGGCACTGCTGGCGGCACCTTGCGCTACGAAATTCATGGTGTACGCAAAAAGATACTGGCCGTTTGGGTCGGGGAGCATCTGCACCTCGTCATGCAGGCTGCCGCGCATGTGTTTTCGGAGTTGTCGCCTTGGCCCTCGCAAGACCAGGCGAACGATCCGCGTCGTGCCGTGTCGCCGGTGGCGGGGGTGATTGCCCAGGTACTGGTCAAAGCAGGTGATCGTGTCGAAGCTGGCCAGCAACTGGTCAGCGTTGAGGCGATGAAGATGGAAATGTGGCTCTGTGCGCAAGCGCCGGGCGTGGTGAAGGCCGTGTCCGGATCGACAGGAGACCAGGTGCAAGCCCAGGCCCTGATCGTTGAGCTGGACCTGATCGAAACGGAAGCGAAGGAGTCATGATGAGCAACAACGCGAAAGAAGCCTCGAAAGACAAGGCGATCCTGACGTGTGCCCTCACCGGGGTGCTGACCAATCCCAAACAACACCCCGTGCCGGTCACGCCGGCGGAAATGGCCACTGCAGCACGCGACGCCTACAACGCGGGTGCGTCGATCATGCACGTGCACCTGCGTCAGCAGATCGATGGCATGGGCCATTTGCCGAGCTGGGACCCTCAAGTCGCGGCAGAGATCGACATGGCCATTCGCGAGGCCTGCCCAGGTGTCATCATCAACCTCACTACCGGTGTGATCGGTAAGGACATCTCCGGGCCGGTGGCCTGCATCCGCCGCATCCGCCCTGAAATTGCCGCGTGCAATGCCGGCAGCTTGAACTATCTGAAGATCAAGGACGATGGCTCGTGGGCCTGGCCCCCCATGCTGTTTGACAACCAGGTCGACAAGGTCAAAGCCATGCTTGACGTCATGAAGGAAACCGGCACCAACCCCGAGTTCGAATGCTTCGACGTGGGCATTGTTCGCTCGGTGGGCATGTACAAGAAGAACGGCATGACCGATCACCTCGAATACAACTTCGTGATGGGGGTGGCCTCGGGTATGCCAGTTGATGCGGACCTGCTGGCCCTGCTGGTGAAGTACCGTGAGCCCGACGCCATTTGGCAGACCACCCTGATTGGTCGCCAGGAGATCTGGCCGGTGCACCAAGCTACAGCAGATCTGGGCGGCATGCTCCGTACCGGCGTGGAAGACACCTTCTACCTGCCCAACGGTGATCGCACCACCGGCAACGGTCAACTGATCGATGCATTGGCGCAATGCGCCCGCAATGCCGGTCGTGAAATCGCTTCCCCCGCTGAAGCACGCGCCATCCTCGGACTACAAGCAGGAGACAAACATGGGGCAACCAGCATTGTTGAAGGCCTTGCCGCCTGAGCAAGCCGATTCGCAGTCGCCCTTGACGCCGGTGCCTTCCAGTGCGGGCTTCATGTCGACACCAGCGCGTTTCCTGCGCTCGGCGCAGCGATACGCCACGCGGCCAGGCTATTTTGTTCGCGATGAAAATGGTTGGCAGCCAACCACCTGGGCGCAATACGCCGAGCAGGTTCAAGCGGCCGCCCGGGGTTTGATCGCCCTGGGTGTTCAGCCTGGTCAGGTGGTGTGCATTCTGGGTTTCAATCGCCCTGAGTGGATCATCATGGACATGGCTGCCATGCTGGTGGGGGCGGTGCCTGCGGGCATCTACTGGACCAGTTCCGTGCCCGAGGTGGAATACATCCTCAATCATTCGCAGTCGCCAGTCTTACTGATTGAAAACGACGAGCGGTATCAAAAGATCGCCGCAATTCGCCCCAGTCTGGCGCATCTCAAGCATGTGGTGCGCATGAAGGACGCTCAACCATCGAACCACGACACGATGGCGTGGGACGAATTCTTGCGCAAAGGCGATGCCAGTTTGCAAAAGAGGGTGGAAGAGCGGTTGCAGGCCATTCGACCCGAAGACCCCGGCACCTACATCTATACCTCGGGCACCACCGGCCCTTCCAAGGCTGTGGAGTTGACTCATGCCAACTTGTCCTGGAGCGCGCAGTCCTTGTGCGGTGCATTGGGGGCGACCGCAGACCAGCGTGTGATTTCGTATCTGCCCTTGGCGCATGTGGCCGAGCAAATGATCTCCGTGCACAGCCCAGCCTTGCAAGGCTTCCCGGTCTATTTCGCGCGCAAGCTGGAAGAGTTGAGCGACCATTTGAAAGAGGTGCGCCCCACCATCTTCTTTGGCGTGCCCCGCGTGTGGGAAAAAATGCACGCGGCCATTGTCGCCAAGCTGGAGGCCGCTACGGGAGCCAAGGCCAATTTGGCGCGGTGGGCGCTAGGCGTGGCCACGCAATGGCACGAGATTCGGCTCAAGGGCGACATGCCGGGGGCCTGGGCTACTTTGAAAATGCGCGTGGCCGAGGCCCTGATCCTGAAAAAGGTCAAAGCGGCCATTGGGCTGGACCAGGCCCACATGCTGGCCACTGGGGCTGCCCCCATTTCAGCCGAGATGCTGAAATTTTTCACCGGTCTGGACATGGTCATTCGAGAGGTGTACGGCCAGTCTGAAAGTTGTGGCGCAACCACCTTGAGCGTGCCTGGCGCGACCAAGCTGGGCTCGGTGGGGCGTCCGGTCGATGGGGCTGAGGTTCGCATTGCCGACGATGGTGAAATCTTCGTGCGGGGGCCCCATGTATTCAGAGGCTACGCAGGCAACCCCGCCGGCACGGCCGAAGCGTTGGTTGAGGGCTGGCTGGCTTCAGGTGACCTGGGCCACATGGACGAAGAGGGCTACCTCTACATCACTGGGCGTAAGAAGGACCTGTTGATTACCTCGGGCGGCAAAAACATCTCGCCAGCCAACATCGAGGCTGATCTGATGAACACCCATCTGGTTGAACACGCGGTGGTGTGCGGCGACGGACGCCACTATCTGACGGTCATGCTGACCCTGATGCCCGATGCGCTTGCTGACTTTGCACGGCAGCATCAACTGGGGGGGGGCACTTGCATCAGCACCCCACCGTTCTTGCCGAACTTCAAAAGGGCGTAGACCATGTGAATGGTCGGCACGCCAGGGTGGCCCACATTCGCAAGTTCGTGGTTTTGCCCCAATCGCTGACCATCGAATCCGGTGAGTTGACCCCGACCATGAAGGTCAAGCGCAAAGTGGTTCTGGACCGCTACCGCGAAGTGGTTGATGGGCTCTACCAGGACTGAGCCGCCGATCACGTGTCATCATTAGAGGTTTTTTGACACGTGATCAGGTAGTTTTGTGTTGACTGTTTCATCCATCGCCCAAGCCTTGGCTGGGGGCGTTTTGATTGGCTTGTCGGCCGCGCTGTTGCTCTTTGCCACCGGGCGCATTGCCGGCATCAGCAACATGGCGCATGGCTTGTTTTCCAGCTTGCGCGCGGGGCTTCAAACGGAAGCCACATGGCGTGCCGTGTTCCTGTTGGGCATGGTGCTGGGGGCCTCCGTTTGCTTCCTGTTCGGGTATGGAGCGGTGGGTCCTCGGGCAGGCATGTCACCCTGGGTCATCGTGGCGGGCGGTGCGCTGGTGGGCTATGGCACCTCCATGGGCAACGGATGCACCAGCGGGCATGGCGTGTGTGGGCTGGGGCGGCGCTCCTGGCGCTCATTGGTGGCCACGCTGACTTTCATGGCCACAGGTGGCCTGACCGTGTGGGTGGTGCGCCACCTCATCGCTGCCTGAGGTGCCCCATGTTGAAGCTGTTTGTTTGCTTGATTGCGGGCACCTTGTTTGGCATGGGGCTGGCCCTGGCGGGCATGACCAACCCGATCAAGGTGCTTGATTTTCTCGATGTGACCGGGCACTGGGATCCCAGCCTGGCCTTCGTCATGGGCGGCGCCGTGATGGTCACCGTGGCGGCGTTCGCCCTCATTTTGAAGCGCAGCAAGCCTTGGCTGGCCCCCCGCTTTTATTTGCCAAGCGCCGTCAGGGTCGATCGCCGATTGCTGGCGGGCGCCGCCATTTTCGGTGTGGGGTGGGGGCTGACGGGCTATTGCCCAGGCCCTGCGCTGGCTTCGGTGTTGTCCAGCAATACCGAGGTGTGGTTGTTCGTGCCAGCCATGCTGCTGGGTGGTTGGCTGGAGCGCACGCTTCACCCACGCCAGAAGTAGTGGGGGCTTGCGCTCAGTGCTGATCTGAAATCAGCCGCTTGCCTAGGCTGATCACCTCATCTTGGCCGTAGCCCATGGCTTCATAAAAGGCCATGGCCTGGAGGTTGCCGGTTCGTACCTGCAGGTTCAACTTCGGGCACCCCATGGCTTGCAGCGCTTGTTCGACATGGCGCATGACTTGCCGTGCCAAGCCTTGACGCTGCCAGCGGGGGTGGACCGCCAGGTAATTCACCCAGCCGCGATGGCCGTCAAAGCCGGCCATGGCAGAGGCCACGACTTGGCCGTCTTGCGTGCCGACAAAGAAGAGCTCTGGCTGCACAGCCATCTTGCGAGCGATGTCTTTGTGGGGGTCGTTCCATGGGCGCGTGAGCTCACAGCGCTGCCAGAGCTCGATCACAGCGGCCTCGTCGCTGGCTTGATAGGGGCGGATCTCCATGGGCTCAGTCTAACTGAAGCCGTTTTTTGTCACGGCTTGTATCAAGCGGCAGACCTTGAACGGGGGCGGAGCTGACGACGCTACCGCATATCGTGTCCTGTGCGCCAAGCCACGGCGGCCTTGGGCCGGCAAGAAAATGGGGCGCCTGTGAATTCCCGCACGCGGGTGGGAGCCCGCAGTGGCAGCTTCCTCACACAAGCGGTGCGGGCGGGCATAGGCTCAATGAGGTGTCTGGAGAACCAGGAGCCCCTCATGATGGCAAAAACAGTCTGTTTCAGTTTGCTTGCAGCCTCTTTGTTGGCTGCGGCCAAGCCCGCATTTGCCGGGCCATTGGACGAATTCCGCAAGGACTTTGCCAAGGCGGTGTACGCCGGCTCGCCCGACCTGGTGCACGACCGCAACCCTCAGCCACTGCTGCGAGCGGTGATTGTGCTGAACGTGAAGATGGCCGACGACGGTCATTTCGTGGCCGATGTGCTGCGCACCAATGACGAGCAGCCTGAAATGCTGGCGCGAGCACTGGAAACGGTGCAGCGGGCCCAGGTGGATGCGGTGCCCGAGCCAGTTCGACAAGAATTGAGCCGCAACGGCTTTGTGGAGGCCTGGCTGTTCGACAGCGATGGCACTTTCCAGGTCAAAACCTTGGCCAAGCCGCAACGTTCGGGAACCTGAGCATCGATTGATTGCCGCACAGCACTTAGACTCGTGGGCGCTGCAATCATGCAGCGATTCGCGGGGGTTCTGTGTCGCGTCAATTGATCATTTACAGCCCAGCGGGCATCGTGTCTGCTGCGGCGCCAGTTCGTCGGGCCACCAAGCGCCTGACCGCCCTGGGGTTCGATGCATCGGTTGATGCATCGGCCCTGACCAAATACCAGCGCTTCGCGGGTGACGATGCCACCCGGCGAGACGCCATTCATCGTGTAGCGCAAGCCGCGCCGGCCGTGGCCTTGGCCACCCGCGGTGGGTATGGCTTGACCCGCCTGCTCGATACGCTCGATTTCAAGCAAATTGCGCACAGTGTTGAACAAGGCACAGCCTGGGTGGGTTACAGCGACGTGACGGCCCTGCAATTGGCCGCCCTGGCACACAAAGCCACGGGTCCAGCCAAACCAGGCGAGGGCGTGTCGGCAGGTTTTTGGGCCGGCCCTATGGCGTGCGACGACTTCGGACGCGACGATTCGCCAGAAGGTGGTGACGACGTCACCCAGGGATGTTTTGTGGAAGCCATGACCGGTGAGCTGGAAGCCGTGGGCTTTCGCACCGAGGCAGGCTTCGATGGCCTGGACGTGGTGGGCCGCCTGTGGGGGGGCAACCTGGCAGTGACCCAGGCCTTGTTGGGCACTCCGCATTTCCCCAAGATCAAAAATGGCGTGCTGTTCCTGGAAGATGTGAACGAACACCCCTATCGCATTGAACGTGCCTTGCTGCAATTGCATCAGGCCGGTGTGCTCGACAGCCAGCGCGCCATTGTGCTGGGCGCCTTCACCGAATATCGCCGCTCGCCGCTGGACCGTGGCTACACCCTCAAAACGGTCATCCACTATCTGCGCGAATTGACCCAGGTTCCCATCCTGACGGGGTTGCCGTTCGGTCACGTGCCAGTCAAGCTCAGCCTGCCTCTGGGGCGGCAGGTCAATCTGGTGATTCAGGGGCGTGAAGCCTTCGTCATGTGGTGATGGTGTCCATGCAGCGTTTCGCAAGTTTTTGGGTTCGCACGGTCAAGGTGATCGCGTGTGGCGTGGCGACTGCCTCCATCGTGGGCTGCAACAACAGCCCCTATGCAGAAGGGGCATCGCAAGACAACACGCTGTACACCGCCTTCAACGAGCGCTCGCCCCGGTATCTGGACCCGACCTCGTCCTACAGCAGCAACGAGACTCCGTTCACCTACCAAATCTACGAACCGCTGTACGGCTACCACTACCTCAAGCGGCCCTACACCCTGGTGCCCAAAGCCGCCCAAGAGGTGGTGCAACCACACTATGTGGACAAGGCTGGTAAGCCTTTGCCTGACGATGCGCCAGCTGACCAGATCGCCGAGAGCCGCTACACCATTCGCATTCGACCCGGGGTGCTGTTCTCGCCGCATCCCGCCTTTGCGCGTGATGCCAAAGGGGATTACCTCTACCATCACCTGACGCGCGAGCAGATCGGGCCAAAGCGCAGCCCCTGGGAGTTCGAGCAGACGGGCACACGTGAGTTGACGGCGGAAGACTATGTGTACGCCATTAAGCGGCATGCCACCACACGCACCGCTGCGCCAGTGTTTGGCGTGTTCAGCGAATACGTGGTGGGCTTGGCCGAATACGGCAAACGCGTCAAACAAGAAGACAAGAAGCTGCGGGCCAATTTGCCGCCCACCACGCGCGACAAGCCCTTCCTGGACTTCCGCCAATGGCCCCTGGACGGTGCCACGGCGCCAGACAAGTACACCTTGGTCCTGCGCATCAAAGGCAAGTATCCACAGTGGAAATACTGGATGGCCATGACCTTCCTGGCGCCGGTGCCCTGGGAGGCTGATGCCTTCTACGCCCAGCCCGGCATGGCGGGCAATGGCTTGTCACTCAACACCTGGCCGGTGGGCACGGGGCCCTACATGATGTGGACCTCGGTGCAAGACCGCCGTCATGTGCTCAAGCGCAACCCGAACTACCGGGGCGGTGTGTACCCCTGTGATGGAACGGACAAGGACCGCGCCGCAGGGCTGCTGAGTGATTGCGGCAAGAAAACGCCGTTTGTGGACACCATCGTCTTCAACCTGGAAAAGGAAGGCGTATCGCAAGACGCAAAGTTCCGCCAAGGCTATCTGGATCTGCCCGAGTTCGACCAAATGAGCTACGGCAATGCCTACAAGATCCAGATGGAAGACTCGGACAAGTTCAACAAAGAGTTCACCGACAAGGGCATTGTGCTGGCCCGAACGGTCGACCTTTCCAGCAGCTACATGGGTTTCAACTGGCTGGACCCTGTTGTGGGCAAGGGCGACACGCCCGAGCAGCAAACACGCAACCGCAAGCTGCGCCAGGCCATTTCCATTGCGGTGGACTGGGATGAATACAACCGGATCTTTCCCAAAGCCGCTGGTGAAGTGGCGCACGGCCCCTTGCCGGGCGGCGTGTTTGGCTCGCGCCACGGCACACAGGAGGGCGTCAACCCGATCACCCACCGCTGGGTGAATGGCCTGGCGGTGCGCCGCACAGTGGAAGAGGCACGCAAACTACTGGCTGAGGCCGGCTACCCTGACGGGCGCGATGCGCAGACCGGCAAGCCACTGGTGCTGTATTACGACTATGGGCGTCCCGCCACGCCCGAAGCCAAACCCATGCTTGACTGGACTGCCAAGCAGTTTGCCAAACTGGGTATTCAGCTCGAAGTGCGTGCTACCGACTACAACCAGTTCCAGGACAAGGTGCGGCGCGGCAAGCACCAGATCATCACCTGGGGTTGGTTGGCTGATTACCCTGATGCAGAGAACTTCCTGTTCCTGCTCTACGGGCCCAATGCCAAATCGGTGCATGACGGCGAAAACGCCGCCAACTATGTCAACGAAGAGTACGACCGCCTCTACAGCCAGTTGCGCTTCATGGATGATGGCCCTGCCAAACAGGCCGTGATCGACCGCATGGTTCGCATCCTGCAAGAAGATGCACCCTGGTCCTGGGGCTACTTCCCCTATGCGTCGGGCGCCTATCACCGCTGGGTGCATAACGGCAAACCCAGCATCATGGTTCGAGACCAGGCTCAGTACTACCGCCTTGACACGCAAAACCGCGTGCGCAGCCTGCAAGACTGGAACCAGCCCCTGTACTGGCCGTTTGCCATATTGTTTGCCCTCTTGGGCCTGATGGGGTGGGGCGCCTGGCATCTGTACCGCGTGCGCGAACAACAGACCGCCGTGGCCCAGGGAGATCGTTGATGTTGAGTTTTCTGATTCGCCGCCTGGGCTACGGTGTGCTCACCCTGATCGGGGTGAACCTCATCACCTTCATTCTGTTCTTCACGGTCAACACCACCGACGACATGGCCCGTATGAACGTGGGTGGCGGTAAGCGTGTCACACCCGAGCAGATCGAAAAGTGGAAGGCAGAGCGGGGCTACAACAAGCCCCTGTTGATCAATGCCGAGGCTCAGGGCCTGGATCGCGTCACCGACACCGTGTTCTGGGATCGTTCCGTGTCGCTGTTCGCGTTTGATTTTGGCCGGGCTGACAACGACAGCGCGGGTGACATCGGCTATCAGATCAAGCAACGCATGGGCGTGAGCCTGCAACTGACCCTGCCATTGTTTGTCATGGGCTTGGTGGCCAGCGTCATCTTCTCGTTGTGGCTGGTCATGTTCCGAGGCACCCAGGTTGACTTCTGGGGCGTGGTGGCGTGCGTGGTGATGATGTCCATCTCGGCGCTGTTCTACATCATCGTGGGGCAGTACATCTTTTCGCGCTGGGCCAAGTTGGCGCCTGTCTCGGGCTATGCCAATGGCTTGGATGCCATTCGCTTCCTGGTGCTGCCCATTGGCCTGATGCTGCTGGCCAACCTGGCGGGGCATGCCCGCTTTTATCGCACCCTGTTCCTGGAAGAGGTGGGCAAAGACTACGTGCGCACCGCGCGCGCCAAAGGCCTGCGCGACGGGCAAGTCATGAGGCGCCATGTGCTGCGCAATGCCATGCTGCCCATTCTGACCAGTGTGGGGGGCTCCTTGCCTGGGCTGTTCATGGGCGGTTTGCTGACCGAAAGCTTCTTCGGTATTCCGGGTTTGGGTGCCTACATGATGGATGCCATCGCCAGCCAGGACTTCGCCATCGTGCGCGCCATGGTGTTTCTCGGTTCGGTGCTCTATATCCTGTCCAACATCCTGGTGGACCTGGCCTATACCTGGGCAGACCCCCGCGTTCGCATGCAGTGAGGCCGTGTGATGATGACTTTCAAACCCGTCATTCTCTGGACCGATGTGGTCATGTGGGTGCTGCTGTTGGCCTTGGGGGCTTATGTGTGGCGCATCTGGCGTGATCCGGTCTTGCGAGCCACCTGGCGCCGTGTGTTCGAGAGCGGGGCGGCCGTGGCTTCCTGCGTGGTGCTGGGCACCTTGTTGGTCGTCACCATGATCGACAGCCTGCATTTCCGTCGTGCCTTGCCTACGGTGGCCGGTGGCGTGCCTGCGTTCGATACCCGTACCGAGTCGATGCTGGACCTGGCCTTGGCCAAACTCATTGGCAGCCGAGAGAAGAGCTACTCGCAGCCCTTGGCCACACACGGTTTCGTCAAGGAAACCGTGCCGCCGCAAGCTGGGGCCAAACCCAAACTGGACGCCTCTGGCGCACCCGAGTTGCCAAAGCGCGCCTATCCTCGCCTCAAGCACGGCGGTGCAGGCCTGGCCTCGCCAGAGCAGGACTGGGCTGGCGATGTCCTGGCTCGCCTGGCCTATGGCGGCCTGGTGGGGGGCATGGCAGCGTTGGCATTGCGCGTCGCCATGCGTTCAGCAATTCAGCATCAGGACACGCAAGCATTGGAACGCCGTCGCACCACCCATTGGCGAGCCATGTGGGTCAGTTTGTCTGTGGTTCTCACTCTGATCAGTGTGGGCTGTGCCCTGAGTTGGGGGCAGGGCTACCACGTGCTCGGTACCGATCGAACCGGCAACGATGTGCTCTACACCGCCATCAAGAGCGTGCGAACTGCCTTCGTCATTGGCTCCTTGGCCACCATCGCGACCCTGCCTTTGGCCCTGGCCTTGGGCATTGCCGCAGGCTACTTCAAGGGCTGGGTTGATGACGTGATTCAGTACATCTACACCGTGCTGTCGTCAGTGCCCAATATTTTGCTGATCGCGGCCTGCGTGCTGATGGTTCAGGTGTTTCTTGACAAGCGCCCCGAACTGTTTGAAACCGGGTTGGAGCGGGCGGATCTGAAGATATTCCTGCTGTGCGTCATTCTGGGCGTGACCGGCTGGGCTGGCTTGTGCCGCCTGCTGCGCGCTGAAACCCTCAAGCTGCGCGAACTGGAGTATGTGCAGGCCGCCACCGCGTTTGGCGTGGGCCCGTGGCGCATCATGCGCCGGCACATCTTGCCCAATGTCATGCACCTGGTATTGATCACCACCGTGCTGGAATTCTCCAGCCTCATCTTGTACGAAGCCGTGCTGTCTTACGTGGGCATTGGGGTGGACCCCGCCATGAGCAGCTTTGGCACCATGATCAACCAGGCTCGCAGCGAAATGGCGCGCGACCCCTTGGTGTGGTGGTCGTTTGCTGCCGCCTTTGCTTTCATGGTGACCCTGGTGTTGGCGGCGAACCTGTTTGCCGACGCGGTGCGCGACGCATTCGACCCACGCGCCAAGGTGGCCCGTCCCATGAAGATGAAAACCGCTGCGGCACTTGCCAAGAATTGAGGTCCGGGATGTTGCAAGTTCAAGATCTGTACGTGGGCCTCGATGCCGAAGCCGGCTTGGTGCGTGCCATTGATGGCATGAGCCTGACCTTGTCGCGGGGGGAAACCTTTGCCCTGGTCGGCGAGTCTGGTTGCGGCAAGAGCATGACTGCTTTGGCTTTGATGCGGCTCTTGCCTGACAACGGGCACATCCGTTCAGGCCGCGTTGCACTCAGCGCCGATGTGCCCGATGCCAAACCCACCGAGTTGTTGCGCCTGCCCGAGTCGGCCATGCGCCAGGTTCGGGGCGGCCGAGTTGGCATCATCTTTCAGGAACCTGCCACCAGCCTGAACCCCATCATGCGCGTGGGCGACCAGATTGTCGAAGCCATTGAGACCCACACCGGTCTGCGGGGCGAAGCCGCTCGACGCAAGGCCATTGATTGGCTCAAGCGCGTGGGCATACCCGAACCAGAACGGCGGGTTGACAGCTACCCGTTCGAGATGAGTGGCGGCCAGAAGCAGCGCGTCATGATCGCCATGACCCTGGCCGCCGAGCCCGATTTTCTCATTGCCGACGAGCCGACAACCGCGCTCGACGTGACCATTCAAAAGCAGGTGCTGGACCTGCTGAAGGACCTGCAGCGCGAGCGCCAATTGGGCCTGCTGCTGATCACCCATGACCTGGGTGTGGTGGCTGACATGGCCCACCGCGTGGCACTGATGTATGCCGGCCAGATCGTGGAAGAGGCCCCTGCGGCAGAGTTCTTTGCACACCCCCGGCACCCTTACGCCCGTCTGCTATTGCAAGCCCTGCCCGATGCAGAACGCAAGGGCCAGCCCTTGGTGTCGATTGCGGGGACCGTGCCGCCTTTGTGGCAAACCTTTGAAGCCTGCCGTTTTGCCCCGCGCTGTCACACAGCGCAAGACCGCTGCCGTCGCGAGGCACCCGTGCTGGAGGGCAACTCTCGGCTTGTACGCTGCTGGTTTCCGGCTGATTCGGGTCGTGCTGCTGGCGCGGCAGCCCATGCTGGGGGGGCGACGTTGCAGACCCCCCAGGCTGAACAGAGCTCAGGGGCAGCTCGCGTGCTGCTCGATGTTCAGGCTCTCCGCGTGGCGTTCCGCTCTTCTCAGGGCTTGTTCAAACCCGAACGGGTATTCGATGCCGTCAAGGACGTTAGCTTCCAGGTGTTGGCAGGCCAAACTCTGGCCCTGGTCGGCGAATCAGGCTGCGGCAAAACCACGACCGGTCGAGCTATTGTTCAGTTGTTGCGCGGGCAGCCGCAAATCAAAGTGGACGGGCAGGCCTGGCTGGACACCGCATCTGGCCGTCAGGATCTGTTCCAGTTAAGTGGCGCCGATTTGCTGACCGCGCGACGCTCGGTGCAAATGATCTTCCAGGATCCCTTTGCCTCGCTGAACCCGCGCATGCGTGTGTCCGACATCCTTCAAGAGGGCTTGTTGACTTTGCGCCCCGACTGGTCGGCTGATCAGCGCGACAGCAAGGTCAGACAACTCATTGAACAGGTTGGCTTGCGCGCCGATGCACTGGCGCGTTTTCCTCACGAATTTTCGGGAGGACAGCGCCAGCGCTTGGCCATTGCTCGTGCCTTGGCTGTGGAGCCTCAGGTGCTGGTGTGTGACGAGCCGACCTCGGCGCTGGACGTGTCTGTGCAGGCGCAAATCCTGAACCTCTTGCGGGAATTGCAAGATCAGTTGGGCCTGGGGCTGCTGTTCATCACGCACAACATGGGCGTGGTGTCTTATCTGGCTGACGGAGTGGCGGTGATGCGGCAAGGCGAAATCGTGGAGCAGGGCGATGCCGCCTCCGTGTTGAACCGGCCAGCACACGAGTACACCCGCTTGCTGTTGGCTGCTGTGCCCAAGCGGCCGGTTTAACCGAAATCAGAGGTACTTGTCGCCAGCCTGCCGGCTGCGCACGGCTTGGGCTGGCACGCCCATGGCCACCACATGGGGGCCAACCGGGCGGGTCACCACGGCGCCGGCGCCCACGATGGCATGTTCGCCAATTTCCATTCGGTGAATCAAGGTGGCCCCAATGCTGATCGCGGCATAGGGCCCGATCACACAGCCGCCACCTGTGGTCACGCCCGGTGCCAGGCTGGCATAGTCCCCCATCACAGAATCATGGTCTAGCGATGCTCTCGTGTTGACGATGCAATGCTCACCGACCCGGCTGTCTGGGTTGATGCAAGCGCCCGCCATCACCACCGTTCCCGAACCCATGACGACCCCTTTGCCAATTTGTGCACTGGGGTGAACGGCCGAAACAAAGGGCAGGCCAGGGCATAGAGCTCGGATGCGAGCCACCACTTGCGCACGCACGAAGTTGTCGCCAATGCCCACGATCACGCCGGCGATCTGATGGGTCTGAATCAGATCGGGCAGGTGTTCCTCTCCTCCCAGCACAGCGTGCCCCAGGGTCAGGTCGCCAATTTGCCGAAAACGATCCAGAAGGCCAATCAGCCTGTACTGCCCGGCCTTTTCCACCATGTCGATGATGACCTTGGCATGGCCGGATGAGCCCACGATGACGATGTTGTCCATGAAGGCAGTGTAATGCGGGCCAATCGATGCCGATAAAATCAGGTGTCGAAGCGGGCTCTGGGGCCCATGTGCTGTACCTGGTGCTGCTGTAGCACCCCCTCAGGAGTGGGCGATTGAGTGAGCAGATCCTTCCCGGCGATGAATACGCCATGCGCATCGCGCTGGACCAGGCCCACAACGCGTGGTTGGCTGGCGAGGTGCCGGTTGGGGCTGTCATCATGCGGCAGGGGCAGATCATTGCTACGGGCTACAACCGCCCCATCACTACGCACGACCCCACGGCCCACGCTGAAATCGTGGCCTTGCGCCATGCGGCCGATTTGCTGAAGAACTATCGCCTGCCCGAGTGCGAACTGTTCGTTACCCTGGAGCCCTGCGCCATGTGCGCCATGGCCCTGATGCACGCGCGCTTCAAGCGCGTGGTGTTTGCCGCGACTGACCCCAAAACCGGGGTGGCCGGATCGGTGATGGATTTGTTTGCCAGCAAGCAACTCAACCACCACACTCACATCGTGGGTGGGGTGCTGGCCGATGCCAGCAGCCAGTTGCTTAAACAGTTTTTTGCTGAGCGCCGAGCGCAGATCAAGGCCTTGCGCGATGAGCGGCGTGCGGCCGCTTCGCGCCAATCCTTGCATGGTATGGATGTCATCGAAGATGATGACCCCCTTCCCGTGGGGCAGATCATCGAATTGCCTGACGAACCGCTTTGAGTGGCCCTGAGCGTTGGGCTCTTTTTCTAGGAGCGCGTGATGAGAACTTTTGGCTTGTTATCGCTGATTCTGGCCCTGGTTATCGTAGGGCTGCTGGCTAAGAAACAGTTGAACACGACGCATCAAACGGCGCCCATCGCGGCTTCTCAGGCGGCATCCAGCGCGGGCATCGGTTCTCCCAGTGTAGGGCGCGCAGACGATGCTCCAAAACTGCAAGATCAGGTCAAAGACGATGTCAATAAGGTCATGCAGGACCGGGCATCACAAGTGAATCAAGGCCTGAGTGAAGCAGACAAGCCTTGATAGGTTTGGACGCAGGCACAAAAAAAAAGGGAGCCCAACGGGCTCCCTTTCGCATGATCGAATTGATCACATGCCGGCGTAGTTCGGACCGCCGCCGCCTTCTGGCGTGATCCACACGATGTTCTGTGTGGGATCCTTGATGTCGCAGGTCTTGCAGTGCACGCAGTTTTGCGCATTGATCTGCAGGCGGTCAGTGTTGTCTTCGTTCTTGACGAATTCATACACGCCAGCAGGGCAGTAGCGCGACTCGGGGCCCGCAAACTTGGCCAAGTTCACGTTCACGGGCACGGAAGCGTTCTTCAGTGTCAAGTGAGCGGGCTGGTGCTCGTTGTGGTTGGTGTTGGACACGAACACCGAGCTCAGGCGATCGAAAGTGATCTTGCCATCGGGCTTCGGATAGTCGATCTTGGCGCACTGCGAAGCAGGCAGCAGGCGGGTGTGATCGGCTTCAGTGCGGTGAATGGTCCAAGGTGCAACCTTGATGCCCAGCTTAGGCAGAATCAAGTGTTCGATGCCGGTCATGATCATGCCGACGTACATGCCCTTCTTGAACCACTGCTTGAAGTTCTTGGAGGTGTCCAGCTCTTCCTTCAGCCAGCTCTTTTCGAACGAAGCAGGGTAGGCGGACAGTTCGTCGTGTTGACGGCCACTGGTCACGGCGTCGAACAAGGCTTCGGCGCACAGCATGCCGGTCTTCATGGCAGCGTGCGAACCCTTGATGCGAGCAGCGTTCAGGTAACCTGCGTCACAGCCCACCAGTGCACCACCAGGGAACACGGTCTTGGGCAGCGACAGGATGCCGCCGGCGGTGATGGCGCGAGCGCCGTAGCTCAAACGCTTGGCACCTTCCAGCAAAGGCTTGATGCTGGGGTGGGTCTTCCAACGCTGCATTTCCTCGAAAGGAGACAGCCAGGGGTTTTGATAGTCCAGACCGGTGACGAAGCCCAGGGTGACCTTGTTGTCTTCCAGGTGATACAGGAAGCCACCACCGTAGGTCTTGGTGTCCATGGGCCAGCCGGCAGTGTGCACGACCAAGCCAGGCTTGGCCTTGGCTGGATCGACTTCCCACAGTTCCTTGATGCCGATGGCGTAGCTTTGCGGGTCCTTGCCTTCGTCCAGCTTGAACTTGGCGATCAGTTGCTTGCCCAGGTGGCCGCGCGCGCCTTCAGCGAAGATGGTGTACTTGCCCAGCAGTTCCATGCCCAACTGGAATTCGCCAGTGGGTTCACCGTTCTTGTCGATGCCCAGGTTGCCAGTGGCCACGCCCTTGACGGAGCCATCGTCGTTGTACAGCACTTCAGCAGCAGCGAAGCCGGGGAAGATTTCCACGCCCAGCGCTTCGGCTTGTTGGCCCAACCAGCGAACCACATTGCCCAGGCTGATGACGTAGTTGCCTTCGTTGTGGAAGTTGTTGGGGATCAGGGCCTTGGGCGTGGCGATGGTGCCGGTTTCGGTCAACACCAGCACTTCGTCGCCGGTCACGGGTTGGTTCAGGGGGGCACCCAGTTCCTTCCAGTTGGGGAACAGTTCGCTCATGGCGATGGGGTCCATCACGGCGCCCGACAGGATGTGCGCGCCTGGCTCGGAACCCTTTTCCAGCACGACGACGTTGATTTCCTTGCCAGCCTTCTCAGCCAGTTGCTTCAGGCGGATGGCGGTAGACAGGCCAGCTGGGCCGGCGCCCACGATGACCACGTCGTATTCCATCGACTCGCGCGGACCAAACTGTTCAAGGATTTCCTGGGGCGTCATCGTGGTTCCTTATCTGTAGTGACTTGTGTTTGTCTTGGGGTATTTTCAGGTGCGCAATTCTACGGGTTTGTGGACCCATATTTCCAACAAAAAAAGCACGATCGTTCGCAAAATTCTGGCAAGATGCCTTGTCAAATTTATGCCAATGAAATGATGTGTGGCTTGCACCGTACTTTGTTGAATGTGCGGAGAAGTTCACGTGATAAGGTTTCTGAGGTTTCAGCTGTCGAAATGACAGCGCTTTGAGTGCTTGAGGAGCAACATTCATGAGTTACACGATTGACCTGTCTGGCCGCGTGGCCTTGATCACCGGCGCATCGAGCGGTCTGGGTGCGCAGTTCGCCCGAACTTTGGCCAAGGCCGGCGCAGCAGTCGTGCTGGCGGGCCGCCGTGTCGAGCGCTTGAAAGATCTGCGCTCGGAAATTGAGGCGCTGGGTGGTGACGCGCACGTGGTTGGCTTGGACGTGACCGATGTCGCCAGCATCCGTGCCGCAGTGGCGCATGCGGAAACCGAAGTGGGGCCGTTGGACATCCTGATCAACAATTCGGGCGTCAGCACCTCGGAGCGGTTGGTGGACGTCACGGAAGACGGCTACGACTACGTGTTTGACACCAACACGAAGGGCTCCTTTTTTGTGGCGCAGGAAGTTGCCAAGCGCATGTTGGCCCGCGCCAAGGGTTCGGCGCCAGGCACCTTCACAGGTGGGCGCATCGTCAACATTGCTTCGGCTGCAGGCCTGCGCACCATGCCGCAAATCGGCGTGTACTGCATGAGCAAAGCCGCCGTCATTCACATGACCAAGGTCATGGCCGCTGAATGGGGCCGCATGGGCATCACCACCAATGCCATTTGCCCTGGCTACATTGACACCGAGATCAACCATCACCACTGGAACACCGATGCGGGCCAGAAGCTGATCAACATGCTGCCACGCAAGCGTGTGGGCCAGCCTAAAGATCTCGACGCCATGCTGGTGACCCTGTGTTCTGCTGAGAGCGATTTCATCAACGGCGCGATCATTTCCGCCGACGATGGCGTGACCGCGGCCTGACGCACCGACGCACTTGAAATCAAACGCCGCTGCCCTCAATTTCGAGGGCAGTGTCATTTGCACTCTTTGGAACCGAAACGAGTACCGCCATGCGTCTGGAAATTCCTGATCACAAGATCCTGGTCTATGAACTGACCCACCCGATTGCCTGGGGCGAAATGGATGCCCTCGGGCATGTCAACAACACGGTGTACTTTCGTTACATGGAGCAGGCCCGCGTGTCGTGGATCACGGCCATCAACGGCACCCTCAATGGTGCAGAAGACGGTCCGGTGATCGCGAACGCCTTCTGCAACTTCTATCGTCCACTGGTGTTTCCCGGCACCATCACGATTCGTTTGTATGTGGCCAACCCTGGTCGCACCAGCATCGATACATTCGTGTCGATCGAGCGCACAGACGACCCCGGCGTGGTGTACGCCGCCGGCGGCGCCACTTTGGTGTGGGTCAGCCTCAAAGATGGGCGAGCTTCTCCCTTGCCTGACGCTGTTCGCAAGCTGGCGACCACTGCGCCAGCCTTACCTGGGGCCGATACACCGCCTGCGCTGCCTGCCTGAGTCAATAGGGGCTAAGCATGGGGCCGCGTTTGCTTCGCGCAAAACGCGGCTTTTTTTCGTCTTGTTCTCTGGCTTTTTGGGGCGGACCCGGTGTACGCTTTCCATGTTGCAGTGCAGCGAAACGGCCACTTGATGTGGCCTGAGTTTTGCTGTGTTGCCGAACAAATAGCTAGGAGTGAACGGATGAACAAGGTCTATCCCGACGCGGCCAGTGCGCTGGCTGGGATTGTGAAAGACGGGCAATTGCTCGCAGTGGGTGGCTTCGGCCTGTGTGGAATCCCCGAGGCGCTGATTGATGCCCTGCAGGCCACCGGCGTCAAGAACCTGACGGTGATTTCCAACAACGCAGGTGTGGATGGATTTGGCTTGGGCAAGTTGCTCAACACGCGCCAGATCAAGCGCATGATCTCCAGCTATGTGGGCGAGAACAAAGAGTTCGAACGCCAATACCTGGCTGGCGAACTGGAGCTGGAGTTCACGCCCCAGGGCACGCTGGCCGAGAAGTTGCGTGCTGGTGGTGCAGGCATTCCCGCTTTCTTCACCAAAACGGGCGTGGGCACCATCGTGGCCGAGGGCAAAGAAACCCGCGAGTTCGATGGTGAAACCTATGTGATGGAGCGTGCCTTGTTCCCCGAAGTGGCTCTGGTCAAGGCCTGGAAGGCTGACAAGTCGGGCAACCTGATCTTCCGCCGCACCGCTCGCAACTTCAACCCCGCCGCCGCCATGGCTGGCAAGCTGACCGTGGTTGAAGTGGAAGAGATTGTGGAAACCGGTTCGATCGACCCTGATTCCGTGCACCTGCCTGGTATCTATGTGCACCGCATCGTGCACAACCCGAACCCTGAAAAGCGCATTGAAAAGCGCACCATCACCGAGAAGGCAGGAGCTTGATCATGGCCTGGACACACGATGAAATGGCCGCACGTGCGGCGCAAGAACTGCAAGACGGTTTCTATGTGAACCTGGGTATTGGCCTGCCAACGCTGGTGGCCAACCATGTGCGTGAAGACATTGAAGTCTGGCTGCAGTCAGAGAACGGCATGCTGGGCATTGGTCCATTCCCCACTGACGATCAGGTCGATGCTGACATCATCAACGCTGGTAAGCAAACCGTGACCTGCCTGCCTGGCTCGTCGATCTTCGGTTCGCACGAAAGCTTCGCCATGATTCGTGGCGGCAAAATCAACCTGTCCATTCTGGGCGCCATGCAGGTGTCGCAAAAGGGTGATCTGGCCAACTGGATGATTCCAGGCAAGATGGTCAAGGGCATGGGCGGCGCGATGGACCTGGTCGCCGGTGTGGGCCGCGTGGTGGTGTTGATGGAACACGCTGCCAAGAACGGCGAGCATAAGCTGCTGCAGAACTGCACCCTGCCGTTGACCGGCGTGGGCGTGGTCGATCGCATCATCACCGAGTTGTGTGTGATCGATGTGACCCCCGACGGCTTCAAGTGCGTGGAACTGGCTCCCGGTGTCACACCAGAAGAGATCCGTACCAAGACCGGTGCGCACGTGCAACTGTCGCATCTGGAAGCCTGACGCGTTCGCGTTGAAGTGCTGCAAGGCCACCTTCGGGTGGCCTTTTTCATTGGGGTCCTGAGTGACAATGCGCCGATGGACTGGATGACTTCGATTCTGTTGCTGGCCAACCTGGCCCTGCTGGTGTTTCTTGTGTGGCGGCAGGAGGGGCGGGGGCACTCAGCCATGGACCAGTGGGGGCAGGCACTGAGCGAGCTACTGCGACAGCGCACCGAGCAGCTAGAGCGCGCCATGCGCGAAGAAGTGGCGCGGAGTGCGACTGGGACACGCCAGGAAATGGGCGGCACGCTGGCACAGTTTCAGCAAACCCTTCTGATGCAGCAGGGCGACCATGCGCGAACGCAGAACGAGCAACTGAAGCTCTTGTCAGACGCCAATGAGCGGCGTCTAACCGAGGTGAGGGCCACGGTCGAGACACGGCTGCAGGCCTTGCAGGCCGACAATGAACGCAAGCTGGAACAGATGCGTCAGACCGTGGACGAGAAACTCCACGCCACACTCGAGGCCCGCCTGGGCGAAAGCTTCAAGCAAGTGGCCGAGCGGCTCGACTTGGTACACCGTGGCTTGGGTGAAATGCAACGTCTGGCCAGCGATGTGGGCTCGCTCAACCGCGTGCTCAACAATGTGAAGACGCGGGGCATTTGGGGGGAAGTGCAATTAGCAGGTTTGCTGGAACAGGTGTTCACCCCTGAGCAATATGCCGTGAACGTGGAGACCGTGCCCGGCAGCGGGGCGCGTGTCGAGTTCGCCATTCGCCTGCCAGGCCAGGGCAACGCAGACCAGGCCTTGTGGTTGCCGATTGACGCGAAGTTTCCGCGTGAAGACTACGAACGCCTCCTGGATGCGCATGACCGAGCCGATGCCCCAGCGGTGGAGCTGGCCGCCAAGGCACTGGAGCAGCGCTTGCGCAACGAGGCGCGCAGCATCAAGGAAAAGTACCTGGCGCCGCCTCACACGGCAGACTTTGCCATTCTCTTCGTGCCCACCGAAGGCCTATACGCAGAAGCTTTGCGGCGCCCCGGTTTGGTCGAGGCCATGCAACGCGAGCACCGAGTCATGCTGGCTGGGCCCACCACTTTGTTGGCCACTTTGAACAGTCTGCAGATGGGTTTCCGAACCTTGGCGCTGGAGCGCCGATCGACCGAGGTCTGGCAAGTTTTGGGGGCCGTGAAAACCGAATTTGGCAAGTTTGGCGATGTGCTGGCCAAGACCCGGCGCAAGCTCGACGAGGCCAGCAGTGTCATCTCGTCTGTGGAAACGCGCACCCGCGTCATGGGGCGCGCACTCAAGCAAGTGGAGGCCGCGCCGGAATCGCTCACGCAGGCGCTGTTGCCTCAGGCCCCGGCTGATGTCAATGCAGGCCTGGAAGGCAATGCACCGGACACGTCATCTTCTGTGGCTTGAGAGGCCTGAGCTGGATAAGGTATCAGCGGGGGCAGCCCATTGATGCGGCCCGACTGCGCTGGGCCTCCAGCGCATCGGCTGAAGGCTGGTCTTCTACGCGTGTTGGCCAGCCTTGCATGTGGCGCTCAGTCAGGCTTTTGAGGGCGCGAATCCAGGCTGGGTCGTCGTTCAGGCAGGGAATGTATTCAAACCGTTTGCCACCGCTACCCAGGAACGCCGCTTTGGCTTCCATGGCAATTTCTTCCAGCGTTTCGATGCAATCGGCCACGAAACCGGGGCAGATCACATCGACCGATTCAATGCCTTGCTGAGCCAATTGCTTCAGCGTGGGCTCGGTATAGGGTTCTAGCCATTTGGCACGACCAAAGCGGCTCTGGAATGTGACCACGTATTCTTCCGGCGGCAAGCCCAAGCGGTGAGCCAGCAGGCGCGCCGTTTTGTGGCATTCGCAGTGGTATGGATCGCCTTTGAGCAGCGTGTGGTGCGGCATGCCGTGAAAGCTCATCACCAACTTGCGGGCTTTGCCGTTCTGGCGCCAATGCTGTTCGACTCGCTGGGCCAGCGCATCAATGTAGCCCGCATCGTCGTGAAAGCGACTGACCACGCGAATTTCCGGCAGATTCCGAACGGTCAGGCCCCAGCGGTAGACATCATCGAGCACGCTGGCTGTGGTCGCGCCTGAGTACTGCGGATACAGCGGCACGATCAGGATGCGCGTGACACCCGCTTGCTTGAGCCCATCCAGCTCTTTGGCGATGCTGGGTTGGCCATAGCGCATGGCGTGGCGCACGATGACCTTGTGGCCGTCTTCGCCAACATAGCCTTGCAGCAGCTTGGTCTGCTTTTCAGTCCACACACGCAGTGGCGAGCCTTCAGGCATCCAGATGCTGGCGTACTTGGCTGCTGACTTGGCGGGGCGAACCCGCAAGATGATGCCATGCAGGATGGGTTTCCATACCAGCGACGGAATCTCGACCACACGTGTGTCACTCAGAAACTGGCCGAGGTAGCGGCGCAGGGCGCTGGCTGTGGGTTCGTCCGGCGTGCCGAGGTTGACCAGCAGGATGGCGGTCTGGGGGATTTGTCCGTGTCGGTAGGCCGGCTCGGGTCGATAGTTCATGGGGCAGGTGGCAAGAGTTCTGTTGCCAGACGGCAAAGAATGTTAGTCACCTCAATGATATCGATCGGTTTGGTCCAATAGCCGGTGAAGCCTTCGTTGTGCGCCTTTGCGACATCTTCTGGCATGGCATCGGCCGAACACATGTAGGCCGGGGCGCTTTGCAGGCCTGGAACCGTGCGCAAGGCTCGGAGCACCTCGAAGCCAGACATGCCTGGCAAATGGGCATCCAGCACCAGCACGTCGGGTGTTTTTTCTCGTGCCACCTCAAGCGCCACTTGCCCGTCTTCTGCTACTTCAAGTTCGATTTGGGCGTAGGGCCTCAATGCCTCTTCGAAAAGCATGGCATTGATGCGGTTGTCTTCAACGTAAAGCACTCGCAGTGGGCGCGTGCGTGGGGAAGCATCAGACGTCTCAGACGTGAGGTTCATCATGGTCGAAAAATTCGACCAGCCGCCTGATGCCGGGAAGGCTGGCTGGGGGTGGGCTGAAACTGCTGGCCGCATGACAGAGCACACCGGGTCCCGGAACCCGGTTGGATTCGAATCTCCATGCGTCCTCCCATGGCTTCGATCAGCAAACATGTCAATGATAAGCCCCTGAGCCACACCGACGTTGTCAGAAGTGTCACATCTGAGCATTTGAATGCGTGAGCTGATGCGTCAGCGCCGCACCTCGGATGAAATGTGTTGAACGGACAGGGTTGGCTCTGACAGGACTAACTGAGTCCTGTGTAGGAAACGATGTCAGATGGGCTCGACGTCGCCGTAGCTCAGCACTTCGAACCGAATTTTGGCTGCGCTGGGGTCGTTGGGGGTGGTGCCCAAATAGATGGAGCCGGTGCCGTGCAGGGTGCAGGTGCCGCGACGCAGGGTCAGCACCTGTTCGTCGTGGTCGAATTGAACGTGGGTGCCGTTGTAGCTTTGGTCGCTTAGATAGAAATGTCCGCTGTGCGACTCAATTCGGGCATGGGTGCGCGATACGCGCGAGTCATTGATGCAGAAACCCGCCTGAGGGCTACGGCCCATTTCCAAGGGCATCTCCGCTGTGGTGTAGGTGCGGTCGGCCTCGTCATTGAAGAGGCGAATGCCTTCGGGCATTTCCGCGCCAGAGAGCTCGATGTGCATGGTGGTGACCGTGTCGCCAAAGCGCCGGTTTTCCATACGCAGTACGGCGACCGGCTCTTTGCGGCCGCGGAGGTGCAGTTTGTCGATGCTGCGAAAGCGCGATTGCAGATCGGATGGCAACTGGCGGTGCAGGGGGCCGGTGATCAGGGTTTCATTGTCACCGGCCAAGTCGAGGATGCGCGCGGCCACGTTCACGGCATCACCAAAGCAGTCGTTGTCGAGTTCAACAATTTCGCCCCAGGCCACGGCAGTTTTGAGCTTGATGGCCGTTTCCTTGCCGGGCAGTCCGCCCGGCACCACGGCGGAGCGTTCGAGCGACTCTTGTAGGCTGGCGGCGGACTCTACCGCTCGCTCTGGGTCGCGAAACACGGCCATCAGGCCATCGCCCAGGGTTTTGATGACGCGGCCGCCATTGCGGGCCACGATTTGTCCGAGCATGGCCAGGCTGTGCGTGACAACCGTGGCTGCCTCGCTGTTGCCTAGTTTCAGGTACAGGGCGGTGCTGCCTCGAAGGTCAGCAAACAGCACTGCACATTGGCGCGTATTGCTCATGCCGGCATCTTGACGTGAAATCCTGCCGGGTGGTGTGAAGAAATACGCACATTTCGCTGGCTGATTCGTTTCAGCAGGCAAAAGAAAACCCGGCCTAGGCCGGGTTTCAGTGGGGCTGTCTGGAAATCAGAGATTGTCCAGATAGGTGCGCAGTTTGTCCGAACGCGAAGGGTGCTTGAGCTTGCGAATGGCCTTGGCTTCGATCTGACGGATGCGCTCGCGGGTGACGTCGAACTGCTTGCCGACTTCTTCCAGCGTGTGGTCTGTCGACATTTCGATGCCGAAGCGCATGCGCAGCACCTTGGCTTCGCGAGGGGTCAGGCTGTCGAGGATGTCCTTGACCACATCGCGCAGACCGGCCTGCATGGCCGCCTCGATTGGCGCGGTGTTGTTGGTGTCCTCGATGAAATCGCCCAGGTGGCTGTCATCATCGTCACCGATCGGCGTTTCCATGGAGATCGGCTCTTTGGCGATCTTCATGATCTTGCGGACCTTGTCTTCCGGCATTTCCATCTTGGCAGCCAGCGTAGGCGCATCGGGCTCGAAGCCGAATTCCTGCAAGTGCTGACGTGAGATGCGGTTCATCTTGTTGATCGTCTCGATCATGTGAACCGGGATGCGGATGGTGCGGGCCTGGTCGGCGATCGAGCGCGTGATGGCCTGACGGATCCACCAAGTGGCATAGGTCGAGAACTTGTAGCCGCGACGGTATTCGAACTTGTCCACCGCCTTCATCAGGCCGATGTTGCCTTCCTGGATCAGATCCAGGAACTGCAGGCCACGGTTGGTGTACTTCTTCGCGATCGAGATCACCAAACGCAAGTTGGCCTCGATCATTTCCTTCTTGGCATCGCGCGAGGCACGTTCGCCTTCGTTCATGCGCTTGTTGATTTCCTTCAGGTCTTCAATGGGCACAACGGCCTTGGCCTGCAGGTCGATCAGCTTTTGTTGCAGCTCTTGAATGGCTGGCAGGCTACGGCCCATGACGGCGCTGTAGTTCTTGCCGGCTTGAGACTCCTTCACCGCCCATTCCAGATTCAGGATGTTGGGTGGGAAGTCTTTGATGAACTGCTCTTGAGGCATGCTGCACTTGTCGACCACGATCTTGCGCAGTTCGCGTTCGTAGCGGCGCACGTCGTCTACTTGCGAACGAAGCACATCGCACAGACGCTCAATGGTCTTGACGGTGAAGCGGATGGTCATCAGCTGGTCGCTGATGGCTTGCTGGGCCTTGTTGTAAGACGCCGACTTGTAGCCGTCCTTCTCGAAGGACTTGGCCATTTTCTCGAAGTTGTCGCGCAGGTCGTCAAACTTGACCAGGGCCTGGTTCTTCAGCTCTTCCAGCTTCTTGGTCAGGGCTTTGGATCCGCCGTTGCCGTCGTCGTCATCGTCTTCGTCGAATTCGTCGAAGTCTTCTTCGGCCACATAGTCGTCAGCTTCGTCTGCGGCCACAAAGCCGTCAACGACGTCAGAAATGGGCTGTTCGCCTGCACGGATCTTGTCCGACAGAGACAGGATTTCGGCGATGGTGGTGGGCGATGCCGAGATGGCCAGCATCATGGCTTGCAGGCCACCTTCGATGCGCTTGGCGATTTCGATTTCGCCTTCGCGAGTCAGCAGCTCGACGGTGCCCATTTCGCGCATGTACATGCGGACGGGGTCAGTCGTGCGGCCGAATTCCGAGTCCACGGTGGACAAGGCGGCTTCAGCGGCTTCTTCGGCTTCTTCTTCGGTGGCGGTGGACTGCGCGCTGTTGGAGATCAGCAGCGTGGCAGCGTCAGGTGCCTGCTCGTAAACCGCCACGCCCATGTCGTTCAACATGGAAATGATGGCTTCGAGGATTTCGTTTTCGACCAGCTTTTCTGGCAAGTGGTCGTTGATTTCCTGGTGAGTCAGGAAGCCGCGGGTCTTACCCAGCTTGATCAGGGTCTTCAGGTCCTGGCGACGCTTGTTGACTTCGTCTTCGGTCAACGTGGTGTCGTCAATGCCGAATTCACGCATCAGCGCGCGCTCTTTGGCGCGCGACACCTTCATGCGCAGCGGTTTGGCCTTGGGCTTGTCTTCGCCGCCCTCATCACCACCTTCAGCTTCTGCTTCCGTGGCATCCAGATCGGCTTCGATGTCAGCTTCCAGGTCACCCACATCGTCTTCGTCGAAAGACTTCTTGGCTTCCTTCTTGGTGGACTTGGCGCCTGCAGCAGACTCGGTCGCAGCCTTGGGCTTGCGGCCCCGCTTCTTGGGTTCGCTGGCGGTAGCTGTGCTGTCAGCGGCCGATGCGGCCTTGGTTTTCTTTTCAGTCACTTCTGCAGCGTCAGCGGTCTTCGCGGCTTTTTTCGCGGTCATGCGGGAGGTCCTCGAACAAATTCTGGGGGCTTGTCGAACCCTCCATTATCCCTCAAGCGGGGAAGGGCGTCAAAACAAAGGCGGAATGGGGGGCGGCTGCTATCCGGAGATGGGGCGTTTCTGGCTGATTTCAAGCTTCAGCGCCAGAGATTGCCGGATCAACTCGAGTTTTTGATTCTCGGCTGCTTCGGATAGTTCACCGGACTGGGTGAGTAATTCGAGTTTCTCTCGGATCAGCTCCAATTCGAGGGGTTTGATCATGTACAGCAGGCTGGTGACGGTTTCCTTGGCCTCTGATAGATCGAGGAATCGGCTGATTCGGTCGGCCAGTTGAGTAAAGCGCCCGCCGTTTTCGGGCATCTGACCGAAGTCGTCGTCATTGTCGCGCATCTGGCGCATCAATTCGTCTGCGGCTTGGGGGCCTTGGTCAGCAATGACTCTGTCCAGCCATCGGAAAAACTCGCCGTAGGGCAGGTCTTGTTCGCACAGTAGGTCGTGTACCGATTCGGGCAACTGCTCCCAGAAATCGCTGTGGTTCACCAAGAGCCAGGCAATGCGGTCCAAAGGCGTGGCGGCCTGGGGTAAGGGGCGGGCGACCACGGGGCTGCCGTGCTTTTGCCAGCGCATGCCGTCGCGCCAGCGTTTGCCTTGCCGGCCTTCGCCTGACCAGTTCGACGCGCGCTGGCGGCCCGTGTAGGCGCCAGACTGACCGGAATAGCCACCATGGCCGCCATCGCCAAAGTCTGGTGGCTGCCAGTTGTCGGTGCCGCCGAAGTCGTCGGGTTCGAAAACGGGAATGTCGTCGGGGCCGTTGCTTGGGGCTGCGGCCTGACGGGCGCCATGCGAGGAGCCTGGCCGGTGACCCTGCTGCTGGCTTTCTTGTAGCCGCCGACGCACTTCCTCTGCTTGCGTGCGGGCCTGTGTAGCCAAGTCGTCTGCGATCTGGCCTTTGAGGGCGCCTTCGGGCAGCTGTCGGATCAGCGGAATCGCTTGGGCCAGCAGGCGAGCGCGGCCTTCAGCGGTGTCGAGGTCGCAATCTGCGCTGGCGTGCTCGATGATCTGCCGGGACAGCGGGACGGCCTTTTTGACACAAGCCTCAAAGGCGTCCGCCCCGAATTCGCGAATGTAGCTGTCGGGGTCGTGCTCGGCGGGCAGGAAGAGGAAGCTGATGCGGCGTGTGTCGGTGGCGTGGGGGAGGGCGGCTTCCAGGGCGCGGCCTGCGGCGCGGCGCCCTGCGGCGTCACCGTCAAAGCTGAACACCACCTGTTCGGTGAAGCGAAACAGCTTCTGGACGTGTTCTGCGGTGCAGGCGGTGCCCAGCGTAGCGACAGCGTTGCCGTAGCCCCACTGAGCCAGGGCCACTACGTCCATATACCCTTCGGTGACGATGGCATAACCCTTGTTGCGCAACGCCGCGCGGCCTTCATACAGGCCATATAACTCGCGACCCTTGGTGAAGACCGGTGTTTCGGGTGAGTTCAGGTACTTGGGCTCGCCTTTGTCCAGAACCCGGCCACCAAACCCGATGACTTCGCCTTGCGGGTTGCGAATCGGAAACATGATCCGATCACGGAAGCGGTCGTAGCGCTTGCCTTCGCTTTCGCCGGCTGGTGGGTCTTGCGTGATGACCAGGCCCGCTTCGACCAGAATGGGGTCATCGTATTTGGGAAAGGCGCTGGCCAGCCCGCGCCAGTTCTCTGGGGCATAACCCAGTGCGAAGCGGGCGGCAATCTCACCCGTCAAGCCTCGGCCTTTGAGGTACTTGACCGCTCGAGGGGTGACCTTGAGTTGCTGCTTCCAATGTTTCGTGGCTTGCGCCATGACGTCGGTCAGCGTGGTCTGCTTTTCTTTTTGGGCCTTGGCGCGTTCGCGGTCTTGGGGGCTGCTGTTGTCGTCGGGAACCGGCATGCCCTGCATCTGGGCCAGTTCCTTGACGGCCTCGACAAAGCCGAGCCCAGCGTTTTCCATCAGGAAGCCCAAGGCATTGCCATGCACGCCGCAGCCAAAGCAGTGATAGGTCTGTCGACTGGGGCTGACGATGAAGCTGGGCGACTTTTCCCCATGGAAGGGGCAGAGCCCCTTGAAGTTGATCCCCGCCTTTTTGAGCGTGACATGACGCCCGACGACTTCGACGACGTCGGTTCGGGCGAGCAGGTCCTGAATGAAAGACTGTGGAATCACGGTGGAAACAAAAAACCCCGGCGCTGTGGGGCGACGGGGCCTGTGCGTTCAGCCGAAGCTGAGCGGGATTAGCTAGCCAGGGCTTGCAGCGCGCGGGCGGTGATGTCGTCCACCGAGCCAACACCGCTGATTTTGCGGCATTGCGGGGCGACTGTGTCGCCGGTGGCGGCCCACTGCGAGTAGTAGTCAACCAGCGGGCGAGTCTGTTGGTGATACACCTCCAGGCGCTTGCGCACGGTTTCTTCCTTGTCGTCGTCGCGCTGGATCAGGTCTTCGCCCGTGGCGTCGTCCTTGTCCGCGACCTTGGGGGGGTTGAAGACGACGTGGTAGGTGCGACCCGATGCCACGTGCACACGGCGGCCGCTCATGCGCTCGATGATCGAACTGTCGGGCACGTCGATTTCCAGCACGTAGTCGATCTTCACGCCGGCAGCCTTCATGGCTTCAGCTTGAGGAAGGGTGCGGGGGAAGCCGTCAAACAGAAAGCCTTTGGCGCAATCGGGTTGCGCAATGCGTTCTTTGACAAGGCCGATGATGATGTCGTCATTGACCAGACCGCCTGCGTCCATGACCTTCTTGGCGGCCAGACCCAGTTCTGTGCCAGCCTTGATGGCCGCACGCAGCATGTCGCCGGTCGAGATCTGGGGAATGCCAAATTTCTGGCACAGGAAGGCAGCCTGGGTGCCCTTGCCGGCGCCGGGGGCGCCCAACAGAATGAGTCTCATGTATCTCCTCTATGTCCTGAGCGGGTTGGAGCCCGCTCTGACTGCATCAACCCGCGAGGATATCACGCAGGTTTTCTGGGCAGGTTCGGGACAGCCCGTAGAGCGGTGATCTGGCGCAACTCGGTGGCATTTGCCGAGCAAGGGTGGCAAATTTGCACCAAATTGGTGTTGCTTACTTGGGGGTGAATGTGGCGCGAACGCGCTCCAGATCTTCCGGGGTGTCGACGCCCGCGCCGGGCGCGTTTGGGGTGACATGTACGGCAATGCGTTCGCCATGCCACATGACCCGCAGTTGCTCCAGAGACTCGATGGTTTCCAGTGGGCTGATGCTCAGTGACGGGAAGCGGCGCAGAAAGCCTGCACGATAGCCATAAATGCCAATATGCCGCAGTGCAGGGGCCACTGTGGAGCAGGGTTGCCCGGCAACAGGGGCGTCGCGCCACCAGGGAATGGGGGCCCGAGAGAAATACAAGGCGCGACCGTGTGCGTCGAGAACCACTTTGACCACGTTTGGGTTGGCGAACAACTCGGGGTCGTGAATGGGGTGGGCGGCGGTGCTGACAACGCAATCTGGGCGCTGCTCAAGCTGCGCTGCACAGGCGTCGATCAAGGCTGGGTCAATCAAGGGCTCGTCGCCCTGCACGTTGACCACGGCGTCTTGTCCCTCCAGCCCGAGCAGTTCGCAAGCCTGGGCGAGTCGGTCGCTGCCGGTGGGATGGTCGTCGCGGGTCAGCACGCATTCAATGCCATGCGCCTGGCAGGCCGCCACAATGGTGGGGTGGTCGGCCGCCACCACAATGCGGCCAGCTTGGCTCAAGGCGGCGCGCTGTGCCACGCGCACGACCATGGGGGCGCCAGCGAGGTCGGCCAACGGCTTGTTGGGCAGGCGGGTTGACGCCAGGCGGGCGGGGATCAGAACGGTGTAGGACATGTCAGTCTGCTGCGGGCAGAGGGGCGTGCATGGGAACCGGGCGCAGGCTGTCGTCTACAGCCACGGCTTCGGTTTCCAGCATCACCGGGATGCCGTCACGAATCGGGAAGCCGAGTTTGTCGGCAGCGCACACCAAATAGTCGCTTTGAGCCGGACGCTGGAGCGGGCCTTTGCAGACCGGGCAAACAAGCAGTTCGATGAGTCGGGTATCCATGGTGTTGGTCAATCTGTCTTGGAATGAGGTTTGGGCAGGTGGCCCAGGGCCTGGTCGAGTTCATGCCAGAAAGATGGCGCTGGTTCAAAGTCCAGTGCGGCAACCCAGACCTGTGTCTGTGGTCGTTGGCGCTTGATCTCATCAGGCGATAGTTTGACAGCATCCTTCTCGGTCACGATGACTTGCGGCACGGAAGGGGGCCAGGGCAGTGTACTGAGGTCGGCATGGTCGGCCAGGGCATGGCCGTGAATGCGCCAGCCCTTGGCGGCCAGTTGCTGAAAAAAGCGATCTGGCTGGGCAATGCCGGCGATGGCCCAGATGGGCTCGGGGCCTTGCTGCTCGGGCGTTAGGGGCAGCGCGCTGGAGTGCTTGGCGGATGCGCCGAGCCACCAGTGGCTCAGTTCGACCAAAGGGGCCGTGTTTTTGCGAACGCAGTGACCTGGCAAATGGGTGCTGGGCTGGCTGGCGTTGTAAAGCACGATGGGAGGGGCGGCCAGACCACTCGGCGCCGAGGTGCTCAATGGTTCTCGCATCGGGCCGGCGGGCAGGAGCCAGCCATTGCCTTGGCCTCGTTCATCGAACACGATGACTTCGATGTCGCGATGCAATGGCAGATGCTGCAGTCCGTCGTCACACACGAGGATGTTGATCTCGGGGTGACGTTCCAGCAAGGCGAGCCCGCCGCGAACCCGCTGTGGGTCGATCATCACCGGGGCATGGGTTCGTCGCCAGATCAAGGCGGGTTCGTCCCCGGTGTCGGTTGCGGTGAGTTCGGCCTGGCTGCGATGGTCGAGCAGCAGGGGGCGGGGGTGCTTTGATTGATCGGCTTTGTAGCCGCGAGTCAGCACGCCAGGGCGCCAGCCTTGCTGTTGCAGATGTTGCAAGATGGCAATGGTGGTGGGGGTCTTGCCGGCGCCACCCACGATGCGGTTGCCCACGACCAGAACCGGGCATGGCAAGCGCGTGGAGCGCGATAGACCAATCTGGTAGCTCAGCCGTCGCAGTCCCGCCAATGCGGCGAACAATTGCGACAAGGGCCACAAGGCGTATGCCAGTGGCCCTCGGTGTCGCCAGGTGGTCTGGATGTCAAAAGCCACGCGATGCAGTCAATGCAAACGGTACGGGATGGCCAGGGCCATTACTGGCCGGCAGCTGCGCTGTCAGATTGACCTTGTGTGGCAAACGTCAGTTGAGACAGGCCCACGCGGCGCGCGGCGTCCATCACGTTGATGACGCTTTGGTGGGTGGCCGAGGCATCTGCCGTGACCACGATGACGGTGTCTTTGGCGGAGCCTGCTGCGGCATTGAGCGCGGCGGCCAGGCTTTCCACCCCACGGGTTTCCAGGACCCGTTGGTTGATGACGTAGCGGCCGTCTGCCGATACCAGTACCACCAATTCTTTGGGGCGGGGCTTGGCCGACTGCGCGTTGGCGTTCGGCAGGTTGATCTTCATCTCGGTGAACTTGGCGTAGGTGGTGGTCAGCATCAGGAAGATGAGGATCACCAGCAGCACGTCGATGAAGGGAA
>ERZ724505.192-NODE-192-length-40845-cov-7.070728_pt1 | contig 40845 bp, 35 predicted proteins | sample MGYA00376038_ERZ724505 | MGnify/ENA primary metagenome ERZ724505 (study PRJEB28724, sample SAMN07190884) | wastewater metagenome | isolation source: effluent of sewage treatment plant in Hong Hong | place: Hong Kong | collected 2016-03-17 ... | reverse complement strand
TCATGTCAGCACACCCAACCATGGTCAGTGCTCATTTGTGCAGACCTTCCCTAAGAGGCGTGCGCCGACGCAAATGGTTCGCCCATTCACGAAAGAATTTGTAACGACACCCACCGCTCCTGCAATGCCCCCTCATTCGCCACCGAAATGCGGGTTCCACTGTGATCAGCGGACAGGCTGGGGAGACAATGCCCGAATTGCCAGATTGCCACCATGAACATCGCCCACTCCTCTGACTCGCCGTACCCCATCCGGGGCAACGGATTCCTGATCGTGGATGATCACACCCTCATTCGCGAAGGCATCGTCCGCGTATTCAGCGAGTTTCGGCCTACGGCAGACCTGTTTGAAGCGCGCGATCTTCTCGGGGCCATCGACATCCTTCAAAGCCCCAGCAGCATGGGCATCGACACCATCTTGCTGGATTTGAACCTACCGGACAGCCAAGGCCTGGCCACCTTGCAGCGCATCAAGGACGTCGCCCCCGAACTGTTGATCGGCGTCATTTCCGGCACCGACGATGAACGTCTGGCCATGGATTGCCTGATGCAGGGCGCCTCTGCCTTCATTCCGAAGCATGGCAATGTGGACCAATTGGTGCAAGGGCTATCGGCCTTGGCCAATGGCGGGGTCTACTTTCCCCGCGACTTGCTCAGCAAGGTCAGTCGGCACCGTCAGCATGTTGGTGCCGGTACCGGCGAAATCCGCCTGACACGACGCCAAAGCGAGGTGCTGCCACTGATCATGCAAGGGCACAGCAATCAGCGCATCTCCGACGAGTTGGGCATCAGCCTGGAAACTGTGAAGCTACATGTCAGCGGCTTGCTCAAGCTGTACAAGGTCACCAGCCGTGTGCAATTGATCCTGGCCTGCCAGGCTCAGACCCAAAGCGCTTGATGCGCGCCTGAGATGCGATTGCTGAGTCTGTCCCTCAAGGGGCTATCAGAGCAAGATGCGGCTATCTGGATCGACATGGTTCGACACAGTTGGCTGGTACAACCACGCGCCTTGCCCATGCAGATTGTGGGCTTGCTGATGCTCGCCACCCTGATCCACTACTCATCGCTTCCCACGGCATTGTGGCTGCCGCCCTGGGTCTGCATGTTCACCATCTGGGCCGCCGTGATCCCTGTGGCCCTGCACTTTCGGCGCGTTGATCTTGGCGAGCACAACTACCGGCCATGGCGCTGGCTGTTGCTGGGCTGGCGTGGACTGCATGGCCTGTCTGGCGGCATTTTGTGCGGCCTGCTGTATGGCGGCCTCTCACCTGAATGGCGCATTCCCCTGCTGATCGTGGTGGTGGTCTTCACCTACGGACTGACCTTCTTTGCCATTGAGGATCTGGGCGTGGCCATGATCGGCAGCGGCCCGGTCGTCTTGAGTTTGCTGTTGGCCCTGTTGCACAGCGGCCGCCCGGCCGACCATATGCTCGCGGTGCTACTCATCGCTGCCAGCATCAACGGCTGGCTGGCCGGGCACGCCATTTCCCGCCGATTGTTTGAAGCCGCCCGCCTTCGCCGACACCACGCCGAGTTGGCCGAAACACTGGCACGCGAAGTCAACGAAGTCACCATCGCCAAAGCCCACGTTGAACTGGCCAACCGAGAGAAAAGCGAGTTCTTCGCAGCCGCCAGCCACGATCTTCGACAACCCTTGTACAGCTTGCAGTTGCTCTTTGACCTGCTGCGCAAACAGCTCGCCTTGCCCACACACGTGGAACTAGCCCACAAGGTGGACGTGTCGCTGACCTCTCTGCGTCATGTGTTTGAGCGCATGTTCGACGTGGCCCGCATTGAAGCCCAGAAGGTCGCGGTGGAGCCCCAAGTCGTGTCGGTGCGAGAACTGTTTGAAACCTTGGACTGCGAATTCTCCCAACAGTGTCAAGACAAGCAATTGACCTGGCGGGTGAGCCCCACGGACGACTGGCTCCTGACCGACCCCGTTCTGGCATTGCGCATGCTGCGCAATCTCATCGAAAACGCCATACGCTACACGCCGGCAGGCCAGGTGCATCTGCGCGCCCGCAAGAAAGGCCATTTGATGTACCTGCAGGTCTGGGATACCGGCATAGGCATCTCCCAGACCGATCAGATTCAAGTCTTTCGCGATTACTTTCAGGTCAAGAACGAGGCACGCCGCGCCCAAGACGGCTTGGGTCTGGGCCTGGGTGTGGTTCGCCGCCTGGCGGCGCTGACCGGAGCGCAGATCAGCCTGAGGTCCAGGCCCGCAAAAGGATCATGCTTCAGCATGGGCCTGCCACTCGCCCAGCCCCCATCACGCCCCGCTGGCACCGGAGGCGAATCCAGCCCAGGAAGATCGGCCCCATCATCGGGCCCATCATCAGGTCAAGGCGTGCTCATCGTTGACGATCAAGTCGATGTGCTGGACGCGGTGTCCCTGGTTCTGAAAGACAGCGGCTACACCCCCATTGCCGCCACCACAGCCCAGGGGGCCATCCAAAATGCAGCCTGCCTGGCACTCTGGCCATCAGCCATCCTCTGCGATCACCGTCTGGGCGACATGGGCGATGGCTTTGATGCCATCCAAACCCTGCGCTATGAGTTCGGCGACGACCTGCCTGCCCTCATGATCACGGGTGACATGAGCCCCGACCTGAACGTACGCGCACAGGCCTATCACATCACGCTGATTCACAAGCCCATCGATCGCGGCGAGTTGTTACAAGCCCTCGAAAATCTTCTTGTCACTTGATAGGAAACCTACCCCTTGGTATAGGTATTCCTACCCCTGCAGGCAGCGCTTGATCAAGGGATTCACCCGCTCGCCAGCGGCTTCGACAATGCCTCCCGTCGATTGCTCTGAGACAGAACCGGGACACCATGAACCAATACATTCACGCAGGACTTCTGGCCGTAGCGGGCTGCTTGATCAGCGGCCAGGCCTTTGCCTTGGGCGCCAACACCAACACCTATGTGCGCTGCTTCTACAAGGTGAACAACCAAAGCACCGATCCGTCATCCGACTACGTGTGGGCACGCAGTTCGGGATCGGGCAACTACGCTTTCTACAAGCTCAGTGGCAATTGGTACAAAGATGGCATCACCAGCATCGACAACATGTACTACACCACCACAACGCAGTCGTCTTTGAAGTCGCTGTGCCAGGAGTCGCTCACCAAGATGGGTGTGAACCAACCCCTGATGATGATGGCCGCCGCTGACACGCCCGCCAGCCTGAACTACACGATCTGGACCATCGACAGCGTGTTCCAAGGCAGCAAGATCAACAAGGTGGTTGTGTTTGGCGACAGCGTTTCCGACACCGGCAACCTGTACAACGCAACAGGCTGGATCGTGCCCAACAAGAACAGCTATTTCCGTGGCCATTTCACGAATGGCAAGGTTTGGAACGAATATCTCACCGATGCGCTGGGCCTGCCCAACTACAACTGGGCTGTGGCCGGTGCCGCAGCAGACGACTACTACGTGGTTCCGGGCGTAGCATCGCAAGCCAGCTCCTTCCTGAAGTACATGCAAGGCACGCCCAACTACAAGCCAGGCAACACACTGGTCACCATGTTGATTGGGGGCAATGACCTGATCAGCTACAACCGCACGGTTGACTCGATCATTGCCACAGAAAAAGAAGCGCTGGAGAACCTGATCGCCAACGGCGGCATCCGCAATATTTTGCTGATGAACGTACCCGACCTCTCCAAGGCCCCCCGCTTCAAATACGTCTCAGATGGTGCCGCTCAGGCTGCTGCGGTGGCCGCTTCGGTGAACGATCTGAACGCCAAGCTGGTTGAACTGCGCGATGCGCTAGCAGCCAAATACGCATCAGTGGGTTTGAAGATCAAGTTGTACGACACCCGCGCCAAGGTGGACGACCTGTTCTACAACCCCGGCAACTACGGCATCACCAACACGACAGACTCTTGCCTGGACGTGAACGATGTCTCCACCGCCAACTACGCCAAGAACATTCCTGTGCGAAGCATCTGCACCAATGCCGATTCCTTCGTGTTCTGGGATCAGCTACACCCCAGCACCCGGGCACACAAGCTGATTGCAGAGCAGGTCACCCCGTTTGTGAAGGCCAACTTCTCGATCAACTGATCATCACAGCCCACGCGCGCGCCGCCAGGTGTCCACATACAAGGCTTCCACCTTGGCTCGGGCCCACGGCGTGCGCCGCAAGAACTTCAAGCTCGATGACACGCTGGGATCATGCGTGAAGCAGCGAATGGGAATCAGGCGGCCCAACTCGGACCAACCGTAATGGTCGGCCAGGCACTCAACGATGTGCTCAAGGGTTGCGCCGTGCAGGGGATTGTCGGGTTGGTGGTCCATGATTCCTATAGGGCCGAAGCACTTTCGTAACGCGCGATCAGCGCCTTGTACTCTGCCGTGGCTTTGAAGTCTTTCAGCTCTCGGTTGAAATCATCCAGCATGGCCAGCGCACGGCCTTTCTTGCAAAAGCCAATATAGGCCGGGGTGACAGAAAGCGGGGGCGACAGCATCTCGACCTGATCCAGGGCCCCCAGCCGCCTCAACTCCGCGATGGCTGTGGCCTTGTTTTCAATCGCCGCGTCAAAACGCCCGGCCAGCAGCATTTTCATCACGCTTTCGGCCTGAACAGGCTCATCAACCCGCGCCCAAGCTTGGGCCTTGAGTTGATCAAACAGTGGGCTGACCACCTTGTCCTTGTACAGGCCAATCGAGTGCCGGCGCATGAACACCTCCAGATCGCCGTCATAACGAATGGCCTGACTCTTCTTGGTCAACAGCACATTGACTCGATCAGCCAGACCCGTGGCGGGATAAACCACGAACTCTTCGTACTCCGGCTTTTTCAGCAGGGTGTAGATCAAATCGCAGCGACCGCTTTCCGCATCGGCCCGCGCTCGCATCCAGGTTGAGTAGTTCACCGTGACGTCCCACTGCAAGCGCTTGGCCACCTGCAGCAGCACCTCGCTAGCCAGCCCAGCCGGACTGCCATTGGGTGCCTGGTAGGTATGCGGCGGCAGGTTGTGGCTGCATACCGTGAAATGAGCGCGGGTCTGCGCCAGCGCAGGCACACCCCACACAGAAGCCAGCCCCAACGCGAACCAACAAACTGCTCTGCGCCACATCACCATCGCCCCTTTTCATTCTGTTCGTAGGCCATGCCATGCCCGGATTTCTGGGTTGAGATGGTATCCGGCGCCAGCGCACTTCCCGCCGCCACACGGGGAAATTCACACGCATACACGCAACACCTGGCTTTCTGATGCGATAAACTGCGAGCGTCATTGGGGAGTAGCCGCTTTTCTCCTTGAAAAGGCTTGCGTCAACACACTTGTCCCGCAGGACATGGCGCAAGCGGTTTCCATGCTTGGCAAGACCTTTGACCACAACGCCTCCGTTTCTGGCTGGGGATGCGTCGTGGTCAATTGTCTTTGAACCGGCCTGGGAATCATCATGGAATCACTCTTCGTCTCGACCGGGGTCGTCGCCCTCGCTGAAATCGGCGACAAGACCCAGTTGCTGGCCTTCATCCTGGCCGCACGCTTCAAGAAGCCCCTCCCCATCATCCTGGGCATTCTGGCTGCCACTTTGGTTAACCACGGCCTGGCTGGCGCGTTGGGTGCCTGGATCACGTCAACCATCAGCCCTGAGATCTTGCGATGGGTATTGGGCGCGTCCTTCATCGGCATGGCCATCTGGACCCTGATTCCCGACAAGATCGAAGAAGAAGAGACCCAGGTCGCCCAGCGCTTCGGCGTCTTCGGTGCCACCTTGATCACCTTCTTCCTGGCAGAAATGGGCGACAAGACCCAAATTGCCACCGTTGCCATGGCGGCGCACTACGCCACCCCACTTCTGGTTGTCATGGGCACCACCTTGGGCATGTTGATTGCCGACGTGCCCGCCGTATTTGTGGGCGACAAGCTGGCCAACAAAATCCCGATGAAGCTGGTTCACACCATTGCGGCGGCGGTTTTCGCCGTGCTGGGCGTGGCCACCTTGCTAGGCGCAGGTAGCCGGTTCGGGTTTTAATGCGCTAACGCGCTACGGCAAGCCGTCTTCCAACCCAGCCACGTCGAGGCGAACATGAAACAACTGGCATTCATCAAGCGAAGCAGCGGCCGCCACTGGGTTGGCGATGGGTTCCCGGTGCAAAGCATCTTCTCTTACAACGATGCAGCCGAAGCACTCTCCCCTTTTCTGCTGATGGACTACGCTGGCCCTGCCCACTTTCCGCCAACAGACAAAAAGCTCGGCGTAGGCCAGCATCCGCATCGCGGCTTTGAAACGGTCACCATCGTGTATGAAGGGGGCGTATCCCACCGCGATTCATCAGGGGGCGGCGGCACCATTGGCCCTGGCGACGTGCAATGGATGACGGCGGCCTCTGGGGTGATGCACGAAGAGTTTCACAGCGAAGACTACGCCCGCCACGGTGGGCCCTTCGAGATGGTGCAACTTTGGGTAAACCTGCCAGCCAAGGACAAGATGGCGGCGCCAGCCTACCAAGGCATCACTGCCAACCAGATTCCGACCGTGAATTTGCGCGACGGTGCCGGTACGGCTCGCATCATTGCTGGAACCCACGGGGCCACCCAAGGCCCAGCACACACCTTCACCCCCATGAACGTATGGGACATGCGCCTGCTGGCTTCGCACGCGTTAACGCTGCCCCTGACCGAAGGCCACACGGCCGCCCTGTTCGTCTTGCGTGGGTCGCTGCGCATCGGCTCGCACACCATTCGCGCAAACGAACTGGCGGTGATGACACGCGAAGGCAGCACGTTGTCAGCTGAAATCGTGGAGGACGCGGTGGTCTTGCTGCTCTCTGGCAAGCCCATTGATGAACCCATCGTGGGCCGCGGCCCATTCGTCATGAACACACCCGAAGAAATCATGCAGGCCATGCGTGATTTCGGAAGCGGCAAATTCGGGCAAATCGCCCTACACCCAAGCGCAGTCAGGTCGTAAGCGGGAAAGCGTTAATTCAGCACGGAATCAAGGTTTTATCGGCCTACTTTCCACAAACCCGCACTTCTAGTAGGGAACTATCCACGATAGCCATGTAGCATCTTGTTGCTAACAACCCTGTGGCAGGGAATGAGCTTGCCTGCGGTTGTTAAAAATCGCATTCAGGGGACTGGCGTTCCGCAATGATTCAAGGATGAACACATGTCGGTGATGAAGAATTTGGCCCTGTCGTTGAGCTTGGCATTGGCATCGGCGCTCCTGTCGCCTGCCCATGCTGTGATCGAAGTGGCTGGCGTCAAATTTGAGGACACCTACAGCCTGGCAGGCCAGCCCTTACAGCTGAATGGCGCCGGCCTGCGCAAGATGATGTTCATCAAGGTATACACCTTGGGTTTGTATGTTCAGAAGAAGGACACCACAGCCCAAGGTCTGCTGGATGCCCCCGGCTACAAAAGCATGCACGTGGTGCTCAAGCGCGATGTCAAGGCGCAAAAGCTCATTGACGCACTGGTATTTGGCGTGGAGAACAACACCCCGGAAGCCGAGTTGAAAGACCTTCGCCCACGCCTGGAGCATTTGGCCAATGGCCTGCGCGCGGCCGGTGAAATCGAAGAAGACGCGATCGTGAAAATCGAATTCGTGCCGGGCCTGGGAACGGTTGTCAGCCACAACAACAAGATCCTGGTGAAGGACTTGCCAGGCGAAGACTTTTATCGTGCGCTGATGCGCATCTGGCTGGGCGAGAAGCCCGCCGATCGTGGACTCAAAGCCCGACTGCTGGGCGAAACAGACTGATCCAGCCTTGATCGCCCAGGCAAAGCCAAGTCAAGCAGCAGAAGCCACCCGCCTCTGCACTTGGTGCAGAACCGAGCCCAGTATCTCCAGCCCCTGTTGAACCTCATCAGCGGTGCTGTTCAAGCGAGGCATGAGTCGCAGGCAATGAGGCCGAGCAGCATTCACCAGCAGGCCCTGGGCGCGACACTCGCGAACAGTGGCCGGAGCCATTTCCGCACCCAGCTCCAGCGCCAGTAAAAGACCGTCACCGCGCACTTCGCCCAGCCCTTCGCGGGCTGACAGCGTTTCCAGCCCGTCGCGCAGCAGCTGCCCCATGGCCCTGACGTGGGCCAGAAAGCCAGGCTGGCTCAACTCGTTCAGCACGGCCAGGCTGACCGCGCACATCAGCGGGTTGCCGGCATAGGTTCCGCCCTGGTCGCCATATTCAAAGACGCTGCAATGCGCCTGAGCCAACACGGCGGAAATGGGCACCCCGCCGCCCAGCCCCTTACCCAAGGTCAGAATGTCTGGGGTCACGCCGTACCGCTGAAACGCGAAGAGTTCCCCTAGGCGGCCACAGCCCGTTTGAACCTCGTCAAAGATCAGCAGCAGGCCACGTTGGTCGCACAGCTGGCGAAGGGCTTGCAAGAACGCTGGAGTTGCGGGCCGCACGCCGGCTTCGCCCTGAACGGGCTCCAGCATGATGGCCACGGTGCGCTCGCTGATGGCGCTGACGACTGAATCCAGGTCATTCAAACGGGCCTTGGCAAAGCCAGGCATTTGCGGCGGAAAGAGCAGATCCCACCCGGCCTTGCCACTGGCGGCCATGGTCGCCAGGTTGCGCCCATGAAAGCCGTTTTCTAAGGTGATGATCTCGTGCGCCCCCGCTCGCTGCACCCGCCCCCACTTGCGCGCCAGCTTGATCGCCCCCTCGTTGGCCTCTGCCCCGGTGCTGCCAAAGAACACTTGCGAGAAGCCACTCAATTCACACAAGCGTGCCGCCAACTCGATCGAAGGCAAGTTGTACACCGCCGGGCTGGGCGTGAGCAATTGCGTCGATTGCGCCTGTAACGCTTGCGTGATAACCGGCGGGCAGTGCCCCAGCGCGTTCACGGCCCAGCCTTGCAGCCAATCGAGATAGCGCGTGCCGGCTGCGTCCCACAGCCAGGCGCCCTCGCCTCGAACAAAGACCTCTGCGGGGCGTTCGGTCACGGGCATCAAGTGTTTGTATGGCTGGGTTAGCGTGTGGGTCATGGCGAGCCTTTCGAAAGTGGCGGGGCAAAAAAAAAGGCCACGGTGGTGAGCCGTGGCCTTCGGGGAGAGTGTTTGATCCTTAGATCATCTGTTCTGCATCTCTCGTGAAGCGCACGGCAGCGGCCAGCGGGCTCGTGCAGCTCGCTGGGCTCGTGCCGCCTGGGCGACGGAGAAGTTCAGATGGGTCGATGACATTCGAACCATGATACGGCAGATCGGTTTGAGATGGGTATGTTCTTTGGGGGCAGCCGAATCGGGCGGGGCGCAAAACGAAAAAATGTTTCTGGCCAATTAAGTCGTGTGTGACCGTTTCCTCTCGTCGATGCGAGAAGGACGCTAGCGGTGAGTATGTGTTCGTGAGCTTGCCAATGTGAGCCCGTGTGAAAGCCCATCTTTTGAAGCGCTCTGAGTCTTTTCCGTTACTCGATTTCGGGCAATGGTCTCCGGTTTTTCTTTGCTCCGATAGCGCCATCAAATGGATATAAATATTGACATTAGATAGCACATATATCGATACTCTCAGAAAAATTATGAGAAACGCGGAAATCCGTCTAGAAATCGGCGCGCGCCTGCTGGAAGAGCGCACCCGGCTGAACCTCACCCAACTGGCCATGGCTGAGGCCATTGGTGGCGCACGCCTCAGCGTCATCCACTACGAAAGTGGCCGCAGCTCCCCTGCTGCCGAGACGCTGGCGGCCATGGAGGCCATTGGTGTGGATGTGCGCTACGTCTTGACGGGCATGCGGCAAGCGCCATCTGGCATCGACCGCGAGCGCTTCAAGACCGCCTACGAAGAAGTCCAACGTCAGGCCAAGACGCGGCGAGAGAAGCTCTCGACCGATACCTGCCTGGACTTGGCGTGGCGCTTCTACGACGCCCTGAGCGCACTCCAGCCTGATCGCCGCCGCCGCGCCTGAAGCCCAAGCATCCGATCACCGAACACAAGAACGACAAACCCACATGCCCATCAAGAAGTCAGACCTGTATTCCAAACTCTGGGCCTCATGCGACGAACTGCGCGGCGGCATGGACGCCAGCCAGTACAAGGACTACGTGCTGGTCCTGCTGTTCATCAAATACATCAGCGACAAGTACGCCGGCCAGCCGTTCGCCCCCATCCAGATCCCCGAAGGCGCGAGCTTTGCCAACATGGTGGCCCTCAAGGGCAAGCCCGACATTGGCGACCAGATCAACAAGAAGATCGTTCGCCCGCTGGAAGAAGCCAACCGCCTGCGCATCAAGGCCGACTTCAATGACGACGCCCTGCTGGGCTCTGGCAAAGAAAAGGTCCAGAAGCTCGACAACCTGATCGGCATCTTCGAGTCCAAAGACCTGGACTTCTCCAAGCACCGCGCCGATGGCGACGACATCCTGGGCGATGCCTACGAGTACCTGATGCGCCACTTCGCCACCGAAAGTGGCAAGAGCAAGGGGCAGTTCTACACCCCGGCCGAAGTCAGCCGCGTGATGGCCCAGGTGCTGGGCATTGCCAAAGCCAAGACCAGCCCCGACACCACCGTGTACGACCCGACCTGCGGTTCGGGCTCGCTGCTGCTGAAGGTGGCCGAGGCTGCGCCCACCGAGGTGAGCGTGTATGGCCAGGAAAAGGAAGAAGTCACCAGCGGCCTGGCCCGCATGAACATGATCCTGCACCACAACCCCGGTGCCGTGATCGAGCAAGGCAACACCCTGGCCGACCCCAAGTTCCTGGATGGCGACCAGCTCAAGACCTTCGACTACGTAGTGGCCAACCCGCCGTTTTCAGACAAGCGCTGGAGCACCGGACTCAACCCGCAGGCCGACGCCTTTGGCCGCTTCGACGGCCACGGCATCCCGCCCGACAAGCAAGGCGACTACGCCTACCTGCTGCACATCATCCGCTCGCTGAAAAGCACTGGCCGGGGCGCGTGCATCTTGCCGCATGGCGTGCTGTTCCGGGGCAATGCCGAAGCCGAGATCCGCAAGAGCCTGGTGCGGCGCGGCCTGATCCAGGCCATCATCGGTCTGCCCGCCAACCTGTTCTATGGCACCGGCATCCCGGCCTGCATCATCGTCATCGACAAGGGGGGCGCGTCAGCGCGCAAAGGCATCTTCATGATCGACGCCTCGCAAGGTTTCATGAAAGACGGCCCCAAGAACCGCCTGCGCGAGCGCGACATCCACCACATCGTGGACACCTTCACCCAGCTGGACGACAGCGACCCGCGCTACGCCCGCATGGTGGGCCTGGACGAGATCGAGAAGAACGACTTCAACCTCAACCTGCCGCGCTACATCGACAGCAGCACGCCCGAAGACCAGCAGGACATTGACGCCCACCTGAACGGCGGCATTCCTGAGGCCGATGTGCAAGCACTGGGCCGCTACTGGGCCGTGTGCCCGCAACTTCAGACCGCCCTGTTCAAGCCCCGCCGCCCCGGCTATGTGGACTTGACGGTGGCGCCTGCGGCCATCAAAGCCACCATCCACCAGCACGCCGAGTTCCAGTCCTTCACCCAGGCCATGAACCGGCACTTCGATGCGTGGCGTACACCCCTAGCCCAACGGCTGAAAACGCTGGCGCCCGGCTTTCACCCCAAAGAACTGATCCATGAGCTGGCTGAAGGCCTGCTGGCGCACTACGAGCACCAGCCTACGGCCCAGGCCCTGATCGACCCCTATGCCGTTTACCAGCACCTGACGGACTACTGGGCCGACACCATGCAAGACGATGCCTACCTGATTGCCGAAGACGGCTGGAAGGCCGAGCCCTACCGCGTGCTGGAGACCAAGAAGAACAAGGACGGCACACCCGGCAAGACCGTGGACAAAGGCTGGGCCTGCGACCTGGTGCCCAAGGCTTTGCTGGTGCAACACCACTTTGCTGCGGAGCAGGCCGAACTGGACAAGCTGACGGCCGAGCTGGACAGCGCCCAGGCAGCGCAAACCGAACTGGAAGAAGAACACAGCGGAGACGATGCCGTGTTCAACGGCTTCGACAAGATCAACGACAAGGAAGTGAAATCGCGCATCAAAGAGATCGGGCCGGACCCGGATGCTGCCGAAGAACTGGCCGTGCTCAAGCGCTGGTTGAACTTTTCAGAGCAGGTGGGCAGCTTGAAGAAGCGCATCAAGACGCTGGACGCCGAACTGGATGCCAAGGCACTGGCACGTTACGCCACGCTGACTGCCGATGAGGTGAAGACGCTGGTGGTGGACTACAAGTGGATGGCAGCACTGAACGCTGCAGTAAGCGGCGAACTGGACCGCGTGAGCCATGCACTGACGGGGCGAGTAAAAGACCTAGCCGATCGGTATGGACAGGCTATGCCAGAGCTCGCAAAGCAGGTCCTTGAATCCGAAGCACGAGTTGCCGCTCACTTGGCGAAAATGGGCTTTGTATGGCAGTGACTGCAGAACAGAAAGTTCGAACGCCAGCGGACTGGGCGACTGGATCATTGAGTGAATTCTGGAATGTCACAGACTGCAAGCATGTGACGGCAGACTTTGTTCGTGAAGGCTACCCTTTGGCCAGTATTCGTGAGGTGCAAAGCAGATACGTTGACCTCAGTAATGCCAACCAGACAACAGAGCAGTTCTTTCAACAGCTGATTGAGGGCGGCAGGCAGCCTCGCCCAGGAGACCTCGTCCTAAGTCGCAACGCCACGGTGGGAGAGGTGGCGCTGGTTGCCGACTGGCATCCACCGTTTGCGATGGGACAGGACGTTTGCCTCCTACGCAAGCGTCATCCCGATCTGTCCTCGGAATACTTGTATGCGCTCTTTGATTCCAACTTGATACGTCAGCAGTTCACTGATTTCATGGTTGGATCGACTTTCAAGAGAGCCAATATTGAGCAGATCCGCAGCTTGTCTGTTCACATGCCGTCAAAGCAGGAACAGAAGGCTATTGCTCTAGCGCTTACAGACGCCGACACCCTGATCGACTCGCTGGAGCAACTGCTGACCAAGAAGCGCCAGATCAAGCAAGGCGCCATGCAGGAACTGCTCACCGGCAAGCGACGGTTGCCAGGGTTCAACGCTCCGTGGACTCCCCGATATATGGCTGATCTATTCGACTTCAGCGGCGGATTGAGTGCCAGCCGAGACCAGCTCGGTAGCGTTGGTTCATGCTATCTGCACTACGGTGACATTCACTTATCAAGTAAGACTTACATCGACCTTGATCTTGAGTACCACCTGATGCCACGGCTTGAAATCGACTTGAGAGAGGTGTCACCCACGGCATTGCTAAGAAACGGCGACGTGGTTTTCGTGGACGCCTCTGAGGACGACCAGGGGGTCAGCAAACATGTAGCCATTCACTGTCAAGTGGTTCGTCCGCTTATCTCGGGCCTTCATACCATCGTGGCCAGACCGAAATCCGATGAGCTGGTTGACTTGTACAAGCGCTATTGTTTCCAGGCTCCGTCAGTACAAGCACAGTTCCGTTTCTATGCTGTCGGAACCAAAGTTTCTGGCGTGAGCAAGGGAAACATCGGCAAGATCATGCTGGATGTCCCATCTCCGTCCGAACAGGCTGAAATCGCTGCATGCCTCGTCGAAATGGACGCGGAGATCGACGCTCTCGAATCCCGTCTCACCAAAGCCCGCGCGCTCAAACAAGCCATGGCCCAAGCCCTGCTGACTGGCCGCATCCGCCTCACGGAGCCCACCACATGAGCAAACCCGCCAAGAGTTACTACCGCGTCATGCTGGGCCGCCAAAGTGCTCACGCAGCAGAGTGCCGCACAGGTAGCTTCATCGGCGCTGATTTCGGCATCCAAGTTGACCTCACCGGCCAACTGCCCGATGAGTGGCGGCAGTTCAACGCTGCATTCATCCCCGTGTTCCTGGCTGGCCACCCCGACAAAAGCAAGATCGCCGCAGGCCTGGCCTGCGGTGCGCTGTGGACGGTGGCCAAAGGCATCGAAGCCGGCGACATCGTGCTGTGCCCCGATGGCTCGGGCAACTACCTGGTTGGTGAAGTGCAAGGCGGCTACTCCTACGCGCCAGGTCAAGTGCTGCCCCACCGACGCAGCGTGAACTGGCTGCCCATCACCATCGCCCGCGCCGCCATGAGCGAGGCGCTGCGCAACTCCACAGGCTCCATCGGCACGGTGAGTAACATCACCGACCACCACCAGGAGATCGAGCAGTTCCTCTCGACCCTGCCCGGCCAGGCCGCACCCAACATTGTCGCCACCGACCCGGTGGTGGAAGACCCCGTGGCCTTTGCCATGGAAAAGCACCTGGAAGATTTCCTGGTGAAAAACTGGGCGCAGACCGACCTGGCGCAGCACTTCAAGATCTACGAAGAAGACGGCGAGCTGGTGGGCCAGCAATACGCCACCGACGCCGGCCCCATTGACATCTTGGCCGTGAGCAAAGATGGGCAACGTTTGCTGGTGGTTGAACTCAAGCGCGGCCGAGCCTCTGACATGGTGGTTGGCCAGATCCTGCGCTACATGGGCTACGTGAAGGAACAGATCGCCGAGCCCCACCAGACGGTCGAGGGCGCCATCATCGCGCTGGACGATGACCAGAAGCTGCGCTGGGCGCTGCTGGCGGTACCCAACATCAGCTTCTATCGCTACCAAGTCAGTTTCAAGTTGATCAGGCACTGAGTTGCAACTGGCCATGCGGAGGCCTCAGGCCGAAGCATCCGCCCGATTATTGACTTTTATCCAGATTTAGATAAATTATCGCTTCAACAGTAATCGATAATAATCGGCATGATCGCCTTTCCCCGCACCGCCCTGGCCCAGGAACTGGTGGCCGCCCTGCAAGGCAAGGCCCTGCTGGGCGATGCCCACAACGGGCTGTTCCTGGCCGCGCCGCGCCGCACCGGCAAGTCCACCTTTTTGCAGGGTGATTTGCGTCCCGCCTTGCAAGCCGCTGGCGTCGTGGTGGTGTATGTGGATTTGTGGGCCGATGCCCGGCGTGACCCAGGCGCATTGATTGCCGAAGCGATTGCACGGGCCCTGGAGCCCCAGCTGGGCTTGGTGGCCCGCACCGCCCGCAAGGCCGGGCTCGACAAGGTCAAGCTCGGCGGGCTGGAGGTGGATACCAGCAAGATCGGCAAAGTCGACGGATTGACGCTGACTGACGCCCTTAGATTGCTGCACGAGCATGCGGGCCAACCTGTGGCGCTGATCATTGACGAAGCCCAGCATGCACTCACCAGCGAGGCTGGCGAGACCGCGATGACGGCACTGAAGTCGGCCCGTGACCAGCTCAACCAGCCCGGTCTGGTCAACTTGATGCTGGTGATGTCGGGCTCAGACCGCGACAAGCTGCTGCGCTTGGTCAACACAGCGGGCGCGCCGTTTTATGGCTCGCAGATACAGCGCATGCCGCCTCTGGGGCCGGACTTCATCGCCCATGTGGCAACACTCATTGAAGCTCAGCGGACTGAACTCAAGCCGGTGGATCAGGCCCAACTGCAACAGGCCTTCGATGTGTTCGGCCACCGTCCCCAGTTCTTCATGGCCGCATTGGGCCAGGTACTTAGCCCTCTGGCCGCATTGACTGGGCGCTTTGAACCCGCTTTGCTGGAGGCTGCGCAGCAGCAACAAGCTCAAGACGAAGCGCAGATGGAATCAGATTACTTGGGCCTCAAGCCCACCGAGCAAGCAGTGCTGTGGCGCATGTTGGAGCAGGGCCCACGCTTTCGCCCCTACGACGCCGAGGCCTTGCGCTTTTACCGCGACAAAACCAGCCACCCCGTGAACAGCGCCCAAGCGCAGCGCGCCCTGGAGGCCTTACGCCAGCGCATGCCCGCCCTGGTGTGGAAGTCAGCGCGAGGCGAATACGCCGTGGAAGACGCCGCCATGCACCGCTGGTATGAAAAGCGCAGCCAGGCCAAACAATGGCCCCCAGCGCCACCCCAGGGGCTATTGCCTCTGGAAGACGACTGACTTTTCACTTAATTTTGGGTGATTTTCAAGATATCCAAAATTGGGAACCAAGTTTTTCGGTCAAGCAAACTTTCGCAAGTCTTTGTTATACAAAGAGTTTTTCTTGATCTTTAAAGATATGATTCACGATCAATTCAAGATCCTGAATCACCATGCCTCAGTTTGTTCACCACGATCTGCAGTTGCTGAACCCCCGGTTCGACTCACCCCTGCTCGACGTGCTGACCGACCTGGAGCACCTGCGCCGGCTTGAAATCCGGGGCAGCACCCCGCCGCCTGTTTTCCTGCAGCTCAAAGAGGTTTTCCACCTACTGGAAAGCCTGGCATCGGCGCGCATTGAGGGCAACCACACCACGCTGGCCGACTACGTGGAAGCCAAAGTGGCCCCAGCACCAACGGGCACAGAGGCACTGCGCGAGATCGACAACATTGAAGCAGCCATGCGCGAGGTGGAGTTGGCCGTAGAGCCCGGCGCACCTTTGAGTGAACACCTGCTGCGCGGCTTGCACGCCACCACGGTCAACGACTTGCAACGTGAGGGCGACCGCACACCAGGCAGTTACCGCACAGGCCCGGTGCGCATTGCTCAGGCCGAGCACCTGCCGCCTGACCCGGTTCAGGTGTCCGGCTACATGACTGAACTGGTGACATTCATCAACCAGCCAGACCCACCCAAATACGACTTGATGAAGGTGGCACTGGCCCACCATCGCTTCGCCTGGGTCCACCCCTTTAGCAACGGCAATGGCCGCGTGGTGCGCCTGCTGACCTACGCCATGCTGATCAAGTATGGCTTTCAGGTCAGTTCGGCCGGCCGCCTGTTGAACCCTGCTGCCGTGTTCTGCGCCGATCGCAATCGCTACTACGCCATGCTGTCGCAAGCAGACACGGGCGAACCGGCCAAGCTGGAGCAATGGTGCACCTATGTTCTCAGCGGCATACGTGACGAGCTGGAAAAGGTCAGCCGCTTGGCCGACTACGCCCACTTGCAAAACACCGTCTTGCTGCCGGCTGCGGCCCATGCTCGCGAGCGCCAACTCATCACCCCGCAGGAAGAGGCCGTGTTGCAAACCACCATCCGCGCAGGCACGGTGAAGGCCGCTGATCTGGAAGTAGCCATGCCCGGCTTGAACGCAGGCCAGCGCACCTACCAAATCCGAAAGCTGGTAGACAGTGGCATGTTGCAACCCGTCAGAGAGGGCGCCCGGCAATACACCTTGGGCTTCACGCACAACATGCTGCTGCGTGGCGTGGTCAAAGCCTTGACGGATCAAGGCTTTGTGCCACCAGCACTGGCTGGCGTTTCAAAAAACTAAGCAGCCGGACGGCATCATGAGCAGCATCAACAAGCCCGAACGCGCCACCCAAGATCGGGTGATCAAGCTGTTCACCGACACGCTGAAATACCGTTATCTGGGTGACTGGTCAGATCGCGCCGGCAACCACTGCATTGATGAAGAGTTGCTGACGGCATATCTGTCCCGCAGCGGCTACAGCCCCGCGCACATCAGCGCCGCCCTGCACAAGCTGCGGTCGGAAGCCCTACTGCATGGCCGTACCCTGTATGCCGCCAACCAGGCCGTTTACGAGCTGCTGCGCTATGGTGTGTCGGTGCGCGTTGAGGCAGGCCAGGCCACCGAAACCGTGCACCTGGTGAACTGGGCTGATCCCAAGAAGAACGACTTCGCCATCGCCGAAGAGGTCACCCTCAAAGGCGGCCACGAGCGCCGCCCCGACATCGTGCTGTACGTCAACGGCATCGCCGTGGGCGTGCTGGAGTTGAAAAACAGCCGCGTTGGCCTGGGTGAAGGCATTCGCCAGTGCCTGTCGAACCAGCAGCCTGAGTTCAACGACTGGTTCTTCAGCACCGTGCAACTGGTGCTGGCGGGCAATGACTCAGAAGGCCTGCGCTACGGCACCATCGAGACGCAAGAGAAGTACTTCCTGACCTGGAAGGAAGACGAGGCCGACAACACCGGCTACAAGCTCGACAAGTACCTGACCAAGCTGTGCAGCAAGCACCGTCTGCTGGAGTTGATTCACGACTTCGTGTTGTTCGACGGCGGCGTGAAGAAGCTGCCGCGTGTACATCAGTACTTCGGCATCAAGGCTGCGCAGAAGCATGTGGAGCAGCGGCGTGGCGGCATCATCTGGCACACCCAGGGCGCAGGCAAGAGCATCCTGATGGTGCTGCTGGCCCGCTGGATCCTGGAGAACAAACCCGCCGCTCGCGTGGCCATCATCACCGACCGTGACGAGCTGGACCGGCAGATCGAGCGCGTGTTCAAAGATGCCGGTGAAACCATCCATCGCAGCCAAAGTGGTCGCGACTTGATGGCTCAACTGGCGCAGCCCAACCCGCGCCTGCTGTGCTCGTTAGTGCACAAGTTCGGCCGCCGCGACGTGGACGACTTCGAAGCCTTCCTGCGTGACCTGGCCGCCCAGCCCAGCCCCACCCAAGGCGAGATCTACGTGTTCGTGGACGAATGCCACCGCACCCAGGGCGGCAAGCTGCACCGGCTGATGAAGGCCATGATGCCCAATGCCGTGTTCATCGGCTTCACGGGCACGCCCTTGCTGAAGCAAGACGCGCAGACCAGCCTGGAGGTGTTTGGCGGCTACATCCACACCTACAAGTTTGCCGAGGCTGTGGAAGACGGCGTGGTGCTGGACCTGGTCTACGAGGCACGCGACATCGACCAGAAGCTGGGCAACACCGACCAGATTGACCAATGGTTTGAGGCCAAGACCAAGGGCCTGAACGACTGGCAAAAGGACGAACTGAAGAAGCAGTGGGGCACGATGCAGAACGTGCTCAGCTCACGCGCCCGCATGGACCGGGTGGTGGCAGACATCGTGTTCGACTTTGCCGTCAAGCCCCGGCTGTCGAGCGAGCGGGGCAACGCCATCCTCGTCGCATCCAGCATCTACGAAGCCTGCAAGTACTTCGTGCTGTTCGGCAAGACGGTATTCAAAGGCCGCTGCGCCATCGTCACCTCGTACAACCCGCAGGCCGCAGACATCAGCAAGGAAGAGACCGGGGCCAACACCGAGAGCGACAAGCAGTTCATTTACAACACCTACACCGAGCTGCTGAAGGACGTGACGCCCAGCCCGGGCATGAACAAGACCGAATCCTACGAGCAGGACGTGAAGCAGCGTTTCATCAAGACGCCCGCGCAGATGAAGCTGCTGATCGTGGTGGACAAGCTGCTGACGGGCTTCGATGCACCACCGTGCACCTACCTCTACATCGACAAGTCAATGCAGGACCACGGCCTGTTCCAGGCCATTTGCCGCACCAACCGGCTGGACGGTGAAGACAAGGACTTCGGCTACATCGTTGACTACAAGGATCTGTTCAAGAAGGTCGAAAAGGCCATCGCGGTGTACACCGCCGAGCTAGACCACAGCGCAGGCGGCACGGACCCCGAGATCATGGTCAAGGACCGCCTTGAGGCCGGCCGCGCGCGCCTGGACGACGCGGTCGAAGCGCTGGCCCTGCTGTGTGAGCCTGTGGACCCGCCCAAGGGCGATCTGGAGCACATCCACTACTTCTGCGGCAACACCGAGATCCCGGACGACCTGAAGGCCCGCGAACCGCACCGCGTGGCGTTGTACAAGGCGGTGGTGGCGCTGGTGCGTGCCTTTGCTGGCATTGCGGACGAGCTGGAAGCCGCAGGCTACACGCCCGAGCAGATCGAGAACCTGAAGAGCCTGCAGAAGCACTACCTGAACCTGCGAGAGATCATCCGCAAGGCATCAGGCGAAACGCTCGACCTGAAGCCCTACGAGGCGGACATGCGCCACCTCATCGACACCTACATCGAGGCGCAGGCACCCCGCAAGATCTCGCCCTTCGATGGCATTGGCTTGCTCGACCTGATCGTGAAGACGGGCATCGCTGACGCGATTGCCGAGCGCCTGAGCGACATGAAGGGCAACCAGGAATCGATTGCCGAGACGATCGAGAACAACGTTCGCAGCAAGATCCTGAAGGAACAGCTGACCGACCCGGCCTACTTCGCCAAGATGTCGGCCTTGCTGGACGAGATCATCCGCCTGCGCAAAGAAAAGGCCATCGAGTACGAGGACTACTTGGCGCGCATTGCCGAGGTAGCCAAGAAGGTGAGCGCCGGCAAGGCCGACGACACCCCTCAGCAGGTGAAGACTGCTGGCCAACTGGCCCTGTACAACAACCTGAAGGACCATGTGGCCACAGACGCTGCACAGCAGCCTGATGTGCCCTGGGGCGACACCAACAAGGCCCTGGAGACAGCGATGCTGCTCGACGCCGCCATCAAGGCCAAGCGCCCCGATGGTTGGCGCGGCGTGGTGGCCAAAGAGCAGATGGTCAAGCAGGCCATGTTTGACGTGCTGAAGGACATCAAGGAAGTGAACCGCCTGTTCCCCATCGTGTTTGCGCAGAAGGAGTACTGATGCGCGACGTGCTGGACCTGGGGGAGCTGCATGCGGAAGTGACCCGCAAGGCGATCAAGCACGTTCACCTGAGCGTGCTGCCGCCTGTGGGCAAGGTTCGCGTGGCGGCACCGCAGGGCATGCCGCTGGACACCATTCGCCTGTTCGTGATTTCGAAGCTGAGCTGGATTCGGTCACAGCAGCGCAAGCTTCAGGCCCAGGAACGTGAGACACCCCGCGAGTACCTGAACAAGGAAAGCCATTACCTGTGGGGCAAGCGCTACCTGCTGGAGATCAGCCATGCTGATGCAGCGCCTAACGTGAGCCTGACGCCTCGCAAGCTGAAGCTGCAAGTGCGGCCTGGCGCAGATCAGGCCAGGTGCGAAGAGGTGCTGGACGGCTGGTATCGGCAGCAGGTTCGGGACGCTGTGCCCGCACTGCTTGAGAAGTGGGAGCCCCTGCTGAAGGTGAAAGCCCAAAGGGTGTTCGTGCAACGCATGAAGACCAAGTGGGGCAGCTGTACGCCTGAGTCAGGCTACGTCCGGCTGAATACGGACCTGGCCAAGAAGCCGATGGAGTGCTTGGAATACATCGTGGTGCATGAACTGGTGCACCTGCTGGAGCCCACACACAACCAGCGGTTCATTGACCTGATGGACTTGTACTTGCCGCATTGGCAGCAGTTGAGGAAACAGCTCAACAGGCTGCCGGTTAGGCATGAGGATTGGGAGTATTAAAACCCAGTTTCTTCAACCACGAAGTCGTTGCTACCACGCCGGAATCCCGCCAGCTTAGAAGTTTGATCCACGAAATAGTCGTGAACGAACGAGACGATTTCAATGCGATCGTCGTAGATGATATGCAACTGGTTGCTGTAGTGCTCAGACCTTGGGAAAACGCGCCAATGAACAGGTTCCCCCATCATGACTTCAAACTGACCATCACTTCGAATAACAACCAACCTGTCATCGAACTCCAAAACCGTTCCGAAAGGCGCTGTCCCTGTTGCAATAACTGATGCGGGATCGAAGTCTAGCGACACCCTCCCATGCTGAGCGAACTGCGCAGTATCATGCCCCCCCCCAGCTTTGGCCTTCGATTTTTTCGCGGGCATGTGTGCGTAATTCGTGACCTCAAGACCGCTTGAGGTAATACGATACATCTTCTCCCTGCAGCCCCAAACAAAACCTTTCGATTCCTCCTGCTCAAACAGAGAATCTTGGAATATTTCTTGTGTATCAACAATACGATCAAATACCCTAGCGAACCTCTTGCTCGAAGGGTCCTTTTCTTGTCGGAAGCTCGCCAAGAATGCGTTCTGAACAGTCCAACCCATTACGCTTTGGAAAGCCCAATCACATGAACTGCACGGCCGACCTGCAAGGCGCCGTTCGTTATCAAGCACATTGGACTCAGATCTCTTGAAGGCGAACTCAAAGAGCCCATCGTCACCAGCTGCCGCGGCGACCGCAGTGAAGTGATCCGACGCTTTCACTTGAAGGATCTTCGCGTCGTGATGCTTCTGGGTTTTTTTCCCGAAAGGCCGCCCAGCCCCAACGCCACTCCTGGGTGCAGAGAAGAGCCCAGAGTTGCCCGCCGCAAATATATGGTTATAGTAAACATCGGTATCGGTGGGAAGAAAATCAAAAGGAGTATCCTCAATTTTCCAATTCTCATCCCAATCACGACGAGCAGCCTGAAGACTCAATCCTGCCAACTGAAAAAGTTGCGCCTTAATTGGCCCCTCTATCTGAGGGTCACACAAGATCTTTCGTACTTTTTGGTTATAAAAAAGGTCGCTATCCGAGAAGGCAACACGGATCGCTGTCTGAACTGAAGAATTCTTGTCGGCTATTGAATCAACAACTCCGCGCCAATCTATGCGATGAACTGCACCATCCGCATCGAACAGGAGCATTTCTCCCGAATAAATCTGGGAATCCCAGTAGACACCTTCAATGGTAAGCTTCACAGGCTGCATCGTTTACCCCTATGAATCTTAGCCATGGTCGGTCGACTGATAAAACCAGAGTTATGCCAGGCCAGCAAGACTGGCGCATCAGGCTTATCAAAGGGGGATAACCAGTGAGCAACGGGGTAGCCGTGCCAATTACCAACGGCATCGCCCACAAATTTCGCAATTTGCAATGGATATTGGTTGGGCAGAGGCGAAACACCCAATTGAACTGGCAACTGCATAGGGGCAGGGGCGTGTAGCCCCCAATAAAAACCACAACACGTCCATCCATTGGCCGCTGCATTCTGGTAGCAGACGTGCTCGTCATTGACAGCAATAGACCACTGCGACTTTACGGTGGCAAACGCAGCACTTCTGTGCTGCGGGTGCGGCGTGTATGGCATTTCCCCTCCCTTGGTCAATCTGCCACGTCCATCTTGAGTTCTTTGACTCAGTTAGAGATTCTCGCTCAGCTGTTATGACGCAGCAACCTCAGCTGTCGCTAACAGCCTCCAAACCGTCTACGACTTTATTGCGGCGTCTACGACTCTATTGCGCTGTCTACGACTTTATTGGCAAAGAACACAAAAAGGCCCCGAAGGGCCTTTAATTACTCAACCGTAACACTCTTGGCAAGGTTTCGGGGCTTGTCCACATCGGTGCCCTTCGCACAAGCCGTGTGATACGCCAGCAGCTGCAACGGCACCACGTGCAAGATAGGCGACAAAGCACCGTAGTGTTCGGGCAGGCGAATGACATGGATGCCAGGCTCAGCCTGGATTTGTGTATCGCCGTCGGCACACACATACAACTCGCCACCGCGGGCCTTCACTTCTTGCATGTTGCTCTTGAGCTTTTCCAGCAAGACGTCGTTGGGCGCCACCACGACCACCGGCATTTCGGATGTCACCAAGGCCAATGGGCCGTGCTTCAGTTCACCAGCGGGGTAGGCTTCAGCGTGGATGTAGCTGATTTCCTTGAGCTTGAGCGAGCCTTCCAATGCAATGGGATAGTGCAAGCCACGCCCCAGGAACAGCGCGTTCTCTTTACGGGCAAACGAATCAGCCCAGGCCATGACTTGAGGTTCCAAAGCCAGCACAGACTGCAAGGCAGCTGGCAGGTGGCGCATGGCGGTCAGGTGATCAGCCTCTTGCTCTGGGCTCAGGTGGCCGCGCAGTTTGGCCAGGGTCAGGGTCAACAAGAACAAGCCAGCCAACTGGGTGGTAAAGGCCTTGGTTGAAGCCACTCCAATTTCCACACCCGCACGGGTCACGTAGGCCAGTTTGCATTCGCGCACCATGGCACTGGTGGCTACGTTGCAGATGGTGAGCGTGTGCTCCATGCCCAGGCTGCGGGCATGCTTGAGCGCAGCGATGGTGTCAGCTGTTTCACCCGACTGGCTGATGGTGACCACCAGGGTGCTGGGCTCGGGCACGCTGTCACGGTAGCGGTATTCGCTGGCCACTTCGATCTGGGTGGGGATCTTGGCAATCGATTCCAACCAGTACTTGGCGGCAGAACCTGAGTAGTAGCTGGTGCCGCAAGCCAGGATCAGCACGCGGTCGATCTTGCCAAACACTTCAGCAGCGTTGTCACCAAACAGGCTGGGGGTGATGGCATGCACGCCTTCGAGCGTGTCGGCAATGGCGCGCGGCTGCTCAAAGATTTCCTTTTGCATGTAGTGGCGATAGGGGCCCAACTCGACCGCACCGCTGTGCGCAGTGACGGTGCGCACGGGGCGCTCAGCCAGATCCACACGAGCGTGAACCGTGGCGCCAGGGGCGATGTGTTCAATCCAGTGGCGACCGGGCTGAAGGTCGACCACGTCGCCTTCTTCCAGGTACACGATCTGATCGGTCACGCCAGCCAGGGCCATGGCGTCAGACGCAAGGAAGCGTTCGCTGGCATCGACACCACCCACGCCCATGATCAAAGGTGAGCCTTGGCGGGCGCCCACCACGCGTTGCGGCTCGTCGCGGCAGAACACAGCAATGGCGTAAGCACCGGTCAGGCGCAGAGTGGCGGCCTTGACTGCGGCATACAGATCGCCGTCGTACAGATGGTCCACCAGGTGGGCAATGACTTCGGTGTCGGTCTGGCTCAGGAACACGTAGCCCTTGGCCTGCAGTTCGCGGCGCAGTTCTTCGTGGTTTTCAATGATGCCGTTGTGAACCAGGGCGATGCGACCGGGCTTGGTGGCAGCGGCATCGGCGCCGGGGCCATGCGAGAAGTGTGGGTGGGCGTTGTGTACAGCAGGCACACCGTGGGTGGCCCAACGGGTGTGGGCAATGCCCAAGGTGCTGTTGACACCGTCTTGATCAGCTTGGGTGGCCAATTCAGCCACGCGCTGGGTGCTGCGGGTGCGGCGCAACTGGTTGTCTTGCAAGACAGCCACGCCACAAGAGTCATAACCACGGTATTCAAGGCGCTTGAGGCCTTCAACCAGAACCGGAACGATGTTGCGCGAACCAACGGCGCCGACGATGCCACACATGGGTCTGTCTCCCTAGCAAGCAGATTAATCAGATGGTTCGCGATCGTATCCAGCCCACAAAGAAATGTTCTTTCTTTTTTTATAAATTTACGAAACAATCAACCATTCGTGAAATTTGAACAATCAAATCTCTCGTTTGCAGTTGATTTTTGAAATATTCACTCACAACCATGCAATCCACCCCGCATCTAGATGCCATTGACCTGCGGCTGCTGAACTTGCTGCAGCACGACGCCAGCCTGTCGAACCAGGCTTTGGCTGACGCAGCACACTTGTCAGCTGCCACCTGCCACCGCCGGGTGAAGCGCCTGTGGGACGAGGGCTTCATTGAACGGCAGGTGGCCATCTTGTCGCCCGAACGGCTGGCCGATGCCTTGGGCTGGGGCTTGTCAGCGCTGGTGGAAATCAGCCTGGATGTGCAAACCCAGGAGGCGCTGGACGCTTTCGAGGCCAAGGTGACGCAAGACACGCAGGTGCAGCAGGTGTGGCGCGTGTCACCCGGCCCTGACTTTGTGCTGGTGGTGCAGGTGGCTGACATGCCGGCTTACCAGGAGCTGGCCAAACGGCTGTTCACGGAAGATGCCCGTGTGCGCAATGTACGGGCCTTTTTTTCGATCAAGCGGGCGAAGTTTCATCCGCAACTGCCTCTGCCCACAACGGGCAGCCACAGCCAAAGTTCAGCGAACTGAATTGGGCAGTACTTCGATCAACTGGCCGTCTTGGCGCAAGTTCAGCGGCTGACCATCCAAGGGATGATGCTGTGGGCGACGGCGAGGAACCGGCGCGCCCTCCAATTCAGGCAATAGCTGCGCCAATTCCTCATGGGTCAGCTTGGACAAGTCGGTGACCGAGGGCACGTGGCGTACTGGCTCAGGGCCGGAAGCCACAGACAAAGCCGCGTCGGCATCACTCACGGCCGATGAAGGCGCGTGACGCAGCGGCACGCCATCTACCCCCGGCAGCAAGCGTAGCGGCAGAGGCGACTGAACTGGGTCAGCCGGCAGCACATGGGCCGGACTGGCCGCATATTGTTCCGACAGGGCCTTTTCCATCTGGTGTTGCACCACCAGGTGCGAAATCCAGAACGCGCCGCCCACCAACACCACGCCCACCAGCGAGCCCCCAAGGAACATGGCCCGGCGCGAACGGTGCCAGGGTTGCTCTTCTTCGGGCGACTTGGGGGGCAGCCATTCCATGTCAACTCGGGCGTTGACGGGTTCGGGCTCGACGACCGCAGCCTGCTTGGCTTTGGCCGCTGCACGTGATTTGTGCAAGGCCTTTTTCTCGGCCAACAGGCCATCGTATTCACGGCGCCGGTCGGGGTGCACCAAGACTTGGTAGGCCGTGTTCAAGGCGGCCATTTCAGCATTGGCGGCATGGGCCGCGTCATCGCTTCCTTCGCCCGCAGATGCCTGACGATCAGGGTGATACTTGGCCGCCAACACACGGTAGGCCGCCCGGATGACCTCCACCGGGGCATCTGGGGTGACCTTCAGGCGTGCGTAGTGGCTCATGTTCAGCGCTTGGCTTTTTGTGGCCGCTGCCAGCCAGCCAAAGACACCTGCTTGGCGCGGGCCACGGTGAGCTGCCCAGCCGGGGCATCTTTGCTGATGGTGCTGCCGCCGCCAATGGTGGCGCCCTCACCCAGATTGACCGGGGCGATCAACACGCAGTTGGAACCCACATGCACATCGTTGCCGATGACGGTGCGGTGCTTGTTGGCGCCGTCGTAATTGGCGGTGATGGCACCGGCGCCGTAGTTGACACGTTCGCCCACGGTGGCATCACCCAGGTAGGCCAGGTGGTTGGCCTTGGCGCCCTTGGCCATGGTGCTGTTCTTCACCTCGACAAAGTTGCCAATGTGCACTTCTTCGCCCAGTTCGGCGCCTGGGCGCAAACGTGCGAATGGGCCGATGAGGGAACCCGCCCCCACTGTGACACCCAGGGTGTCTCCATCAATGTGGGTGAAGGGGTGAATGACCGCGCCATCGCCAATGACGGCGTTGCGAATGACGCAGTTGGCCCCCACTTGCACATTGCTACCCAGCTTGACCTGGCCTTCGAAGATGCAGTTGACATCAATGTCAACGTCTTGCCCGCAAGTCAGCTGGCCGCGCAGGTCAAAACGAGCGGGGTCAGCCAGGCGAACGCCCTGCTCCATCAGCTTGTTGGCTTGGGCGTGCTGATGACGGCGCTCCAGGTCAGCCAGCTGCGCAGGGCTGTTCACGCCCAGCACTTCCACTTCGTCGCGGGGCTGTGCAGCCACCACGGGCACGCCGTCGGCCTGGGCCATGGCGACCACGTCGGTCAGGTAGTACTCGCCTTGGGCATTGTTGTTGTTCAGGCGGCTCAGCCATTGTTTGAGCTTGGCGGTGGGCGCCGCCATCATGCCGGTGTATACCTCGCGAATGGCGCGCTGCTCGGCACTGGCATCTTTGTGTTCGACAATGCCCAGCACCTTCACACCACTGGCATCGCGCACGATGCGGCCGTAGCCGGTGGGGTCGTCCAGGTGAATGGTGAGCAGCGCCAGGTGATCGCCTCTGCAGGCGTCGATCAGGGCCTGCGCGGTGCTGGCTTCGATCAGGGGGGTGTCGCCATTGAGGATCAAGGTCACGCCGTCGTCGGGCAACACGGGCACGGCCTGCTGCACCGCATGGCCGGTACCCAATTGAGGTTCCTGGCGCACGAACTGCAGGGGGGCTTGCGCAAACGCGGCACGCATGTCCGACTCAACCATGTCGGCACCGTGGCCGGTGATGACCACTTGCTGCTGCGCGGACAAGGTGGAGGTGGTGCCAATCACATGCGCGAGCATGGGGCGCCCGGCCAGCTTGTGCAGCACCTTGGGACGAGACGACTTCATGCGGGTGCCTTTGCCCGCAGCCATGATGACGATGGAAAGCGACATGTGAGAAAACAACCTGGTTGAATATCGGGTCAGCGATTGTCAGAAGGGATCGTGACAGTCACGGTACGGGGGCTGATGGCCTGCAAAGGAAAATCCTTCAGGGCGGCCTCGAACAGATAGGGGAACATGCGGTCGTCAGCGGCGCCAACGCGATCATGCCGCGCATGGGTTTCGTACAGAACCTGACTGGATCGCTTGTCACGAATCAGCAGGTCGACTTGCATTTGCACGTAGGGCGGCTCGAACTGCATGGACAGCGAAATGCCACCACGGCCGCCATGCCCCCACCAGCCACCAAAGCCGGGGCCCCAAGGGCCCCAGAAGGGGTCGTAAGGTGCTCGGCGCTGTTCCACCACCACCTGGGCGGCCACCTGCACGGTCACGTCAGCCTGATTGCCATCAGTCACCCGCTCGAATCCGGCTGTGGCCAAGACGGGCTCGGCTGAAGCCTCCAAACGGTCTTGCTGCTCGGCACGGGTCTGCTGGGAAGGCAACCGTTCGAACACATAGCGGCCAGGCTTGCGGCCTTCCGGCCAGCTGCCATAGCTGGAGACCTGACTGGTGACGGCATTGGGGCCGGCGCAACCGCCCAGCAGCAACACACCCAGCGCCAGCGCAGCGGCCATGCGGGGCACGATCGGAGCGGCAGTCTGGGGCGTGATGGGCATGGGCGAGGCCTCAGTCGGCTTTGCGGATGGGAATGGCGCTCAGCGAGATCTTGGTCTCGGCGGGCAGGCCATCAGACGGGTCGCCACAGCCTTCGTCTTCATCGAAAGCGATGTCGCCGCCCTTCATGGGGGCCCCGGTGGCCTTGATGGTTTCAAAGGGGTAGAGCTTGCGGTCCATCATGTGCGAAGGAATGATGTTCGACAAGGCGGTGAACATGTTATCGACCCGGCCTGGGAACTTGCGGTCCCACTCGTTGATCATTTCGCGCATTTGCTGGCGCTGCAGGCCTTCCTGGCTGCCGCACAGGTTGCAAGGAATGATGGGGAACTCGCGGTGGTCGGCGTATTTGGCCAGGTCTTGCTCACGGCAATAGGCCATGGGGCGAATGACCACGTGTTCGCCGTTGTCGGTCACCAGTTTGGGCGGCATGCCCTTGAGGGTGGAGCCAAAGAACATGTTCATGAACATGGTCTGCAAGATGTCGTCACGGTGGTGGCCCAGGGCGATCTTGGTGCAACCCAGTTCGGTGGCCACGCGGTACAAAATGCCGCGGCGCAGACGCGAGCACAGCGAACAGGTGGTCTTGCCTTCGGGCACGACTTTCTTGACCACGCTGTAGGTGTCTTGCTCTTCAATGCGGAAGGGCACGCCCACCTGGGTCAGGTATTCGGGCAGCACGTGCTCAGGGAAGCCGGGCTGCTTTTGGTCCAGGTTCACCGCCACAATTTCGAACTTGATGGGGGCCCGCTTCTGCAGGTTCATCAGAATGTCGAGCATGCCGTAGCTGTCTTTGCCGCCCGACATGCACACCATGACCTTGTCGCCGTCTTCGATCATGTTGTAGTCGGTGATGGCTTCACCCACCAAGCGGTGCAGCTTCTTGCTGAGCTTGTTCATTTCGAAGGCGTGGCGAGCGGCCTTCTTTTCGGCTTCGTCGTCGTTGGCGGCATCGCCATGGTGAACGGCTTCGGCGTACATGGCGGCAGCGGCCACGGCCAGGGCGTCATCCATGTGATGGGCCTCGGCGGAGTCAGCAGCGGAAACGGATGGGGTGTTACGGACGGCGTCTTTCATGGGGCGCGATTTTCGCCGATCCCGGCCAAAAAGGGGCAGGAATGCCCCAGGTTTCAGCTCAAAAGTGGCCGTTTAGGGGATCAAACCCCATCAAACAAGGGTAAGGTTTGCGGACCTTTCTCACGATCCGAAGTCGGGGGCTCGGTGCCGTCGCCTTTTTGCAGGTTTTCGACCTTCACCCCCAGCAGGCGCAAGCGGCGCTCCAGCGGCACGGTTTTCAGGCATTGCCCAGCCCAGTGGCGAATGGTGGCGGCATCGCGCGTGGGGTGCGGCAGCGTGATGCTGCGGGTGACGGTTTTGAATGCATCGTCGCGCAGCTTGATGCCCACGGTGCGGCCCACATAGCCTTTGCGAACCAGATCGGCCGCCACTTGCTGGCACAGCCTGGTGAACACGGAGCCAAGTTGCTCGCGGTCGTGCTTGGGGTGCAGGTCGCGCTCGAAGGTGGTTTCGCGGCTAAGCGACTTGGGCTCGCTGTAGGTCACCACCGGGCGGTTGTCGTCTCCCCGAGCTGCCCGATATAGCCACTGACCGTAGTTGCCGCCGAAGTGGTCAATCAGCCAGTCGAGTTCGCACTGAGCCAACTGACCAATGGTCTCTACACCCAGGGTTTTGAGCTTGTGCGTGGCCTTGGGGCCGATGCCATTGATGCGCTTGACCGGCAGGGGCCAGATGCGTGTGGGCACCTCGTCGATGGTCAGCAGAGTCAGGCCGTTGGGCTTGTCGAGCTCGGAGCAGATCTTGGACAACAGCTTGTTGGGCGTGATGCCGATCGAACAGGTCAGACCCGTGGCGTCGAACACGGCTTGCTTGATGCGCTGCGCCAGATCACGAATGCCCGCCAAGGGGTCGTCAGGGGTGCTGTCTTGCGCGCCATCCACATCGGTCAGATCCAGGTAAATTTCGTCAATGCCCCGGTCTTCCATGACGGGGGCGATTTGTGTGACGGCCTGTTTGAACAGACGCGAGTAGTGGCGGTAGGCATCGAAGTCAACCGGCAACAAGATGGCATCCGGCGCCAGAGCGGCGGCCTTCATCATGCCCATGGCCGAGTGCACACCCAAGGCTCGCGCCTCGTAGGTGGAGGTGGTGATGACGCCCCGCCCCACATAGTCGCGCAAGCGGGCGTAGTGCCAACTGCCATCGGGCAGTTGCTGCGGGCGCTGGTCGCGCCGCCCGCCAATGACGACGGGCTGACCGCGCAACTGGGGGTAGCGAAGCAGCTCGACCGACGCATAGAAGGCGTCCATGTCGAGGTGAGCGATCAGGCGTCGCTTCACCTCAGATCACCTCACCATTGGCCAGTTTCCATGCGAATGGCCACTTCGCAGTCATCGAAAATTTCCAGCTTGGCGATCTTCACGCGCACCCCCAACACGCCAGGCAGATCCATCAGGCGTTTGCAGAGCTTGCCGATCAAGGTTTCAAGCAGGTTCACATGCACCGCCGTGCATTCTTCGATGATGATGGTGCGCACGCGGCGGTAGTCGAGCACGTGCAGCAACTCGTCATCACAGGGCAGCAAGGGTTGGCTGCCCATATTGAGTTCGGCATCGACCATGATGGGCTGGGGCGCCACTTTTTCGTGGTCCAGCACACCGAGGTTGGCGTCAAAGCGCAGGCCGGTCAGGTTCAGGGTTTGGTTGCCTTTGGTCAAGCTCATTTTTCTATGCCCTTCATCCTGAATACTTCTACGCCAACGCCAGCACAGTCAGGGTACACGTCTGGCTTATTGGTTGACAATTTGACTGCGCGTACTTGAGGGTGGGCCATCAAAATCCCAACGACGTCGTCGCACAAGGTTTCTTGCAGTTCTATATGCCCTTGCTGAACTCGCTGAGCAATCACATGCCTCACAAAATCATAGTCAACCACATCCCCCAGTCGATCCTGGTCTGATGTGGATGCCTCATAGGGCACGAAAAGTTCGACATTGAAAATCACGCGCTGGGTAGTTTCCTTCTCAAAGTCGTGAGCGCCAATGTGCACCTGGACTTCGTGATCCCGAATGAAAAGCCGCCGACACGTCAACAAAAGATGCCCAGTCAAATCAGCCTGCATGCTGACCTCCCAACAGGTCTTGAACCACAAACATCACATCCCTGTCTAAAGGCACAAGGTGCTGGCCGTTGTCCACGCACACGGTCGTTCCGGTGATGGCCGTGCTATTGGCCAGAAAGAGGCAAGTCTCAGCCACTTGCGCGGGATCGGTGGCACGCCTCAACAGGTTGACCTTGCCGGCGCGATCAAAGTTTTCTTGCGTTTGCGGCCCACTCAGGAACATCAGGCCAGGGGCGATGCCGCACACCCGAATGGCGGGGGCCAGCGCCTGTGCCTGCAGAGCCACGGCACGCTCCAACGCCAGCTTGCTGACGGTGTACGAGAAATAGTCCGGGTTCAGGTTGTAGACCTTCTGATCCAGGATGTGAATGATGCTGCGCCTCCCCGCCAAGCCATCGTTCAGCCCAGCCAGGCTGCGAGCCATGTGCGCAGACAGACTCAGCGGCGCCAACAAATTCACTTCCAACTGGCTGCGCGCCCCCTCGATGTCGAGGTTCGCACCGGTATCGGGTTCGAAACTGGACGCATTGTTGACCAGCGCATCCAAGGGGCCTGCGCGTTCGCTGATGCCTGAGATCAACTTCTCGCGCTGAGCTTCATCGTGCAAATCGGCTGCCACGGCATGAATCGCACCACCCTTTGCGCGCCAATGCGCACACAAGCGCTCAGCGGCATCAGAAGAGCGATGGTAATGACACCAAACCTCCCACCCTGCCTGCGCAAATTGCCCGCAGATCAACGCGCCCAACCGAGTGGCTCCGCCTGTTACCAGCACACGCCTAGTCATGTTGCAACTCGACACTCAAGACACCCCGAATAAAGAAGGCCAGATCTTGAGCGAAATACAAGCGCTGCGCCGGATTCAACAGAAAATCTTCGCTGAGTTGCTTGATGAATACCGCCCCCAGGTACCCCTCTCGACTACAGGAGATGGGCATTGAATTAGGCACATAGCCCTCTCGTTCAGCTCCAAAAAAGCAGGAAGCATACGGATTGGCTTCGCCCTTAGCAGGCTGAACAAACTTTTCTGGCAACCACAAAACCAGATTTGCCTTTCGAACATTGAGTTCCAGTTTGAACGCAAAGTGCTTGGGTTCGACACGAGCTGCTTGCCCCAGCCGATCAATGGCATCGACCGACAAGACATAGTCGGCAATACAGCCATGCGTATCGAAGCTGATGTGGCAACGTTCAAAGGCCTGGTAGCCAGATCGGACATTCAAATTGGCCACCAAGGCATCGGGAATTTCGCTGCGCAAAACCAGTTGTGTCAGCGTTTTCAATTTGGCTGCGCCACCATCGCCAAACACCATGGCCACCACGATCAAGCCCACGGGCAGTCCGACCGTCAGGATCGTCACTGCGGCGGTGACCACCTCAATGTGCATGGCCAGAACGCCCCAAGCCGCCAGAGCCAAAGCCCCCCCCAGCGTGACCACCATCACCACAGCCAGCAACCACTTGGCCCAAGTCGGAAGGGCCAACATCTTCAACCATCGAATCAAATCGGCTGAGTTGTTGAGTGATTCATCGGCCATGAACAAAATCTCGATAAATGAAGGGAATGGAGTCGGGCGCCTTCATAAAATCGGGGCATGAACGCCCCCCGTACGCCTGATCACGCGGACCACAGTGTAGTGGCCGCCCCGCTGCCCGGCCATCCGTTGGCCCGCATGATTGCCGATGAAATTCGGCACCACGAAGGCTGGATTCCGTTTGATCGCTACATGGAGCTGGCCCTGTACAGCCCCGGTTTGGGCTACTACAGCGGTGGCAAGCGCGTGCTGGGCCAGGTGCCGCAAGACGGCAGCGACTTCGTGACTGCCCCCGAGTTGACGCCTTTGTTTGGCGAGACCTTGGCCAAGCAGGTGGCCCAGGCCTTGGATGCCACAGGCACCGACGAGATCTGGGAGTTTGGTGCGGGCACGGGCGCGCTGGCCGAACAGCTGATGCGTGCGCTGGGCGACCGCATCAAGCGCTACACCATCGTCGATTTGTCGGGCAGCCTGCGCGACCGACAGCACCAGCGCATGATCAAAAACCTGCCCGAACTGGCTCACAAGGTGGTGTGGGCCGACAGCCTGCCGGAACAGTTCAACGGCGTGGTGGTAGGCAACGAGGTGCTGGACGCCATGCCCGTCAAGCTGCTGTTCTGGACTGGACAGGAATGGCTGGAACGTGGCGTGGGGCTGACCCCGCACGACGCCGCCGAAGCACCGGCCTTCATCTGGCTGGACAAACCCGCCGCACCTGGCAGCCGCCCACCCAGCGAATACGCCGACAGCGACTTCGCGCCCGACACCGTGGTTGAAACCCATGCCCCGGCAGAAGCCTTCGTGGCGACACTGGCCCAACGCATGGGCACGGGGGCCGCGTTCTTCCTGGACTACGGCTTCCCCGAGGGCGAGTTCTACTTGCCACAACGCCGTGGCGGCACCCTGATGTGCCACCAGGGCCACCAAAGCGACCCCGACCCGCTGAGCGCCGTGGGCGAAAAAGACATCACCGCGCACGTGAACTTCACCGGCATTGCTTTGGCCGGGCAGGAAGCCGGTTGGCAGGTGTTGGGCTACACCAGCCAGGGCCGATTCCTGAGCAACTGCGGCTTGCTGGATTCACTGGCGCACAGCCCGGACCGCCTGGACTCACCCCAAGCCACCGACTTCAAAACCCGCGCCGCCGTGCAAATGCTCATCACCGAGCACGAAATGGGCGAGTTGTTCAAAGTCATTGGCTTTGTAAAAGGCCCTTGGTTCGACGCGATGGGTTTTGCCCAAGGAGATCGCACCCACATGCTGTAAGGCCCGCGCGGGAGTGCATGCCTCACACACCTTGCATTAGACGGGGGCAATCAAGGTCATTGCCAGATCCAACAGCGGTTTTGCTGCACTGCCGCGATAATGTCGGCCATGCTGCAACAACGCACCCTCAAATCCCTGACCCGCGCCGTGGGCGTGGGCCTGCACAGCGGCCAGCGCGTGGAGCTGACGCTGCGCCCTGCGCCAGCCAACACAGGCATCGTGTTTCGCCGGGTGGACTTGGCTGAGCCCGTTGACATCCCCGTTAACCCACAAGCCGTGTGCGATTGCCGCATGGCCACCACCATTTCGCCTGCGGGCGACCCCGGTGCGCCCAAAGTCAACACCATTGAGCACTTGATGTCGGCTTGCGCTGGGCTGGGCCTGGACAACCTCTACATCGACATCACAGCCGAAGAAGTCCCCATTCTGGACGGCTCATCGGCCGCGTTCGTGTACCTGCTGCAAAGCGCGGGCATTGAGTTGCAAAAGGCCCCCAAGCGCTTCATTCGCGTCATCAAGCCCGTGGAAATTCGCGAAGGCGAAGGCCGCGCGCTGAAGTGGGCCCGACTGGACCCGTATCACGGCTACAAACTGGCGTTCGAAATCGACTTCGACCACCCCGCTGTAGATCAGACTGGCCAGCGAGTGGAGTTCGACTTCAGCAGCGGCCAATACAAGCGCGACATTGCCCGCGCCCGCACCTTCGGCTTCACCAAAGACGTGGAAATGATGCGTTCGCGTGGCTTGGGCCTGGGTGCCAGCATGGAAAACGCCATCGTGGTTGACGACTACCGCGTGCTCAACAGCGACGGCCTGCGCTACGACGACGAGTTCGTGAAGCACAAGATCCTCGATGCGATTGGCGACCTGTACGTGGCCGGCTACCCCCTGCTGGCCGCCTACAGCGCCTACAAGTCGGGCCACGCCCTGAACAACAAGTTGCTGCGCGTGTTGATGGAGCAGCCCGATGCCTACGAAATCGTGAGCTTTGCGGACGAATCCAAAGCCCCCAAGGGCCTGAGCGAACTGGCTCCCGCCTGGTAAGGACACGCTCACATGGCCTTGTTTCGCCTCGCTTTTCTGATTCTGGCCCTGGGCTTTGGCCTGAGCATGGGCCTGCATGTGCTGACCGGGCAAGCCATCTGGCGCCAGCGCGCCATGCAAATTCTGAAATGGGGCGTGGTGGCCGGCCTGTGCTTCTTTGGCTTGATCATCCTGCGGCGAGCCGCAGTTTTCATCTAGATCAAGAAAACAAAATGGTCAGGGAACGCTGACGCCCAAACATGGGGTTACCCCCCTGTATGCGGGGTGTTTGACGTGCCTACGATGGCACCTCACAACACGCATCTGACGCCGGGCAAAAGACTTGGCGCAAGAGGAGACCCGCATGGACTACGCCGCGATGTATCGGCGCTCTATCGCTGACCGTGATGCTTTCTGGCAAGAGCAAGCCAGCCGCATTGAGTGGCATCGTCCTTTCAAGCAAGTTTGCGACTTCAGCCACCCACCCATGGCGCGCTGGTTCGTCGACGGCCAAACCAATCTGTGCCATAACGCCGTAGACCGCCACGTGGCCGCCCGGCCTGATCAGCCCGCACTGATCCACGTGTCCACCGAAACCGGTGAAGAACGGGTCTTGAGCTACGGGCAGTTGCACGTCGAGGTGCAACGCATGGCCGCCGTGTTGCAATCGTTGGGCGTCAACAAGGGCGACCGCGTCCTGATCTACATGCCCATGATCCCCGAGGCCGTGATCGCCATGTTGGCCACGGTGCGCATCGGGGCCATTCATTGCGTGGTGTTTGGCGGCTTCGCCAGCCACGCTTTGGCCAGCCGCATTGACGATGCTGCCCCCACCGTGATCGTGACCGCCGACGCGGGCTCACGCGGAGGCAAAGTCATTCCCTACAAGCCTTTGCTGGACGAAGCCCTGCGGCTGTCGGAGCACAAGGTGGCGCATGTGGTGCTGGTCAACCGCGGACTTGCGTCCGCCGACATGATCACCCCCCGAGATGTGGACTACGCCCTGGCCCGCAAGCTACATATGGACGCCATGGTGCCTTGCGAATGGGTGGAGTCCACGCACCCTAGCTACATCCTCTATACCAGCGGCACAACCGGAAAGCCCAAAGGGGTGCAGCGGGACTCGGGGGGGTATGCCGTGGCGCTGGCCGCGTCGATGGAACACATCTACCAAGGCCGCCCCGGCGAAACGTTCTTCTGCGCCAGCGACATTGGCTGGGTGGTGGGGCACAGCTACATCGTCTATGGCCCGCTGCTAGCCGGCATGAGCACCATCCTGTACGAAGGCCTGCCCGTGCGCCCCGATGCCGCCATCTGGTGGTCGCTGGTCGAGAAGTACAAGGTCAGCGTGATGTTCTCTGCCCCCACCGCCATTCGGGTGCTGAAGAAGCAAGACCCGGATTGCCTCAAGCGGCATGACCTATCCAGCCTGAAGCACCTGTTTCTGGCGGGCGAACCGCTGGATGAACCGACCGCCAAGTGGATTGGCGACGCCATCGGCAAACCCATCGTTGACAACTATTGGCAAACCGAAACCGGTTGGCCCATTCTCAGCCTGGCGAGCGGCATTCAGGCTCAGCAAGCGACCAAACTGGGCTCACCCGGCATTCCCATGCTGGGCTACAACGTGAAGTTGCTGAGCGACCAGACAGGCGAAGAACTGAACGCACCGAACCAGAAAGGCGTGCTGACCATCGAAGGCCCCCTGCCCCCAGGCTGCATGCAAACGGTGTGGGGTGACGACCAACGCTTCGTCAACACCTACTGGAAGAGCTTTGGCGACCGCCTGATCTACAACACCTTCGATTGGGCCATCCGCGATGAAGACGGCTATTACTTCATCCTGGGCCGCACTGACGATGTGATCAATGTGGCCGGACACCGGCTGGGCACCCGCGAAATCGAGGAAGCCATCAGTCGCCATGCGGCCGTCACCGAAGTGGCGGTGGTGGGCGTGGCCGATGCCCTCAAAGGCCAGGTTGCCCGCGCCTTTGTCGTGTCCAACAACCCTGCCGTGCTGCAGGACGAAACCTTGCGCCAACGTCTCGAAGCCGAGATCATGCAAACCGTTGACCAGCAACTGGGCGCTGTGGCTCGCCCAGCCCGGGTGCTGTTCGTCGGAGCCCTGCCCAAAACCCGATCGGGCAAGCTATTGAGACGCGTGGTGCAAGCCATTTGTGAAGGCCGCGAACCTGGTGACCTGAGCACCCTGGAAGACGCCCAGACCATTCAGCAGCTGAAAGACGCGGTCAGCGCCATTCCATGTGGTTGACGCTCAACCGGACTCCGGCACAATGGGGTCTTTGATACGAACCGTGTTCCCATAATGAAGACCCCTGCTCCGCTTTCCGACGCCGACATCAACGACATCGACATGCTGCTGGGTGCCGTACCCGAGCCCTTTGAGACCGTTGATGCCGTGATCCTGGACGGCTACCTGGCCGGGGTGCTGGTGCAGCCCGTCATGCTCACACCCGAGCAATATCTGCCCCCGATCTTCGGCACCGAAGGCATGCCTGAGCCCGGCATTCCTGGCTGGACCGAAGAACAGCACAACAAGCTGATCAGCCTGATCGAACGCCGCAAGGACGAGATCTTGCGCGGCATTCTGGAGCAAGGCTGGTTTGACCCGATCATTCCCATGATCGAGGAAGATGATGGCAAGCCAGCGGAAGGCAAGGCCGCCATGGAAGGTCTGGGCTACTGGGCCGCCGGCTTTGAGTGGGCTCTGGCCAACTTCCCGCAATTGGAAGAAGCGGGCCTGCCCGGCGTGCCCGACCTGCTCGACTCCATCTGGCGCCACCTGCCCGAACAAGACGAAACCCAGCGCGAAATGACCAAGGCGCTGGACCAGGAACACCCCCTGCGCAACCTTGACGAAGGCATTGAACAACTGGTGTTCGACGTGGTGGACCTGGCCGAAATCGGCATTGCCGAACGCCACAAGGTGGAAACCGTGGTGCGCGACCAGCCCAAGGTGGGCCGCAATGACCCCTGCCCCTGTGGCAGCGGCCGCAAGTACAAGCAGTGCCACGGCGCGAACTGATCGCCGCACCGCTCCACCAGACAAGGCGCTTCGGCGCCTTTTTTCATATCGCAAATTCCCATTGATTTCCGGACAAGGCTACCGAAATCCTTCCGTTGTGGGGCGCTCAAGCGCCTCGCTGAAGATGCCTTTGTTCTGATTAAGGAAATTGCATGAACGGTTTGCTCAGCAGCTTTCGAGCACGCTTGCTCAGTATCTTGGTCGTGATCAATGTATGCGTCCTGGCCCTCGGCACGAGCTCCTACTTTCTGCTAGGTCAGGTTGGGGAAAAGCTCGATGAATTCACGGGGGGCATTTACTACCGTCTGGAAATCAGCAACCGACTGCGAACTGCAGCGCAAGACCGGGCCATTGCCGTGCGCAACCTCGCGCTGATCGACACCCCCGACGAACGCGCCAAGAGCCTGGCCAACTACCAACGCCGTCAGCAGGAAACCACCGAATCGCTCACCGAGTTGCAGCGCCTGGTCTCGCAACCCGACATGCCGGCCGAGGTCCAGGCTCGCGTCGCGGCCATCACCGCGGTCGAGAAGAAGTACGCTTCGGCCGCCGCAGCCATCGTCGAACTGCTGAAGAACGGTCAACGCGAAGCCGCCATCCAACAAATCGCGACGATCTGCAACCCAACCTTGGCTGAGCTGAATGAAGCGATTCAGGCCTACACCAGCCTCACGGAAGAACGCACCCGCGCGTTTGTGAGGGCGGCCAACGCCAGCAGCCGCAGCCAGCGCCAATTCCTGCTGAGCTTCGTGCTGGTGTCGCTGAGTGTGGTGGCGACCCTGGGCTACTTGCTGCGACGCAATGTGGAAAACACCCTGGGCACCGAACCGGAAACACTGCGATCGATGCTGGCCCGCATGGCAGATGGCGACCTGGCGACCTCAACCGGTTCAGCCAATGCCCGTCCCGATAGCGTGTTGGCGGCGCTGGGTCGCATGCGACTGCAGATGAGCCAGATCGTGGGCCAGGTTCGCCAGGCCAGTGAATCGATCGCCACCGGCTCAACCGAAATCGCGACGGGCAACTCTGACCTGTCAGTGCGCACCGAGGAGCAAGCCTCCAACCTGCAATACGCCTCGGCCTCGATGCTGGAAATCCGGGCCATGGTGGAACGCAATGCCGATACCGCACGGCAAGCCTCCCATCTGGCCAGCACCGCCAGCGAGGCCGCTCAAAACGGTGGCGCCGTGATGCGAGAGGTGGTGGAGACGATGCAGGAAATCGCCGCGAGCTCGCAAAAGGTCACCGACATCATTTCAGTGATTGATGGCATCGCGTTTCAGACGAATATTCTGGCCCTGAACGCCGCGGTTGAGGCGGCCCGCGCCGGTGAGCAGGGCCGTGGCTTTGCTGTGGTCGCCGGTGAGGTGCGTTCGCTGGCCCAGCGCAGCGCCGAGGCGGCCAAGGAAATCAAGAGCCTGATTGGCAGCAGCACCGAGAAGGTCGACAACGGCAAACAACTGGTTCACGATGCAGGCAGCTCGATCGAGGACATCGTCAACCAGGTCAGCAAGGTGGCGCATTTCATCGAAGAGATCAGCTCGTCGGCGCTGGAACAGAAGTCTTCCATCGGTCAGGTGTCTGACTCGGTTGCCAATCTGGACCAAGTCACACAGCAGAACGCCGCTCTGGTCGAACAAAGTGCCGCAGCAGCAGAGAGCCTGAAGCACCAGGCCGCCAAGCTGGCCGAGTTGGTTAACCAGTTTCAGGTGACGGGCATGCAGCCAGCCTGAGTGCGTATGCCAGAAGTCACCGTGGCCCGATTGGGCTCCGGTAGACTTTGCACATGCGCATCCAGGTGTTATCTGACCTGCACCTCGAAACCGAGGACTTTTCGCCCCAGCCAGCCCCTGGGGCGAATTTATTGGTACTGGCCGGCGACATCGACACCACGTGGTCAAGCCTGAGCCTGTTCGCCAACTGGCCTGTGCCGGTGGTGTTCGTGCCTGGCAACCACGAATTCGATGGCCGTGACCTCGACGAAGCCTTGCTGGGCTTGCGCGACCAGTGCCGCCATCTCGGTATTCGACTGCTGGAGAAGGACTGCTGGATTGCCACCGCACCGGACGGGCGCCGCATTCGTTTTGTAGGCACCACACGCTGGTCTGATTTCGACCTATTTGGCGACAGCCAGCGCGCGCGGGCCATGCGTGCAGCCAGCTACTATGTCAAGGTGATGCGCGCCACACGCCAGGGGCAGATTTTCGACCCCGAGGCCGTTCGCCACGAGGCATTGCGGTGTCGCGACTGGCTGGCCCATGCGATCAAGCAGACGCCCAGCGCCGATGCCCACAGTGAATCACGCTGGGACACGACCGTGGTCATCACCCACTACGGCCCCAGCCTGCAAAGCGCCGACCCGCGCTATGGCAAACAGCCTGGCACCGCCAGCTTCTGCAATGCCGATGAAGACCTGATGCCCGGCGTGGCCCTTTGGATTCACGGCCACCTGCATTGCCGCCATGACTACGTGGTCCATCATGCACAGGGTCAGACCCATGTGGTGAGCAACGCACGCGGACA
>ERZ724505.191-NODE-191-length-40893-cov-7.090039_pt1 | contig 40893 bp, 42 predicted proteins | sample MGYA00376038_ERZ724505 | MGnify/ENA primary metagenome ERZ724505 (study PRJEB28724, sample SAMN07190884) | wastewater metagenome | isolation source: effluent of sewage treatment plant in Hong Hong | place: Hong Kong | collected 2016-03-17 ... | reverse complement strand
AAACAACACCCACTCTTCTTATATTCTTTATGCCATAGTTTTTAAAGAGAGTATCTTTAAAATAGTTTAGAACATCCAATGTAAGAAAATTAAACTTTTTTACAAAATCATCCTTAACCTCAAGTCCTAGAATTATGTCATCTGTATTGATTCTAATATATTCCGTGGTCTTATCATTGAATAGAATTTTTTCCTGTCTCCTTTCTTGAATCCTCGGAAAAAAATCAACCCCAAAGGGTGACTCTGCGCTATACAAAATATCATCGACAATTTCACCAGCAATATCAGGAATTCTAAAAGATCGATTAAATCTGATTCCGAACGTTATTCCAATGATTTTATTATTAAGGTTAGCCATAGATAAATTGTACAATAAATTATCTTAATTTTTAATAACTGACCCCTCTAGGTCCTTCGATACTTTTCTAAATTGCTGCCGGACTTGGACCGCGAGTACGCTTATCGCCCTCGACTCGAAATTCGCCGTCGCGAATTCCGGTCTGGGCACCGCCTCGCTCCCGCCGGAAACCGTCGGGGCCCGCTCCGGCGTTCGATTCCAAACGCAAAGCATTCCGATGCTTTGCTGTCCGGCAACACGCAAAAAGCGCCCGTTGGGGCGCCGAATTGTGCGTGTTGCCGGACTTGGAATCGAACCAAGATACTAGGCTTCAAAGGCCCATGTCCTACCTTTAGACGATCCGGCAATGTGACCGATAGACTTACAACTTACAATAAAAAACGCCTTTAAACAACACGCCTCTGCCCTATTTCACACTCGGCTCTTTTATGATGCGCAAAAGGGCGAGCTCGAGGGGAAGCTCAGCAATAGGGCCTGTACCCGTCTCCTCACATGCCTTGAGAAGTATACGGAGAGTATCTGAAGAAATGGAGGCTGTGCTATCATGCGCCAACTTTTGTATGAGGGCATAATCTTCTGCCGAAAAGTCATCCGCAAATCCCTTTTCTGCCACAGGTGAATAGCGTGATAGCAAAATCGCTCTCATTTTGGTGAGAAGTAACTCCATAAAAACCTGCATATCAATTCCCTGCTTTACCACCACACCGAGCGCAGAAAAAGCATCATCTATATTTTTCAAAGCCAGAGCAGACACCATGGCATTGACCACTTCTCCACGTGGAGCACCCGTAATTTCCTCCACTTCTTTGAGTCCAATTTTTTTGCCATCACTTGAAGCGATTACTTTTTGGAGCATGCCGTAGGCATCACGAAATGAGCCGTCCCCAAGTAGTGCGATGAGTTCCGCTCCCGCAGGTTCGAGTGTATATCCCTCTTTTTTTGAAACGCGCAGGATAAGCTCTTTTACCATCGCGGTATTCGGTCGCTTGAAAGAAAAAACCTGACACCGAGACAAAATAGTTTCGGGCAAAGCATCCATTTCTGTTGTGGCCAAAATGAATACCACATGTGCGGGAGGCTCTTCGAGTGTCTTGAGGAGAGCATTAAAAGCCTCCTTGGTGAGCATGTGCACCTCGTCGATAATATACACCTTGTATTTGGATTCAAATGGAAGAGTAGATACCGCTTCACGGAGAGCGCGCACATCATCAATACCACGATTGGACGCGGCGTCTATTTCGTAAAGGTCAGAAGGACTCGTGCCGATCTCTCGTGCAAAAATACGAGCGATAGAAGTCTTGCCTGTACCACGAGACCCCGCAAATAAATATGCATGAGAAACAGTGTCGCTCTCAACAGCACCTTTAAGTCCTTTGATGACATGATCCTGCCCTACCACATCAGAAAACTTATGCGGTCGGTATTTTCGATAGAGTACTTCTTGAGACATATAAAAAGTATACCTCGCGTGAGAGATTATTTCACCTCGTGCCGTATGTAATATAAAAAAAGAGAGTCTTGCTATAAAAGCAAGACTCTCGATGCCCAGGGCGGGTGGCTAAACGCACGTCGTGGGGATAAGGGTGTGAGGCAGATAAACACACACACGTTCATCTGCCTTTAATATCGCTTCTACCGTCAAATCTCCTTTCATAAGTTTGACCGACGGACTTAGCGATTTGAGGAAAACGGAAAATCAAAAATCTATCCTTATATAATTATACACCAACATCATAATAAAAGCAAGAGCACATCATTTTTGTCAAAAAGTCAATAAAAAGCCCCGCGTTTTCTAAACGCGGGGCTTGGTAACTAAGCAGCAACTCGAAACATCTTAATCTCAGGCTCCTGTCGAGGCCTGAGCAAGAAATTCTTGAAACCAGGGAGTGCTGAATCGTGAACACCACCAATCACAATCTTATTTTCCTTCCGAATGAGAGCCGGAAAGATTCTCATACCGATGCCGTCTTCGGCAGTCGTGCCGAGAGCGACCATCGGAGTAAATAGACTCCACCAATCTTCTCTGTCTGCCAAAACGAGAGCATGAAGAACATTGACGAGTCCGAACAGGCACCCACCCTTCATCTCCATATCCCGAATAGTAGTGAGAAGTTCCGCAGGCTTCCATGACGGACGCAAACTCGTAATCGTTGCAATCGGATACGAGTGAGGTTCGTCTGCCTTCAAATCCTTTGACTTCGCTTGTGCCAATTTACCGAAATGACGCATAAGCGTCCTGTCGACCTCTACACCATGCCCAAGACAAATGGTTTCTAAAGGCTTGTTAGCTACGGGCTTAACATCGAGATGAGTAATCTCGATAGGAACAATAGCAGATTTCATTATGCGAATTTTTGTTTGTGTGAAATGAACGTACAAAAAACACAATACATTCTAAAACGCTTTTTGTAAAGACCACCTACACATGAATAAACGTTCGCCTGTGCACTATCGACATGCCATGTTTTTTAATCGCATCGAGATGCTTTTTTGTGCCATACCCTTTGTGTTCTGCAAATCCATATTCGGGATACTCCTCACTACATTTTTTCATGAGAGCATCCCTGTGCTCCTTTGCAACAATCGAGGCCATAGAAATCACCGGTTCTGTTTCGTCACCTTTGATAATCGTCTGCTGATTACTAAAGAGTGGAGGTGCCTTGAGTCCGCCATCAAGAAGAATTGCTGTGGTCTGAGGGTCGAGTGCGAGCTCTGAAAGCGCCCGTTCGAGCGCGTACATAATCGCGTATGAAATTCCTTGAGCGTCGATTACGTCACTCTCAACAGACACAATAGAGTACCGAACACTCCCCTGTTCTTTGAGAGTATTAATCACCGAGAGCCATTTCTGTCTTTGTGCAGGAGAGAGCTTTTTTGAATCTCGTATCCCCTTACAGAGAGCCTGATCAAAATCTTTTGCAACCGCAAGAGCGCACACCGTCACGGGTCCCGCGAGCGGTCCGCGCCCTACCTCATCAATGCCCACCAGAGTATCTATACGATTCATGGATTCTAGTATCTCATACCACCACGTGATTTCACCACTTTCTTTTTTGTTTTCATACTAGATACTCACTACTCGATGATTTATACTTAACCTTACTTATGTCTCGCTTTACTCACCTACACGTACACAGCCACTACTCCCTCCTCTCCGCGTTACCAAAAATACCTGACCTCGTATCGACAGCAAAAAAAATGAACATGACGGCGCTTGCCCTCACCGATCATGGAAGCATGTATGGTGCTATCGAATTTTACAAAGAGTGCAAAAAAGCAGGCATCAAACCAATCATTGGTGCTGATATGTTCATTGCACCTCGTACACGACACGACAAACAATCCGGCATCGACTCGCGCAGGACACGCCTTGTGCTTCTCGCAAAAAACGAACAAGGCTACAAAAATCTCATCACCCTCGTCACCAAAGGATTCCTTGAGGGTTTCTACTACAAGCCCCGCATAGACAAGGAGCTTCTCGAAACCTATCACGAGGGACTCATTGCTGTCTCGACGGCATTTAGCGGTGAAACCACACTCGCCCTTCAAACCAATGACTTTCCACGAGCAGAAGCTACGATTGAATGGTACAAAAAACTTTTTGGCTCTGATTTTTATCTCGAAGTGACCCACCATCCGGACATCGAGGGACATAACGAGCTCATGAAAAAAACCGTCGAGCTCTCTCGAAAAACCCACACACCCATCGTTGCGTCAGGCAATGTGTTTTATCTCAAACCAGAAGATAAAATTGCCCAACGTACCCTCATGCTCGTTTCAACAGGAGGAGGAGAATCGATAGACCGAAGCGCCCTTGAAGAAGCTGGTGATTTTTCCTTTATTTCCGAAGAGCAAGCTCTCGAATATTTCAAAGACCTCCCCGACGCTATCGAAAACACCCAAAAAATCGCTGATACATGTACCGTTGAACTCAAACTCGGCCAGTGGGTATTTCCTGACTACAAAGTAGAGAGTGGAAAGTCCTATGACGATGAACTCAAAGATATTGTTTACAGAGGACTCACCCGTCGCAACGTAACAGGAACCGACGATGTAAAAAACCGTATCGAATACGAACTCAAAGTTATTCGTGACAAAGGCTACGCGCCCTACTTTCTCGTAGTGGGAGACCTTCTCAAATTTGCTCACGAAAACCACATCCTCACGACGATTCGAGGGTCAGTTGCAGGATCACTCGTTACCTACCTCGCAGGGATTACCAATGTAAACCCTCTCGAATACAACCTACCCTTTGAACGATTCCTCAACCCTGAGCGTCCGAGCGCGCCCGATATCGACATGGACTACGCCGACAACAGACGCGATGAAATGATTGATTACGCCCGCAGAAAATACGGTACAAACAATGTGGCTCAAATCGGTACATTCGGTACGATGATGGCACGTGGAGCAGTGAGAGATGTGTCTCGCGCACTCGGTTTTGACTACGCTATTGGTGACACTATTTCAAAAATGATTCCTATGGGGTCACAGGGTTTCCCTATGACTATCGAGCACGCACTCGACATAGTTCCTGAACTCAAAAAAGCATATGACACCAATGCCGACACAAAGAAAATCATCGACATGGCAAAAAAAATCGAAGGATGTGCTCGTCACATCTCGGTGCACGCTGCCGGTGTGGTGATTTCGCCTAAACCACTGACTGAGTTTGTACCTCTCCAATTTGATAGCAAAGGTGAAAACAAAATCATCACTCAGTTTGATATGCACGGCGTAGAGGACGCAGGGCTACTCAAGTTCGACTTTCTTGGTATCAAAAACCTCTCTATTCTCTCTGATGCAGTACGCCTCGTGAAAAAAATAGAAGACATTGATGTTGATATTGAAAATGTAAATATCACAGACAAAAAAACATTCGACATGCTCGCAAAAGGTGAAACTGTGGGACTCTTTCAACTAAACGGCTCTGGCATGACACGCTACCTCAAGGAACTCAAACCTACGACCATTCACGATATCAACGCTATGGTCGCGCTCTATCGCCCTGGTCCGATGGAATCTATTCCTCAATACATTGAACGCAAACAAGACCCTTCAAAGGTAAAGTATCTCGACCCACGCATGAAAAATATTCTCGAACGTTCGTACGGAGTTATTACCTATCAGGACGACGTTATGATGATCGCTATCAAGCTCGGCGGATATTCATGGCTTGAAGCCGACAAGCTCCGTAAAGCTATGGGAAAGAAAATTCCAAAAGAAATGGAAGAGCAAAAAGGCAAACTCCGCGAAGGTCTCCTCAAAAACGGCATGACTCAGAAAAAAGCAGACGAACTCTGGGCGCTCATTGAACCCTTTGCCGCATACGGATTCAACAAAGCACACGCTGCGAGCTATGGACGTGTTGCCTATCAAACAGCATACATGAAAGCCAATTTCCCTGCGATTTATATGTCCGCAGTACTCACCGCCGACTCGGGTGACGTGGAAAAAATTGCTGAAATCATCACCGAATGTAAGCGTATGAACATCCCGGTACTTCCACCTTCAGTCAATGAAAGCTTTGCTGGATTTACCGTGGTCAAAGGAGAAAAAACCCACAACCCACAACCGACAACCGACAAAGAAAAAGACATACCGAGAGACAAAATCAGGTTTGGACTCACAACTATCAAAAACTTTGGTGAAGGTATTGCAAACGCAATCATAGAAGAACGTGCACGAGGGGGTGCATTTACCTCTCTCGCTGATTTTTTGGAGCGCATTCACGACAAAAATCTCAACAAAAAATCACTCGAAGCGCTCATTAAATCAGGATCAATGGATGAGTTCGGTAATCGTAGCCAAATGCTTGGAAACATTGAAGCACTTCTTGCCTACAACAAAGAGCGCGCGCAGGAATCAAAAGATCAGGACTCGCTCTTTGGACTCATGACTGACACTGCGACTATTCCGACTCTTCGTCTCGCACCGGTACCTGAGGTAACGCCAACCGAAAAGCTTGCTTGGGAAAAAGAACTCCTCGGTCTCTACATTTCTGGACATCCTCTCGACAAATACAGAGCAGTTATCGAAAAAAGAGGGGTCACTATCGCAAGCATCAAAGAAAAAGCCGCAAAAGAAAAAGAAGCCACCGGCGATATTAAAGAATTCCCCGTCACCATTGCCGGAATCATCGAGGACGTCCGTCCTGTTATGACAAAAAAGAATGAGGCGATGTGTTTCGTAAAGCTAGCTGACCTTACAGGCTCTATCGATGTAGTGGTTTTTCCAAAAGTACTCGCACAAAACAGAAACTCAATCCTCGTCGAAAAATGTCTCGTTATAAAAGGAAAAGTGAATGAAAGAAACGGTGAACTCTCACTCATAATAGATAGCCTCATGCCTCTCGCATAAAAGCGCTCGAATTTATTAACCTCTATTGACATTTTTTAAATAAAAGTTATGCTAATTAATCCTTGGGGTGGATTCATGAAAAGTACTAAAGGGTTTGTACTTGAGACTTAACGGAATTTTTGACCCCGATAAATCCCAATCGGTAATTCATTAGTCCGAGCTGGTAAACAGCGGTCCTCCTGAAATGGAGAAAGTGTTATGGGCTTCCACCCCGCTCAAAGATCCGAGGCTCCGAGCCAAATCTTTGAGAGAACGTTTAGTCCTTCAAACACAAAACCTTAAAGCCCATACGAAAGTATGGGCTTTTTTTATTGAGTCATGATATTATAAAACTCACTGGAGATTGCTTCGGCTACCAACCGAAGGTTTGTAACAGTACAACACTCTAATCCAGCACACATGAGAGCCTCTGAGAACAAAATCTCTGGAGGAAACTAGGTGGAACCGCGGTCTTTCCCCGCCCTAGTGAGCACACGACATATTCGTGTTTTCACTAGGGCTGTTTTTATTACATAACGCTAACTCAATACACATGGCATCGTCACTCGAACACATACGACATTCTTTTGCACATCTCCTCGCTGCTGCAATAACAGAACTCTATCCGAGCGCAAAAAATACCATCGGCCCCGCAATCGATAATGGTTTTTACTATGATTTTGAATTTGCTCCTGATGAAATGCCTTCAGAAAAAGAATTCGAAAAAATAGAGAAAACTATGCGCGCTATCCTCAAAACATGGAAAGGTTTCGAGGGAAAAGAAGTAAACGCAAACGAAGCCAGACATATCTTTGAGCACAATCCCTACAAGCTCGAGCTCATAAACGACATTATTTCAAAAGGAGAACTTCTCACGCTCTACACATCGGGCTCCTTTACTGATTTGTGCCGTGGTGGACATGCAAATACTTCCGACATGAAGCCAGACGCATTCAAGCTCTCACGTATCGCGGGCGCCTACTGGAAAGGAGATGAAAAGAATAAAATGCTCACTCGTATTTACGGACTCGCATTTGAATCAAAAGAAAAACTAAACGAGTACGAAGCAATCATCGAAGAAGCAAAAAAACGCGACCACAAGAAAATAGGAAAAGAAATGGGTCTCTTTATCTTTTCTGAGCTTGTCGGCCCTGGACTTCCCCTCTGGACACCTCGAGGCACAATGATACGAGAACTTCTCAATGGATACGTATGGGAAATGCGTAAAGCACACGGATATGAACGTGTCACCATTCCCCATATCACAAAAAAAGACCTCTACGAAACATCGGGTCACTGGAAAAAATATGCAGATGACCTCTTTAAGATAGAAACGCGTGAAAAGCACATCTACGCAATGAAGCCGATGAACTGCCCTCATCACACACAAATCTATGCTTCGGAACTCCGTAGCTACCGAAACCTACCGCAACGCTACTGCGAGACAACTATGGTGTACCGTGACGAACAGTCAGGAGAGCTCTCTGGTCTCTCACGTGTGTTGTCTATTACCCAAGACGACGCACATGTATTTTGTCGTGAAAACCAAATCGAACAAGAGGTATTTATTATTTGGGACATCATCGACACATTCTACAAAACATTTGGATTCAAAGATCTCACCGTCCGTTTCTCACGTCACGATCCAGCGCATTTTGAAAAATATCTCGGTACAAAAGAGATGTGGGCAAAAGCAGAATCTTCTCTCAAAGGCCTCCTCGACAAACGAGGGGTTACCGCTATCGACGGTATCGGAGAATCAGCCTTCTATGGCCCAAAGCTCGACTTTATTGCAAAGGACTCGCTCGGTCGAGTGCTTCAGGTGGCAACCATACAGCTCGACTTCAATATGCCTGAACGCTTTGGACTCGAATGTACCAACGAAAAAGGTGAGCGTGAGCGTATCGTGATGATTCACTGCGCTATCATGGGATCAATAGAGCGATTCATGTCTACACTCATTGAGCACACTGCAGGTAATTTCCCTCTCTGGCTTTCACCAGTACAAGTAAAAGTAGTTCCTGTTCGTGAGCATCACAATACTCACGCTGAAGGTGTAGCAAAAGTACTACGCGACGCTGGACTACGTATAGACTGTGACACAGGAGAAGCTGGTTTTGGAAAAAAAGTGCGTGAAGCTAAAGATATGAAAATACCCTACACCATCATTATTGGTGACAAGGATATAGAGGCAGGAGTGGTGACTCTCGAGTCTCGAGACAAAGGAAAAATCGGCGCACTCTCCATCGAGGACGTAAAAAATATGCTCCTTACGGAACATACCGAAAAGAAATAAAAGAACCGCACCCTTTTTAAAGGGTGCGGTTTTGTTATGCCTTGCTATCAAGGACGCTCAAGGATACGACCTCAGAAAAAACACTTGGTGAGATATCAGCGACTCTCTTACTCATCCAGAGACTCACCTTTTCAAGTTTTTGACTGAGGATATTCATCAATTTCTTGATGGAATCGAGAAGTTCTCTGCATTTACTGCAAAAAACATCAACATCTTTATCCTTACACCCTGACAGGCAATGCCTGAACCGATGTACGTAACCGACATACACAAATGACTTTCTGACCAAAAGGTCAAAAATCATTTTTGCCTTTACTTGTACTGCGAGCAAGCGCACCCTCTTTAGGGAGGGCACGCGAGATTTGAGACCAGCGCTCTCAACACGTGAGAGTAGTATATCTCGATTTATATACGCTTTTGAAGCCAGCATATGGTGTGTGTTTGGAGAACTAACCTAACATGAAGGGGTTTCATATAAAAGCCTACTCCTCTCACCTCAAAAAATCAACCACCATCACCAACCCTTGCGACCGTGAGAGTTGGTGATGGTGGTGGGGATTTTTGCTGATATGAATACCAATACGCATGGGGCATATAAAAAAAAGGGGGTGCATAGAAAAATTGAGACAAAAAAAGAGCCTATGTTTTCACATAGGCTCTGTGTGCTTACTCAGGCTCTGACATAAAACCCGCAGGAGGTTTAGGGATACCTGTATACGTCTTCGTATGACCATCGACGTGTATGACCTCCGTAAAGAAGGGTGACATAATCGAGAAGACCGTCATGTAGATTGCGGGAGGGACACCTCCGGTGAGTTCGAGAGTATCGAACCCCTCCTTGGCGAATCGCTCCGCCAAGGAAAGCGCATTGTGTGCAACAAACACCACAGCACTGTCCAACGGTGTTTCGAGCCGGAACCGTCCCCGCTCAAACTCTCGAACCTTACACCCTCTATAGAGTTCATGGTTCGAAAAAGAAATATCTAACATTTTTTTTCTTTTCACGGACTTTTCCTTTTTTTGTATTTTGAGAAAAAAAAGGCTCCTTTTTGGAAAGGAGCCTTTGTAGAGGAAAGGGACTTAACCCTTATTTCCCCGCCGAATGTCGGCGATTTCGTCGCCGATGGCGACAACGTCGCCTCCTGTAACAACAATGGGCATAACGCCTCCCTTGTTTTGTTCCTTTTTTCACTGTTAGGAACACCGTATAGACCATACGGGGTCTCATCAGCTGACCATTGTGTGGGCCGTCAGCGCCAATTGGAATCAAGGATCAAACCATCATTCCTAATATATTATAGCAAATGTATAGAATTTGTCAATACCCCCCCCTCGCATACCCCTCCCCAACCACTATAAAACCGCCTTGTGAGGCGGTTTTATAGTGGTTGTCTATGAAAGAGATTTTTATACGTCGATATTTGCTTTATGAGCGTTAGAAGTAATGAATGTCTTTCGTGCGGGCACATCAGTACCCATGAGCATATCAAATATCTTGTCAGCTTCCTGCGCATCTTCAATTCGTACTTGCTTGAGTAAGCGTCGAGCAGGGTCCATAGTCGTTTCCCACAACTCTTCTGAGTTCATTTCTCCCAGACCCTTGTAGCGTTGTACGTGACGCTTTGGTGCCTTCTTTGCAGATTCTTCATCCTCAGGTTCATCAGCGGAAACCCCTTCGGTATCCAAAGGAATCTCATCCTTTCCGAGAGCCTTTGCTTTTTCTTCTTCAGAATAAAAATATCTAATCTCTTTTCCTTGTTTCACTTTGTAAAGTGGTGGTTGAGCAATGTATACGTATCCTCCATCAATGAGCGGTTTAAAATAACGGTACAAAAGAGTCAAAATGAGAGTTCGAATATGCGCACCGTCCACATCGGCATCGGTTGCGATAATTATTTTGTGATAACGAAGTTTGGTAATATCAAAAGTCTCACCAATAGCTGTACCCATGGCAATAACGAGGTTTTTAATTTGTTCTGATCCGAGCATGCGATCGAGACGCGCACGTTCAATGTTGAGAATTTTTCCTCGGAGCGGAAGCACAGCCTGTGTCTTTCGATTACGTCCTGTTTTTGCAGTACCTCCCGCAGAGTCTCCCTCCACAATAAACACTTCAGCATCCTTGGCATCCGTACCACTCTCACAGTCAGCAAGTTTTCCAGGAAGTGTCATTCCTTCGAGAGCACCTTTTCGCAAAATCGAATCCTTTGCAGCCTTTGCTGCCTTACGTGCCTTGAGGGCCAAAATCGCCTTTGAGACAATTGCCTTTGCATCATCTGGACTCTCCTCGAGAAACATATTAAACGCTTCTCCGAAAACAGTAGCGACAGCAGACTGTGCTTCTACCGATCCAAGTTTTGCCTTTGTCTGACCTTCGAATTGAATCTCACGAAGTTTTACCGAAATCACAGCAGTGAGTCCTTCGAGCACATCTTCACCAGTGAAATTTTCCTCGCTTTCTTTGGTGAGATTATTTTTTCGAGAATAGGTATTGAGTGTTCGCGTGAGAGCTGTTTTGAAACCGGTGATATGCGTACCTCCTTCTGGGTTATAAATATTGTTTGCGAACGGCAAAATACGAGATGAAATGTCATCAACATACTGAAGAGCGACTTCAACTGATTCCACACCCTCTGCTGACTTCTCTACATAAAATACATTCTTGTGAACAGGCTTCTGAAGAGAGTTGGTAAAGCGCACAAGAGACATAAGTCCTCCTTCGAAATAATATGTTTGTGACGGAACTTCGAGTCCGAGATCCCTGAAATAGAAAACATCATCGAGGTCGATAGAGCCTGGGTACTCGCGTGCATCAATCACAGTAATACGGAGGCCTTTCACGAGGTACGCTTGCTGTCTCAGATGATTAACGATTTTGTTCCAATCAAAAGAAATTCCCTCTTTGAAAATAATAGGATCTGGCTCAAAGCGCACAATAGTACCGTGCTCTTTTGAGGAACCGATTTTCTTTACTGCGGCTTTTTTCTTGCCTTGAGAGTATTCCTGCATGTGAATACCGCCGTCCTTGTGTACTTCTACGCGACACAAAACCGAAAGAGCGTTTACCACAGACGCACCCACTCCGTGGAGACCTCCGGACACTTTGTAACCACTATCATCTCCTCCGAATTTTCCACCGGCATGGAGAACGGTCATGATTGTTTCGAGAGCAGAAACTTTTGTTTGTTTATGAATATCAACAGGAATACCGCGTCCGTTATCAACGACACGAATTTGATTTCCAGGAAGGAGCGCGACCTCGATATCGTTAGCATGACCACCCATGGCCTCGTCTCGAGAGTTATCAAAAATTTCCCAAATCAAATGATGCAGACCGTCTGGTCCTGTAGTACCGATGTACATTCCTGGGCGCTTTCGCACTGGTTCGAGACCCTCGAGAACCTGAATCGAATCCGCACCATATGAACCAGCCTTTTTCTTTTCTTCTTTAGCCATTTTTTGAATAAAAATAACAGGTTTTGCGCCTTTTTATATGGAAAAAGTATACCATTTTTCGAGCTTTATGAATCTATTGACTTATCATTTTTTGATTGCATAATGAACACAAAGCTCCTTATATGACACTGTATATTCTCCTCCCTAAGGATCGTCTAAGAAACTTTCTTTTAAGCTCGCTTCATGACCACATTGTCCTTGAAATTATCTCGCTCGAAGACATAGCGCCACCCAATCCAAAACTCTTCATACCGGAGATTTTGGAGAATGAGGTCAGAAAACTAACCCACTACTACCACCCAGCCGAAGAAAAAACGTGGGTAGACGAAACCAAGAAAACAACCCTCGCAAGAAACCTACAAAAATGCACTCGTCCAAGACACCGACACGTGTACAAACGCGAAAGGCGGTCGTAACAAAACATGCAGTCAAAGAAGAAAGAAGGCGCAAGGAAATAGTCCAAAAACTCCTTGAGCATTTTGGAAACCCCTACCGCTACCACAGTATCGAGTATGCAAAAAGAGAACGTATACTAGAAAATACCGCAACAAAGATAATGAGGGTAACCTTCAACTCAAAAAGTGAAACAGAAATTTCACTTATGAAAGAAGAAGTCCTCGCACTGCTAGAGGAATTGGATATAGAGATAAAAAACTCATCAAAACCACGAAACAACAAAAGTTAGTGGTTTTTTATTGAGAGACTAGAGGACACTCCCCTTCGGTGTATGACTCCACGAGAGGATTAACACATGCGGTACAGACACTTGCCATCGTCTCGTACACAGGCTCACAAGGCGCTTTAATACACTGAACACGAACCTTTGCGCACACAGGGGCATAAATCATAGTACATATCTCTGCCTTCCGTGACTCGTCTGTACACTGCATAGACGTCTTTACAAGAACTTCCGTTTCAACAGAAGGTCGCACAAAGAAACGACCTCCGAAAAAGAGAATTCCCAGCACAACAATCATCAGACCGACCGTACCATAGAGTATTTTTTTCATATTTGTATAAAATAAAAACCTACACGCATGCCTACCGAGGCTCCCAGCCTTTTTCCTTGACTGCTCCGTATACTTTTTCCATCACCCCTACTATTTCAGAGTCTGACAGTGTCCTTGTAAAAGACTGGAAGATAAATCTAAAGCCATAGGACCTTTTTCCGTCTTTTTCAAACATATCAAAAAGATCTGGACCTTTTACGAGGATATCGCCTCCACACAAGCGCACCGTATCAAAGAGGACGGCTCGAGCCTTCGCTTCATCAACACTAAGAGGAGTGAAAAAGGCGATATCTCTCGTGATAAAAGGATATGAAGAAAACGGTTTGTATTTCTTCTCTTTTGAAAGAGGGACAAAGTGCAAGTCACGCAAACCGCCGGCTTTTCCCAACACAGAAACAAGAGAAGTTACATCTATTTCTGTTACGGCTCCATGAGTACCTACCTCTAGAGGAGAAGTCAGGAGTGGTTGTCCTATTTTTTTTGAAACAGCATCGAGTGCCTCACGGAGTACTCCTTCAGACGTCACGCCTTTCTTCTTCTTGAGCTGAAGCACTCCCACGCTACAGAGTGTTTTCTCGCCTGTCTTCAAAAAGACCTTTCCTATTTCAAAAACGCGTATCGCATCGAGCCCTAGCAAATCAGCATTACGTGCATTGTACACGAGCGCTTCTTTTGTTTTTTCAATGAGATTTTCTCTCAAATGATCCTTGTCTCGAGCGAGAGGGTGTGCGATCTCAAAAAAACCTTTTGATACGAGAGAGTATGTAAGCAACTCAGAAAAACCACTCTCAATGAAAGCGTTTTTCATTTTTTCAGACCAATAGAACACAGCGTCTGACTCAACACGTGGTATCTCTGGAGGAAGAGCCGCTGGTAATACGGCATAACCATAGAGGCGTCCGACTTCATCAGCCACATCTTCAGGAGACACGATATCGAGGCGTTCAAGAGGCGGTGTAAGTGTGTATGTATCACCTTGAGAGACAAAAGAGATACGGAGGGACGACAAGATCTTCTCAAACTTTTCTGGTGCGATATCAATACCTATCATCCGACACACCCCCTCCCGTGTAGTACGAATAACCCACGGTACAGCCTGTACAGGGTATACATCAGTCACCATTCCGGCACGAGAACCTTTTGATAGGCTCACAATAAGCGCAGTCACCTGCTCAAGTGCAGAAGAAGCTATTGCGGGTGTGATCTCATTTTCGAAACGCTTCGAAGAGTCATTGCGTGATTGGGTACGCGTAGAAGTTTTTCGAACAGACACAGGATCAAAGTGCGCAGACTCGAGTATAATATTTTTTGTCTGGAGAGTTACTTCGGCACGCTTTCCACCCTTTACTCCTGCAATGGCTAGAGGTCCAAGATCATCAGCAACCACAAGATCGGTTTCGTTTAACTCTATTTCCCTACCATCGAGGATAACTATCTTTTCGCCTCTACCTGCAAAACGAACAGTAATGCCTCCGACCACCTTGTCTGCATCAAAAGCATGAAGAGGTTGCCCGGTATCAAACATCACAAAGTTTGTAGCATCAACAATAGTGTTTATAGAACGAGCACCAATAGACTCCAATCGTGTCCGAAGCCATGAGGGAGAATCCGCTACAGAAATATCACGAATGCTTTGTGCAGAGTAACGTTTGCATTTTTTCTGATCAAATACAGAAACTGATGGCGAAGCAATAGAAACGTCAACCAAAACAGGAACATAACGCTTTGCATCATGGCATGCAAGTCCGGTGATCGCTGACGCCTCACGAGCAATACCTCTGTGTGACAGAGCATAGTGCGCCCTATCAGGTAATACTTTTATATCAAAAATAGTATCACGGCCTTTTTTCTCCATACCTTCAACTTCAAAAGCATGCGCATTGAAAAGCTCAGCAAGAACAGACGGTTTTGGCAAACCACGTGTTAAAAAATTCTTTTTAAAATATGTCTGAAGCCATGCGTAAGAAACTTTCATGAGTTTAAAATTGATTTATCAAACGAAGATCGCCTGAATACAAATGTCGAATATCATCTATGCCGTAACGCAATTGAACAAGGCGATCAACACCCATACCGAAAGCAAAACCTTTCCATACCTTAGGATCAAGTCCTGACGATGCGATGACATGAGGATGCACTAATCCTGCACCCATAACTTCAAGCCATCGATTGTTCCACCATACGTCAACCTCTACCCCAGGCTCGACGAAACCGAAATAACTTGAACGAAGACGAATCTTTGCTTCGGGTCCCAAAAATTCTTTCAGGAACTTTTCGAGAGTTCCTTTGAGCTCCGCCATAGAAACTGTCTTGTTTACATAGAGACCTTCAAACTGATGGAATTGTGCTTCATGAGTTGCGTCTGTTGCTTCGTTTCGATACACCTTACCGGGTACAACAATTTTAAAAGGTCGTGGATTGGAAGCGAGAGATTCCAAGAAACGAACTTGCACCGAAGAGGTATGTGTACGCAAAACCTTACGCGCCTCTCCGGGTTTTGTCTTTACCCAAAAGGTATCCTGCATATCTCGAGCGGGATGATCCGGCGGAACATTAAGGGCGTCAAAGTTATGAAATTCAGTTTCAAGTTCTGGACCAGACGCGACAGAGTAGCCCATCATATCAAAAATCCCGCACATTTCGCGTATAACAGAGGTTATAGGGTGAAGATGACCTTTATCGCTCATACATAGAAATCATAGCAAATAAGCGTGATTTTAGCGATACAAAAACCCTTTTTAAATACTTCGAAACAGTTTGGCACGAGGTGGCGCAAAAAAACCGCACGTGCGGATATTTTGTGGAGCCACCTCTCAGATTCGAACTGAGGACCTTTGCTTTACAAAAGCATTGCTCTACCAACTGAGCTAAGGTGGCAAAATTACTGACCTGATTCTATCTTTTCAATTGCACCGTTTGTATCAACCGTGCCCTTTGTCTCGCTAATTCGTTTCAAGTACTCAGACTGTGGACCTTTGTTCTGTATAGTCTCCTTTGTGTGAGACAACTTTTCTACAGCACCCGTAGTATTCTTACGCACAGACGCAATCAATGCAAGTACCCACCTCACTGAAAACACGGCAATCTTGTTTATAAACACTACTATATTCTTCAGACTAACAAAAGACAGAATATGTGCAAGGCGCCCAAAAAAAACATGAAACCACGAATCAGCCCTGTGAGCGATTGTTTTTACAATGAGTCTTTTGCCGTACTCAATTTCCATGTACTTGTGAACGACAAGGAAGATAAGCGCTATACCTGATGCGATAAAGAGCGCGAGATACATAATATTATTTATTATTTTTCAAGAACACCGAACCGTACAAAACGCACGAGTTCAACTTTTTCTCCAAATTTTTGTACAGCAGAACCAACAAGAGCACCGATAGTAACTTCAGGATTTTTAATGAAAGGCTGTTCAAGGAGTATACGCTCGCTAAAATATGCAGCGAGTTTACCTTCCAAAATCTTTGCTTTCATAGCTTCAGGCTTACCCTGCACTTCCTCAGCAAAAACCTCTTCTGCTACGCGACGAGCGTCCTCATTGATATCTTCTTTTTTAAGAAATTGTGGTCGAGATGCAACAATATGCATTGCGATATCATACGCGAGAGCTTTGAACTCGGGATTTTTCGAGACAAAGTCTGTCTCACACGCAAGTTCAACGAGCGCTCCTGCCGTACCTGTGCTGTGAACATATGCCTGTATGACTCCCGCACCAAGGGTTCTATCGAGTTTTTTTGCAGCTGAATCAGCTCCTTTTTTCTGGAGAATAACAATTGCTTTTTCCATATCACCGCCCGCCTCTTCAAGAGCTTTTTTACACTGCATTACAGAAACGCCTGTTCTGTCCCGAAGTTCCTTGATGATGTCTGTTGTTACCATAAAAAAATAACTAAAAATGATTAACGACCGAACGACCAACAGTCTCTAAAGTATAGAACACTCTGTTCTTTTTAGAAACACGCCTGTAGCTTATTTCCCGTCTACTTTTGGCTTGAGAGTTTTACCTTCTGCGTATGCAGCGGCAATAGCATTGAGGAAGAACGTAATACTTGGAGCACTTGCGTCATTGCCTGGAATTGGATACTTAATTTGAGAAAGATTACAATCAGTTGAAGCGATAGCAACAACAGGAATACCGAGCTGAAGAGCTTCAGCAACTGCGTTTTCTTCACGCTTTGGATCTACAACCACGAGTGCTCCCGGCTTCTCTTTCATTGAAACGATACCAGAAAAGAAGCGTTCCAAGTTTGCGATTTCACGATCAATGAGAAGTCTCTCCTTTTTGGTGTACTTAGCGAGTTCACCTTTTTCCTTTTCTTTGAGGCGATTCTCGAGCTTTTCTACGCGCTTTCGAATTTGAATAAAGTTAGTGAGAGTTCCTCCAATCCATCGTCCTGCAACGTGAGGTTGACCAACCTTGTCTGCTGAGAGTTTTACCGCTTCAATAGCTTCGCTTTTACCAGCAACAATGAGAATTTGCTTTCCTGAGGCAGCAACTGACTTAACAAAAGCAAGGGCTTTTTCAAGAGACTCTGATGTTTTCTCGAGATCGAAAATCTCGATGCGATTTTTAACACCAAAAACATACTGTGCTGTTGTTGGGTGTCTACGTGAACGCGAAAGACCGAAATGGGCTCCCGCTTTAAACATTGTATCGATAATGTGGCTTTTTTCCTTAATCATGTGGTTTATTTGAACGTCTCGAAAGTCTAACAGATAGGCCTCAAAAAGGCAACTTGCAAGGCTTTTATAGGCTACCAGTGCTTTATTCGTCGTCTTCTACGTCACCAGACACTTCTCCTGTAAACGAATTAACAGACTCAATAACATCATCGAGTTCGCCCATGAGAATGGTGTTGATATTGTGCCATGTTTTTTTAATACGATGGTCTGTTATGCGATCTTGAGGAAAATTGTAGGTACGAATCTTTTCCGATCGGTTACCGGTGCCCAGCTGACCTTTTTTGTGTTCAGCAAATTTCTTTGCCTCTTCCTCATCCCGAAGCATTTGAATCTTTGCCGTAAGCATAGACATGGCTTTCTCACGATTTTTGAGCTGACTGCGCTCAGAGGTACAACGAACATCAAGGCCTGTTGGCTTGTGAATCAAACGAACGGCTGTTTCCACCTTGTTAACGTTTTGACCTCCCTTTCCTCCCGCGCGTGAGAACTCAATCTCAAGATCTGCAGGATTTATTTCAAATTTAACTTTTTTTCGAATAGGCAAAATCGCAATGGCCGCAGTAGAGGTGTGAACGCGACCATTTTTTTCAGTAGCAGGTACGCGTTGTACACGATGCACGCCTGTTTCAAAACGTAATTTTCTATACACATCACGTCCGTGTATTTCGAGTGATACCTCCTTGAGTCCTCCCGCAGCAGAACGAGACTCATCGAGGGTACTCACTTTCCAGCCCTGATTTTGAGCGTACGTTCTATACATCGAGGTCAGTTCATCCGCAAATAAAGCCGCCTCATCTCCTCCAACACCCGCTCTAATTTCCAGAATAATTTCATTAGGAAACTCCTCTTCTTCTTTCTCTGACTCAACGATAGCTTTCATTTGAGCCTCAAGCGACTCTTTTTGAACACGGATTGATTCCCTGTCGAGCTCGGCCATTTCTTTCATGGATGGATCAGTTGCAACGAGCGCATCTAATTCACGCTCATCTTGATTGAGCTTTTCAAACATATCGGCAAGATATGATGTTTTATGATTTTCTTTATAAGGAGTGAGGTCCATAAAATTGACGTACCACTATTAACTCACAAAAATTAACCAGAGGAAAGCTCTTCTGGTTAAAAGTATGTGTGAGATATGAGAGGTTAAGCCTTCTTTGAGGTCTTCTTTGCAGCACCTTGTCGAGCCTTGAATCGTTCTACGCGTCCAGCGGTGTCGAGAACCTTTTCGTTTCCTGTATAGAAAGGATGTGAAGCGCTTGAAATTTCAACGTAATGAATAGGGTACTCCTTGCCGTCTTTCCACTTCTTTGTTTCTTTTGAAGCAATAACAGAACTAATCAAAAACTCTGCTCCGTTAGAGTTATCGTGGAAAATGACTGGTCGGTAGTTTTTTGGGTGTATTTCTTTCTTCATAATAGAAATAAAACATAACGTAGAACATCTAAAAAAGCAAGTGGTGTTCTAAATAATTAACTAATTACTTCCTGCAACAATCTGATCGACATCATCTTGTACAGAAGTAACATGCTTCATAACACTTACACCATAACCGTTCGCACGTGTTGATTGATTACATTTTTTACCTGAATAATAACGGCAAGCTGCATTTTTTTCATCAGAAAATCTTTGTGTTCCGGCACCTAAATCAGCAAGAAAAATAGAAGCGGCCATAATAGCATGTTCAGGATTCCAAGGATCAGCCAAACTGGCATTAAGAGCTTTTGCGGTACGTTTTGCAACAGAAGTATTACTACCATTCTCCCAGGTAGTAGCAATAAACTGTGCAGGACCCATTGCACCGCCCCATCCAGTAGGAAGACCGTCTTGGTAATCAACAATCCAACATGAAACACGTGTATTGGTCCAATCACGCCCAAGATCTGCTGTCAGATTAATAAAAGAAGGGATACGATCGGGTTTCATGACGCGTTGACGAGACTGTGTTGTGTCAGTAGCGCTCACACCAGAACCCGTGACTTGATCTCGCACAAAACATTTTCCAACATTTTTTCCAAAACTCGAATCAGTAGAATCATAACTTGACTCTTGAGTAAGTATTCCCAACACAAAAGCTGGACGCACACCAGTAATAACACTAGCTTTCACCGCATAATCATATGCGTCACCAAACGGTATACCCTCACCATCTTGAAACTTAAAAAGTTTTGCCCTAATTTGTGCCACTTTTTGCTGTTGATTAGTAAGAATTTTTTGCGCCACATTGTATTCATTCGTTTTAAAAGCCAAAAGATCCTTTTTTTCTGCTTTTTTCCTGTCAATAAGACGTTTTTGCTCTTCGATAGCCTCTCTCGCATCGGTCTCTCTATCTTTTCGTTCTTCAAGATTTTGTTTTTCTGTCTCTGTTTCGGTTTTTGATCGCCTAATTATTTCAACAAGCTCAGTTATTTCCCTGTTTAAAACATAAAAAGAATCAACACTTGCATAAAAGTCAGAAAATCTTCCGTTTCCCAACATGAGCTCAGTTATCGAAATATCATCCTTTTCATTAACCCTCTTTAAGAGATTTGAAATGGAACTGAGATGTCCATCTATCTGTTTTTGTAAACTATCCAGCATTTTTGACTTCATGTTTATATCAGAATTCAAATTGCCGATAAGTAAATTTTGAAGTTTAATTTTTTGCTGAGCAATTTTAATCTGATTATCGATATCAGATACCTCATTTTCAATAGTCTTCTTTTCATTCTGAAGTTTTACACTCCCCAACTGAAGCTCTTTAAGGCTTTCGCATTCCTTACGAGCATCAGTGTCAGCTTGTGCAATAGGGCTAGCACAAAAATCATCAACAGTATTATTTGCAGCAAACGCTATTTCAAAAGAAAACAAACCCCAACACAACATTAAAGATATTCCGCAAACTATTTTCCAGTTCATAAATATAATTTTATCACAAAAAAAACACCTCCGTATGAGGTGTTTTTTTTGAAAGACAGATTATTTCTTTTTATCAGAAGCTTTTGCGTCCTTTGCCGGAGCAGCATCAGCTGGAGCAGCGCCCTCAGCACCTTCTTTTGCTTCCTTGCCCTTCTTGGCAACTTCGATTGTAGTGAGATCAATTGTTGGAGCAACTTCAACTTCTTCTTTTGGCTCATACACAGAAGCAACGATTTCCTCAGGAGATGCCACGAGAGTAACACCGTCACCGAGCTTGATATCTTTTGCTGAAATAACACTTGAAAATGTAGCGAGAGATGAAATGTCTACCTGTATTTTGTGTGGAAGATCTTTTGGAAGAGCTTCGATTTCAAGAGAGTGAAGAACCTTTACGAGAATACCGCCGAGGTCTTTTACTGCTGGTGATGTACCAATAAATTCAAGAGGAATATCAATTTTGATTTTCTTTCCTTTTTCGAACACATAAAAATCAGCGTGACGAGGCTTTCCGCTCACAGGATGACGATCAACTTCTTGAATAAGTGCTTCAACCTCAATGCCATCACCTTTGAGAGAAATAACAGAAGACTCTCCTGCCTGCTTGAAAAGCTTTATGAAATCAACAGATGATACTGTGATTGGTGTAGAAGCCTCTTTTTTACCGTAGAAAACAGCCGGTATTTTGCCAGTTTTGCGGATCGCTTCCAAATCCTCGTTTTTATTTCGTTTCTTTACGTCGAGCGTGAACATAGGAATATAGTATATACAGGACTCTAAAAAAGTCCATAGCTGAGGGTACAAAGCCCTATACAGGCCATACACCCGACAAAAAACTACCTAGAAAAAGAAAAAGAGAGACAAAACAAAAGCAACAATAGCAATACCTATCAAAATCTTGTTTGCGCCCGCTGAGTCCTTTGCAAGACCTTTTGAAATAAGAAACTGAACAAAAGACGAATTAGAAGTTTCAAAGTCTGGTCTTTTAAATGAACTGTCTCCCTCGTTAAATTCTACTCCCATTGTTGTAATGATTAATTATCTTGTAATACCTACTAGTATACCCCACCCACTCACCTAAAAAAACCAATTCAAAGAACCTATGAACGTGCAATATGCTTGCGAGTATAATCAATACTTCCTCCCACTTTTTTATTTGGATTAAAGATGCACGTAGGGTCAAAAATATCCTTGGTCTTCACAAACAAGTCATATACTTCTTGTCCGAACATTTTTTTCAAATACGGAGTACGAATGAGACCGTCGTTATGCTCTCCTGTAATAGATCCTCCATAAGACAAAACGAGATCGTACACTTTTTCTGATACCTCAAAAATAGCATCAACGTTTTCGTCCTGTGTCATATCCATAAGCGGAATAATATGGAAGTTCCCGTTACCAGCATGACCTGCTATGGTGTAAAGCAATTTATACTCATCCAAAATAGCTCTCATTTTTGGTAGGAATTCTGGCATGTACTCTGGCTTCACAACAACATCATCGATAAAAGGCGCGGTACGGCGTCCGCGAACATGTTTTCGAAGCAGGTTGAAACTCTCGCGCCTGATAGTCCAATACTTTTCTGAATCAGCCTCAGTACGAGCAATACGTGTTTTAAATTTAAAATATTTTATTTTTGAACGAAGAGAAAGCATGGTATTTTCAATCTCTTTTTCATCATTACCGGTAAACTCAACAAGCAGTATGAGCTTTGGTATGCCTCCCGTAAGTACCATGAGTGCTTCGGGTATGAATTGCCACATCATTCTCAAAAAATTTCGCGCCTTCATCACTTTGAACATTTCTGGAAGAAATCTCAAAGCAAATTTCATAGTGCTATCATCGTACGACTCAACACTCTCTGGTTTAAATGCCAATATTTCATTCACCACGTCACCGAGACGGGTAATGTTGGGCATAAATACAACAAATAATTTTGAATACTTTGTCACCGGAACAAGTCTCAAAACCGCCTCAGTGATGATACCGAGAGTACCTTGAGATCCGACAATAATTTTTGTTAGATCAAACGTGGTTCCATCCCACACATTCCACAAGTAGTACCCCGCAGAATTTTTTGAAACATCTGGACGCGCTTTTTTCAAGACATCACTATTTTTTGTTACCACATCATAGAGACCACGATAGAGCTCGCCTTCTACATTACGCTGGGACATCTTTTGATTAAGTTCGGTTTCACTGAGAGGCTTGACCACATATTCATTTCCATCCTTGAGTACCACCTTCAACTCTTTGATGTAATTTTCCATCTTGCCATACTTGAGGGTTTTTTCTCCAGCACAATTGTTGGCAATCATACCTCCAAGCGCACACAAATTTTTTGAAGCAGTATAGCAGGGCAAAATGGCACCTTTTTTCAAAGTCTCAACTTCAAAATCGCGATAAAAAGTTCCGGGGAGAACGCGAGCCTCGTGTTCATCGATAGAGATAACGCCCTGCATGTGTTTAGAGACGTCAAGAATAATGGATTCGTTCACTGACCCACCAGACATACATGTTCCTGCGGCGCGAGGCGTAATAGACAGACTCGGGTACTGTGTTTTGTTTTTTACAACAAAACGCACAACGCCTTTTGTGTCTTCTGCGTCTTTTGGATACACGACAACGAGAGGACGTACCTCGAGCAAACTCGCATCATGACTGTAGAGCTTGAGTGTTGCGTCATCATACGCAATTTCTCCCTTGAACTGTTTTGGTAATTCTGACTTTATAAATTCGAGAGTTTCATTCATAGATACACAATGTCTAAAGATTATTAAAGAGAGCGAGTTTCTCGGTAACGACTTTTTCGATCGCAGATACAGCAGGTTTCAAGATCTTGTAGGGTGCAACTTCGTCGGGATGTTCCTGAAGAGACAGACGAAGCGCGTTACGATACGCAACACGAATTTCTGTATTGATATGAACAATAGCAACACCAGCCTTGATCGCATCTCTGAAATCATCCTCTGAATTCCCTGACCCACCATGAAGCACGAGAGGGATTTTTACAGCATCACTGATATCTTTTATTCGTTTTATGTTGAGAGCAGGGTCCTTACCACCAGAAAGCATTCCATGTATGTTGCCCACCGCTGGTGCGAGCATGTGAACACCTGTCGCCTCTACAAACGCTTTTGCTTCTTCTGGTTTTGTGAGAAATTCCTCACTAATTTTTACGCCCTCAGGAATACCATCGAGAATTTTTGATGACTTACCAATAAATCCTATCTCTGCCTCAACGAGCATATTTTTTTTCTTGGCATACGCAACAGTCTTTTTTGTCTCTGCTACGTTTGCATCAAAAGAGAGTTCGGTACCATCAAAAATACACGCATCAAATCCAGCATCTACCACCTCGACGATACGATCATAAGAATACGTATGATCTGCATTCAAAAAGAGAGGGTAGTCATACTCCTCCCGAGTAGCTTTGACGAGAGCAGCTACTTGCTTTACTCCAATAAAGTCGCGCTCACCTTCTGACACACCGATAATGACAGGGACATTCAATTTACGCGCAGCTTTAAACACGCCCCAAAACCCTTCAATGTTAGAAATATTAAAATGACCGATTGCAATTTTTTTCTCAAGGGCCTCGTAGACATATTCGCGTAATGTTTTCATACCCTCAAGTATAGAGCATGATGGTCAGAACATGAAGTATTGCCTTTTTCCCCACACCATTCTCTACTCTATGCTCTATAATGAATACATGTTTTCAAAACAAATTGATTTTATTGCTGTTGGTGACATCACCACCGATGCTTTTATTAGACTCAAAGACGCTCACGTAAATTGTAGTATTAACAACACGACATGTGAGCTCTGTGTAAAGTTTGGAGATAAAATCCCCTATGAATCCGTAGACATTGTTCCCGCTGTGGGAAATAGTGCCAATGCTGCTGTTTCTGCTTCGCGTCTCGGGCTATCTTCATATCTCATCGCAAACATAGGCGGTGATCAGAATGGAAAAGAATGCCTCGAGACACTTTCAAAAGACAAGGTCAAAACAAAATACGTTACGGTACACAAGAAAATGATAACTAACTACCACTATGTATTGTGGTACGGAGATGAGCGAACCATTATGGTCAAACATCAGGAATATCCGTACGCCCTTCCGTCCATTGATGAGCCTCGCTACCTCTACCTCTCATCCCTCGGTGGAAACTCATACGAGTACCATATGGAAATCGCACGTTATCTCGAGAAACATCCGAAAGTGAAGCTCGTATTTCAACCAGGAACATTTCAAATGAAGTTGGGTTTTGAAAAACTAAAACCGTTGTACGAAAAAAGTGAAATCTTTTTCTGTAATGTCGAAGAAGCGCAGAGAATTCTCGGTACGGAAGAAAAAGACATAAAAACACTTCTCACAAACATGCGAGTAAAAGGACCGAAAACTGTTGTTATTACAGATGGGCCAAAAGGTGCGTATGCCTTTGACGGAGCGCAAGCACTATTTGTGCCTCCGTATCCTGACACAAAACCTGCCCTTGAGCGCACAGGAGCTGGAGATGCCTTTGCATCAACCTTTACCTGCGCACTCATTCTCGGAAAAAGTCTCGAGGAAGCTCTCCGTTGGGCACCGATAAACTCTATGTCCGTAGTACAAGACATAGGAGCACAGCGCGGACTTCTCACTCAAAAACAACTCCTAGAATACCTCGCCAAAGCACCTCCAGAATACAAACCAGTAGCACTATAAAAAACAGCTCGCATTCGCGAGCTGTTTTTGTTTTACGAGACGGTAATAAAAACGTCTTGTGATGGGAAACGAACTTTTTTATATTTTGCAGAAGCGTCTTTCTTTGAACGATATCCGATTGGTAGCAAAATTCGCGACTCAAGTCCTTGTTTTTGTAGACCCAAAATAGTATCCACGGCAGCTGGATCAAAACCTTCCATAGGACACGCATCAATCTTTTGTTCTGCCATAACAGTGAGTGCTGTGCCGAGAGCAATATAAAGCTGTTTGGTAGACCACTCCTTGAGCTGTTCAGGAGTTTTACCTTTTATAAAACCCTTCATCATACCCGCATAACCAGAAAGTGTTTCAAGACCGATACCTCTCGTACGTGCGACGTCTTTTACATAAGCATCAACATACGCTTCATCAATATTTTTCTTGATAGCAAGGACAAGCACGTGAGAAGCGTCGGTAACTTGTGACTGGTCCCATGCAGCTTTTCGCATTTTTGTGCGAAGTTCTGGATTTGAAACGATTACAAACTTCCATGGTTGCAAACCAAACGACGACGCAGACAACCGCAAAGATTCTTTGACTGTTTCAAGATCTGAATTTTTTATTTTTTTCTCAGAATCAAATAATTTTGTTGCATATCTCCACTCCAAAGACTTTATAATTTTTTTCATATATTCGAAAAAATAAAACTACTATTAAATACGTATGGATACTAGTATACGCTTTATCACTTTACTTTGTAAAGTAAAAGGCATCATGCTACACTAAAACACAATGAAAAGTAACAAGAAGCAACAGACCTGTACCCAATGTCCAATCGCTCTGGTAGCGGATCTCCTCGGAGATATCTGGACAATACTCATTGTGCGCGACTTGGTACCGGGGCCAAAAAGGTTCAATGCACTGCTCGCTTCCCTCTCAGGTGTGAGTACACGTACCCTTTCCAATAAACTTAAAAATCTTGAAGGAAGCGGTATTGTTGATAAAAAAACATACAACGAAAAACCCCCTCGCGTACTCTACTCTCTCACACAAAAAGGCATAGAGCTCAACAGTGTACTCAAGGCCATGAAAAGATACGGAGAAAAGAATCTCTAGACCTCACACTTCCTCCTACGCACAAAAAGAAAACAGCCGAAGCTGTTTGTTCTTTTTGTGCGTAGGGAGGGATTCGAACCCCCGTAGCCCAATGGGCGACAGATTTACAGTCTGCTGCGATTGACCGCTCCGCCACCTACGCAAGTGTAAATAGAGTATCGCAGTAAAAGACACAAGTCAAAAAATCGCGCATGGAGCGCGATTCTTTTATTCAGCCTTTTCGAGAGATAACTGCTTGATATCACTGTGATGTAGGGGCACTATTTTTTTACCTTTTTTAACTTCAAAAACAAAATCATTGTTCTTGAAATCTACAGAAACCAGACCTCCCTTTCCAACACCCTGCGCAATCATGAACGAAGCAATCTTGGTGAGAATCTTGTCCTGAATGAGGCGCTTGAGTGGACGCGCACCGAAATGAGGGTTGTATCCTTCCTTTGCGAGATAATCAATCACCGCCGGTGACAATTCGAGACGAACATCACGAGCGAGCAATCTTTCCTTAACCTGTTTTACCTGCACCTCTACGATCTGACGTATCGCCTCCTGAGAGAGAACATCAAACAAAATAATATTGTCGAGACGGTTGAGGAATTCTGGTCGGAAATAATCCTTAAGGCTTTCCATCACCTTATCTTTTACACTTTCATATTTTGATTTATCACCCGAATCAGAAGTGAAGCCAAGTTTTTCCATCTTGTCGATGTATTGTGCGCCAATGTTTGAGGTGAGAACAATAATAGTATTTTTGAAATTGACGGTGCGTCCCTTTGCATCAGTGAGACGTCCATTATCGAGCACCTGCAAGAGAATGTTAAAGACTTCTGGATGAGCTTTTTCAATTTCATCAAACAAGATCACTGAATACGGACGATGACGAATCATCTCAGTGAGATTTCCACCCTCTTCATGTCCGACATAGCCCGGAGGAGCACCAATGAGTTTTGAGACCGCATGCTTTTCCATAAACTCCGACATGTCTACACGAATAAGCGCCTTGTCATCATCAAACATAAACTCAGCGAGAGCTTTGGTAAGTTCTGTCTTTCCAACACCCGTAGGGCCCAAAAAGAGGAATGAGCCTATCGGACGATTCGGATCAGCAATGCCTGCACGAGCACGACGCACCGTATCAGCAATCTTCTTCACCGCCTCAAGCTGTCCCACAACACGTTTTCCGAGCTCCTCCTCCATTCGTATGAGCTTTGTCGCCTCTTCTTCGAGCATGCGCGATACAGGAACACCTGTCCATTTTGAAACAATATCGGCAATGTCTTGCTCTACAATTTCCTCCCTCAAAAGGCGTCGAGAGCCTTGAAGTCTCTTAAGTTTCTTCATCTTGGCATCGAGATCTTTTTCCAATTCAGGAATTTTTCCATAACGAATCTCTGCCGCCTTTGATAGGTCTGCTTTGATCTCAGCTCCCTCCGCTTCGAGGCGCAAAGTTTCGAGTTGTTTTTTTATAGACTTGATACCCGTGAGAAGTTCCTTTTCGTTCTTCCACTTGAGCTCAAGCTCGCTCGTCTGCTCTTTTTGATCAGCAATAGCTTTTTCAATTTCTTTGATGCGAGCCTTTGTTGTTTTTGATTTCGAGCTGTCTTCTTTTTTGAGAGCCTCGCGCTCAATTTCTAATCGCATGATTTTCCTATGTGTCTCTTCGAGAAGCGGTGGTTTTGATTCGAGAGAAATCTTGAGCGCCGAAGCAGCCTCGTCAATGAGATCCACAGTTTTGTCTGGCAAAAATCTATCAGTGATGTAGCGAGAAGACAGGGTGACCGCCGCGAGAAGCGCATCGTCCGTAATACGCACACCGTGGAATAATTCGTACTTTTCCTTGAGACCACGAAGGATAGCGATAGCGTCTTCCTGACTTGGTTCAGAAACATGTACAGGTTGAAAACGACGCGTAAGCGCTGGATCTTTCTCTATGTGTTTTTGATACTCCTTGAGAGTTGTGGCACCAATTGCCCGCAATTCACCACGAGCAAGTGCAGGTTTGAGCATGTTTGAAGCGTCCATAGAGCCTTCTGCTGCACCGGCACCAACAATAGTATGGATTTCATCAATAAAGAGGATAATACGTCCTTCTGAACGCTCGATCTCTTTCATAATAGTTTTGAGTCGCTCTTCAAATTCACCGCGATATTTCGTGCCCGCGATCAAGAGACCGAGGTCGAGAGAAATAAGCTCTTTGTCTTTGAGAGATTCCGGCACGTCACCAAGCGCCATCCTCAAAGCGAGACCCTCGACAATAGCGGTCTTTCCCACACCGGCTTCACCGATGAGAATAGGATTATTTTTTGTTCGACGAGAAAGAATCTGAATGATGCGATTGATTTCAAGATCACGGCCGATCACTGGATCAAGTTTGTTTTCGAGAGCCATCTTGGTGAGGCTTCGAGTATATTTTGCGATAGCTTTTGATTTTTTTGGCTCACGAGCGTCTGGTGTTTTGCTGGTACGGAGCTCTTCCAAAACCCTCACGACACTTGATCTGTCGATTCTAAACTTGAGGAGGATGTCCCGAGCAGAACTCGACACATCGAAAAGCGCAATCAAAAGATGCTCAGTTGAAATAAATTCGTCCTTGAGTGTTGCTGCTACCTTTGCAGATGTTTCGATAGTCTGAGCAAGCTCTGGTGTGAGATACACCTGATATGACGCAGAGAGCGTGCTCGTTGTGGATCCGCCATCAATCGATTCGAGAATTGAATCAGTGAGAAGTATGGTGTCCACCCCGAGACGTTCCAAAATAGAAAGTACCATGCTCTCTTCTTGGAGAATGAGTGCAGAGAGAAGGTGGAGAGGGTTAACATGATTCTGTCCCCTCTCGATTGCGATTTCATGTGCTCGACGAATCGCTTCTTTTGCTTTTGTTGTGAAATGATTGAAAGGAGGCATAGTGTATAGAAATTAAATTACTAAAGACTACGAGCTGGTAATAAGTTTCTTGATAATATTTGAGGGAATGTATCCTTCGTCGTTTTCAGTTCCCACCTTAAGTCCGACGAACTCACCTGAGAGGTTTATGAGTACAGAATGTGAGAGGAAACTCTGAGCGTACACACTCGCACGCACTCGTTGTATTTCGTTTGAAACAGGAAGTGATGAGTTTTGCCCTGCTTCATCGATACCAGAAATAATCGAGGCGATCACCGCATTACTCATCTCTCCTCCAATAGCTATCGCCTTTTGACCTAATTTTATTTTTGCGACATCTGAGAGAGTTCCCGCTGTGAATGCTCGCGCATTTTCACCACTACCATTTTGAGTTTCAAACAAAACGAGACCATTTATAGGATCTTCTCGGAGAGAGACAAGCGTCACCTCATTACCCCCTAAAAACACGCCACGATAGATAGTGTTTGGGTCTTTGAGTAAACGAGCAACGATATGACCCTCTGGAGAGACAATTACACCAAAACCCGCAAAAAAGTCAACGCCATCATAACGTACACCACGAATGCGCACAATGCTCCTTGTTGCCTTTTCAATAGCATTTGTCGTCGCTTCATCTTCTGAGACAATGACGGTTTCCTTGGTAACAACAGCAGCACCGTTTTCCGAGGGCACCACGCGCTCAACGGTTTTTTCAATAACATTATTTATCGTCTGAGTAACCCCCACAGGAGCCTGATCAAGGAGTGACACGGTCACGATGCCTGTGGCAATAGATGACACAAAGCTTACAAGGAGTGTTAGGAGAACGACTTGTTGTTTGTTGAGATGCTCCATAAAAATAGTTTACTAAACAACCCGCTACCAAAAAAGAAAACGATCACACAGAGTGTCGGTCTGCATCATGGTAGCTCAAAAAACAGAGTAGCGCAATGAAATATCTCTTCAAAAAATTAACTGAGAACAGAAGCGAGTGTGCGAGCTACACGCACTGCGTCTTTTTGTGTGGCAGTTCTCAAAAATGTAAAACGCAAAGAGGATTGTGCACGCGAAGCATCTTGAGTCATAGCATAGAGTACATACGACTTGTCTTCTCCTTTGAGGCACGAACTCTTTGTTGAGCACGCTACACCATGCACATCGAGTTTAATAACCACGAACTCGGCATCTATAGCAGGAATCCATACATTTATATTATGAGGAACACGATCCTTGAGAGATCCGTTAATGACCGCCTGTGGTACGTATTGACCGAGAGCCTGCACAAAAGCCTCCTGTACCTTTTCCATAGACGAAACAAAAGCATCCCTACGAGTGTGGGCCAAAGTGAGCGCCTCAGTAAATCCAACAATCCCGAGCAGGTTTTCTGTTGTTGATCTGAGACCTCCCTCCTGACCACCACCACCAAAGAGAGGTTCGATATCTGTCCCTCTTTTTACATAGAGCATTCCCACACCCTTTGGACCATACATTTTGTGACCATCGAGAGTTATCAGGTGCACACCGAGCTTGTCTACAGAGAGAGACAATGCGAGCGGAGCCTGGCTTGCATCAGAATGGAAAAAAATCGGTGTGCGTAGAGATGCATCCTCGCGTCTTTGCTTTTCTTCTTCTATCAAACGCCCTATTTTCGAGATAGGTTGAATCGTACCAACTTCATTATTTACGTACATAACAGAAACGAGCACGGTCTCTGAAGTAATCGCACCTTTTATATCTGAAACAGAGACAACACCATCCTGTCCGGGCTTTATGCGCGTCACGCGTACACCTTTTTTCTCAAGAACCTTGAGAGGTTCGAGTATAGACGAATGTTCTATTTCGGTAGATATGATGTGAAGCGATGAATACGAGCGTCCTTTGCGCACCAAACCCTCAATGACACCGACAAGCGCGAGATTGTTTGACTCAGTACCACCACTCGTAAAGACAATCTCATACTGATTGGCATTCAGTACCTTTGCTACACGTCTACGACACGAAATAATCATGTCTCGTACACGCGTACCTTCCATATACAGAGAGGACGGATTAGCAAACACATCGAGTGTCGCCTTCATAGCCTTCGAAACGAGAGGATCGAGAGGTGTAGTGCTCGCGCTATCACAATAAATTCTGCTTTTTTTGAACAACATAAAACCGTATAGCCATAATCCTACATGGATACAGCAAAAAATGAAACTGCATTGCACCCACTTATTTTTCAATCTATAATGACGTTCTATGACACTCACTCCTGAAATTATTGCTCTATTAGTACTCGGAACGCTCTCCCTCGTTCTCATCATGTGGGTTATTCGTCTCGAAATAAAACTTAAAAAAGTTCTCCTCGGAAAAAATGCGCACAGCCTCGAAGACACTATCGTACATCTCGAACAAGGCATCAAAGAGCTCGACACTTTCAAAAAAGAATCAGAACTTTACTACAAAAACATAGAAAAAAGACTCGCTCGTAGCATTCAAGGTGTCGAAACTATTCGTTTCAATGCGTTCAAGGGTGAAGGCATCGGAGGCAACCAAAGCTTTGCGACAGCCTTTATTAATGAGCAAGGAGATGGTACTGTCATCTCGAGCCTCTACTCGAGAGACCGTATTAGCATATTCGCCAAGCCTATAAAGAAGCTCTCTTCTGAGTTTGAATTATCCGAAGAAGAGCGTACAGCTGTAAACAAAAGCTCGGATTCGGTAAAAACGCGCTAAGCTCACATGAACACACACCCATGCCTAAAAAACCCGCCCTCACTAACGAACAGACGAAACGCGCACCAATTATCTGCATAATGGGTCATATTGACCATGGGAAATCTACTCTCCTCGACTATATTCGAAAAACAAATATCGTAGACAAAGAAGCTGGTGGAATCACTCAGTGTATTTCAGCATACGAAGTGCATCACACCACAACAGAGGGTGTTTCAGGATCAATCACTTTTCTCGACACTCCCGGACATGAAGCATTCCAAAAAATGCGAGAACGTGGCGCGCACGTTGCAGATATCGCAGTGCTCATTGTTTCAGCAGAAGACGGAGTGAAGAAACAAACTCTCGAAGCGTGGAATGCGATCAAAGCACACAACACACCTTATGTTGTTGCTATAAACAAAATCGATAGACCCAACGCAGATGTCGAGAGGACAAAGCTGTCTCTCGCGGAACATGGTATATACCTCGAGGGTTATGGTGGTGACATCTCATACGTACCTATCTCAGCAAAAACAGGTGTTGGTATTCCTGAGCTACTCGATATACTCATTCTCACGGCTGATATTTCCGGGCTCACCGGCTCAAAACAAAAACCGGCAGAAGGTTTCGTGATCGAAACTGAACGCGATGCAAAGAAAGGTATCTCGGCGACCCTTGTTATCAAAGATGGAACATTGTCATCGGGTATGTGCGTAGTATGTGGTACTGCCCTCTCGCCTGTCCGCCTCATGGAAAATTTTCTTGGAAAAAAGATAACCGAAGCAAGTTTCTCAAGCCCCGTACACATCACTGGCTGGGACGGCGTACCTCTCGTCGGTGAACCTTTCGTCACATTTGAATCAAAAAAAGAGGCGGAAAAATATGTTGCGGAAATAAAGCGTGATCAACCAACAAAAAAGAATGAACATGTCATAGAAGCGGTGCAGGGCAAAAAGGTTATTCCTGTTGTCATCAAATCAGATGCAGTGGGAAGTGCAGAAGCGATCGAACACGAACTCAAAAAAATTCACCACGACCGCGTTATAGTAAAAGTCATTTACTCTGGAATCGGAGACATCACCGAAACCGATATCAAAGCGGTGAGTGGAACAGAACACGCGCTTGTACTTGGCTTCAATGTAAAGGTAGATTCTCAGGCGAAAGCGTTGTCAGAACGACTTGCGATACCTGTTCTCGTATTCGATATCATCTACAAACTTGCTGAATGGCTACTCGATTACGTCACCACACATGCACCACGTATTGAGGTAGAAGAAATCGTGAGCGAAGCAAAAGTCCTCAAATTCTTTAGCAAGACAAAAGACAAACAAATCATTGGAGGTCGTGTCCTCAAAGGAGAGTTCAAGCTGGGACATCGTGTAAAAGTCATGAGACGCGAAGTGCTCATTGGCGAAGGCGTTGTGAGAGAACTCCAGAAACAAAAAGAAAAAGCGAGTGAGGTTCAAGAGGGTTTTGAGTTTGGCGCGCTTGTAGAGTCAAAAATAGAAGTTGCTCCGGGAGACATTCTCGCAAGCTTTATCACTGTAGAAAAATAATATGGAAATAAAAAAAGAACGTATGGCATCGGTTATCAAAGATTTGGCATCAAAGTTTCTGTCTCTCGAGTCGAATCGTACATCACTCATTACGGTGACTGATGTAAAAATGAATGACAAAGGAGACAAAGGAACTATTTTTATGACCGTATTTCCTGAAGCTATGGAAGAAGGTGCTTTGGATTTTACAAAACGAAAGAGAAGTGACTTTAGAGAGTATGTAAAGGAGCACTCAAAACTCATGAGACTCCCCTTCTTTGATTTTGCAATCGATACAGGAGAAAAAAATCGAATGAAGATTGACGAGCTGATGAATAAGTAAGAGTAGGTATTTTTAATCCCGAACGCTAGATTCGGGATTAAAAATACCCTATACTGACAGAACGGCCACGTAGAAAAGTGGTAATTCGGAGATCTGCAAAATCTCTATGCGCGAGTTCGATTCTCGCCGTGGCCTCAACGAGCACTATGCTTGAGCATAGTGCGTGCGAGAATCGAAAAGGTTCTCCCTTATTTTTTAGAAATTCTCATTTCTAAAAAATAGGAAACCTGTACTGGTCGTGTAACGACCGATTCGCCGTGGGTACTGCTCCTGTAAACTGAAACTCGGTTCTTACAGAACCAGTACCCCGATTGGCGCGAGTACGCGACTCAATCGGGCTTCGAGTCTCCCGCGTAACTGCTCTCCAGCAGTTACGAACACGACTCGGCTATTACATAGCCAGGTACTTTTCCATCTCGAAGACTCGATAAGGAAAAGTCTTTCGAATCTCCCCCGCAATACAAGCAGTTGTATTGCTCATGCCCCACAAAACAAAAACCACCTTGCGGTGGTTTTTGTTTTGTGGGCACGGGGAGACTCGAACTCCCAATCCGTAAGGAACTAGTTCCTAAGACTAGCGCGTATACCAATTCCGCCACGTGCCCTTGTGACTGCTCCACTACAATACGATATTAGAAGTTGTTTTACAAATAGAAGAAAGCGAGATGTCTCATCACGAGTTCTTGCTTGTCCTCGCCACAGGGAATCGAACCTTACAGGTTCAGTACCCCGATTGGCGCGAGTACGCGACTCAATCGGGCTTCGATCCCTACACGCGAGTCACCCCGGACTCGCTAGGGCGGACAAATAAAAAAGACGGCCTGAGCCGCTTTTTATTTGTCCGCCCTGTAGGGATCGAACCTACGACCTTATCCTTAAGAGGGATCTGCTCTACCAGCTGAGCTAAGGGCGGGTATTTGATAACAAAAGCTATAGTAGCCTATTTTGTTTATTTTATCCAGACAGAGTAATTTTCGGGGTGGGAAAATCTCCCTCGACTAAATCCTCGTCGTCACTCGGATTTGTCTGGGCACCGCCTCGCTCCCGCCGGAAACCGTCGGGTCCCGCTCCGGCGTTCGATTCCCACACGTAAGGCAATGTTATTGCCTTACTCCCAGGCAGTAAAAAACGACCTTAGGTCGTTTTTTTGTGCCCGGGGTGGGAATCGAACCCACACGCCGTATAAGGGCCGAGGATTTTAAGTCCTCTACGTCTACCAATTTCGTCACCCGGGCAAATACCCGTCTCAGTCTAAACCACTTTGAGCAAAAACAAAATATCTTTGACCCGCCCCTCATTCTCTGCAATAATCACGCATGGATGAAAAAAATTCTTGTTATCGATAATGATTTCGTAACAAGGGCACATTTACGAGGACTTTTTAAGCTTGAGTTTTTATTCGCACAAACTATTACCGAAGCCTTACCACATGTACAAGACTTATCATCAATTCGTATGATTTTAATTGGAGATGTGAATTCACCATACAGTGAATTCATACCTTTTGTAAACAATCTAATCATACGTTTTGAGGGTATTACGGTTGCCATGTCAGACGAAAACAATGACACCCTCATAGCGTGTGGTTGTTTGTACACAGTTTCAAAAAGAAGCCTCTATGCATGTCCCCTGGTGAGTTTCCTTGCTACAAAGCCAGCCTAAACAGCTGGCTTTTTTATACCAGACAAGACTATTGACATATAGTAAATTATATGCTATCATTACTAACGAAAAAGATCTTCCTATATATATGAAAACTATCCTCGTCGTTGACGACAACCATCAAATTTGTCGTTTACTCACCGCCATGCTCGAGAACTTCATCGTCATCAGTGCTCACAACAGCATTAATGCCGTGAATATCCTCCAGTCGACTCGCGTCGACATGGTGATCACAGATATGCAGATGGAAAGGCCCGATGCGGGTATCCGTCTCATGAACTTCTGTGATCACGTGGGTACCCCGGTACTCATGATGTCGGGGAGCGATCCCCTATCCGCAGAAGAACGAGAAATCGTCGCAGGACGATTTGTCGATAAACCCTTCAACCGCAAAAAACTCTTTGAGGCCATCAACTCAGTGTTGGAGCTCGAAGACCTGAAGGAGCACTTCCCTCAGGAGGCCCTCATGTCAGCCTAAAAACGACATCTCCACAAAAGCACCAGATTTATCTGGTGCTTTTTTCTTACCTCCACTAATCCTATTTGACTTTTTTATATATCTATGATAATAAAAGGAGCAGAGAAACACCCACGTTCCTCACAACCCATCACTTTTCTTTACACCTTAAAGAAACAACCACAGAACAGAAAGGAAAACATGTACCAGATGACACGTCTGGCAGAGATACTCGTATCGGAGTGGCAAAACTATTACCACCTCGTGCTCATGGTCGTCATTGTTGCCTGCCTCGTATTTGCTTTTTACTTCTTGAAAAAGAACAAAAAAGAGCACGAGGAGGAAATGGAGACGCCCGCAGAAATCCACCCTAGGGGAGAGACTCTCCCCTTTCATGTCCCACTCTTGGAAACAAACGTTGGGGGCATTGTTGAGGAGGCTGTTACACCTGAAGTGGCAACAGCAGAAAAAAAATCTTTGTCCCCACGGCGCATCAAGAAAAAGATGCTTCGAGTGACAAAGAAGAAAACTCAGCAATCTCACAATAAAAAGGACAGCACCCAAAAAAAAGTGCCGTCAAAAACAAAAGAGGTCATAGCAGAGGTGGAGAAAAAGGTAATCGTGCCGACGGTTGTGGCACCCTTACCAACACCACCACCCACACCAGCAGTAGCAATTGTCTCCAAAAAGAAGCCGATAAAGAAAAAAGCAAAAAAGGTGCACATACCGCACAAACCAATGATTGGCGAGGTCATTCAAATGCCCGCCGAGACACAGGTCAAAACGGAACAGGCACCTCACGCTCAAATCGCTACGATTTGAGCTCACAGCACCCCTTAAAACAGGGTGCTTTTTATTACAAAAAACCCTTATATAGAGAGCTTTTTGAGACCTTACCCTTACTTGACTTTTAGCAATAAATATGCTATCATTATATATGAAGTGGTGTTACAACCACATAGCTCATTGAAATCAGCTTTCTAAAGCACCTAGAAAATCTAGGTGCAAGAAACTCAACCAAAACAACAACCAAAAGAAAGGTAAAAATGACAGCCATAACCATAGCAGTAGTGCTTGCAGCACTACCGATACTACTCGTCCTCATCGTGAAATTTGTACATTACGCTTCACAGAATAATATGCAATTCACCACTGTCCCAACAGGACAAATCAAACTCATTGTCGCGGGAGAAAGTCTCCCGCGCGTGATTGCGAATGTCCCTGGTTATCGGGTAAACAAAGATAACAAGATTGAACCTGGAGAAGAAATTCCCCAGGAGCTCAATCCATGGGAATATCTTCTAAAGTTTCTTGAGACCAAATGGGGCATTTATTATGTCTCACTTCTCTATCCTCTCAAGGAAGTATTCATATACCCCCTTGAAAGAGAAAAGCTCAAGAAGACGTTTATGGTGGATGAGAAAACGGGACAGCAAGTGATAAAACACGAAATTGTCCACATAGATCCTGAGCTCGTAGATTCAGTCTACTGGCATAACCCCTGCCCTGTACGCGCAAGCGATGCAGAACTCAAGGGTAACCTCAAAATATCACTGACAGTACAAGTGGTGTTTGAGGTCAAGGATCCTGTCTATCTCGCTATGACCATTGGAAGCCGATGGATGATGATCGCACAAACAGCGGTCGTTGGTTTTCTGGAAAATTATGTCCGTCAAATGGACATCAATGATTTCAGAGAGACTGACAAATCATCACAGGGTTCCAAACTCGTCCGCGAACTAGAAAAGCTCGTCCTCCTAAAAGATTCAATCCGAATCGTTCAGGCAACCTATATTGGGTATGACCCCGACGCTTCAGGACAAAAAGTTCTTGAAGCTCTCCAAGCGCGAGAGATAGCCAAAAATATTGGAGAAGGAAAAATTGAAACAGAGCGCATGGCAGCCAGAGCTGCTCTGCAGACAAGAAAGAAGACGGAAATTGATGCGCAGGCCGAAGCGGCAAGGCGCAGAATTGAAGGCCAGGGCGCAGCTGACGCAGAGCTTGCACTACAAACGGCTCGCGCTGAAGGTGTCAAGAAACGGCTTACAGCCGTCGAAGGACATGCTAAAGGCGCGGATGTTTTGATTGCTGAAGAGTGGCGCAAAGGACTGGCGGATCACAAGTCCACTGGAACACTGGTCATAGGAAGTAATCCTCAAATAACACTACCAATCAAAAAAGAAGAGTGATTATGGAAACAATGTGGATAGTCATCAGTATTCTCGGAGGCGGTATTGTTACCGCTCTCCTGTTGTTCTTTTTTCTTGTGATCAAAAATCACAATAAAAAAAAGGTGAGTAAAAATACAAACACAAACGAATCGACACCTCCCCAAACGGCACCATCGCAAGACAGCAAATTCGATGTTCTCAAAAAAAGAGTGACAAAGGTAACTGGCACAGAGTGTTTTTTTCCACTCCTACTTGCTCTCGGTGTAGTTTGTGCGGTCTGGTTCATGGCAGACGGACTGCCGTGGTGGAGTTTCTTTGTAACCAATAAAAGTGGTGCGTGGGTACTGCTTGTGGCACTCATCGTCGCAACAATTGTTTATAAAAAGAAAGCTGTTCCTGTTCTCGGGATTCTGTTGCTTATCAGTCTGGCATTTTACTTCGGACCGAAAATGACAGCAGCCCGTGAGGGACCAAAGAGTGCGGCGCAGGTCGGATTCTTTGATGGAACCTTACCGCTCAAAGCTGGACAATGGAGTGAAACAATCTTCATTAAAAACGGCTTTGAACTCTATTGTCCACCAGGAATAATTTATTCCGTGACCATAAACGGAATAAAGGAAATTAAGTGGGATGGAAAATCACTTCTACTCCCACCAAGCGAAGGTCTCATTAAATCATTGAGGATAAAATCTCCCGTTGATACAATGATGACCTTCACTCAGCTCACCAAATGAGCTGAGCACAAAGGAGAGATAGAGCGCATGCTCGAATCTCTCCTTTTTTATACAAAAAATCACGGCCAATAAAACTATTGACTTTTATATTAAAGTATGATAGGGTTTTTGTGGATAGAAATCTCACCTCAAGACATGAGGTAACACGGCCATTAGGGCCACAACAGAACATTCACAATGGCAATCAAACCTACCGGAGGTACAAAAACCTCCCCATCGAAGCCAGTAGCCAAAACTACTGTTCCAACCCCACCACCAACCCCTGTCAGTTCCCCGACACCGACAATAACAACCGTCCCCAACTCATCCGTCGCAACGGCAGCTGTTTATGTAAACAAGCCAACACCCATGTTGAAAAAACATTGGATGGCTATCGTGGTCATCATTGTTGTAGCGTTAGTTTTTCTCTGCGGCTTGGCTCTGGGTGGAATCTTCAAAAAGACTCCCTCCGAACCAAACCGAGAAAATATGACCACCTCGACGGTGAACGAAAAAACGGCTGCGGTCAAGGTAAATAACCCCAAGATAGAATTCTTTTCTGGGGTGCTCGAGTGTTTGCCTGGCCAATGGACGGCACCGGTATACATCAGGGAGAGACTTGAATGGCAAGCACCTGGAGGCGTTCCGTACCTGTACATGTTTGATGAAAATGGTCAGGAAATACCTTGTGACGGTGTGACAATACCTACTGTTTCAAGACGAGTGAATTCTGTAAAATTCAAATTCCTCATCAAAACGGTAGTTGTAATTGAACAAGTATCCTTTAAAAAGGACACTGAAGTAGAAAAAAAGTAAAACCAAAAGGAGAGATAGAGCGCATGCTCCAGTCTCTCCTTTTTTTATACCAAAAAACCGCCTCACAGCAGTGAAGCGGTTTTTTTCTTAGCGTACCCCAACAACCCCCTCGAGAAACCGTATAATCCCCCAAACGGAAATCATGATGAAAAGTCCAATGACCGAATACATGACATGTTTCGCTCCTGTTTCCCTACCTTCATCACTATCCGCTTTCATGATGTATTTCACTACACCAAAAGAAAAGTAAACAATAGCGAGAGCAAAGAGGAGCGTAACCGCTGGATCGATGATAAGATCGATAACTTTATTAACGGTCTCCATAAGGAAAAGTTAGTTCTTTGGGAGCTCAGGAAGTCCTCCTGTAACACCTCCACCTGTCTCTACTCCGAGAATACCAGCAAGGAGATTTACAAGTCCCCATACTGCAACCATAGCAAAAAGTCCAATCACACCGTAAATAATACGATCCTTTGCTTGTTCTTTCGCAGCTTCATCGCCCGCAGTAACGTAACGAGCAATATTCCATACAAACCATACCACTGCACCAGCGATGATGAGAGGAAGGAGTGTGTTAATAATATTTCCAACTGCATCCAAAATACTATCGATATAACCAGTATTAACCTCTTGAGCAAGAGCTACCGCTGGAGCCACAAAAGTCAATGCTGAAACTAAAAATTTCTTCATAATGTTATTAAAACTAATAATCTATGTGAGATATTATACCACAAAACAACTTTCCCTGTGTATAGATGGGGATATCC
>ERZ724505.190-NODE-190-length-40900-cov-8.645195_pt1 | contig 40900 bp, 54 predicted proteins | sample MGYA00376038_ERZ724505 | MGnify/ENA primary metagenome ERZ724505 (study PRJEB28724, sample SAMN07190884) | wastewater metagenome | isolation source: effluent of sewage treatment plant in Hong Hong | place: Hong Kong | collected 2016-03-17 ... | reverse complement strand
GAGTTCTCTGGGACTTGGCCGCGCTGGGGTATGATGCGCGATGGGGAGTTGTCGGAGCGGGTGACATCGGCGCTCCCCATGAGAGAGAGCGCCTCTGGATTGTTGCCTACGCCGACCCGGAGTTGGGGAAAGAAGGGCGTAGGGGTTTCTGGCAACAAGGAGAACGGGCGGTATGCGGCGGAGATTGTGGATCGCTGCCGCAATTTGATAGACGAGTTTGGATGGAGATGGCCGTGCAACATGCTCGAGACGATGATGGGCTGGCCCCAAGGGTGGAGCGCACTCAGGCCATTGGCAATGGACAGGTTCCGCTTGTGGCTGCGGCTGCATGGCGGATTTTGACGCACAACAATGCTGTCTGCGGCCCAAAGCCGTCGGCGGGTTTGGGTACGCAGGACGGGCTTGTTGGCGAAACAATTAAGGAGGATAACAAATGACGCGGCAATGGATAATTGATTTTTGCGACCGGCAGCAGGGCAGGTCTGCACGCTTGGCAGGTCTGACTTCGTTCCGATTTGGGAACCGGAACGCACTCGAAAGGCTGGCTCTTGCGATGGAGCGGTTTTGGTTCAACTGTAAACTGCGTGCCATTGGGTACTCGCGCCAGAGGCTGAATGCGCTGGCTGCACGCCTCAAGGCTACGGCAGAGCGCGAGATTGCCGCCAACATCTCGCGTGAGCCTCGCGGCTCCGCTCCGGGAGCCGCGTAGGGCTCCACGCAGTTGTTGTGCCTGATTTATGCGGTTTTATTGGGGTTTTTGGCCGAAAAAAAAGATCGAAAAAGAGCGATTACCTGTTGACAACCAGAGCCGCTTAGGTTATGGTATAAGCAGAAAGGATGGATAAGAGATGAGCACAAGCAACAACAGCAAGACGGCGGCGGAAGCGACTAAGATCACGATCACGCGCAGCAATGGCGTTGGGGTGCTGACAAAGGCGCAGGATGGCCGGTGGGACATCACGCTCAACGGGACCAAGGCTCCCGGCAACAACTACTACGACAATACGCAGGTGGATCGGATCGTCTCCAAGGCCATCGCGGACGGCGCGAAAGTCGAGGTGCTGTGATGAGCAAGTATACAGTGACCAACGTCTACGGCATCCGTGGCGAGACGCATCACCGCACGCCCGAGGCGGCGCTCAAGGCGGCCAGCAAGCGCGAGGGCGATGGATGGATCGTGGTCGATCAGGACGGCAACCAGTGGGGCCGCAACTGCGACAACGCAGTGATTGTGCGCGAGTCCAACAATGGCTGATCCGGTCAAAGACTACCTCGCCGCAATCGGGCGGCGAGGCGGGCAGGCGACGAGCGAGGCCAAGCGCCTCGCCGCCGCCGCAAACGGGCGCAAGGGCGGCAGGCCGCCCAAGAAGCGACGGAAGACTGGTAAGCCCAACGCCGAGCATCAAACTCGGCGCGTAGCGACGTAGTTTGCATGCTCTGGTTGGGCGTCCCTGTCCGCCTGCCCGGAGCCACAAAACAGACATGGGAGAAACGAGGAACGAGTCATGTACGACCCGAACCAACCGAGAGACGCAGAAGGAAAGTGGACCGATGGAGCGAGTGAGATCACGTTCAAAAACCCGAAGGGGTCAGGAACGCTTATCAAGGCTCCGGACGGCAAGTGGGACATCCGCATGGGCGATGGACGCACCGGCGGCCCGCTGCACTACGACGACGCGCAGCGCAAGAGCATCGTCCAGCGCGGCATGCGCGAGGGGTGGGAGATCACCGCGAAGTAGTTCACCACGGGCGGGGGATGCGCAATCATCCCTCGCCCAACAACCAAGCATGAGATCGAGAAATGAGCGGAGAAAATACAGCATTAGCGGTTCGCAGCGTTGCGGACCTGGAAGCGGTGGGTGAAAAGTTCGAGCAGTCGGGCATGTTCGGATGCACTCAGAAGGGCCAGGGCATGGTGCTGGCCATGACGTGCATTGCCGAGGGCATTTCCCCGATCCGGTTCAACCAGACCTACCACATCATCGACGGGCGTGTGACCATGCGGGCCGATGCCATGCTCGCCAAGTTCATCGAGCGCGGCGGTAAGTTCACGATCCGCGAGCGCACCAACGAGCGGGCCGCGGCTCTCTTCGAGCTGGACGGCAACGCGCTGGAAGCCGAGTACACGATGGACGACGCACGGGCGTCTGGAATCTGCATGGCGAAGGATGGCAAGAGCCTAAAAGCGAACTGGGCCAAGTTCGCCAAACAGATGCTTTGGGCGCGGCTGACTTCCGATTCCGTGCGGACGCTAGCCCCGGGCGTGAACATGGGCACCTACACGCCCGAGGAAGTGCAGGACTTTGACGCAGTTCCGGCCAGCCGAACGGCTGCACCGGAGCCTGCGCCAGCCCCGATCCGCACGCGGAAGGCGAAGCCCGAGGCTGCGGTGGAGGCTGAACCTTCGCCCGCGCCCGTACAGCCGGAAGAGCCGGAAGTGCTGGCCCCCGATTTCGGCACGATGCCGGCCGGCCGGCACGCTGGAAAAGCGTGGAGCGAGTTCACGGAGGACCAGCTCAAGGCGGTGCTGGCGTCTGACCATGCGGCTTTTGCCGAGGGCCACAAGGCCGCGGTGCGAGCCGAACTGGAGAAGAAAGGTGTGAAGCTGTGAGCAACGTCATCAAACTGCCAGCGCTGAACAGCGAGATCGAGATTGCGCCGGACTGGATTGCGGCGCGTGACCAGATCGTTGCCGAAGCGTCCGGCCTGGTTTCGGTCAAGGATGATTCCGCGTTCAAGCTGGCCGGCGACATGCTGCGCAAGATCACCAAGACCAGCAACGCGATGGAGGCATTTCGTAAGCAGTACGCGGAACCCTACGCTGAGGCTGTGAAGATCATCAAGGGCGCGGCTGACACGGCGCGGGAACCGTTGGAAAAGGCCAAGGCTCGCGTGCAGATGATGCTGAACCGGTACGCCGAGGAACAGCAGCGGCGGGCCGAGGAAGAGCGCAAGCGCATCGAGGAAGAGCAGCGCCGCCAGATCGAGGCCCAGCTCGCCGCTCAGGAAAAGGCGCGGCAAGAAGCGGAAACGCTCGGACTGGACGAACCCGAGCCGCAGGAAGTTGCGCTCGTTGTGGAGTTGGCCACCGTGGTTGAACAGCCGCGCGCCGATTCTGTGCGGGTGCAAACGGACGTGGCCTGGACGCTGGCAGACGAAGAGAAGGTTGACCGCGCGTTTCTTACCATTGATTCGCGCAAGGTCAACGAATACGTGCGGGCCAACAAGGACCGCATCGCGCAGGCCATCAAGGACGATCCGGCGCAGGCCGACAAGATAGCGCCCGGCCTCGTGTTTGAGATCAAGACCAAAGTCATTTCACGATAACCAAGGAGCCAGAAGAAAATGAGTGATGCCAAAAAGCCGGAGCCCCTGAAAGAGGTGGGCGAGTTTGACGTGATGATCATGGAACCGTACTGGGAAGCACCGAAGGAAGAGGACTCGGCCAAGGTTAAGATGTGCCTGGTTCTTCCGTGCCACACCAACGACGGGCGCGTTGCCTACTTCCGCATGTACTTCAGCAACAAGCTGGCGGCCAGCGGGCGCAACGCTGGGAAGTCCATGTTCGAGATCAACGCCGAGACTTGCATCGAGTTGGGCATGGCCGCCCCGTTCGACCCGTCGCGGGTGAGCGAGTTAGACGGCAACACGGCCTATCTCGTGATGGCTGAGGACACGTATCAGGGCAAGACTACCGTCAAGCCGAAGTGGTTGAACCCGCAGCGGGCCAAGAAAATGGACGCGGCACAGGTCAAGGACGTGTGGAACAAGTTGACCGGCGGCAAGCCCATTGGCCAGCCGATCACGCAGGCCACGAGTGCGGCCAAGCCGAAGCCCGCACCGGCGGCCAAGCCTGACACGGACGACAACCTTCCCTTCTGACCGTGCGCCTTCAAATCACCATAGACACGCGGGAGCAAACGCCGTGGAACTTTCCCGAGGAACTTGCGGATACCGTGCGCGGAACCATATGCGCGGGGGACTACGCAATCACGGGAGACCCGGCGTTTGCCATCGAGAGAAAGAGCCTGGAGGACTTTCTAGGGACCATTTCCACCGGTTGGGACCGGTTCCAGCGGGAGCTGGGCCGGATGGAAATGCTTTTGTTTCCTGCGCGTGTCGTGGTGGTGGAAGGCGGAATGAAGGATCTGTTTTGCGGGGATCATCGGCACTATGGGCTGGCCTTCAAGTTCATTTTGAAGCGCATCGCGGAACTCACTTTGCAGGGCGTCACGGTACTGCTGGCAGACACACCAACGCACGGCGCGGCGCTGGCTTACTCGATTCTGAAACGGCGGCATGAGCAAATTTATGGAAACAATCACGATCACGGTCCAGCAAGTGAAGCCTGGGCAAGTCTGGAAATACCGGAAACCGGACAGCAAGTGGACGGTGCTGCGGGGACTCCTCGAAGGCTCGACGCGAAGCGCAACCGTCAAGGGCGTGCTGGCGGTCGAGCCGCGGCACGGCGAGCGCATGGAACTGCGCGGCGAGTGGAAGCTGAACGAGTTCAGCGGTGAACAGGAATTCGACTTTAAGAGCGCGGCGCCAAGCGTGCCTGACGATCCTTACGCAATGCTGGCCTACGCGGTGGAAATCACCAAGGGCATGGGCCCGGCTCGATTTGACGAAGTGTGGCGGGCCTACGGCAAGGAATGGATGCAGCACACGGAACTGGACGGCATAGACGGCGTGCCAGCCGCCACGCGCATGTACTGGGGCGAGACCATCAAGCGCATTGCACAGGACCGTGCGCAGTCGGCAACCATGAGCTTTCTTCTCGGGCACGGGTGCAGCATGACGCTGGCCCTGAAAGCCTGGGAGCGGTGGACTGGCGAGGCCGTGCAGCGCGTCACGGCTGACCCATACAGCCTGGCGGATTTGCCGTGGGCCGGATTTGGCACGGTGGACGGCGACATACGCAAGGCTTTCGGAATTGGCGACACCGACCCGCGCCGGGTGGACGCCGCGGTGCTGTACCGAATGGGCGACATGGCGCAGCAGGTGGGCACGCTTATCCCTGAGCCGTCCATTGCAGACGAAGCGGCGGACCTGATCACGAACGCGCCGGAGCTGGTTCCGTTGGCCATCGAGCGCCTGGTGCGAACCGGGAAGCTTGTCCGCATCGGCGGCGGAATCGCGCTGGCCGTTGATTTTGAGAATGAGCAGTCAGTTTGGAAGTGGATCAATCACAAGGAGAATGCAGCATGAGGACGATCAAGAAAGTTAAGTTTTCGGGCGGCAAGGTTCAGGTGGATTTCATTGACGACGGCGACGGCGCAACCAACGAACTGACCATGAAGAGCGACAACCTTCCTTCGCCGGATTTGGTTGACGCCATGAACGAGCTGGGAGCCCACGCCTGCGCGTTGTGCGAGATGCCGGAATCCTACGCAGATAACTGCAAGGTCGAGGGGCTTTCGCTTTCCTACACCGACGACATTATGGGCGCGGTGATCACGGTCCAGAAGCCGATTGAAACCAGCGACTCGCCGTTTACGTTCAACACCCCGCACATGCCAGCGGAACCCTATGGCGGGAGCTTGGACTACTCGAAGTGTCTGCCCGATGATGCCGTGGAAGCCATTGAAAAGGTCATCAGCGAGGCGCTGGAATACATCAAGGGCAAGCGGGCGCAGCTCGCCCTGGGGCTTTGAGCAATGCCAGCGTGCGCATATTGCAGCAAGCCGTTCATCAAAACCGATGAATGGCACACGAAGCACCCCGAGCTTGTAAAGCATTGCTCGCACGGGTGCCTCTACGCGGCGGAGCTTCCAAACAGCCACGCCGGGCAGTCGTTTGTTTCGCTTGAGGCGATGGGATCGGCGTTGCCTGATCCGGTTCAACTACCGCATGTAGTGATAGAGGACTCTTGCGAAGTACAAGATGTTGTGTCGGCTGAGATTCGATTCGTTGCCGTGATTGAACTGCTGGCCAGTATGAACGCAGGCGACCGCGACTTGCTGCTCTACCGAATCCACAACCGAAACAAAACGCTGGCCGAGTACGCCCGCAAGAAAGACATCACCGTGCAGGCAGTTCACAGGCGGCTCGTGAAGATGTGCAAGAAACATCCGTGCATCGAGTTTGCCATAAGCGAGCACAGGTACAGGAAGCGGGCGGTGAACAAACCGGGTGAGCGGATTTGCGAGCCGTCCGCGGGGAGCAAATACGCTCCAACCGATGGTTCGGGAGGACATTGATATGGGCTGGTCACACGGAATCGTCGAAGGAAAGCGCGTCGGCTACGGTGTGCGCGCCAAGTGCGAGCATCCTGGCTGCAATGCCAGGATCGACAGGGGTCTTGCGTTCAAGTGCGGCAACGACATCGGCAGCGGCGTCGGCTTCTGCAACAGGTTCTTCTGCTCGAAGCATCTCTATTATCTCGGGCGCGGATTCGTGCAGGTGTGCCAGTCGTGCGCGAACGACGTGGCGAGGATGCAGCACCGAAAGTTGCCATTCCCGAACCCCACGGGTCAGGGTCGCGCCGATTGTGGCGCGTACCCTGGACCAGGTTGTTGTGTGTCCGATTCTGATTTTGAAAAGGAGAAAGCATGAGCGCACTAGAGGCAACGCTAAACGGGACCGACCTTTTCGGGGAGCCGATCACGAGGAAAACAAATGGGCCGGTTGCGGAAAAGTTTGGTTTTCCTCCCTTTTCCGTTCTGGATGCACGGGCCGGGGATTGGCAAGAGCGCAAGCGGGCGTGGATTAGCGTCGGAATTGCAAGCGAGATCGGACGAGATTCCCCATGCAACGCATCCGCTTTGCGTCCGCTAACTGGAGATCGAGATAGGCTTATTGACAAAGCTACAAGCATTTTTGACCCGACCTTGTGCGAGTGTGCCTACCGCTGGTTCTGTCCCGAAGGCGGGCAAGTCGTTGACCCCTTCGCGGGCGGTTCTGTACGCGGCATTGTCGCCGGGATGCTTGGCCGCCGATACTGGGGCTGCGACCTGCGGCAAGAGCAGATCGACGCGAACAACGCCCAGGCGGATGAGATTGCGCCGGACGTGCGCCCGATTTGGGTTTGCGGCGATAGCACGGAAACGCTTGACGCGGCACCAGCTGCCGACTTCGTATTCTCGTGCCCGCCATATGGCGACCTTGAAAAGTACAGCGACGATCCCGCCGACTTGTCTTCGATGGAGTGGCATACTTTTGTTGCCGCGTACAAGCGAATCATTTTGCGGGCGGTCAAGCGCCTTCGCCAAGATCGTTTTGCGTGCTTTGTTGTGGGAGACTTCCGCGACAAGCGGGGGTTTTATCGGGATTTCGTTTCGACCACGATTGCGGCTTTCCGTGAGTGCGGGGCGGAACTATACAACGAGGCAATACTGGCAACTCCATTGGGTAATGCGGCCATGAGATCGTATCAATTCGGCACTGGGCGCAAGTTTGTCAAGACGCATCAAAACGTGCTTGTCTTTTGCAAGGGCGACTGGCGCAAGGCGGCGGATCAATGCAAATAGTTCCACACAATGGAAAAACTTTCGGCGATTTTTCCACGCAATGGAAAAACATTGTCCACGGCATGGAATCGCGCGCGGTAGCGCGTACACACAACGCGAAAGGTGAGCGTTCGTGAACCCATCAACGACATCGCGTAGCGGGAACCCGTCGCGGGTTCACGATACGCTCCGCCGCCTGGTTCGGCGTGCTGGTCTTCTCCTTGCCTATCCAGCCCTCTGGGTATGCGATGTGGGTCTGGCAATCTGCGACTACGACATGGAGCCACTGTCAGACGTTCGCCGCCGCTCCCGCGCCGCATGGCTGAAAGCGTGGCGCACTCATGCGCCGAACAATGCCGTGACCGGATCGGAGGCCAGCCCATGACGACTGACAACACCACAGAGCTGTGCCGGGACTCCGATACGGTCCACGGGATGGTTGGCAAGTGCGGTTCCTGCCGATTCTTTCTTGTCCAAGATGAGCCGTGGCGCAGGGATGTCTATTCGTTTATCGGCAGACTGTCAGAGCAAGAGGGCCGACACGTTGCGCTCGGGTACTGCGTCCGTAGAGACAATATGGGCGATGGTCCACGAGCCGACTGTGACTCGTGCAAGCATTATCAGTCTGCCAACCCCACGGGTCAACCTCGCACGGCTTCCGTGCGTAGTGTTGCACCCGGTTGTTCAATGTCCAAATGATTTAAGTAAAAGCATAAAGGAGAGGGCCATGAAAGAGCTAGTAGCCAACAGAATAACGGAGTTTCGCAAGGCGCTGACTGCCGGTATCGATGGCATCGTGAACGCGGCGGAAATCTATGTCGCGGCAATCGACGAAGACCCGTCAAATGCGGACAAGTTTCGGGATGCGTTTTCGGATTGGATTCCGTCTGCCGCCTGGACGAACTTCGAGGCCGTTGGGCGGAAGTGGATGCACCCGAAGCTGCTGATGGGCGGGATGGCAGATAGAAAGAAACACGCCATCATCAAGCGCCTTCCATACAGCGTTCAGGAACGCATTTTCAATGGAGAGCGGTTCAAGATGCTTACAGCCAACGGCGACACGCTGAATGTTGATTTGATGGAGGCAACCGCCGAACAGACCGAACAGATTTGCGGCGGAGGTGCCGTAAAGTCTTTTGGCGAGCAACGGGCTTGGATGGAGGAACAAAGAAAAACCATCGAAGTCGAATCAGAGCCAATGCCATATGTCGTTTCAAACGGCAAGGTTTCGTTCCGCAAGGGCGTTGTGCTGACACGAAACGAGGTAAAGCGGCTGTTGCAGGAGATGTGAGGTGTTCAAATCAGACAAGGAATATCTTCGGCGCTACGGCAAGTTTCTAATTGCCGAGCAAGAGGAGTGCGAGGCCGGGGGGTATGTCCGTCCATATACGCCAATGCGATACGTATCATTGGGCGAGTTGCAGAGAATTGCAAAGGCGTTTCCATCTGTCGTCATTGATATGGGGGACATCATAAACTTCAACCAGTTTGGCGACCTGTTTGGACTTGGGAAAACAAAACGAAAGAATGGATATAAAGTATTCCACATTCCGATATACAGGAAAAATGATTTTAGCGGACAAAGCCGCGAATGGATAAGCGGGCCCGGATATTATCGGGTCGAAAAAAACGGAAAAACATTGCCGTGTTTTAGCACGGCTTGCGCCAATGGAATCCCGATTCAGTCCGGACTTGGAAGGGAAAGCCATTGGGAAGAAACATTTAACCGCGAATGGAACGAACGCTATCACAACTGGCAATGGAAAAAATCGCGGCGTGACGCAAAGGCAAAGGAAATGGAAGAGCGCCGTAGGCGACTGCTGCGAATACCGGAAAAGCGTGAGTCTCGGCAATTCTTCCAAGCCGTAGCGATGGCAAGCGCGGTTGGAGCGTGAGATGTACTATACATTGAACACCGAGGCTGTGGGGCGGCCCGCTGCGGGACGTACCCACGAGCCTTTGGTTGGCGGAAAGGTTAGCCATGAATAGAGACGACTTGAGGGCGTATAAGGAAAAGGCAAGACGCCAGCGAGACAACTGGAAACGTAAAGCCGTGACATACGAGCAGGCAATCCGAGAGACGCTTGAAGATAACAGGCACCTTGCGGACGGGGAAAACTGCACGCTGATTAAACTCAAGCGTGTTCTGTCCGCCAACGCTCGGGCTGTGCGGACCGATGGCCCGCCGCGGGACAGCGGTACGCACGAGGCCGTTGTTGGCAGATCGGGGGACGCATGAGCGAGATTTACAAGTTTGAGAAGTTCATCGGCACCCCGCCGGCGCCGCGCGGACACACCATGCCACAGAACATGGCGGTTGGGCAGATCGTGGTCAGGCGCGGGGTGTCGCGGAGCACCATCGCAGGACTCAAGAGCCACATGCGGAAGGCGATGGGCAAGGGAATGTCGTTCTCCATCGACCACAACATGGATTACTTCGCAATTCGGCGGGACGCATGAGCACGTTCCGTTGTACTGCCAACAAGGAGGGTCAGCATCGTGAGTGAGTCCGCGAACGAACGTAGTGCTGGACCCGTTGGTTCGGCGCGTGAAGTACGAGAGTGTAGATCGTGTGCCTTTTGGAAACGTCACAGCGCAGAATCAACCGTTGGTCTATGCCGACAGGCATTGCCGCGAAACGAGGCATGGACAACAGACGCATGGGATATGTGTTCAGACTATACGCTGAACAATGATTCAACGTCAACTTGACGTATATCTAAATGAACTTTGACCACGATCAGAAATCAGCGATCACCGCCGCAACCTCTTGCGACAGCATTATTCACATAATCACAGGGCCAGCCGGAACTGGTAAAACGACGATCATCAAGGCCATCGCTGACCAGCTAGGCGGGCGCGTCACGATTACAGCACCAACAGGCAAGGCCGCGGCCAGGCTCAAGGAGGCCACAGGATACCAAGCGGTCACCATCCACCGTGAATTGATGTGGGACGGCTCACTCATCCGTCGCTCTGCACAGTTCGGACTGCCCGTTATTGTGGATGAGGCCAGCATGGTGGATTCGTGGCTTATGGCCCAGCTCGTGAAGTTCAAGCCGCCGAAACTCGTGCTGGTCGGTGACGCGGACCAGCTTCCACCGGTCGGAAAAGGCCAGCCGTTTCACGATCTGATCAAGTTGCGACCTGATCACGTTTCGCACCTGCACACCTGCTACCGCTCAAAGGAAGCCGTGCACATGGCTTGCATGGATGTTCGGGCTGGCAAGATGCCGCCTATAGCGCTCAAAACCGACGCAGAAAGCTGGCGCATGATCGAGACGGGCCAGGCGGAGAACAGCACGGCCAAGTTGCTCGAATGGGTGCGCGCCGGGCTGTACGACCCGACGCGCGATGCAATTCTCGCGTGTCGCTACGGAGCTGGAAATCAGGAGGAACCGGACGGCGGGATCGACAGCCTGAACGCCGCTGTCAAATCGCTGGTGAACCCAGGCCGTACAGACCAATTCAGCGAAGGCGACCGGGTTATATGCTGCAAAAACTTTGGCACGCTGGACCTTTGGAACGGCGACATTGGCACGGTTGAAAGCATCACGCACAATGGCGGCGTGGTGATCCGGCTGGACCGTGGCGGAGACACCCGCGAGGTGGAGCGCAAGAATATCAGCGAGATCAAACTGGCCTATGCGATGTCTGTCCACAAGGCCCAGGGCTCGCAATTCCGGCGCGTGTTTTTTCTGAGCCTGCACCGGCAGCGCATGATGCTGTCGCGCTCGTTGATTTACACGGCCATTACGCGGGCGCGCGAGGGCGTTTGCGTGTTCGGTGAGCTGCGCAGTTTCGAGAACGGAATCAAGTCTAAGTTTGAAAAAATCACGGTTTTACAGGCTCTTGGAAAGGCGGCGGCGGCATGAATATCTACAGTTTTGACGAGATAAAGCGACAGGGAGATTGTCTCAGATTTATGGAGGAAGTGCTAGGGTCCGTTCCGGTCGGCCGCAAGTCCGGCCAAGAGCGCCGATATGACTGCCCGTGGCGGACTGGTTCAGATTCCGGCTCGTTCGCGGTCAAATCAGACGGGTGGTATGATCACGTTGCGAAGGAAGGCGGCTCAATCCTCGATCTGTGTGCAAGGGCCAAGTGCTCCGGCAACCTGTTCCACGCCGCTGAGATTCTCGGGGAATGGCTGCGGCTCACCCCTTCGCACAAGACCGCCACCACGCGCAAGGTGGTCAAGGTGTACGACTACACCGATCTGCTCGGGCTCACGGTCCATCAAACCGTGCGCTACGAGCCGAAGAGCTTCGCCCAGCGCCGGCCCGATCCGGCCCAGCCTGGGGAATACATTTACAACCTGAACGGCATCGAGCCCGTGCTGTACCGCTGGCCTGACTGGTCGGATTCTGACCGGGTGATAGTGGTCGAGGGCGAGAAGGACGCCGACACGCTGGCCAACGCCGGATTTATGTCCACTACGTCCCCGATGGGCGCCGGGAAGTGGCACGCCTCATTTTCGCAGGCATTGAGCGGCAAGACGGTTTTCATCCTGCCCGACAACGACCAGCCAGGGCGCGAACATGCCCAGCTCGTGGTTTCGCAGTTGCAGGGCCACGCGAAGTCTGTCCATGTGGTCAATCTGCCCGGTTTGCCTGACAAGGGCGACGTGTCGGACTGGTTCGCCGCAGGACATGGCCAGGATGAACTCACGCGCCTGCTACAGGCGGCCACGGAGGTTCCCACGGAGCAACAGCCATCCCAGCCACCTGCGGCCATCGCGGGCGTCCTGGAGGCCAAGCGTGCAAACCAGACGCCTTTCCGAAACTTCACATGGCAGGAAACCACGAAGGACGGTGGAGCAACCTCAAAGGAGATGCGCCGGCCGGTTCATATCCTTGCCCTCGTGCGCGACCTCAACACGCGGTTTCTTGGCTTCCCGCGCATGGTCGGTGACACCCTTTTCGACCACGAGCGCAACAGCGGCCTGATACGGTTCATCGGTGAGCCGTCCGAACTGATCGCGTGGATCTCCGAAAAGTCCGGCCAGCTCGTGGAGTGGGCCCGGGTCGAGGGCGCGGTGAGCCAGGAACAGCTCATGGCGTCGGTGCGGGCCAACGTGCCGCGGTATCAGACCATTTCAGGGATTCCGTGCTGGCCCCAGCGCAATGACGTGTATTACACGCACGGCCAACTCCCCCCGGCTGACCCCGACCACCGCATACTCGACGCCTTCCTGTCGATGTTCTGCCCGGCCACTGACGCCGATGCCATCCTTTTGCGCTCCTTCTTTGCCTCGCCCCTGTTCTACCGCCTCGGGGTTCACAAGCCCCTTTTCGTGGTGGACAGCACGGGCGGCCAGGGAAGCGGGAAAAGCACGCTGGTGAACCTGCTGGCCATGCTCTACGGAGGGGATGACCCGTCGTGCGCCTCGCCGGTTGGCCTGGTGCAGGACGATCTGACCAACATCCAGCAGTTTGACCGGATAACACGCCGCCTCATGTCGGCAACCGGGCGGCAGAAGCGGGTGCTTCTAGTGGACAATGTTGAGGGATTTTTCGACTCACCTGCACTGTCGGCCCTACTGACTGAGCCGTACCTGACCGGAATGGCACCGTACGGCCGCGGGGAAGAGCACCGCCCCAACGACCTGACCTACTGCCTTACGTCCAACAGCGCGACCCTGAGCCGCGACCTTATCGACCGGTCGGTGTTCATACACGTCCGCAAGCCTGACTCCGCCACGGTTGGCCGGGTGGGGTGGGTCGGAAAGGTTCACGAGTTCATACGCTCGAACCGGATGCAGGTCATTGCCGATATCGTGGGCATCCTGGAGCGCAAGGCGGCGTTTGACTTCCACCCTATATCCCGATTTCCCGACTGGGAATCTGAGGTCATGGCGCCAATGTCCGGCTCGGCTGATGCCTTTGACGAGGCGTGGAAGGCCGTCCTGTCTCGCCGCACTTCGGCAGACGGTGACGCGGAAGAGGCTGATACCATCCGCGCCTACTTCTCGGAGCGGCTTGCCGAGAAGGGCTTGAAGCCTGAAACTGACCCGGTTTGGATTCAGTCGGACGTGATCAAACTATGGTGCGCCCAGGCAATCCACGGCTTCGGCGGGCGTGATTCACGGTCGGCCAGCCAGAAGATTCGCAATCTGATCAAGGCCGGATTCCTCCCAGAGATGTCGGTGACCATAGAAATTTACCCGCACCACGGGACAAACCGGCGGCGCGGGATCATGTGGAACTTCGACATTCAGGACAACGACGCCTACCAGGGCGAGGTCTACATCGCCAAACTCGACGGCGAAACGGTGAGGATCACATCGTGATTCATTTTGCACATGTGTGCGCACACGCAAAAGCGCACGCATTTAACCCAATAAAATCAATATGAACACAATGCACACAGTATATATTTATAATAGAAGAGTAAATAAATATATAATATATAGGGGGGAGAGAGAGGGCGCGGGGCGTCCGTACCCCCAGATTAGGTTGCACTGTGTTCGGTGTGCGCGTGTGTGTTCAAATTTGTACACTCACAACGAAGGAGCCGCGTTGATTCGCTGGCCATGAGTATGCCGGGACCAGGATTTCAGAAGGGAAACAAGGTCGGGAACAGGTTTAAGAAGGGGGTCGCATCCAACCCTCTCGGCAACCAAGGAGGCAGAGCCGGAGGCGGCATCCCTCGAACCATCAAGGCGCGCTGGATGTCGGTCGAGTCCGGCCTCAAGAACGCCGGACTCGTCCTCGACATCGTGAACCAAGAGCTGGACAACCCAACCGTGCAGGAAGGTATCCGCCAGTCTGTCAGGAGGTTGGCCAACTCTGACGACCCAGCAACAACGCTAAGGTTTCTCACTTTTGTGATGACGTTCGCGCCGAAGGTGAAACAAGAGGCTCTGACCGCAGAGTTTACCGGTAACAGTGCGGCCCTTGCGCGAGCCGTTGCCAAGCTGAACACCCCAACCTGTAGCGATCCGGCCCATGTACCTGTCGAAAATAATCAAGAAACAGTCCATGATTCGGCGCAAGTCGTTGACATTGGGCTGTAAGCGCAAGATGAGAAAACGCGACATACCTACTATTATGCGACGTTGGCCCGTCTCGACCAGGTGGGTCTGGTGCTTCAAATCCTCGAAAAGTGTTGTGTTACCCCCCGGGGCCCCCACATGTATACGCTGACCCATGACGAGGCCGAGGCGCTTTATGGTGCCGCGTGCGCTGCTGGGCGTAAGTCGATGGAAGCCTTTGCGATGCTTTGCCGGCCGCAGTACGCGGACACCTGGGCACCGTACCACTCGAAGATATGCGATGCGCTGGACCGGGTTGCGGCCGGGACGTGCAAACGGCTGATAGTGACGCTCCCGCCTGGGCACGGGAAGAGCGAATTTTGCAGCGTGCTCTTGCCGGCGTACATGATCGGGAGGCAGCGCAACGCGAAGGTGATTGTTACGGCGTACGGGGCGACGTTGGTCGAGCTGGCCAGCCGCCGGTGCATGGAGGTGGTGGAAAGTAAGGGATACCGCGCGGTTTTCCCTGGCGTGCAGTTGAACGAGCGGGCGAAGGCGGCTTCGTTGTGGGAGGTGGTGGGCGGCGGGCGATACCTGGCGGCAGGCATGAGCGGGAGCATCACTGGGCACCGGGCTGACCTGATCGTGGTGGACGACCCGCACAGCAACAAGAGCGAGGCCGAGAGCGAGACCGTGCAAAGGACCGTGTGGGATCTGTTCACCGGGTCGTTGCAGACGCGGCTTTACCCGGGCGGTCGGATCGTGGTTATTATGACGCGGTGGAGTCCCGGTGACCTTGTGGGTCGAATTCTTGAAAGTGACGGGTCGGATGAGTGGGAGGTGCTGCACTTGCCTGCGCTGTCGGAAGAGAATGAACCGCTATGGCCGCAGATGTACGACCGCGGCTATTTGGAAGAGCGCCGGGCAACTGACCCGCACACGTTCGAGGCGCTTTACCAGGGGCGGCCATACATTCGCGGCGGTAACTACCTGCGCCGGGAATGGTTCAAATACAGCGAAGTCGAGCCTGAAGGCGTGACGTGGCACCGCGGGATTGACCTGGCCGTGAGCGCGAAGCGGCGGGCCGACTTTACCGCGAGCGTGCGGGTGGCCATGAAAGAAGGCGTCATGTGGATTGCTGGCGGGTGGTTCCACCGGGCCGAGTGGCCGACCAGCAAGCGCAAGATTGTAGCTGTGGCAGATGCCGAGACCAGCATCCTGCACGTCGAGGGCGTGATCGGGTTTGACATCGCCGTGCGCGAGTTGATGGAAGAGCTTCGCGGGCGCCGGGTGGTTAACGCCGTGAACGTCAAGGCCGACAAACTCACCCGGGCGCTTCCTTGGATCGCGTTGGCCGAGGCCGGCCGGGTGGTGCTGGTGCGGCGGCCCGGCGGGGCGGACGATGTGTGGCTGAATGAATTCATGGCCGAGGCCGACACCTTCCCTGGGGGCGGGCGGCACGATGACTTGATTGATGCCGTGACGCTGGGCTACCACGGCGCGGCGGTTGGTGAAGGGGTGGTCAGCTCGCGGGCATGGCGGCGTTGATTTTACGGCCAAGAGCATGATGCAGGGCCGTCTTTTGTCACTTTTGAACCGCGCGGCTGATGCGGTGTCCAGCGGCTTTTCCAAAGGCCGCCCGAAAGAGCCTGCGGATTACATGGGCGACCCGCTCTCGTCGTTGAGCGTTGACCTGATCCGGCGCACCTACCGCAGCAACCTGAACCGGGGCGAATTCACGCGCCCGACATTTGCCCTGCACGAGGCCGCGCGGGTGTGTCCCATCATCGTGGACAAGGTAAGTTTCTGGTCGGCAAGCATATCTGGGCTCGACTGGTCCATTCACCAGACCGGCTTTGACAAAAAGGACGACAGCGAGCGCAATCTGGCCAAGAAACAGGCCGAAACCCTGCGCAGCGCATACGACCAGATGGACGTGAAGGCCACGCTCCGGCACCTGGCTCTTGCGAAATTCTACGGCTACAGCGTGCTGGTGAAAAAGGGCTATGCGCTGGAACCGCTCGACTGGTGGAATCTTTTGCGTGACGGTCGCTATGGCGGGTGGTACTGGAACGGCGATCTTGCAAAAGTAACGGCATACCGTAACACAAACGGGCTTAATGCTTTACCGCTTGAACAGATGGTCATGCGCGAGGTAGAGGACAACCTTCTGCTCGTTGCGCTTTCGATTTTCTTTGAGTACGACAAGCTCAACAACTGGTGGAACCTGAACCTTGAGCAGGAATCCAAGCGGCAGGTGCTCATCCTGGCCGGCAACGGGATCGTGGACAAGGACGCTTTCAAGGCGGCGGCGTCTGACATCAGCGACGGGCGCAGCGGGTGGCTGGAAAAGGGCGGATATTCTGGCGGGCCCACGACGGAAGTGATGTTCCCGCCCGCGAGCCGTGGCCTTGGAAACTTCGACATCCGCGCCAAGGTGCTGGACGAGACCTTGACCAAGGCCCTGACCGGCGGCGTGCTGTCCATGCTGACATCGCCCGGGTCCGGCACGCTGGCCGGGAGCGTCCACTCGGAAACCCTGCACACGATCATCGGGGCCGAGGCCGCGGCCATTTCAGCGATTTTGCAGGACCAGTACGACCGCCCGATTTTGGAAGAGGCAGGACTGTTGAAGGAAGGCGAGCGCCCGCTTGCCTACTTCGAGCTGACAAACCGGCGCGTGATTGACCCCGGCACGATCATCAACTGGGCGGCGAGCCTGGCCACCGCACAGTACCGGATCGACCTAGACGAATTGAGCGAGCGTACCGGCATGAAACTTATCGAGGCCCCGACGCAACCAACCGACACCGCGGACCTTGAGCCCATGCTACCCAACGGCGGCGGTTGCCTCGATAATCTTACCAACCGCGCCGCCGAGTCCATCGGCGTGCCTGAGTCCTGGCTGGGCCCGGTGCGCAAACTGCTGAACGACATCGCCGCGAAAGCACCCGCCGAGATCACGCCGGAATACATCGAGTCCACGCTGGCCGATGTGAAGAACCGGCTTCCCGAGCTGTTCGGTGAAATGGACATCTCCGCATTTGCCGACGTGCTGGAATCAGGCATGGGCGCCGCGGCGGTCGAGGGGGTGCGCGATGCCATCCGCAAGCGCCCCGCGGTTTGAAGTTGGCCCGGTAGCCGAGGCGGTCAAGCGAATCAGCGCCAAGACGCCGCTGGGTACGGCCCTGCGGTCAAAAGAACTTGAGGCTCTACCGCTGGCCTTGCGCGAGCGGGCACAGTTCACGGCGACCGTGGAAAGCGCCCGCATCCTGTCGCAAATCCAGCGCAGCCTTGAGCAAAACCTGACCACCGAAGGCGACGGGCTGGTGATGAGCCGGGACCGGTTTGCGGCCAAGCTCATGGACGTGGCCAAGGACGTGATGGGGGACGCCCCGCGCAAGGGCGGATTGCAGGACATCCGAAGCGTAGGCCGCGCCCGCCTGATCTACGACATGCAGACCGCGCAGGCGTATGGACATGCACAGTGGAAACTGGACACAGATCCCGACAACCTGAACGCCGCGCCCGCGCAAGAGTTTTTCAGGGCCGAGCCGCGCGGGAAGCCGAGGGAGGACTGGCCCGAGCGGTGGGCGGCGGCCGGTGGCAAGGAATACGGCGGGCGCATGATTGCGCTCAAGACGGACCCGGTGTGGACCAGCCTTTCACGGTTCGGCACGCCCTGGCCACCGTTCGACTACAACAGCGGGATGGACGTGCGGGACATTTACCGGGACGAAGCCGAGGCGCTTGGACTGGTCCAGCCTGACCAGAAGCTTGAGCCGACGCAGGAGCAGGATTTCAATGCGGCGGTCGAGGCCAGCGTTGCGGATGTTGCGCCCGAGCTGGTTGATCTCGTTGTGAAGTCCGCCGGGAAAGCATGGGAGGCCGTGGCCGGGAAGCTACGGCGCAAAGAATGAGCGTGCAAATTTATGACGGGCTCACGCCTGGCCTGAACCAGATCGCAAGCCAGATGCGCAACACGCAGCCGCTCATGCGCGTGGTCGGTGGCGAGCTTCGCGCGGCCATGCAAGAGCACTTCCGCGCGCGTGGGTGGTCCATTTACCGGAAGATCGCCACCGCAACGGCCTTGACCAGCGTTACGCCCACTGAGGCCGTGGTTACCGTTGGTGGTGCAGAGGGCAGCATCCTGCTGCACAAGATCAACGGCGGCCTGGTGCGAGCAAAGGAAGCCGGCGCGCTGGCCATCCCGTTGACCAATCAGGCCAAGCGTGCCGGGTACGCCCGCCACTTTCCAAAACCGCTTACGCTCATCAAGCGCCGGGTGGGGCCACCGCTTTTGGTTGAAATCTCGCGCCAAAAGTTCACCCCGCACTACGTTTTGAAAAAATCCGTGTTTCACCGGCCAGACCCGAAGGCGCTTCCAGACAAGGCCGCGGTTGAGCTTCGCATCATGGCCCGTGTCCGCGCGTTCGCCGCCGCAGTTATGAGAAGTTGATTTTTCGGCAAGTGGTACATGGCTACCACTTGGCATCTGATCGTCCCGAAAGGCGAGTTTCCGCACCCGTCAGGCGTTGTGCAGGTGATTGACGACGCCGCGGTTTCAGCGATGGCCGCCTCATTTGACCCACGGCGCAAGGTGCTGGTTGACTTCGACCACTATTCCGACCTCACGAACGCCCAGCGCGAGAAGGTGAAAGAGGCTGGCGTGCAGCTCCCCAGCGAGGCCGCGGGATGGGTTACGGCGGTCAAGGCCACCGAAGCCGGGTTGATGGGCCAGCTTGAGCGGACCCCGGCCGGCGAAACTGCCATTTCCAACGCCGCCTATCGGTTCCTCTCGCCCGTGTGGAAGCGCCGCGACTGCGAAAAGCTGGACGGCGACCGGGTGCGCCCCACGGTTCTTTGCAAGGTTGGGCTCACCAACGAGCCGAACATCCAGGCCATCCCCGAGCTGGTGGCAAACCGCGGCCAAGAAAGATTGATCGGCCCGATGGTTGATTTCATGGCCAACCGTGAACAGGAGAACTCGATGGATTACAAGTCGAAACTTTGCAATGCGCTGAATCTGGACCCCGAGAAGGCGACCGATGCCGAAATCGAGGCCGCGGAAGCCGCGATGATTGAAAAGCGCAAGTCCGAATCCGCGAGCGCCACCGAAATGGCCAACCGCATCACGGCCCTGGAAGCCGAGCGCGATACGATGAAAAATCGCGCCGAGTCCGCCGAGTCCAAGGTGGCCGAGCACAGCGCCGCCTTGCTCAAGGGCAAGGTTGAAGCCGCGTTGAAGGATCACGAGGCGGTCATTTCCAACCGCGCCGACATCGAGGCGGCCTTGACCCGGGACTTTGACGGCACGATCCGCACCTTGAAGGCGCTCAAGATTGACGCGCTCCCGAACCGGCGCGATGGCGAATTGCCGGAAGGCAAGGACGCTAATTTCGACTCTAAGGTGCGCTCCCAGCGCGAAGCCGTTGAGTCGTATGTGAACCGCAACCCCGGCGTGAGCCGGTCGACAGCTTTCGAGATTCTGCGGGTGCAGGGTCACGAGGCTTTCAAGTAACCCAAGAGGACACGAAGAAATGAACGTCATCAAGACGCTTCCGAACAAGACCTCGACGGACCTGACCGGTAAGGAAGGGTACGCCGTGAAGTACGATACGAGCGGGATTGCGCTTTGCAGCGCCATCACCGATCAGGCCATCGGTATCATCACCGTTGGCGGAGACACCGAGTCCGATGTGTGCGTGTTTGGCGAGTGCGTCGCGCTTGCCGGAGCCGCCATCACCCGCGGCAAACACGTCATTCCCCACACCGATGGCACCGTGAAGAACACGGCTTCCAGTTCCCAGGAATTCGCCCTGGCCCTCGAAACCGGCGTCGCCGGTGATTGGGTCCAGATCGTGGTTCTTGGCTCCAACAAGACCGTCAGCTAACAGGAGATCAACATGGCCAACAAGCCCAACAACATCATTTCACGCGCCGACCTTACCACCTACGCGCACGGTATCGCGCAGGACGAGCAGGCCGCCCGCAACCTCATCAAGGCTCTGGCCCCGGTCGTCCCCACGGGCGGCACCACGGGCCGGTACAACAAGTTCGAGGATACGCAGTCCTTCAAGGCGTACTCGAACGCAGGCCGCGCCATCGGCGGTCAGTCCAACGCCATCACGTTCCTGTCCGATACCGCCGACTACACGGTGAAGCCGTACGGTCTGCGTATTTCGGTGGACGAGTTCGAGCGCCGTCAGGCTGGCGAGCAGGTTTCCCTCCTGGAACAGGCCAAGGTCCGTACCTTGACCATAAACTGCATCCTGTCGCACCTTTCCGCCGTGGTAAGCAAGATCACCGCTGGCGTGTCGGTGGTTGCCGGGAAGGGCAACTGGACAAATGCCAACGTTGACCCAATCGCCGAACTGGACGGCCAGATCGAAGCGATGTGGAACGCGACCGGCATGGTGCCCAACAAGCTGTTTCTGGACTTCGGCGCGTGGCTGAAACTCCGCAACAGCCCGAAGGTTCAGGCCCGGTTCCCCGGCAGCGACGTGGCCGTGCTAAACGCCGAGCGCCTGTCCAACCTGTTGGCGGTGCCGGTGCAGATCGTGATCGCTACCTCGGCGGTTCTGTCCGGCGGCGGGCTGGGTAACTCCAGCGCGACCAAGGCCGGCGCGCTTGGTTCAGGCGTGGCACTGTTGGCCCACAATGCCGACAGCCCGACGGCATACGATCCGTCCTTCTGCAAGACCTTCGCGGAAAGCGCGAATCTCTTCACCGAGGTTTACAGCTACCGCGAGGAGCCGCACCTGGATTGGTTCGAGAACAACTGGGCAGCAGACGTGCAGGTGGTTTCGTCCGCACTCGCCCGCCGCCTGGCCATCACCTAATCCAAAGGAAAAAAGAACATGAAGAAAATCGCTTCTCTCATCGTTGTGCTGGCCGCGCTGATTTGCGTGGCCCGCGCCGGTCAAGTGTATGACCGTGACACCGCTGCGGTAAGCACCGCGGGCGCCGCGACGTGGACCAACACGGCCCAGTACGCAGCCATCAAGTTGGCCCGTATCTGGATCGTTGACAGCGCCCGCGCCGCCGACACTGTGACGGTGGTCCGCGTGACTTCCGATGGCCTGTATACCCAGGCTGTCGGGACCGTTACCGTGGCCGCCAGCACAGGCAACCAGGCGACGTTCACGGCCGGCTTTTTGGAGCCGTTGGACAAGCTGGTTTTCACGGCGTCCACCAGCTCGACGGCAATGATCGAGTTTGAAGTCCAGCAGCACTGATCCATGACCCATGACCCCACGGGGGCGGTGCGGTTATCGCCGCCCGCCCCCGTTTTCTTTTTATGGCCTACACCAGTCAGACCGATATTGAGGCGGTACTTCCGCCAAAGTTCCTGACCGACGCGCTGGACGATGACGCGAACGGGACGGCCGACACAGGCGTTTTGACGGCTGTTCTAGGCGTGGTTGACAACGAAATCGACGCCTTGATCACGCCCACGGTTGAGATTCCACTGTCCAGCCCGTACCCGGCCCGCATCAAGCACGCCGCGCTGGTGCTGGCCTGTGACGTGCTATACCGGCGCCGCGGGATACCCGACGAAGGTAACCCGTGGGCAGAGCGTGCCACGGCCATGCGTACCGACCTCGAAAAGGTTGGCCGCGGTGAGCTGGCCCTTGACGCCGCCTCCGCGCTGGTGGCTGGCTTCACTGAGCACACTCTCGACTTTGACCCCGAGGCGGAAACCTGATGGCCCTGGCAGTTCCATACGGAAACGCGGTCGATCTTGGCCGGTTATTGGAACCGCTGCGCGTTGACCTGGCCGCGTGGGTGACCACTCAAAAGGGTGCGCTCTACTTCTCGCGCGACCCGTTGGAAACCCTCGAACTGCTGGCCGAAAGCCCGGCAGGGCACCGCGTTATCATGCAGTACCAGTCAGACCAGCCGACCGGAGGCGAGCAGCCAGGCTATTTCAACCCCGTGCTCAAGACGGGGCTCATTTTCGTGGTGAGCTTCAACCCGGGGCTGGCCCGGCAGGTGGAGGGCAAGATCATCAAGGGGGATGCCACGCGCGAAAGCCTGATGCGGATTGTCTCGAACCTGCGCAGCCGCCTTATGTCGTACCGATGGGACACGAACCTTGTTGATCACGGGCGACTGGCCTACGAAGGGACCACCCCGTACTCGATGGCCGAGTTTTTCCCGTTCGCGGCTTACGAGATGAACTTTTCAATGGTTCACGTTTGCCCGCTTCCATCTTCAACCGTCAGCCTCACCGTGACTTGATTTTAGGGCCAATGATATGGCGACACTCCGCACCATTTTGCAACTTGAGATCGAAGGAACAGGGCTTCAAACGGAGCGGATCACGCCGGACCAGTTTGCCTTGACGGTTGGCGGCGACAGTCTGCGCTCGACGGTTACACTCACAACCGACTTTGCAGAGCTGTACACCGGGGAGATCACCCCGCGCCGGTGGTTCTTCTACAACGCCGGATCGGTTGACGTGGTGGTGAGCATGGGGGCCGAGGATGACATTACCCTGGCCCCGGGCGAGCCCGCGCTGGTGCCGTCAACCAAGTTGCTGCTGGCCAAGGCATCAACCGGAACCGGGCAACTGATGTACGCCGTTATGGAGTCTTGAGCATGAAAACCGAAAGCATCGAACTGATCAAAATGAAAAAGCTGACCACCACCATCCGCGTGCCTCAAAAGGACGTGGCTTTTTGGGAAAAGGACGGCTGGACTGTCATCAAGGAAGCGCCGGAACCCACGGCGAAGGAGTAACGTATGGCCCTCACATTCGCACACGCACACACTGACGACCCGCTGGGCCTGGCCACGGCCGGCGACATCGTGCTGGTTGATCTTTCGCTGGGCCCGGTGATCGAACGGGTCGAGATGCTGGCAGAAACCGGGTTTTTCATCGACACCACGGGCACGCCCAAGCTGCTGAACAAGTTCACCCGGCAAGCCAACATCGTCTATGAGCTGCGCAGCTCAAACCTGGCCCTCGCGTTCGGCGCCGTGATCAATACGGATTGGATTATTCAACAGTGCAGCGTGGACTACAACGGCACGGCCTACCCGCGCGTGAGTCTTTCCGTGTTGGAGCTGACCGCCGCGGCCTCGCTTGGTGTCAAGGGAACCCCTGGCAGCTACACCGCGCTGGGCGGTTATGGCGCGGTTGACGTGTTCAGCGTTACCGGGTCTGCGCCCGTGTCGTCTCAATTCTCGATCTCGTTCCGCACCATCGAGGCGATGGGTGTAAACTCGGACGCCGGTAAATTCCTGCCAGGCGGATACATCATGTGGGACTGGCGGAAGAACTACCGGCTGGACTCGTACGAGACTTACAGCGCCCCCAGCGGAGTGCACGCGACCGAGGCGCCCGTACGCACCAACCGCGAAGGGCTGAAAATCTTCGGGAAATCATGGTTCACCTACGTGCTTTCGTGAGGTAGCCGTGCATGAACTGGCCGTCACGACAATCAGGCAATGGATAGGGCAGGGATTCCGGCTCGATCCATTGCTTGATTTCGATGATCTGGCCGAGCTGAACCGGCTGGCCGGCGCGGTGATGGGCGAGGACGGGCGCACCGCACCCTATCGCAAGGCGCTTGAACCTGAGTTCCACATGGGCGGGATGACATTCCGCCGCCTTTCTATCGGTGTGCGCTCGTTCATTGATGAGCATTTCGACAAGTGGTTTTCGGGCGACGAAGAATCAAAAGCCTACGCGCGCGTGTGGTGCCTTGCGCACGGGCGCGAGCCTGGCCTTGTTTGGAAGTACCAGCACGACCCAAAGGGCTTTTGTGAAGAAGTGCAGCGGTGGTATCGCGGTCTGAAATGCACGCCGGACGAGCTGTGGGGACCGCTTTCCGACTGGTACACGGGCGGAGAAAAGCCAGCCGAGACAAAGCAGGAAGATGGCCGGAAGGCTGGTGACCTGTCCGCCATGATCGAGGAACTGGCCAGCGAGTACGGAAAGCCCGAGGTCGGATACTGGCTTTGGGAAGTGAGCGAGGACGACGTGGTTTTGATGGCCCGCAAGATGCGCGAGCGGAAGGCCCGCGAGAAGGGCGTGGAATTCGGGGCCGACATTGAAGATCCCCGCATTTCGTTGCTGGCCAAGTACCGGAAGCACGAAGCGGCAATTTTGACCAAGTTGAAGGCGAGGGCGGCGTGAACGAATACAAAGCAAAAATAACGATTGATGCGCAGCAGGCGACGGTCAGCGCACAAGACGCGGCTCGCGCCGTTGGTGGAGTAACATCTGCTACAAATGCGGTGTCTGCCGTTTTACAAGGAAACTTTGTTGCGGCTGTAAGTCAGGCTAGGACTTCTTTCGTTGCGTTTCGATCTGTCTTTGCAGCCACTCCGTGGGGTGCTGCGGTTATTGGCATTGGAGCAGTTGCCACGGCACTGATCGGTGCGGCATGGCGTAGAAATGCGGAAGAAATTGCAGAACTTCGTCAAGAAACAGAAAACTACATCACTCGGCTTAAAGAGCTTCGGGGAGAATTGGACACCATACCGCAGCGCACGGTTAAAAATCTTCGGGTAATCAACAAGGCGGAAAGTCAAGATGATGCGGAACGCCTTGGAAAACAGGCCAGAGATAGGGCGGCTCAACTTGAACGGCAAGCCTCAGAACAAGATAAGCAGGCTGGTGTATTTCAAAAAAATCTAGGACGAGGGGCAAGGCAGGCCGATGTTGAAAAGGCACAAAATGAAGCCGCCCGACTTCGCGTTTTAGCGGAAGAATATCGTCAGGCTGCTGGTGATTATGAAGAAGCTGCAAAGAGAATTGCAGATGCGCGTGCAAAAACATCAGAAGCTGCTTCCGAAGATGCAAAGCGAGAAGCAGACAACGCGGCTAGTCTTGCAAAATCTGAACAAGACCGCATAGCACAGGCTGAAAGAAATCTTTCCGAAGCAGAGCGCCGGACAAAACTCTCACAAAAAACAACCGGAGCAAGTCCATCAGAGGCTATAAAAGCAAGGTTGATGGATGCTCAGGAACGATACGCAGAAGCTAATAAAAGGCAGTTTGCGCCTGGAGTTGATCGCGTTGAATCATTAAATGCAGCAGCAGAGCAAGAAGGAATCATGCAAGAAATGATTCAGCTTCGTCAGGCTCTAAAAGAACTCACCGAAGAAGAAAAAAAGACAAAAAATAAGCCTGACAAGCCAGACAAGCCGGATGCACCAGTCAGGCCATCAATACCCAGCGAAGGCTTTGAATCATTCATGCAGGCCAGCGCTGGGAATTTCGGTTCAACTATTGGAAAGTCAGATACAGAGCGTGCTAAAGGGTTTCGGTCTAGTTTGAATAAATCGGCTATTGAATCACTTGGTAGGGATTTTGGTGGAAAAGGAAGCGCAGACTCAAAACTAGAAGAATTGCAGCGCGAGAGCCGCGACTATCTAAAAGCAATTTACGAAACTTGGAAGCCTTGGAATTTAACGGGCGCGGGGGAATAACCATGCCAGCAGGCGGATCAGACTGGGTGCTCACGGACAAGGACGACTCGGGGCGCATCTTCCAGAAGGAAGGTGACGGGCCGTGGTACTTTCAAAAGGGCGTGACCATCGAGATCACGCGCAAGGTGCATCGCTCATCCGTTAGCCTTGGCGCTGGTGAGCTTGGCACCTACAGCGGGATGATCACCTGCGGCGTGGGCAATCAGGTAAAGACGCGCACCCTACCGAATGGAAGCCGCTTCGTGTGCCGGGCCGACCGCACGCGCCGCATTGATGAGGTGAGCGATTACCTACAACAGATTCAGGTGTGGCAATGGCTGGACGATGAGGACAACGCGGCTGAAATCGAGTTCAACCAATGATCGGTGACAGCTCATTCATGCGCCCGATACACCGGGCAAAGCCTGGCCGGCCGCCAAGTGCTGGCGACTTGGAGAAGGTGCAGCGTGCCGTGTTCGGTGCCCGTGGTCGAAACGGCGTGCGCGTCTACGTTGACTTTGACGGCATGGTGATCGAGGGCACCGGTGCTAGTGCTGTGTCTAATCGCCCCTTCGCTCTGTCATCCATCAACCACGAGACCGGCACCGTGAAGGTGGCCGCCGGCATCATCATCCACGGGACCAAGAAGATATCGATTTCTGAGTCCGTGGTAGGGGTTGGTGGCGGAACCAACGACAACCCGTCCTACATCGCGGTGCGCTACATCTACGGCCAACCAGCCGGGGAGATTCTGGCGACGACCGTGGTCAACTTTCCGCTGCCCACCACGACGGAATGGAAGCAGCCGATCGCCAGTATTTACCGGGTCAACGGTAAAATTAAAATCAAGGAAGTGCTGTGGGACTCCATCATAATCTTGCCATCGGTCTACTCGCCGCAAGCCTGACCGTACCCGCCTCCGCCCAGTGGCGCGATTGGACCGATCCGCACATCGCTGTGGAAGACCTATCTGCGGCGGTCTGGGAGCGGTTGGAATGTACGTTCACGGGCATAGCGACGGATGAAGTGGCCGTTTGCGTTGGCGATGAAACAGTCACGATGACCAACATCTACCGGGCATACGGCTGGAGTCTGGCCGGGGTTCACACAAACACGCCGTCTGCGTGGCCGGAGCAAGTGCGGCTTTCGGCAGGCACGAATCTGGTCATTGCCGGGTATCAGACGGATCGGTGGACCAAGGTGGTGGGAACGGTGACCAGCGAAGTCGTTGCCGTGTACACCAACTGGATGACCCAGGACTACTCGATCATTACCAACGCCGATTGCACAGTGGTGACTTCCGAGCTGGCCACCGTAGTGTGGACTTCTACCCCATCACACTACCTGCCCCGCGATTACCTAGCCGCGCTGGACGCGGCGATCGTGGATATGTCTGACCCGCCCAACTCGACGCGCCGCCGCCTATCGCCTTGGAGGCTCTATGATCCAGCGGCCTTCGACCCGGCCGCGAACTGCACCACGTCGTGGCTGTGGACGGTGCGCGACCAGTGGGAGCCGTGGACCTACACCTACCCCGCTGAACCGCCCTTGATTACGCATTCCCAGCTCTGCGCGCGGGCCGGGTTATCCATTACCACGTTTGTGGACTCGGTGACGGATCGTGGGCCGACCTACCCGCGCACCGTGACCAACGGCTATTTGACCGCAGGCTGGCAGATCGGACAGCCTGGCATCAAGGACGTGATCCCGCCTGTGCCTGTGACCGAGTTGCGGCATCGGTACGTCACCAACCTGTACACCTCCGGCCTGTGGACCTATGCCCCACTGCCCGCGCTGCGTGCCCCTGGCCCTGACACCAACACACCATTTCTCGGGCGCATCCTGGGCACGCTGACGGCAGTGCGGTCGGCGGTTATAAACGAGGTCTGGCCATACGATACAGTTTGGCAGGCGCGTGGATTTGGTGGCCCTGACGGGTTTTTCAGGTGGAACTCGGACAGCTTCACCTTCACGAACGGTGGATACTTTATGTGGACTCCGGCCTTTCAAACCGTTGGGCCGCGCTACATCACCGATTCAAACCCATACCCTGACAACTATATGGACCCAACGAACCCGCTTCCGTTGTGGTCGTCGTCCGGCATTGCTCCGTCTCTTCACGATTCAATCTTTTGGCCACCACGCGGATTTTCTGGCTGCTATACACCGTCCAAGCCATCTATTACCACCACAGGTGACGTGGCACCCGCCGCACGCTGGCATTACCGACAGGGCGATACCGCATGGGGATACAAGGGCGTCGTGCTGCAACCTGCCGCGCTCCCGGCCTATCTCTGGGTGACCATCAACTCGACCAACGACCGCTACTGCTCGGGTGCCGTGGAGCCAGCGCCGATACCTGACCCGCTCACGGTTGAAGTTGTGGGTAGCTGGTGGCGCCCGGCCGTGGCCACCCAGGGCGTAACGCTGGTGGTGTCCACCCAGACCGTCCAGATCACCCAGGCCGGGCGGATTGACCTGGAAAACCCGATCACCGGCATCATCAGCATGACGGCATCAAATGCACTTGGCGGGACTGAGTTTTACACCCGCGACGGTATCGAAATCACGGCCCACCTGGGCGAGTACACGAACGCGCTGGCAATGATTCTTGACCCGGCCCCGTGGTGGATGGTCGTTCCGCCCGGATGGGAAACGATGAAGCCGGTGCTGGAGGACCGAAAAAAGATGCTATCCGCGATGGGCGGGCTTGCGCTTGTGATTTCGGAGCGGTCCACCACGAACATTGAGCACGCCACCTATACGACGAACTACTCCGAAAGTGAGTGTTCCTCGTTGAGCTACGACTGGCTTTGGTTCCCATATTACGCCTTTGTTCCAGGTCCTTCGCATGGTGTCGGGTGCAGTTATCCAGACTGGCAGAGCGGTTCTGTGTACGGCGGTCCCGTGCGTGATGCGTGCGAGGAAATAACCCTTTCCAATGATACCAACTCGCGGCCATCGGAAACCAGGTGGGCGGTGGAGGACAACTGCAAACTTACAACGGCTCGGAGTGGACACACGATTTCAACGAGTGGATGGATCGAATATGCAGACGTCGGACGCTTTGACTATCCGGGGGGTTACGTCGTGGAGCGGAACTACAGCAAGCAGTACGAGCAAAGCGCCTCGGCCCAAAAGGCGACGGCGGTTGCGCGCGGCGTGATTACGGACCGCGTGCCCGGAACCTTGGCCATGCGCACACGGGCCTTGACCGAAAAGGGGCTGAACGAAAAGCGCACCCGTACGGTCAGCGTGACATATCCAACTACCCCGGCGTCTGGTGAGGGTGGGTATGAGTGCTCCGGTGATGGAAGCATGGGCCGGGAGCAGCAGGACGAGGAACAAATTGAAGTGCGCCCGGCGTTCTACGCCGTGACGGATTTACAAAAGTACGGCTCGCCGGCAACCGTCTCGGCCTCGGGGTGGGTATGGGAGGCGGTGATACCGCACCCGGCATGGCCTTCATCGCGCCTACTGGCCACCTTTACGGAGAGCTATACCGCCAACGGGCAGGCAAGCCAAACGTGCACCTATGAGGATGAGTTTCAACGAAGCTCATACACGGCAACTTTTACCCGTAACGAAAGCCGTAACCACTCCGAGCGAGTTCATTCAGATGGCTACACGGTGCAGACCCTTTTCTCTTATGCCCCGGAGTGGCGGTTCCAGTAACTCCAGGTTGATTCCACGGCCAAAGGCATGAAGCGCTTCATGCTGTGCCTCCTTCTGTTTCCGATGGCTGTCATGGCCCAGGCTCCGAGCTACCCCGTGCGGCTCGACCTGCAATCCCCAAGCCGGACCTTCGCGCTCAAGTGGGCGGCTGGGTCCAGCCCGATCCTGTCCGCCTACGTGAGCGACGGCGGGCGGGCTTACACCAATCTGAGCGGGTGGACCGGGTATGTCTATGTGGCCGTGACGCCCACGGCTGGGGTCTACGTGGCCGCCTCCCCGGTTGCATCGAACCGCGTTGACTTCTCTTTCACAGCCGCCCGGACGGCTACGGTGGGCACGTTTGGCGTTGAGGTGGTGCTTGGCAACGGCACGAACACGTACCGCTGGGGCACCGGGTCGCTGAGCCTGAGCAATTCCCCCGCCCTGCTGGGTGCCGGGACCGTGCCGCTGACCGGCGTTTTCAACTGGGACTTGTACACGTTCACCGGGACGCAGCCTCCGCTTTCGGCCAGCTACACGAACGCGCTGGCGGGTGATGTGACTGGCGTGCCGGGGGTGACGGTGATCGGTGACGGCGTGGTGGGGACCAACAACCTCGACACGGAGGTGCGGGCCAGCCTGTTGCTTGCAAACACGGCAGCCCAAAACGAACAGAACATCACGGGGCGGTGGTTTGCGGTTGGGAATACAAATAGCGGGCTAAATGCGTGGGTAGGTGGTGGCTCCGCTAACATCGTGACTGGAAGTTACGCATCTGTAGGCGGTGGATACAATAACAGCGCGGCTGGAAGTTTCGCATCTGTTTTCGGTGGCTACGCTAACATCGCGGATGGATTGGACGCATCTGTCGGTGGTGGATACAAGAATAGCGCGTCTGGAAGTTTTGCATCTGTCTGTGGTGGATACCAGAACAGTGCTGCTGGATATGCAGCATCTGTAGGAGGTGGATGGCAAAACAGTTCCGCCGGATTGTACTCTACTATTCCTGGTGGGCGTAACAACTACGCTGGAAATTATGCTTTTGCTGCCGGAACCGGAGCAAGGGCAACCAATGATGGAAGCTTTGTAGTATCTTTACCGGGCGACACAAACGCCACCTTTGGAAGCCGCGCAGACAACTCTTTTAACGTTCGATCAGTTGGCGGCGCATACTTTCTATCATCCGGCCTGTGGATTCAGGACACCAACGGCAACACCATTGCGGCATTCACTCCGACAAACAGCACGCTTTCCGGCACGCTTAACCTGACCGGCTACGCAACCACTGGTGCGGTAAGCTCGCAGGTTTCGGCGTCTGGCTTGGGCGCTACAAACTTCGGCCTAGCCATCGGCGCAGGCGCAACCGCGCTAGTGGCGCAGGCATCGGCGGCGGGCACCAACTTCGCGATGGCCATCGGTGCGGGCAATAGCAACCTGACGCTTTCCGCATGGGAAACGGCTTCCAACGGACTTGCCACCGCACGGGCCGCGCAAGTGCAGGCCAGCAACATCAACGCGGGCGCGTGGTCACAGATCGCCACCAACACCATCACCGCGCCGAGCAATTCAGCCGTGCGGATTGGTTTGTCGCTCGGGTTGAGCGGTGAGGCCATGCTTGGGCAGGCTTCGGCCATTGCCCCGCAGGCCATTGAAATGTACGGGTGGACCTCTTCATCAGGCGTGCAGAGCGGACGCTACACGATGGGGTGGAGCGGCGGTCAGGTGTATCCAGCCTGGGGGACATCATCCAGTACAAATCTGTTCTATGGCCCGTGGAATTTCTCGGCGTCGTCCTACACGCTGTATGCGGAGTTCGCAGCATACAAGACGAACGCAATAAAGCTTTACGCCGGGGCGGTCACGCAAAACCAGGTGACGGCGCGAAACGAGGCTTGGTTCAGCGGCACAAATCTATGGATCGGATTGGGCGGGACCAACTCCATGCGATTCAACGGGGTGCTGAATGCGTACTAAGCTGGCAGCATTCTTGATGATGGCCATGTCCGTGAACGGGCAGGTACTGCTTACGCCTACCAATTTGCGGAGCGCGGTGGAGGGCGGCCCGGCGTACACGCTGTCGGGCGCGGCGGGTGCGTTTCGCATCACCTATACCGTCGAGTCAACGGCGGGCGTTCCTATTGCGATTGATGATTCAACCACGCTTCGCCTGTACGTATGGGGCGCAGACGGGCACTTGGTTTTCAGCAATTCACCATCCAGCCATCCGTTTGCTCCGCTGTCGGAGGGCAAGGTTAAATTCACCTTCGCCAATATCAGCTCGGGTGAGTATCGCCTGCAAGGTGTGGCCACGCCTGCGAGCGGGAACACCAACGAGAATTGGAACTTCACGCATCACATGCTGACCGTCACCAATCCGCCCAGCGCAACGGGCGGCGGGAGTGTGAGTGTAAGCGTGACCACCACGGCAAACGTCACAGTCGCCTCATCCGGCAGCGGGAACGTCGTTACCGGCATCACGGCCAACGGGTCAGTAGTGACAGAACATCGCGGCACGGTTGCTGGTGGTGGTGGGGATGCGCCTGTCATCAACGGCCAGCGCCCCACCAACTGGAACTTCAACGCTTCGTATCCGTTCACCGTGACCACCACCACAAACGCGGATGGTGGCACGATCACCTATGGTCTCTCCGGTTCAGCCGGGACCGTGGTGATTCCGGCTGGGAACACCAGCACAAGCTTTGTCTACTTCGTGGACACTAATGCGCAATACTACACAGCTTCACCGACTGCCACGCAGTTGTTGTTTTTCGGTGTCACGCCAGCAGCCGGGTTCAGCGCTGGCGGGATTGGGATGCGGTACATAGCCTGCACCGGCTCGCAGGTCTTTGCGTGCTACATTCCGCAAGGCGGCCTTGCTGTTAGCAATGGTACTGCTCTGGGCGGATGGGGTTATGTTAAAGGAGGGTCAGCGACATCCACAAACGCCACGCTTGCTGTTTCCGGTGCTGGTTCGCTGGCCGTGTTGACCGGGACCAACATCGTAATGCACATCGGCGCACCCGGAGGCTCGTCTTCGTCAAGCGGTCGAGCCAATGGTGGCGGACTTCTTGGGTATTCGCTGGGCCTCACCACATCTGGCGGTGGAGGCACACAGACCAACCACGGGGCGGCGGCAACGGCAACGGCTGGCGCAACGGATGGCAGTTCGACGAACGGCGGAAATGGAACGGCAACCGGCGGAGCGTACCCCGGGGGCGGCGGCGGTGGTGGATTTTATTCCGGTGGCGGGGCGTGCGGTGGTGTGTCGTTACTAGTCGTGAGCGGCGGTGCCGGTTCAACGTATGTTGGGGATGGCTACACGTCCCGCGCAGCTTCCGATTCTGCGTCCCCGCCATCAACAGATCATCCGCTCTATAAGACGCCATACGGTGTTGGTATTGGAACGGGCTTCACGCTGACAAACAGCAATCGTGGGAATCCCGGCTTTCTTGCTGTCGTGAGCTACCCATCGCCATGAAAAACATCATCGCAACAATCCTTCTGTTTGCTGGTGTAGCCCGCGCAGGCGTGTGGCTCGTCATTGATTCGCGTACCACGAACGCCATCCCAGCGAAGGGCGAAGCCCGCGTGGTGGACGTTGCCGATCAGGGCGATCGTTGGCAGGTGTACCGCAAGCAAGGCGGGGAGGTGCCTGCGCAGATTCCGGCGTGGTTCGATTCGGATAGCGGCGACTATTCGTTCGCCACCAACGAGGCGGGGGCCGATGCGGATTTCTCTGCACCGTCCAAAGGCTCACCGGGACGCAAAGCACTCAGGCAGTTCATGGGAAAAAAAGTCACGCCGAAAAACATACGGCTGACCGAGCGCGAACTACGGATGGGCATGGCAACGGCGACTACTTTCGCCATCCGTCGCCCAGCGGAAACCAACTACGTGCATTTCCTGAACCTCAAAGCCGACTACGAAGAAAGCCTGACGCCATGAACGAACACCAGCGCACGCAGCAAATCACGTTGCACCCCAACTGTGCGCTGCACACTCAGGAATTGAGCCGGATCGCGGAGACAGTTGACGAGATTCACCGCCGCCTGTTTGTGGACAATGGCGAGCCGTGTATGCAATCGAAGGTGCGCCGTGTGACCGACATTACCAACGGGCTTATATGGGTGCTGGGCATTGTCGTTGCCGCCCTGATTGGCGTCGTTGTGGAGATGGTGATGCAATGAGCAAGACGCGCACGCGAACCGGCGAGCGGCTGAACCAGATTGAGATGACGCTGAAAATGATGGAACGCGATCTTGAAAGTCTGAGCCGCGCCATGTGGCGGGCTGGAATCCGCATACCGACTAATGAGGCATCGCCGTGATCGCCAAGCTCTACATGTGGTGGCTGATGAAAAGCCTACAGCGTGAGCAGGCACGCGAGAAGAGGCGTAAGGCGAAGGAGGCAAAGAAGTGAACCAGCGCACGCACCCGGTAGTTGACCCCGTGTTGGCCATCCTTGCCATGCTGATGATGCTGGCCCTTGTGATGTTTAGTGGGTGCGCTGTCATTCCGCCGGGGCATCCGGTTGCCGCGTACAGCCTGATCTCCATTGATTTCCAGCTTGGCGGGAGCCGAACGGAGGCCGTTGTAGATGTGGCCAACACCCAGGATGGCGACGGCAATGTGATTGAAAAGCGAAACCCGCTTTCCACAAGCACCGATGCCGGGACCGAATTGAACCTGAAAGGCGTGCCGTGAAGCAACGCGCATACATAACCGCGATGGATTGCTGGATTGTGGAATCAATCCACAACGTAGGCGGCGAACTCAAATGGATGGTTGAGATGAATAGCTTTCCATGTCACACGCGGGCGATGGCGCGATACGAAAAGGCACGGCTTTGCAAAACCTTCCCGAACGGAACATTTAGGATCGGTAGGTTCACGCGGGGGTTCGCAAGTAAAGGAACCGCATGAAATCTTTAATTGCCGCGCTCGCATTGTTCGCCTGCTTTCAATTCGACGCTCAGGCGATGGGGGTCATCCGGCGTCTGACCAATGAGGTTCCGCCCGTGGTAATCACCAACGCACCCCCGGTTGTGACCAATTCGCAGCCCGTGGTGGACGTACCGGCTTTCCCGCAATCGTGGAACGTCACGGAGATAAAACGATGGGATGCCAAGTGGAAAGTCATGGGCGTTCATGTGGTGCCGCGCGGCCTGCTGGTGAGCCGGTACGACCGCAACAGCCGGGTGGAGAGCAAGATTGAGGAACTGTCGGGCGGGGCCTGGCGCACGGTTTGGAGCGGGGACGAGGAAACGATAGGCGGCGGAACGGTATCCGGCAACGACCTATACTTTGCGGCGGAGCGGGGTAGCACGTTCATCGTGTACGACCAGGCCACGGGCAAGACCCGGCGCGGGGCCAAGGTGCCGTCCGGCTACAAATGGAACGTATTTACGGCAACCTTGAAGGGCGTGCCGGTGGTTGGCGCTGATGGGCCCGACGTGACGGCGGCGGTGTTCGACATGCGGGACGGGCGGAAGCTATTCAGCTCGCCGCTTGACGGGCTGATTGCGGGCATGACTGAGGCCAACAACGTGCTGTGGCTGGCCATCAGTGACGGCAAGCAGGGGATTGTCAGCACGGCTGGCTACCAGTCGCGCGAGTTCAAGCCGTCCAGCGTGGCCTATGTGCCGGGCGTGGGGGTGGTGGCGGGGAGCCAGGTGGACGGGAAGGTGCGGCTGCTGGAGGGCGAGAAGTGGCGTGTTGTGGCCGACCTCGATTGCTCCAAGATCAACCGGCTGGCCTATGACCCGGCGCGGCGGGTGCTGCTGGTGAGCGGGGCGCGGCCTGATACCTTTGGCGCGTTGGACGCTGGCCTTAAATTCTGGCAGATAAAGCGGTTTAACGACGAAAATAAAGATGCGTCTGGCGAGCAGTTTGACACGGACATCAAGCCGGACGGCGCGGGGATCGTCATGGCCCGGGCGAACGGGTCGGGGTGCTACGTCTACCGGGCGACTACCGGCGCCGCGACCCAGCCGGACCAGCCGACGACGCCCAGCACGGAGCCTATCGAGTGGGCATCCATCAAGTGGTACAATGGCGACCTGTCCGGCTACCGGCAGACGGCCAAGCTGTCGGCCAGCGTGAGCAGCGGGAAGGTATATCTCAAGTTGGACCGGGCCCTGGGCGGGGACGATGTGAAGGCGGTCGGGATTGTGGTACGCGACGGCCAGCCTGCGGGTGGCGCCTTCGATGGCATGGGCGCTGGCAAGGGCGGATCAACCAGCTTTGTGAAGGGCCTGGGCAATATGGGCCTGAACAACGACAAGGGCGGTCCGTATTGGTGCGGGACTGATTCGGCTTTGCTGAAGAAGTACATGCCGCGCAAGGGCGAAACCATCTTTGTGTGCGTGGTGGAGAGCAAGGGGCGCGTGCGGTCAACCGTGGAGGCCATCACCTGGCCGTGATATGAACGGATTCCTTACACCGACGCCGCGCCTGTTCCACATTCCGGTTGAGGATGGCCGGCTGGCTATCACGCTGGATGATGTGGTGTGGGTGGAAGAGGGGCGTAACATCAGACTAGAGCGCGGGTTTCCTACTGATGGGCTTTCGCTTCCGGGTATTGCCACCGCGCTAGGCTTCGACCCTTGGGGCGCAGGGCTACGCGCCGCGCTGCTGCACGACGCAGGATATTCACTGCACGATGTACGCGGGTACGGCCTTGGAAACCGCGCCATTGTTGACCGCCGCTTTCTAGCTGGATGCCTGATTGATTACCCGCGCATGGCCGCTACCTACTACCGCGCTGTGAAATGGTTTGGCGCGCTTGCGTGGAGAAAAGATAACGTCCTCCACATGGAGGGCTATCTATTCGCCCTCAAATCCGGGTGTGTGGATGCGTGGATTTCGCACCTTCTAGAACAGTATGGCGGCGATATTATCCAGCTCACGCCAGCCGATTGACGTACGCACGTCAAAAAATAAATCTCTATTTTACTCAATGTTGGCTGGCCTATTCCGCGCCGCATTAAAATATATTTTGACGTGCGCACGTCAAAAGTCGTACCTCTACGCGCATGAGCAAGACGCGCAAATCACACGCCGCGCAGATGGCGGCGTGCCGGTGGAAGAAAATACCGAAACATAAACGATCCCAAATAATGCGCCAAGTACGGCGCGGTAGGAAGGCCAAGTGATTACTGACTACGCGCAATTTATTGAGCGTAAAATGCAGGTCGGTTCGGATCATGGCTTTGACCCGATCTGGATGCCGTCTATGTTGTTTCCGTTTCAGCGTGCGATGGTCGAGTGGTCGTGTCGCAAGGGCCGCGCGGCTGTATTCGCTGATTGCGGTTTAGGCAAGACGTTCATTCAGTTGACTTGGGCCGAAAACGTAGCGCGCAAGACTGACGGGCGCGTGCTGATCCTTACCCCGTTGGCCGTGGCTTTTCAGACGGTCAAAGAAGGAGAGAAAATAGGCGCCGAGGTGATACACCGCCGCGACGGATTGCACTCCGGCGACCGCATAGTGGTTACAAATTACGAGCGATTGCACCACTTTTCGCCGGATGATTTCGACGGCATTGTATGCGATGAAAGCAGCATCCTAAAAAACTTTGACGGCGAGACGCGCAAGTCAGTAACCGATTTTATGCGCAAGCGGCCCTACCGCCTGCTTTGCACGGCGACGGCTGCGCCGAATGATTACGTTGAGCTTGGCACAAGTAGCGAAGCACTAGGCGACCTTGGCTCGCACGATATGCTGTCGCGATTTTTCAAGCAGATAAACGATCATTCTGCCATTGCTCGCCGTTTTGCTGGTGCGTCCAGTGGCAAGGTAGACGTAGGTGGTTTGGGTAAATACATGATGCGCCCACACGCCGAGCGCGATTTCTGGCGCTGGGTTTGCTCCTGGGCGCGGGCCATGCGCAAGCCGTCAGACTTGGGCTTTGATGACGGCGCGTTTGTGTTGCCACCGCTTAACGTGCGCCAGCACGTAGTCAAAGCCAACCGTCCGCGCGACGGATTCCTTTTCGATATTCCTGCGGTCGGTCTTGCCGAGCAGCGCAGCGACTTGCGCAACACCATAGGCGAGAGATGCGAAATGTCTGCCGAGCTTGTGAACGCGCACGACCGATCTGCCGTTGTGTGGTGCAACCTGAACGAAGAAGGAAACCGGCTCGCAAAGGCTATTAACGGCGCGGTCGAGGTTTCCGGCAATGATTCAGAAGAACACAAGGAGGAAACCTTCGCCGGATTCATTCGTGGCGACGTTCGGGTACTCGTTACCAAGCCTGTAATAGGCGGGTTCGGTCTAAATCTACAGCATTGCGCTCACCAAACTTATTTCCCTTCACATTCTTACGAGCAGTATTACCAGAGCGTGCGCCGCTGCTGGCGGTTCGGCCAGCGCAACGCTGTGACCGTTGACCTTATTACAACCGATGGACAAGAAAATGTATTGGCCAACCTACAGCGCAAAACGGATCAAGCTACGGCGATGTTTGACCAGCTTGTTGCGATGATGTGGAAAGAAATGAAGATCACAAAGTCAAACGAATACACGAAAAAGGAGTCACTTCCGTCATGGCTGTAAAAAATCAAACGATCACGGACCGCTATGCCCTGTATAATGGCGACTGCATAGAGGTCATGCGCGAATTACCTGACAACCGGATTGACCTGTCCATCTATTCGCCGCCTTTTTGCGGGCTGTACAACTACAGCAGCAACGAGCGCGACCTGTCCAACTGCCGCGACTACCGTGAGTTTTTTGTGCATTACGGCTTTGTAATTGCTGAAATCGCGCGGCTCACCAAACCGGGACGCATATCTGCCGTTCATGTGATGGATGTGCCAGGGCGCGGCAACGGCGACACCGCAAAAATGGGGTGCGGTGCCAATGTTGGGACCGGACTTATTGACTTCCCCGGCGATGTTATCCGCGCCCATGAGCAACACGGATTCATATTTGCAGGTCGCCGCGCAATATGGAAGGAGCCGCTTGGCGTGCGTAACCGTACAATGGCGAAAGGTCTGGCGCATAAGCAGATCGTTGAAGATTCTACGTTGTGCGATGTTGCTAGCGCGGATTACCTGTTGATGTTCAGGAAGTCGGGTGTCAACGCCGTTCCGGTGTCGCACCCTACCGGGCTTCACTCTTACGCTGGCGAGCGCGCTATGCCTGCCGACTTGCATCGCTACAAGGGGCACCAGGGCAAGCAAACCGAAAACCGCTTCTCACATTGGATATGGCGGCAATATGCCTCCAGCGTGTGGGATGACGTGCGGATTGACCGTGTGCTTCCGTACAAGGAGGGCCGCGAACCGGATGATGAACGGCACGTCCATCCGCTACAGCTTGATGTGATCGAACGCGCCTGCATACTATGGAGCAACCCCGACGAGGTTGTTTTTACGCCATTCATGGGCGTTGGAAGCGAGGTCTATGGCGCAGTATCAAACGGGCGAAAAGCCATAGGCGCGGAACTGAAAACATCCTACTACCGGCAGGCAGTCAAGAATCTTGAGACGGTGGACCAGAGAAACGACCAGCAGCGCATGACCTTGGAGTCAGAATGAACACCTACCCGATGTGGATGCAGATTACTGAGTGCTGCTGGCGTCTTATGTGGCGCGTCATCGGGGTGCTGGCGGTTAGCGCGGCGGTACCTGCTGGCGTGCTGATTGGCCTGCGTTTGATGCGCGTTATCGTACCAATGGTGGCACCATGAAAAAACCTTGTGGATGTTACGTGGATTCATCTGGAAATGTGTTCGCCGCCTGCGCATCGTGCAACGGGAACGCGATACGATCAGCTATGGAGATGAAGCTACGACTGTCCGTAAGTCGCGAGGCCGACAACGCCAAAAGGAGATCGTTGCGGCGCGATGGGCGGGTGCGAAACCATCGCCAGTCGGATGGCGGGCCGTGAACATGCCGCACATCCCAATCGTCGAGCAGATACGCGACACCAACGCACAGCGACAGCGCACTAAGGACAGCGTGTTTGCCATCATCCTAGTCGCGTCAGGCGTCGCGCTAACCGCTGGCGTGCTTATCGGCATGGCGCTGATTACCTGGGGGCCGCAATGACGCCGCGCCAGATAATCCTAGCGCGCGAAGCTCTTTTCTCGCAGCAGAATCTTTACCTGCGAATCGCAGCAACGTGTGAACCAAGCGAACTCGAAGAATTAACCGAACGTGCCGAAGCCTGCGCCGCGGCCATCAAACTTTTCGAGGGCCTGGAATCGTGACGCCATCGCAACTATCTGACGTGGTTGAACACCTTGACCGAAAAGCCGGGTTCATGCTCGGCCAGGCCAAGGAAATTGACGCCATGTCCGGCACGCAGGAAGAACTCGCAGACAACAAGGATCGTGCGAACCGACTGCGCGAACGCTCCGCGACGTTCAAACAGGCCGGCCAATTACTGATGCGCGAAGTTTATCACGCCCCGAGCCCGGCCGCACCCGGGCGAACCGCTGACCACGGCGGGGCTGTGGATTTGAACACATGAATTAAGCCGCGCCGCGAAGCGGCGTCGGCTTGAATGAATTGTTAGACCGCATGACCAGGAGATGTGACATGAGGATTTTTCACAGGCTGTACGCGGCAATGTTCGGCTACTTCTGGCTTCCGTGCCCTGTATGCCGCCGGATGTTCGGAGGCCATGAGTTGAACAATACGAACACAGCCAGTCTTGTTGGCGATGACGGGAAGGCGCGCTGCGTGTGCCCTGACCCGATGTGCAGCCACGATGCTGCCGTGTTGAACATCCAAAACGGCCACGATGTTTGGCTGCGGTCTAACGCCAGCATGATGGTTTCGGAATGAAGGAGCGAAGCGACGGAATGGAGAATACCTCTCCATGCACTTGTTCGATTTTCGTGGTCCACGCCGAACGGTGGGGCGATAATAATAACCATTCGTACATCTGCGGATGGTCGCCCGACGAGGCTGAGGCGCGAGAGATCGCGGACACGGAGGCCGCATGGCGCGGAGGGAAGTACGCCGGTGTTGTGTACCGCGTGGATCGCGGGCGGCGCGGCGATTGTGTGGAGGTGTACCGTGCGAAAAGCATGGCCGAGTAAATCGAACAAAGGGAGCAGCGTTTCCGGCCCCGCCTCGGGGACGGAATAAGCTGCCTCCGATGGTTGGCGGAATGATCGAAAGGAGAAACGACAGATGACCGAAAAGCAAAAGTGGTGTGTGGTGCTGGATGAGTTGAAGCCGGTGGCGGCCTTTGCCTCCGAAGAGGACGCGGAGGAATGGGTCAACGCCGAAGCATCGCGCACCCTTTTCGAGATCGCGGTCGGGGCCTTGGGCATTGACGCCTGCTGGCCGCGACCGGATACGAGGCTGAGCAAGTGAGTTGTGCGGTACAAAGCGCGTCGGCTGGGGAAGTCGCAGACCAGCTAGGACACGTATGCGCTGGGGGAC
>ERZ724505.187-NODE-187-length-41076-cov-6.636674_pt1 | contig 41076 bp, 73 predicted proteins | sample MGYA00376038_ERZ724505 | MGnify/ENA primary metagenome ERZ724505 (study PRJEB28724, sample SAMN07190884) | wastewater metagenome | isolation source: effluent of sewage treatment plant in Hong Hong | place: Hong Kong | collected 2016-03-17 ... | reverse complement strand
CCGCTGCGGCCAGACTTTCAGTCGCTGGCCGAAGTCGATCTTGCGGAGACCAAGGCCGTGCTCGTCGCGGCACTGGCCGAGATCGAAGCGGCGGAACGGGCGTATGCCGCAACTCCGATGGAGTCCGCCCATGCAGCTTGATCCGCTCCAAGTTCAGCAGCAGATCGCCAATCTTCTCCTGCAGTATCCCGAATTGCAGGAGGATGCTGTTCTGCGCGCCGACATGATCGAGGCCGAAACGGATGCCAACGAGCTTCTGACGGAGATCGTGCGACGAATCGAGGATGCCAAGGCGCTACGCGATGGCACGAAAGATCGGCTTGACGACCTCAAGACCCGCAAGGATCGATTTAGCCGTCGTATCGATGCGCTTCGCGACCTGGCCTTCAGGATCATGGACGACGCCAGTCTGCGCTCTGTCGAGCTGCCGGAAGCAACGCTGAGCATCCGCAAGGGACAGCTACAGATCGTCGGAGAACCCGATTTGGCGCATCTGCCGGACAGCCTCGTCAAGATCATTCGCGAGCCGGACAAGGCCGCGATCAAGGAAGCGCTTCAAAGCGGGAAGCCTGTCCCAGGCTGTGAGCTTAGGAATGGACAGCCGTCAATTTCAATCAGGATCAAATAGGGAGATCACGCATGTACTTGCCTGCACCGACAGAATCCAGCTTCACGCCGGTCCCCGCTGGTACTCATCTCGGCATCTGCTTTCGCGTCATCGATCTCGGCACGCAGCAGACGACATTCAATGGCGATACCAAGACCGCCCACAAGGTGCTCATCAGTTGGGAAATCCCCGACGAGGTCATGGGCGACGGGCGCCCGTTCATGATCTCTCAGAGCTACACCTGGTCGATGCACGAGAAGGCGACGCTCCGGAAGTCGCTGGAGGCATGGCGCGGTGTCGCCTTTACCGATCGGGACTTCGGGCCCGGCGGCTTCGACATCAAGAACATCATCGGCAAGGCATGCACGTTGAGCGTCGTGCATACCGCCAAGAACGGATCGGTCTATGCCAATGTGGCGTCGATCGGGAAAGTTATGAAGGGAATCTCGATCCCTGAATTGACCAATCCGCCCGCCTATCTCTGGCTTCATCCCGACCGCTGGGATGCTGCGGTATTCGCCAGCCTGTCCGCGAACTTGCAGGCCAAGATCATGGCGAGCCCCGAGTACATCGAAATGATGAACGAGCGGGACGGCTCTGCGTCGGCGGTCAAGGAAAGTCATCACGACATGGAGGATATTCCGTTCTGATGGCCAAGATTCTTGCGCAGAAACATCTGAACTCGTTGCGCCCGGTGGATGACGCCGGGCACGACGCTCTGCGCAAGATTGGTAACGGCGAAATCGTCGAGATCGAGTTCAAGAGGAAGCGGAATGTCAAATTCCACCGCATGTTCTGGGCTCTGATGTCCATCGTTCATGAGAACATGGAACATGACCGCTATCCGACCGTGGAAGACCTTGTTTCTGCCGTAAAGATTGCGGCTGGCCTCCGGACGCGCATCGAGCTTCCCAATGGGGAGATCGGGTTCATTCCGGGCAGCATAGCATTCCACAAAATGGATGAGACGGAATTCAGCGCGTTTTACAGCCGAGTGTGTGACCTGATCTGCAAGTACTTCCTGCCCGGCATCGACAATGACGCTCTGAGAGAGGAAGTGGAGATTATGTGCGGGGTGCGCGTATGAGCCGCCGCGAGTTCAGCAAACGGATCATGCGCGACGCAGCGGCGCGAGCCAATGGCCGGTGCGAGAATCCGAGCTGCGGCGCCCGGCTGGCGCTAGGCGATTTCCATTATGATCACATCGTCCCCGACGCGCTGGGCGGCGATCCCACATTGGATAACTGTCAGGTGCTTTGCCGGGCCTGCCACAAAGAGAAAACGGGCAAGGCGGACATTCCACGCATCGCCAAGACAAAACGCATCAGTGACCGCGAGAAGGGCATCAGGAGGCCACGGACGATTACCCGCTGGCGCCGGTTCGACGGCTCCGTGGTTGAGGCAGGGAGGCAACGGTGACGCCGGATAATTGGCAAGCGCTCAAGGACAGGATCGCGGCCGGCAAGGTGCGGCCAGATCGTGTGCACGCCGAATATGCTTACCAGCGCGCCTGGAACGACGCGCTGGCGTGGGTTGAGGAACAGATGAAAGCCATCGAAGGAGGAAAGAATGACTGAGCCGGGGGTAGGGCACAACGTAGCGAAGGACATGATCCGCTCCGTCGTGGAGCGCGTCGAGAAGCTGGAGGAAGAAAAGAAAGCGATCAGCGACGACATCAAGGACGTTTATACCGAGGCGAAAGGCAATGGCCTCGACGTGAAGGCGCTACGCGCCGTCGTTCGGCTACGCCGGCAGGATGCAGACGAGCGTGCCGAACAGGAGGCCGTTCTTGAGGTTTATCTCGCGGCTCTAGGGATGATTTGATGGATAAGCTTTACGATGAAAGTAAGGTGCCGGACGCAGAAATCGAAGCTGCGGCCGATGCTTTGCGCATCCTGTGGAATAGCGAGGAAAACCAGCGCGCACTTAAGGAGACGGGGTACGGAGCAAGCTGGCTTTATCAGGCACGTATCGCTTTGGATGCGGCGCGGAAAGTGCGCGGACGCTCCGTCGCACTGCCGGGTAATATTCAATGAATGCGCTAGGTCATCTTATTGGCCGTATGATCGGCGCCGGGATGTCGCCGGAGGAAGCTGGTGCTATTGCCGCTGAAATCTATGCGGCCGGCGTAGCGTCGGCTTCTGTTCGGTCGTCTGGAGCTGAGAGAACTCGGCGTTGGCGCAATAATAAAGCGTCACAAAGCGTCACAGAACGTCACGGCGTGACGCCGAACGATGGCGATGTAGAAGCGTCACAAAGCGTCACAGAACGTCACGGCGTGACGCTGAACGATGGCGATGTAGAAGCGTCACAAAGCGTCACAGAACGTCACAAAGCGTCACAATGTGACGCAACTACTGTTTCGCCTATAGATACTAAGATTAAAAATTATTCTATGCGAAACAGCGCTAAGGCGTCACGCGGTTCGCGTCTCAGTCCGGAGTGGATTCCGAGCGATCAGGATCGCCTCGCTGCGAGGAGCGAAGGACTTTCGGAGGCCGAAATCGACAAAGAGGCCTTGCGATTCCGTGATTACTGGATTGGCCGTGCTGGATCTGGAGGGGTCAAGCTCGATTGGTCGGCAACGTGGCGAAACTGGATACGGACGACGGCTGAAAAGCTGGGGAAGACGCCACCTGCCGAGCCGTGCGCTTCATCTCAAAAGCTATTCCTTGCCGCATTTGGAAGCGAAGAACTTGATGCCTGGGAAAACTACGGTCGGACTGTCCTTGGAAAGACTTTTCCTAGGAACAAGGAGGGAGGGTGGCGCTTCCCGTCTCGCTGGCCACCGGGATATCAGCCACAAGCTCGGCGGGGCGGGACATGACAGGAATCCGCTGGTCGCGCCGTCTGATTTTTGTCGGACGCAAGGCGGTGTGGATCATGGTTGGCAGGAGGGGAAGATCCAATGGCAAAATCAAAGAAGCGTGTCCCATATCTTTCTGCGGGCGCCGAGGGCAGTATCGAGTTTGGCGAGCGCATGGTTGATGATCCGCTAGAGGCAGGGCAGCGCTATGCGGCGAAGGTGAATGTCCGTGAAAGCTCGATCGACCATATGCATAGCCGCGGGCGCATCGACGCCTCACAGAAGCTCGCGGGTGATCGTTTCCGCAAGTTGTGGGAAATGGCCGCGGTCGGGAAAAACCAAGCCGTGGACACGACCAAGGAGCCGGTGGACGGCGGCGGCATCGGCGATCCGATCTCTGATGAGCTGGTCAAGGCATCACAAGAGCTGGCACGGGTAATGCGCGCGCTCGGAGAGACCGGCTCACAACTGCTGATCTCGTTGGTTGGCGAGGGGAAGTTGATCGGAGAGGTTGCCGCGAAATGGTCTCAGGCCGGCGGTGTTGTGCGGGGAGACCGTGCAGAAGGCTATATCACCGGACGCATGGTGGAAGCTCTCGATGATCTGGTTCGCTTTTGGAAACTCGAATCGTCGCCGATTATCCCTGAGACGGAGCAATTCTACCTGCGTAATGGTGAGCAGGTGATGGTCCGCGACGATATCCGCGCATCTTCCGAAGGATGGACGGGCCCTGCAACTGAACTCTCAGTCGGCAGATTTGGGGATATCGTCGAGACGCAGAAACGGGGTATTGACAGGGCAGCCCTGATGACTCATGTTTCGGGTAACACGAAGTGATTTGCCTTTCGCCCGTCCCGGTCTTCCGCGGCGGGCGTTTCGATTCCAGCCCAGCTAGGCACAGCCCCGCCACACGGCGGGGTTTTTCATTTCAGGGGTGAGATCATGCGCACCGTCAAATCCATTTCGCTCTCAGGCTTGCCGGACATGACATGGCGCATCCCGACGAGAGCGGAAGTCCTCGCCAACTCGCTCAAGACCTGGGGTCAGCAGTATGACCCCATCGAGGGCAAGGTGGTGAAAGGCGGGCTGCCGATTGTGATCGAGAGGGTGGCGGGGTGATGGCTGGCGGAAGGCCTTCGGATTACAGCGTGGAGATGGCGACGGCCATTTGCGAGCGTCTGAGCCTTGGGGAAAGCCTTCGCCAAATCTGTGCTGATGAGGACATGCCGGGCAAGACCACTGTTATGCGATGGCTCGCCGCTCATGCAGAGTTCCGGGACCAATACGCGCACGCGCGCGAGGCGCAGGCTGATTACTGGGCTGAGGAAATCGTTGAAATCGCGGACGACGGATCGAACGACACCTACACCGACAAGGACGGCAACGAGCGTACGGATCAGGAAGTGATCGCTCGCTCTCGTCTCCGCGTCGATACCCGCAAGTGGCTGATGGCGCGTATGGCGCCGAAGAAGTACGGCGACAAGATTACTCAAGAGCATACGGGGCAGGATGGTGGCCCGTTGGTCGTTTCATGGTTGAAGTCGTAATACCGTACAGACCGCGTCCGCAATTTATCCCGTATCATGATCGCACTGAGCGCTTTGCCAAGATCGTGGCGCATCGTCGGTTCGGTAAAACCGTTGGCTGCATAAACGACAAGATCAAGGCGGCGCTGAGCAATCCGAGACAATACCCGCCGCCCCGCTACTCGTACGTTGCCCCGACCTATACGCAGGCCAAGGACATTGCGTGGGGATATCTAAAACACTTCTCAGCGCCGATCCCTGGAATCAAGATCAGCGAATCCGAGTTGTGGGTGGAATATCCTAACGCTGCCCGAGTCCGTCTCTACGGAGCTGACAACTACGACCGTATGCGCGGACTTTACAACGATGGCGTCACCATCGATGAGCCGGCGCAAATGGACCCGCGCGCATGGCCTGAAGTAATCCGCCCGACGCTATCGGATTATAACGGTTGGGCATCGTTTATTGGGACGCCGCAAGGCCGGGATTGGTTTTACAAGATCGACCGCAACGAGGATGGCAGCTTAGCGCCCGATTTTTTCCGTCTCACGTTGAAGGCGAGCGAAACAGGCATCATCAAGCCGGATGAACTGGAAAGCCTCCGCGCTGGGCTGACAGAAGAACAGTTTGCGCAAGAGTTTGAATGCTCATTCGAGGCCGCCGTGATAGGCGCCTACTACGGGCGTCTCATGTCGCAGGTGGAGACGGATAAGAGGATTACTGGCGTCCCCTATGAACCAACAGCACAAGTATGGACTGCTTGGGACTTGGGGATTCGGGACGCGACCGCCATCTGGTTTGCCCAGGTTGTCGGGCGAGAGATTAGGATCATCGACTATTACGAAGCTGCCGGCGTTGATCTTGGGCATTACGTTCGCGAGCTTCTGAGCAAGCCGTATCTTTATCAGGGACACATCGTCCCGCACGATGCTCAGGCCAAGGAACTCGGAACTGGTAAGAGCCGCCTCGAAGTTCTGGAAAGTCTCGGGCTGAAGAACATCACGGTTGCGGCGATGCATCGTGTTGAAGATGGCATCAACGCTGTCCGTACAATTATTCCGCGCTGCTGGTTTGATCAGAACAAGTGCGCTCGCGGCATCGACGCACTGAAACTGTATCGCGCCGAATACGACGACAAACTGCAAACTCTGAAGCCAAGGCCGGTCCATGATTGGACAAGTCACGCGGCAGACGCATTTAGGTATCTCGCCATGACCCTGGATTCACGAATTATCCAGACTGGCTTCAACCGCCAGATCAACTACCCGAGGGCGAGCGTAGCCTGATGCCTAAAACGATGGACGCTCTCGAACTGCGCACGATCCTGTCGGCGCAGAAGGCAGACGCATTGGCTGCTGTGCAGTCGGCAAAGCTGTCGCGTGAGCGTGAGCGTGCGGACCGATACTATCTTGGCGACATGTCGCAAGACCTTCCGAGTGAGGAAGGCCGGTCTTCGGCGGTGTCGTCGGACGTTGCCGATACGATCGAAGGGTTGATGCCGAGCCTGATGGATATCTTCGCTGGCAGCGATGAGGTTGTCCGGTTTGAGCCTGTCGGCGCCGAAGATGAGAAGGCGGCGCAGCAAGAGACGGATTACGTGAACCATGTGTTCATGCAGAAAAATCCCGGTTTCATGGTGTTGTACTCGTTCGTCAAGGACGCGCTGCTCTCCAAGGTCGGCATCGTCAAGGTCTGGTGGGAGACGCGAGAAGAAGAGGAAAGGGAAACCTATTTCGATCTGGCGGAGGATCAGTTCGCTTTGCTGGCGCAGAGCGTTCTGGCTTCAGAGGGCACTCTCGAGATTGTCGAGCATACGGCGCGCACAGATGAGGCCACTGGTGTATCGTCCCATGACGTGACGGTTCTTCAGACGAAGAAATACGCGCAGGCCAAGGTGCTTGGCGTCCCTCCGGAGGAATTCGGGATCGAGCGCAACGCGCGCACGATCAGGGATTGCAACTATTGCTTCCATGACATTGTGACGAAGACCCGCGCGGAGCTTGTCGCGGAGGGCTACGACGAGAACCAGGTCAACGCGCTGCCGGAATATAGCGGTATGACCAGCGCGGAAGAACTGGCCCGCGATAGCGTGTGGGAGAGTTCGTCGGGCAGTGCATCGGACGCCAACAAGGCGACGCAGGTCGTTCGGCTTACGGAGCATTATTGCAGGCTGGATTATGAGGGCAACGGTAAGCCGCAGCTTTATCAGATCGTGACGGGAGGCGATCAGGGCGAGGTTTTGAAGCGCGACGGCAAGCTGGCGATTGAGCCGGTCGATTTTATCCCGTTTGCGGCCGCCACGCCGATCCCGGTGACGCACCGTTTCTTCGGCCGATCCGTGGCCGATCTTGTAATCGAGATTCAGAAGATCAAGACCGCCTTGATGCGCGGTCTTCTCGATAATCTCTATCTGCACAATGATCCTCGCGTTGAGGTAGCGGAGGATCACGCAGGACCGAACACGCTGGATGACCTTCTGGTGTCGCGGCGCGGCGGCATCGTGCGGACCAAGGCGCCGGGAGGCATCAACCCGCTGGTGCCGGCCGATATCACCGGTGCGGTCTACCCCGCGTTGGCATACATGGATTCGGTGCGGGAGATGCGTACCGGTGTGACGCGCCAAGGGCAGGGCGTAGACGCCAATGCCTTGCAAAACCAATCGGCCACGGCTGTGGCGCAAGTCTTCACGGCCTCTCAGGCCCGTATGAAGCTGATTGCGCGCATTCTAGCGGAGGGCGTGCAGGATATCTTTTCGCTGTTGCATGCGACGATCAGAAAGCATGGGCAGGCCGCACAGACGGTCAGGCTTCGCAATCAGTGGGTGAGCGTCGATCCGCGCCAGTGGAAGACCCGCGACGACATGACGATCAATGTCGGGCTCGGGACCGGCGGCAAGGGAGAGCGGGTGGCGCACCTGATGGCGCTTGCGAACTACCAGAAGGAACTGTTGCTCGGCGGCAAAACGAACCTTGTGGACGATGTAAAGCTGTTCAACACGTTCAAAGAGCTTGCGCGTCTGATGGACTATCGCAACCCGGATCAGTTCATCAACGATCCGATGGCGGTGAATGAGGACGGTTCGCCAAAGTATCCGGCGCCACAGCCGCAGCCCGATCCGAAGATCATGCAGCTTCAGATGCAGGCCGAACTGAACAAGCAATCTGACGAGCGCAAGGCTCAGATCGAGGCGGTTCAGGCCAAGGCCGACATCGAGACGCAGAACCGCAAGACCGACGCGGAGATGATGCAGAGCGAGCGTGATTTCCAGCTCAAGCGCGAGATGGCAATCCTTGAGTTCGAGCTTCAGGAGCGCCTCGCGATGGCAGAGGAAGCCCGTAAGCAGCGGGAGCATGAGTTGAAACTCGAGCAGCAGCGACAGGCACACGAATATGCTGTTGCGAAGGGTGAGATGAGCCTCATGGCTGGCGCGCAGAAGGCGCAGCAGGGCGGAGCGGAGGCATGACCGACGAAGCCAAGCTCCACACGGACGCTGCTCGCGGTGTCCGGGCAAAGTCGCTCATCGAGAACGAGCTTCTGCAAGAGGCTTTCGAGGTCTTGGAGCGCGATTACAGCGCCGCGCTGTTTGGCACCAAGCCACAAGACCAGATCGCACGAGAGAAGCTTTATTTGGCGGTGAACGTGGTCCGAAAGGTCCGCGATCACATCGCCCGCGTTATCGCCGACGGCAAACTTGCCGAGAAGCAGTTGCAGGAAATCGCAACCGAAGCCGAGCGCAAGAGGAGGCTTGGTATTTTCTGATGAGAAAATATCGCATCCTTGCATCCTGGATGGATGATGAACGTCTTAATGTCCCATCGATGACCGTACTCGAGAGAGACGATGGCTGGCGCAAATCGGGGTTGCTGGATCAGCACGGTAACGAACTCATGTCGCGGGATGAGACGCGGCCCATAGGATTCCTCACCGAATTTCTCGGTCAGGACTAACAGAAGGACCATTTTATGACCGACGCAACCAGCGCCCCTGGTAGCGACAGCGCAGCCGCGTCTGTCGAAGCCACCCCGGCGGCTACCGCACCGGAATCATTCAGCGCAGAAGACGCCGCGAACTATCTGACGGAGCTGCGCAAGCCGAAACAACAGGCCGAGAGCGCGGAAAATCCCGCGACCGCCGCAACCAATTCTGCCGATGAGGCAGGAAAACCCGAACCTGCCGATAAGCAGCCCATCGGGGAAGAAGAGCCAGAAGCTGCCGACCCGGAAGCCGAAGAGCTTCCGCCCATCGAGCCGCCGAGGTCTTGGACGAAGGACGAACAGGAACGATTCAAGAGCTACCCTCGCGAACTACAGGCCTACCTGTCGGAACGCGAACAGCAGCGGGATCGTGAACTTCGCCGGAGTCAAAACGAAGCCGCCGAGCATCGCAAGGCCATTGAGGCCGAGCTTGCGAAGGTGGATCAGGCAAGGAAGGAATACGAGGCCAAGCTTCCTGCAATCATGCAGGCGCTTCAGGATGCACAGGCTGGCGCGTTTGCGGACATCAAGACCGTGGACGACGTGCAGCGTCTGGCCGCAGAAGACCCGTTCCGATATCTCCAATGGCAGGCTCACCAGCAGAAGCTGCAGGCCGTCGCCTACGAGCAGGAACAGGCCGGAAAGCGGCAGCAGCAGGAGCATCTCGCGAGCTGGACGAAGTTCCAGAATGACGAGAACGCAAAGGCTGCTGAATTGCATCCCGAACTTGCGGACCCTGAGAAGGCAAAGCATCTCCGCGAAGGAGTTGTCGAGCTTTTCAGGGACAAGGGCTTTACTGAGACCGATCTGAACAACATGGCGGCCGGCGCAACCTACTCGCCGTTCGACCATCGCTGGCAGTCGATCCTGGTGGACGCCCTGAAATACCGCGAGGCGCAGAAAGCGAAGCCTGTTGCTGTTGCCAAGCCTGTCCCGCCCGTACAGCGGCCCGGTGTCGCCCCGCCACGCGGCGCGGCGAAGACCGAAAACCTTCAAGCCCTCTCAGCAAAACTCGACCGATCCGGGACCGTGGATGACGCCCTTGAGCTTCTCGCGGCCCGGCGGAAGGCATCATAAGGACTATTCAACATGGCTGGACTTCCCACCAACACCTTTGCCACCTATGAGGCGGTTGGCAACCGCGAAGACCTCTCCGATGTGATCTATCGCATTGACCCGACCGAAACGCCGTTCATGAGCGGTATTGCTCGCGAGACGGCCACCGCGGTCAACCACGAGTGGCAGACGCAGGCCCTTGCTCAGGCTTCCGGATCGAATGCGCAGCTTGAAGGCGACGACATCGCCGCCGATGCTGCCACTCCGACCGTTCGCCTCGGCAATATCTGTCAGATTTCGCGCAAGTCCGCGCAGGTCACCGGCACCCAGCAGGCGGTTGTCCATGCTGGCCGCTCCAATGAGCTTGACTATCAGGTCATGCTCAAGGGCAAGGAGCTGAAGCGCGACATGGAAACGGTGCTGGTTGGCATCAACCAGGCTAAAGCGGCCGGCAACGACTCGACGGCCCGCAAGACCGCTTCTGTGCTGTCTTGGATCAAGAGCAACACCAATAAGGCGACTGCGGGTTCTCCTGCTGACCCGTCTGCCGCTGATGGTACGGGTACCCGTACCGATGGCACTCAGCTTGCCTTTACGGAGGCTCGTCTGAAGGACGTTCTGTCGAAGTGCTGGACGGCTGGTGGTAATCCGGATGTGATTATGACCGGTGCGTTCAACAAGCAGACGTTCTCCACCTTCACGGGCCGCGCAACCCCGATGGAGGATACCAAGTCGAAGAAGATCGTGGCGGCGGTTGAAGCTTACGAATCCGACTTCGGCCGCCTGAAGGTGGTTGCGAACCGCTTCCAGCGTGCCCGTGACGTGCTTGTTCTGGAAATGGACAAGTGGGCCATGGCTCCGCTCAAGGGCCGTAACATGCTCTCGATCCCGCTGGCACGTACCGGCGATTCCGAGCGTCGTGCGGTCGTGACGGAATATGCGCTTGTGGCCCGCAACGAGAAGGCGTCTGGCGGCGTATTCGACTGCACCACGGCGTAAGCCTCTCAACATCAGGATCAACAAGGCGGCTCTTCGGGGCCGCCTTTTTCATTGGAGGCTTGAATGGCACTTCCTAACAATCGACCACTGAACATCATTCGCGTGTTCGCTCACATGGCGGATTCGTCTACGGCGGGCAGCGCGTTCACCGTTGCACCTGCTCGCGGCAAGATCGTGAAGCTCGGCTCCGTGATCGACGCTGCTGTGACGACCGCAGACACCGCTATCACGGCCAAGATCAACGGGACTGCGATCACCGGCGGAGCGTGGACTATTGCGTTCACGAGCGCCGCCGCGGGCGATGTGGATACCGTTATCCCGTCCGGCGCCAATACCGTCAACGAGGACGACAAGATTGAGTTTGCGTCGGATGGCGGCGGCTCTGGTACGGTCCCGACCACGTTCTTCGCTGACATTCTGGTGTCGTGATGAAATCCTCATCGCGGATTATCTCGTCTGCGGGGTTCACGCTTAGTAACACCTCGCAGGCGTCTGCGGCCTTCGGAGGTCAGACACGGCAAATCCGTGTCGCGACCGGCAATCAGCCTGCCTATGTCCTGATCGGTGACGGAACTCCGACTGCGACAGTGAACGACGCTCTCATGCCTGCGAATTGCGTGGATTACTTCACCGTAACGCCCGGCCAGAAGATTGCCGTTCTTCAGGCGGGTACGGCCGGCAGTTTGTCGGTATCGGAGCTTGGCTGATGGAAACGCGCTTTCACTTCGATGATGGCAACATGATCGTTGAGAACGTGCAGGACGTTGGCGACATTATCGAGAACAACAAACGCCTGCGCTCGGTCGCTCAAAAGAGCGATTGGGGCAGGCATGTCGCCAGCATCCCTAACGTCATCATGACACGATGGCTGAATGAAGAATGGGCTAAGGGCAACACCACGATCCGGCTGTTCGGGCCGGAAATGGATGCCCTTGTCGAGCGCAAGCTGAAAGACCCGGAGTGGGCTTACCTCCGCACCGATAGCGCGCAGGTGCAGAGCTTCATGGGATTTGGAAGCTGATGGCCTTCGATAGCTACGCCTCCCTGCAAGCCGAAATAGCGGACTACCTTGCCCGCAACGATCTGACCGCGAAAATCCCGACGTTTATCCGGCTGGCTGAGGCGAAGTTCAACCGTAGCCTGTTCGTCCGACAGATGGAGCAGCGCGCGACGGCGTTGGTCTACACATCGAGCGCGGAGCCGGAATACATCTCGCTTCCGCTGGACTTCCAGTCAATGCGCCGCGTTCGGCTGTCGAGCGTGAGCGGCAAGCCGCGTCTCGACTTCAAGAGCGGCGTGCAGGCGGACGAATACCGTCAGGCAAATGCCAACGTGGCGGGGATGCCGAAATACTTCACCGTGTTTGGCGATGAGATCGAGCTGATCCCGACGCCTGACGCGGATTACACGATCGAGATGATCTACCGGAAGGTTATCCCGGCGCTCTCGAGCGACAACCCGTCCAACTGGCTGCTTGCCTGTGCGCCGGATGCCTATCTCTACGGCGCGCTTCTGGAAGCCTCCCCGTACATCAAGGACGATGAGCGTATCGCGGTCTGGACGGCTGGCCTTGTGAGCGTGATCGACGGCTTGAACGGGTTGAATTCTCTGGCCTCGTTCAACGCCGGGCCGCTTGAGATGCGAACCAATGCGAGGACACCGTAGCCATGGCGAATTACGTAAAATTCGACCAATTCGTTGAGGACCTGGCGAAGAAGGTCCACAACCTCAACAGCGACACGCTGAAAGTGATGTTGACGAACACTGCGCCTGTCGCTGGTAATTCCGTCATGGCGGACTTGACCGAAATCGCGGCTGGCAATGGGTACACGGCGGGAGGCTCGGCAGCGACCTTCGTATCTGGCGCGCAGTCTTCGGGGACGTACAAGCTGGTTCTGAATGATGTGACCTTTACGGCGTCTGGCGGCTCAATTGGTCCATTCCGCTATGCGGTTCTTTACAACGACACGCCTACCAGCCCGGCTGATCCGTTGATCGCGTTCTGGGATTACGGCACGTCGATCACGCTGACGAACGGCAACAGCCTCACTGTCAATCTCGATCAGTCCTCTGGCGTGTTCACGCTGGTTTAAGCGATGTCCGCAACCGGCTTCCTCGACGCTTGCGGCTTCTTCCCGGCTGCTGGCGGCACTGCTGACTTCGTTGTTTCGTCGGCTGTCACCGGCTATCAAACACCTGCCAGTGCTGGCGCGGCCAATGGCGCGGTCTATTCCTATCGCGCGCAGTCGTCCAATATGTCGGAATGGGAGATTGGCTTCGGAGCTTATGCGACCGGCACCACGACCCTTGCGCGAACAACGATTGTTGCCTCATCGACCGGGAGCAAGGTCAACTTCTCAGCGCCGCCGAGTGTGTACGTTACGGCGCTGACGGCCGATCTTGATGATCCGTGGCGGCAGCAGCCGGTTGGCGTCCCTATCCCAATTCTCGATAGCATCACTGGTGTCGCGCAGCCACCTACAGGCAATCCGTATCGTTATATCAAGCTCACAGCGTCGGACTCATACAATACAGGCGTCCTGACCAGCGAGAGCGTGACGGGATCGGCTCCGCTTGTGGTCGCAACTGCCGTCATCAGTTTGGCGGGAAGTCCGATCAACGGTCAAACGGTCAATCTGGTAAATACAGAAGGTCGATTTTTGCGCGGATCGACTTCTGCAGGCTCAGTGCAGAACGATGCATTTCAGGGGCATAGACATGACTCCAGCCCTAATGACGTTTGGCACAATAGTGGCGGGTCTGTGCTTGGGTGGTCGGGTATTTCTACTGCAATAAAAGTCCAAGTACTTGACCCTATTACGGATGGTGTCAACGGCACGCCACGCACCGCGAATGAAACCCGCTCCAAGAACATCGGCGTCACATTTTTCATGAGGATCAAGTGATGCGATATTTCGCAACCGAGAATGGCGTGACGACAGCCGACAAGTCCGCAGATCAAGCATGGATCGAGATTTCCGAGGAAGAATACCTCAGCGGCATCGAAGCTCTTTCGTCGGGGCGCGAAGTCATCATCGAGGGCGGCTTCGTCACCCGCGACAAGCAGCCGTCGCCGGATTATCAATGGCAGAATGGTCAGTGGGTTTACATTCCGCCGCCTGTTGAACCTCAACCCGAGCCCATTATCGTCGTCTTGCCGTATCAGGCGCGCGTGGCGCTTCTCAACGCCGCTCTGCTCGACACTGTAGAAAACGCTATCAACGCCAAAGGCGGCGCGCTCAAAATCAAGTGGGAGTATGCAACAGAGGTCCGCAGCGACGATGCCGATCTGCTCGAACTCGCAACAGAACTCGGCATTGCGGCTCAAATTCCCGCGCTGTTTCAGGCTGCACAGCAGATAACGTAAGATGCTTGGTTTTGACGCAATCGGCGTACTGCCGCTTGGTGGCGGGCCGCGCATATCGTCCAACGATTACGTTCTTGTCGCAGACGCTGGATCATATGCCATCACTGGATCGGCGCCGTCCCTCGATACGATGATCTCGGCGCAATCCGGCGCTTATGCTTTGACGGGATACGGTGCGCTGTTTGGGGTGGACCTTACCGCGACGGCTGGCATCTACAGTCTAACTGGCAGCCCTGCGACGTTGGATATCAACCAGCCATGCGGCGGCGGGTCGTATGCCTTGACCGGCTATGGAGCGACGTTCGATCTCGGCTTCCAGTCCGGTGTTGGCGCCTACAACGTCGCCGGTCAGTCGGTATCGCTCGATATCACTTTTGAGGGCACCTCTGGCGCCTATGCGATCACTGGATATCCGGTAACGTTCGACTTCGGTATCCCGCTCGGAACGGGCGGCTACACAATTGATGGCCTGCCGATTGATTTCATCGCCTCTCTTGCCTTAGAGGCAGGGAAATACGTCATCACCGGCTATGAGGCTGGCTACATCCTGATCCGGGATGCGTGGTATCCGCGCCCGTTCGATCAAGATCAATGGGCTGCGTCGGCGGTGTCGGCCGAGAACTGGACGCCAAAGGCGGTCACGCCCGAAGCGTGGCAGGCACAGGCGAAGCCGCTATCCATCTGGACCGACGCCTCGCAATCGCTTGAGTCGTGGACCCCGAAAGGACCGTCTCAATAATGCCGCTCGTTCCTTTTGGTGCTTACACCCCTGATGTAACTGACTACGAGGGGCAAAGCACACGCAACATCCTGAACGTTGTGCCACAGGGGGATGGATATGGGCCGTTCAGATCGTCTGTCTCGATTTCAGGCGCGTTGCCTGACACCTGCCGTGGTGCGTTTTATGCGCTGAAAACTGCCGGTGACGTGGCAATCTTCGCGGCGACGTCGGACAAGCTCTTTCTTCTCGACAATACCACATACGATTGGAACGACGTTTCCAAGACCGGCGGGTATGTCGCTCTCAATCCGAACGCTCAGTGGCAGTTCGTGCAGTTCAACAACCTCGTTGTTGCTGTTCAGGCCAATGCGCCGCCGCAGGTGTTCGATGTAACCAGTTCAACAGAGTTCCAAGACCTCGACGGCAGCCCGCCATACGCGGCATATGCATCCGTGGTCGGGCGGTTTATCGTTCTTTCTGGATTGCCGGACACGCCAACACGGATTCAGTGGTCCGGCCTGAATAGCATCAACGCGGCGGATTCGTGGACGCCCGGCGTCAACTCGTCGGACTATCAAGACCTGCCGGACGGAGGCGGTGTTCGTGGTGTCGCTGGCGGTGAGTTCGGGACGATCTTCCAGGAGCGGGCTATCCGCCGGATGGTCTACCTGCCAGGTTCACCTCTCGTCTTTCAGATCGAGCGCGTCGCGCAGGATCACGGCTTATACGCTCCGTACAGCGTGGTAAGGGCGGGGGAGACGATCCTGTTTCACTCCACGAAGGGCTTCTATCGGATTGATCCGGGTGGGCTGCCTGTCCAGATCGGTAAAGAGCGGGTGGATCGCACACTACTCGGCAATATCGACAAGAGCATGTTGCGGCTGTTTATGGGGGCCTCCGATCCTCGTTCGACGCGGGTTTTCTGGGCCTTCAAATCGGTGAATGGTAATATCAATCGCTACGATACGCTGCTCGGATATGACAAGGCGCTCGATCGCTTCTTCAGGTTGGCGGCTGATGGGGAGTATCTGCTTGGCGCGGCGCAGTCGGGCATTACCTTGGAAGGGCTGGATGCGCTTTATTCCAGCCTCGATGCCATTCCTGGCTCTCTGGATGATTTTGTCGGCGCCGACACGCCTGAAATCTCACAGGTCAACAGCGAGCATAAGATCGCCTTCTTCCGTGGCCCGAATTCGGAGGCGACGCTAGAGACGGCGGAGCAGGGAACGGACGGGCGCAGGCTTCGCGTGCGCGGCTTTCGCCCCGTGACGGACGCGGCAACCCTTTACGGCTCGGTTTCATCGCGTGAGACGCAGCAGGCGGCAGCGGTGGCCGGGCAGGAAACGCCGATCAACACAAGAACTGGCCGCTGCGACATGAACGTCTCAACGCGCTACTCGCGGTTCAAGTGCCGGATTCCGGCTGGTGAGAACTGGACCTTCTGCGCAGGTGTTGAGCCAGATGTGAAAACGGACGGGCTCGTATGACGGCTTATGTCCCCGGAACGCAGGAGCGCGATCTATCTAAGTTCGCGCTCTCGCTACAGCAACTTGCGTCAGGGCGCAGCAATGCGGTCGGCACGGTCACGCTGCGGGCCAACGAGACGACGACGACAGTTAGCACTGACAACTGCGCGACTGGATCGGCAATCGTCCTGACGCCGAATACGGCAAACGCGGCTGCGGCGCTCGGGTCGTCCTATGTCACGGCGGCAAACAAGTCGTTCACGATCACTCACGCAAACAACGCGCAAACGGATCGCACGTTTACCTATGCCATTCAAGGCTGAACTGATCTGCATTGCCCCCTCGCGGGTAAATGAGTTCTGGCCTTATGTGAAAGTGATGATTCGCCGTGCCGCGAAGCGCGGCGGGGGTGATTACGCTCAGATCAAGAACGACGTGCTGAATGGTATCGATCTTCTTTGGATCGCTTTCGACGGAGAGCAGATCATGGCCGCTGCAACGACCTCGCTTGCGACGATAGGCGACAGGAAGATTTGCATCATTTCCGCTTGTGGCGGCGCCGGCTGGGACCGGTTCGGACACCTGATCCAAGGTCTGGAAGATTACGCGAAGAACGAGGGCTGCGTAGCAATGCGGATTTATGGCCGCGTTGGCTGGCAACGGCTGCTTAAGGGGTACGGCGTTCGCAGCGTTGTGCTTGAGAAGGGAATCTAGAATGGGCGGCAAATCCGAGACGAAGCAACAGTCCACGACAGAACCGTGGAAGCCGGCACAACCCGCGCTCACCAGCATTCTCGGCCAGCTGCAGGGTCTGATCCCGAACAGCGGAATCACTCCCGGAATGGAGAGTGCGTTCGGTCAACTTGAAAGCAACGCACAGCAGGGTAACCCGTTTGCGGGCCAGATTGGCGGCGTTGTTGGCAACCTCCTGAACGGCGGCGGAGCGACCGCGCAGGCTCCGGCCATCCAGAGCGCGTTCGATACGTTCAAGGCGCAGACAAATCCGCTCGCCTCGAATACGAATTACGATCCGATGCAGACGCCGGGTCTTGCGGACTCCCTCAAGACCATGATGGGGGACATCGGTACATCGATTAACGGGCAGTTCGCGGCGGCTGGTCGCGATCTCTCCGGCATGAACACGCAAACGCTGGCACGCGGCCTTACGCAGGGCTTGGCGCCTATCCTGACGCAGCAATACAACCAGAACGTCCAGAACCAGCAGGGAGCCGCGAGCAATCTCTACAACGCGGGCAACACGACGGGCGGGCTGCTTGCCGGCCTGAACCAACAGGGCATCGCTAATCAGGTGCAGGGCGTCACCAGCGCAAACGACGCGCTTACGGCTCAGAACTATGGCCCGGCAACGCTTCTGCAGCTTGAGCAACTCAAGCAGGGCATTCCGATGCAGAACCTCGGGCTGTTGACGCAGATCGGCGTTCCGATTGCGGGCCTTGGCTCGCAGTCTCAGGGCACCAGCACCACCAAACAGCCGTGGTCGCAGACATTCGCTCAGGTCGCAGGTGGCCTTGGCGGTCTCTTTGGAGGCGGAAAATAAATGGGCCTTTTCGACAGCCTCACGTTCAACCCGCAAGACGACACGATGCAGGGGCTGCTAGCGCGGCTTCTGCCGTCGGCAACGGCGCAGATCGGCCAAAGTCAGGGTTTTAATCCGAGCGGCCAGACGCCGGATTACGGACAGGCGCAGAACGTGGCCATTGGCGACTATCAGATGCCCGTGTTCGGGCAGGCCGCGCCGCAAGCACCTACTGACGTGTCGGCGAGAGCAATGACGCCGCAGGCCGCCCCGCAGCAGTCCGAGCCGAGCTTTCTCCAGCAGGCCGCATCCGGGCTTGGTGACCGTTTGATGGCCGGGTTTCAAGGCTTTGCAAACGGCGGCGCCCCGCTGCCTGCGCTTGCAAATCTTGTAAATGGTCTCGCGACCGGCCGCACGCCTCAGAACCAGACCAAGCAGTTTCTTGTCTCCCGCGGCATTGATCCAAATCTTGCCGATACCATCGTCAACGACAAGACGCTGCTTCGCGCCGTTGTCCCTCAACTGATGGGGGCTACCGGACAGACCAGCGATATCAAAGAGTACGAGTACGCCAAGCGGCAGGGATTCACAGGCGGTCTTGCGGACTGGATGGCGCGGAAGCGTGCCGGTGCCGGCGAGTTCGGCATGACGCCGATTTACGGCACAATGGCCGATGGCAAACCCGGCATCATGCAGTTGGGCAAGAACGGCACGCCGCAGATGGTGCCGCTTCCTGACGGCTTCCAGATCGCGCGCGATCCGATCAAGGTTGACGGTCCGACCGGGACAACGATCCTTGACCCTCAGACGCGCCAGCAGGTTGGGTTCATTCCGAAGGATATTCGCGGGGCCAAGATTGAGGAATCGCTCGGCAAGGCGCAGGGCGCTGCACGCGCTACGCTGCCGACGGACTTGCAGGCCGGTCAATTCGCGGTCGATGAAATCAACAAGCTCATGGACAGTAAGGGCTTTAACGAAGTCTTCGGTTCGCTCGATCAGTTCCGTCCAAACTTCACGATGAGCGCCGAAGGAAAGGACGCTCTTGCACGCTTCGACCAATTGAAGGGCCGCGCATTCCTTCAGGCTTACACGACACTGCGCGGCGGCGGTCAGATTACTGAAGTCGAAGGCAAGAAGGCCGAAGACGCTCTTGCGCGTCTCAACCGCTCCCTGAGCGAGACGGAAGCAAAACAGGCTCTCGCTGATTTCCGCGATGCCGTGACGGTCGGAATGCAGAAGTTGCGCGAGAAGGCGGGCGTTGCGCCAGAAAGTGCTCCTGTAGCCTCTGGTGCGGTTGCGCCATCTGTTCCAGACGCTGCGGTTTCTGCGCTAAAGTCCAATCCATCGCTTGCGGCACAGTTTGACGCAAAATACGGCGCTGGTTCTGCCGCTCGAATCCTGGGGCGCTAAATGGCTAACTTTTTTGATCAGTTCGACGCCACACCTCAGCCGCAGGCCAGCGCCAATTTCTTCGATCAGTTTGACGCACCATCTGCGCGCCCCGCGTTCAATCCGGAAACGGGCGCGCGTCGGATTTATATTGACGGCCATCCGCCGCAGCCATCCACCGGCGGCTACGATCCGAAGGCAGAGGCTGATGCTATTGAAGCCGCGCGCGGGACTGGATCGTTTACGGATGCGACCGGCAGTATCATCAAGGGTATCCCCTTCGGCGATGAAATCATGTCGGCGGCTGGCGCCCCGATCCGCGCCGGGGTCGATTGGGTGAAAGGACGCGGCTTTGATCTTGGCCGAGCCTATAATGAAGGTCAGGCGCTTGAGGCCGAATTGCAGCGCCGTCGCGACGAGCGCTCGCCAGTCGCCTCGACTATCGGCGCTGTGGCTGGCGGCGTTGTGCCAGCGGCGAAAGCGGCCCAAGCGGGCTTCAGTGCTCTTAACGCGGCGGCCCCGACGCTCGGCAGCATGGTAGGCCGTGGTGCGCTTGAGGGGGCTGGGTGGGGAGCGCTTTACGGGGCGGGCGAAGGCAGCGGGTTGGAAGACCGTGTTAAGAACGCCATCACCGGCGGAGCCAGCGGCGGTGCTCTCGGAGGCGCGTTCGGGGCGCTGGGGCGCACCGGTGCCGTAAAATCTTCGACAGCACCGTCTCTCGATGCACTTCGCGCGTCAAAGAACGCGGCGTATGACGCGACTGACGCGCTCGGCGTGGCCTATAAGCCGGATACCTATCAGAAGCTCGTTCTCGACATTCTGAAGGACGCTCAGGGAAAGGGCTTCAACCCGGATCGTCACCCGAATGCCGGCAATCTCATTCTCGATATGGTCGATAAGGCCAAGATGGGATTTTCGCCAACGCTGCGTCAGCTTGACGAGCAAATCCAGATCGTAAAACGCGACATCGGTGCGGATCGTGGCGAGAAGTTCTTTGGTGATATGATCACCAAGAGGATCAACGGGCTGATCGATAATGCCAAGCCGGGGCAGGCCATGACTGGCGATCCGTTGAAGGCTGGCCCGGCTGTCAAGGAAGCTCGCGAATTGAACCGCCGTTACCGCAACGCGGAGACGCTGCAAGAGGCATTTACAAAGGCAGAGCGTCGCGCCGCTTCCAGCAATTCGGGTGGCAATCTTGAAAACACAACGCGCCAGAACGTGAGGCGCGTTCTCGATAATAAGAAAACGGCGCAGTTTCTTAACGACAGCGAGAAGGCTGCGCTTGAAAACATCGTTCGCGGAACGAAGATGCAGAACACGACACGCGCGCTCGGTAACTGGAGTAAGGGATTCGGCGGGCACGCCCTCGCTGGCGGTGCTGCGGCGGGCGCATTTCTAACCGGGAACCCGTTGCCGCTTGCGCTTGCAGCGGTGCCATATCTGGCCGGTAGCGGTCTTAAGGCTGCATCGCGCGGTATCGGTAATGCGAACCGAAACATTGCCGAGTCGATCATCCGGACGGGACAAGCGCCGGCTCGGCAGCTTTCGCAGCAAAGAAAAGCAGCTATTGGTTTGTTGACCGATTTAGCCGCGCAGCGGCTTCCGGAGTACATAAATCGATAGATGAGCAGATCACGTTAAAGCCAGATTCAACGGCAGGGTCGGTGTACGGTTTAATAACCCCGCGAAGCCACGGCAGAACGAAGATTACGCAGAACAGCCCGATAGCGAAGTGAGTGAACCATCGTTTGGCGTTTGGGCCGAACACTGGCTCGCGCGGCTTCGGTCGTTCTGACTTCCATTCTCGCGGCATCAAATCAATGTAACGATCGGGATCATTCATGGCGCTAGTCGATTCCATTATTGGAGCAGAGAGCGGCGGAAACGCCGACGCTCGCAATCCGAATTCGTCCGCCGGTGGCCTTGGTCAATTCATCGACGCCACCTGGCTGGCTATGTTGGCGAAACATCGTCCTGACCTTCAGGGCAGTCCGGACCAGCTTCTCGCACTGAAATCCGACCCGCAGCTTTCCCGCGAAATGACGGAAGCCTATGCCGCTGACAACGGCAAGATTCTAACCGGGGCAGGGTACGAGGCAAGCCCCGGAAACACATATCTTGCTCATTTTGCCGGGCCGCAAGGGGCCGTTAAGGTTTTGTCCGCCGATCCGAACGCGCCCGTGTCCTCAATTTTGGGCGAAGCCGCCGTTAAGGCCAACCCCTTCCTGCAGGGCATGACGGCGGCCGATTTACAGGCGTGGGCGGCCCGGAAGATGGGCGGGGCATCACAGCCAACCCAGCCACAAAACGCACAGACGAGCCCCGCAGGCCCGGCAAATCGCGTCCCGGCGCCGTCCGTTGCCCAGCAGGCACCATCCGCTCCCATCTCGGCTCCGTCCGGCGGCAACCTGTTCTCTCAAATGCCAGCAAGCCAGATGGCTGCGCCGCCGCCGATCTTTTACGCGCAACGAAAGCCAATCGATCTTTCGAAGCTGCAAGCAGCTTTATCGGCCTCGGGAAACCGGGGCCTTTTCTTTTCTAAAGAAGGCTGACCGACATGAGCACGGGCGTCAAATCGTGGTCCAAGACTGCGGCCAATAACTCGACTGCTGATTCCGCTGCACCTTGGCCGGAAGGAATGTTGGGGGGGCAGGTCAACGATTCTTCCCGTGGAGGGATGGCATCTGTTGCGAAGTGGCGCGATGATATTTCCGGCGTGATCGTCACGTCGGGAACGGCGTCGGCCTACACTGTCGCGAGCAATCAGAATTTCAGCGCGCTGACCGAGCTTGACGGCATGGTCGTCGCCTTCACGCCTCATGCCACGAATGATGCGGCGCCGACGCTGAGCGTGGACGGATTGGCTGCGAAGCCGCTCCGAGCGGCCCATGGTGCGGATCTGCAATCGAACGTGCTGTTGGCCGGGACGCCTTACGTCGCGCTCTATTCGAACGGCAATAACGAGTTCGTTCTTCAGGGCATGACGGCAAATCCTTATGGCATTCCGCTCGCTGGCGGGCTGGATTATTGGGCCGACGTATCACCGGGCAGTGCGTACGCATTCCCGACCGGTCAGGCCATCAGCCGCACGGCCTATGCTGCGCTGTTTGCACTCATCGGAACGAAGTATGGTTCTGGCGACGGCACCACGACGTTCAATCTGCCGGACAAGACCGAGCGCGTGTCTGTGATGAAAGCCGCTGCGACGTCACGGCTGACGTCGGCCTATTTTGGCGGGGATTCGACACAGTTGGGGGCGACGGGCGGCGGCGAGAATGTCACCATGGCGCTCGCCAACCTCATCCAGCACGATCACCCGGTGTTTCTGCATGATCCTGGGCACCCCCATGATATCGGGCAGGCTGCTATCGCAGTCCAACCTGGATCAGCCAATCAAAATGTTCTAGGCCCTAATAATGTATCTGGCTTTGTGCGCAATAGCCAGACAGGCATCACGATCTGGAGCGATGGTGCTGGCACCGGGACGCAGAACAAAGTCGGCAAGACCGGCAGCGCGACGCCGACGCCGATGCGAACGGTGCAGCCGACCATTGTCTGCAACTACATCATGCGGGTCATATAGTCCGTAGCTTACCCGGAGATTCCAAAATGCCCAACGCTGCACCCGCGGCGCGATCCGCGCTGCCTGCAAACACGTGGCCGAAAGACACCCAAGCGGCGCGGAACGCGTTTTACGGCGATCCTGCGAAGAATCAGATTGCATCCCAGCTCGTCCCGGTCGTGCCGCCGTTCGCGATGTATTACGAGGGCAAGCGGGTCAAGGCGATCCAGTTTCACCGCAGGGCCGCGCCGGCATTGCTCGCGGCGCTGAATGAAATCTGGGACTATTGCGGCCACGATCAGCGCAAGATCGATGCGGCCGGCGTCTCCAGGTATGCCGGCGCCTACAATCACCGCAAGGTGCGCGGGTCGGACACCAAGTGGTCCAACCACGCCTATGGCGCCGCGATCGATCTCAATGCAGCGGAGAACGGCCTTTACGCCAAAGGCAACATGCCGCAGTTCGTCGTCGACGCATTCTGCCGGCAGGGGGCGATGTGGGGCGGCTGGTACAAGGGCCGCCTCGATCCGATGCATTTCGAATTCGTGGACAATGGCGGCCGGCGCCCGACATCGCCGCCGCCCGTCTGGCCGCGGCCAGCTGCGCTAATCGCAGAGCCCATGGATGACATCGGACCTGCTCCACAAGACGAATTCGAGGAAGATGCGCCGGCGCTGAACGTCCAGCCCGTCGCTACCGCTCCGTCGATCGACGTCGAGACGGTCCAGCGCAAGCTCGATCAACTCGGCTACCACGAGGTCGGCGGGATCGATGGCCTTTGGGGCGGCAAGACGGCCGCGGCGATTGCGGCGTTTAAGAATGACAAAGGACTCGGCGGCGCCGCGACGATCGACCGTCAACTGATCGCCGCTCTCGACCAGAGCATCGCCGACGGCTGGTCGCGGCCGATCGCGCCGGAGCGCGCCAATGTCACTGCGACGGAGATCGCGCCGAAGGTCGAGGCGGTGCGGCAGACGCTCTGGCAGCGCTTCTGGGCAAAGGTGACGGGCTTCGGCGCCATGATCGTCGCCGCCATCAAGGGCGCATCTGACTACTTCGAAAGCCTCAAGGAGTACGTCCAGCCGGTGATGACGTGGTTCGCCGACGTGCCGGCATGGGTGTGGTTCGTCGGCATCGGCGGTGCCGCGCTGCTGCTGTACCTCAGCGCCAACAAGGCGACCGACAGCATCGTCACCGCCAAGCGGACCGGGAGGCTCAACTGATGACCGTGCTCGCCTCCATCGCCGCGTTTCTGGCCTCAGCAATCGGCCGCTATGTGCTGATCGGCGGCGTCGTGCTCGCGCTTGCCATCGGCATCCGGCAATCCGGAGTCAACGCGGAGCGTCGGAAATGCCGCGCGGCCGAGCAGCAACGTCAGCTCGAAATCATGCAGCGTGACGTCCGGATCGGTGACTTGATGAGACAGCTCGATGAGCGCATCGCGGCCGAGCAGGCCAAGACAGAGGAGGTTGATCGTGCCGTGCAAACAAAACTTGAGGAAGAACTGGCGAAGCGGCCTGTGGCCGATCAGTGCCTGCTTACTCGGCCTGACGCTGAGCGGCTGCGCTAGCCCGGGCCGGGAACCCCTGGCGCGCAATCTGCCGCCGCCGCCGGCCTTCGCCAAGCCGGTTGCCGTCCCTGATCCAAAGGCCGGCGAGAGCGCAATCGCCGTCGCCGCGCGCGAGCGGGCGGGTCGCAAGCGTGCCAACGCGACCATCGTCAACATGACCAACTGGTACAGCGGCGTGCGTCAGCAGTACGGCGCGAAATAACTCGAAGCCGGAAAGCACTGGAATGGCCGCGGAAACACCCGACGACGCAACCGATGTCCAAAAGGCATTCTGGAAAGGCCTCACTGACCAGCGCGTCGCCAACATGTGGGACGCCGCCGACTTCATCCACGATCTGTCGCCGGAAGCGCGGGAATTTCTTCGCAAGGCCGACAAACGGAAGATCGAACAGCTCGAATCTCACATCAGCTTCATGAACGCCGCCGGCATCGTCTGGAAGTTTCTATGGGCCGGCGGCGCGACCCTCTTCGCGATGTTCATCGGTCTTACCCAGATTTGGGATTGGTTCGCCAAGCATTTCAAAATTACCGGCACCGAATAGCCGGCATCCATCCACCACCTGAAAGGACCATCATGTTCCGAGCCGTATTTCTCGGCGCGCTGGCGCTTGCCTGCGCGTTTGTGTTCTCGCTGTTCTTCGCCGTGCCGGGCTGGTCGGCGGGGCTGCATCCCGAGTGCAACGTCACGATGCCTTGCGCTGTGCCGGCCGCCGCCATCAGCAAGCGCGACCAGGCGCGCGTCGCCCGCGCCGAGCGCTATCGGAACGTTGAATTCGGCTCGCCCATGTACCCTCCGGAGACGGCGAGGTCGTTTCTCGATCGAGGGGCGCAAATCCTGCCTCATCCGCCGGGATGCCCGCGGCGGGCCTTCTGCGGCTGCGGGGCGGCCGTAGAGGTGTTCGGCCGTCCGATCCGCTCACTTTGGCTCGCCGCCAACTGGCTGCGCTTCCCGCGCGCGTCGCCGGCGCCTGGCATGGCTGCCGTGAAGCGTAAAGGCGGCCACGTGTTCGTCATCAAGCAGGTGCTTGGGGGCGGGAAGGTGCTGGCCTACGATGCCAACAGCGGCGGCCGGCGCACGAGGCTGCATGTGAGGTCTCTGGCCGGCTTCGTCGTCGTCGATCCGCGAGGCGGCGTGTCGTGATCCCCACGCGCGGCTGGATCGTGGTGGCGATCTGGATGGCCGGGCTGATGTACTTAGCTCTCTAGCTCCCGCGGCAGGCCGGGTCACGCCTGCACCTCCCTAGACTTGGCCCGCTCGGCATTGCGCCGGGCGGGCTTTTTGATCCTCAATCGATCAAATTCAACAAAAGCAATGTTACGATAAATCCAATGGCCAAAATTAGGGGAATTATATACTTTAGTCCCTAGGTCAGAAAATGTAGTAGCGGATGCTGGTTTCCGCGATCTCTTTCATGACCTCGTAAAGCTCGCCGGTATCCCATTCCTTGACCCGGAAGAACATGGACACCGGGGCGTAGTCCTCCCGCTTGAACACAAAAATACGGTTCAGGGGGTAGAACTCGTTCATGGTGATTACCCGGTCCAGAATGGACGAGTTGGGATCAAAGTCCACGCCCCAGCCGAAGCAGATGAATGGGGTTATTTTCTCGTATTGGAGAGCCGCCCGGACGCCAATCAGGTTTTTGCCTAGCCGTTCAATGGCATTGCCCTGAGCCTGCTTGCCTTTCCCTTCCTCGGCCCGTTTGTCATTCGTGCCTTGGCGCTTCATTTCGCAGCACAGCACCACCCGCTTGAACTTGTCATCCCCAACCTTCTCAAGGATCAGGATGCCGCCATCCGGCTTAATGAAGGATTCTTCCTTGGTGAGCGGCGCGAACTCGAACCGCTTCTCGTAGCTTTTGATGATGTCTATGAGGTCTCGGAGTTTGATCCGGTCCACATAGTTCAACTTATAGCCTAGGTTCTTTAGGCCAAGCCGCTTGTCCAGATAAGCGATGACCTTGGCCATCGCTTCGACAACTTTCTTGTCGTCGCCCTTAGACAGCGCGTTCTTTACAACGTGCTGATTTTTGTTCGCCCTAAGCTGCTCGCTTTTTGCCATTTTGCACGAAGTAGTGGCCGTTCAATTTCGGCAGATTGAAAATCAACACTTCACTATGGAAAAGGATGCCCTCGAACACGTCCTTGGGCAGCGAGACGATGCTGGTGATCTCCGGATATTCGCCGTCGATGAATCGCTTCCAGCGTTTGCTTTCGTCGGTTTGATTGAGGCGGAAGCCGTAGGGCGTGAACATGGCAATCGGCACATTCTTGCCGAAAAGTTCCAGCGCCTTTTGCAGCCACACCTCCGGAAGCAGCGGGCGGCGACCGTAGTTCTCTTTGATATATTCCTTGGTCTTGTCGTCAATGTTGAATGGCGGGTTCATGATGATGAGCGCAGGCTTCTCAATCTCGCCCTTAGTGACTTCGAGATAGTTCTTCACCATCGTCTTGGGAAAACCCTGATCCTCAATGTCCACCCCGGCTGTGCGATAGCCATCCTTCTTCCACGGCTTCAACAGCGCCCCTTCGCCAACACAGGGGTCGAACACCAATCCCTTGCGCGGGATATGCTTGTGCAGAATGGAGAACAGGAAGTCGCTGACATAGGGCGGCGTATAGACCGTCGCCTTCTTCTGGACTTCATAGAAATTGTTGCGGTCAACTCTGTACATGATTGTCACCCTTGCGCGCCGGTGCTTTTTTCTTGCTCCCAGCGGAAATGCTTTTCTGCTTCTTTGCCGCAGCGGTCTTCCGCGCAGGCCGATAGGAAATTACAGTGTCGGTAATCTTATCGAGGAGCGGCGGGGCTTTCTTCACGCGATAAGCTCCCGATAGGTGACGCGGGGACCAAACGCGGCAGCCACAAGGCTGGCAAGCCGCTCCAGCGTGTGGCGCTTTACGTCGCCATCGTTCAATCGGAACGTAAACTCATCCACATACCGATGAAGGTGCTTTTCGCTGGCGTGATGATAGACGCCGTGCAGCCCGCGCTTCATGACCGCGAACACGCTCTCGACGCCGTTCGTGGTCACGTTATCGCGGACGTATTCGCCCTCGCTGTGGTTCACAGTTTCGTGGTTGAAGAACAGCCCGCCAAGGCCACGATAAACGCCAGCCTCATCGGTATGCAGGGTAGCGCCAGCGGCGACGTGCTGGTGAATTTTGGTGTGTAGGGTCGCCATGTCGGCGTCCTCTACAGCCATCGCCTTCATCTTCCCGCCACGCTCGCGCATGGCGACAACCGCAGTCTTACCGACCGTTCCGCGACCGGCTTTCAGCTTCTTGGACTCGTGCTTGTTCTTCTCGATTCCACCAACGTAGGTTTCATCAATCTCGACAATACCTTGCAGCTTTTCGAGGTCGCCACCGCAGGCTTCCCGCAGGCGATGCAGAACAAACCACGCCGATTTTTGCGTGATGCCGATTTCCTTGGCGAGTTGCAGGCTGGAGATGCCCTTGCGAGCCGTCACAAGCAGGTACATCGCGTAAATCCACTTGTGCAGCGGGACGTGGCTCCGCTCGAAAATCGTGCCGGTGCGGACGGTGAAATCCTCCTTGCACTGGTTGCAGCGGTAGTAACCGCCAGCCCGAACCGTGATCCGCTCGCCAAGGCCGCAGACCGGGCAACGCGGCCCCTGCGGCCAAAGCCGACCCTCCAGATAGGTGCGCGCGGCTTCTTGGTCCGGGAACATCGAAAACAACTCGAAGGTCGAAATCGTCGATTTACTCACTGCGATGTTCCTTTCCAAAACGCTCAAGAAGGCGAACCGCCACGAGCAAATCATCAATGGTTTGAGCCACATTGTAATCCAGCGGGCCAAGGTGAAGAGTGCTTAGGCCGCCTAGCGCGCGCTCGATATGGCGGCGGCACTCGACAACATCCGGCTCGCAGTCGAGGGCGGCGCTCATGCCGCCACCCATACCGGCTTGCGATTACCACCAGTGAAAAAGCGGTCCCCAAGCTTGATCAGGCCGGCGTCGCGGAGTTCGCACGCTTGGTTCCAGTAGACATCCACGGTGGCCCATCCACGGGCGGCAATTGCTGCGAGGATTTTCTGCTTCTTCATGTCGTCGGTCATTGGCTTAGCTCCGTTGTTGATGAAGCCAATATAGATGACTCCCTTACCGATGTCAAGGGAGTCATGTATATAATTCCCAAAATTAGTGCGGCCATCGATAATGTTGCGCCTAAGTAGATAGCAATTCCACCAAGTGGAATAATGATCGCATATGCAAGTGCCATTGCCTTTATTTCTCGCCTACTGAACATTGTTCCTCCTACTATCGGAAGCAGCCCGTTCCTTCGTCACACCTCGCGGCTCGATTGCCGCCGTCCTGCTCATGTCGCCTCCCGAGGGGCGAAAAGGTCGCCTAGTGCGCGGCGCTCAATGAACATCGTGCAGCGCTCATTCCCGCAGCCGTCTTTGCTCCGCGGGATCAGGACATGCAGGTAACTGTCCTTGTTGTTGCACTCCCTGTAATTGTGCAGAAGATGCAGGCCCCAAACAGGGCAACACACGCCGTTCTCAGGATCATCGTGCTCACATCGTGAGCAGTATTCGTCCTGATACGACATGCCCTCTGTGCCGTTCGAGAAATATCCCATTCACCCCTCCCTCTTCTGCGGAGAAGAACTGGCGCACTCGGCAGGATTCGAACCTGCGACCTGCCGCTTAGAAGGCGGCTGCTCTGCGCGGTCAAGATCATTGCGCATCATTGATGCTGCGAACACACCGCTCGGAATCGCATCGTAGAGCGGCAGCAATTCACGCACGCGCGTCATTTCCTTCGGTAATTCTTCTGCAACACTGCTCATGACTTGCTATGCTCCTTGATGAAGGCGCGGGCGGCTTTAACGCGATCGCTGTTGTTGTTGCCAAGGGAAAGCAATAACGACTCAACTACCTTCACCGCCTCGGCCAACGCGCGCTCTGCCTGCGCGCGCTGTTCCTTGTGATATGCAGCTTCCTCCGTCTGATCCTCGACGCCATGGCGCAATTCTGCGCATTCTTCTTTCAGCCTCTCGATCTCTGCGTCCTTCGCTTCGAGCGCGGAGGCGGCTTCTTGGAAGATGTTGCTGGTGTCAATCATACGCCGGTCGGCTTCGGGCCAAGTCCGACCTGCCAAAGATCGACCTCCATTTCGACATAACCCATCCCCGCGCAAGTAAAACACGTACTGCTGACAACGCCTTTCGCATCGTCGGGCACCGGTCCAGGTGCAACGTATCGACAGGTCTTGGCGTCAATCGCGATCTCGCCGCTGCCCTTGCAGCGAGGACATTCCTCAACGTCCATCAGGATTCTCCCGGTGTTGTAGCATCGCGTCAGCAACCTGATAGGCGCGGCCGGCAATGTCGTGCGGCCCGTAGCTAATGCCAGATGTGCCAGAATGTGCAGCCATGCCCGCCGCTATCTGCGCTGCGAAATAATCGCGCAATGTCATCCCGCCGTCTCGGCAATACAGTGTGCCGTCGCCGGGGTTGTCGAGAACCGGATAAGCTGATCCACCGTCATTCATCTGATCACCTTCAGCGTCATGGGATCTTCGGCGCGGGTCTCGCACCAGAATTCGAGGTTGTCTGGCAAGTAAGCCCAAAGACCATAAGATTGTTCGGCAAGATCAAATCCATAGAGTTCGTCACCGTCGCAATCGATGACGCCACCATCGAAGGCGTAGAACATCCGCGCACCGCTGCCATCGTTGTAGAGCGCGACAAACTTGCGGCCAGGTTCAGGCGCGTCCACGAACGTATTCCACACAGTGTTGACGACGGCGTTCTGGCCTTTGGCCGCCTCCCGCAGCCTCTCGATCTCTGCGTCCTTCGCTTCGAGCGCGGACTCAAGACGGACTATCTCTGCCGCTCTCGCGTCCAGGAAGGTGATACGTCCAACTACCAGATCATCACTCACGGCCAGACCCCTCCTGCTCTGCGAGCGCGCGGCGGCCGGCGTCGCGCCGTGCAATGTCTATCTCGTATTTCCGCTGTCGACGATCGATCAACTCTTGAGGCCACTCGCCCCAGCCGTAAGCGATCTTGTCGCACGTCGGATGGTTGTCTTCGCGCGGCCGCGATGGGCTATTCCAGCTGCGACCTGTCACCATCCAGAGGCGTCGCCAGCCAGAGACCTCAAGACTGTGCCCGCTCTCGGTCACGAGGATGTAGGTCAAGCCGCGTCGATAGCCCTTCTCGCTCGCGGTGCGACGCGCGACGCCATACAGCATCGAGCATGCATTTTGCGCACCAACGGTGCAAAGCCGCGTAACCTCAATCGTCAATCCATCGTCAAGCGCTTCCGCGACCGGTCGCCCAACGATTGCGACGCCAACGATAACACCGTCATCGTCCTGCACCGCGTGTCGCCATAGGTCGCCGGCTGGCACTCCGTGGTGTCGGTGATGCTCGCGCACGAATGCGTTTGCCTCATCACGCTTGATAGGCACGATTGAGATCACTTCGCACCTCCCGCGCGGATCGCGGCGGCGACGTGGTCCGCGAGCGTGGTGTTGCCGTCATCAGGGATGACAACGTGCGTGACGGCGGTAAACGCCTCCTGCGCGCACTTCTCCCGCTCGTCCGCCCTGACCGCCGCTTCGTCGGGCACAAGGCCGGTGGCGAGGATGCGTTCGGCGGCGTCATTCAGTTCGCCTGTCATCGCTTCTGGGTAACAACTGTTGCGATGAAACGAAACGAGCAGACTCTTGATCCGCGCCACCCTCTCGACCGCATCTTCGCCTTGGATAGAGGCGAGGGCTGATTTGGCGAGCGCTTCGATGTGGTAAAGCTGACGCCGCAGTTCCTTCTCGTCATCGTCGTCTTGCGCGATTGACCTTGCGGCGATCTGTTCCAGCGCTTCTTTCGGCGTGGTCATGGCAAATCTTCCTCGCGCAAACCGTAGAGGGCATAGTCGCGCTCACGATCATCAAGCTCGTCGCTGCGGGTGGATGAAGGGTCTGACGTAGCGCTTCCGTCGATCCACTTGCGACCGTAGACATGAACAACGCGCGTCCCAACTTGTTGCAGTACGACGCCTTCTTTTCCTTCGCGCGTGACATAGCGGCCTTGAACCGTTCCGGTGAAGTCGTCATGCGCGATAGTATAGGTATCTGACGATAGGTAAGTCGGTGTCACCACAGGCTCACTCTCTCCCGAAGGTAGAGTGCCTAGGAACCCATCGTCAGATTTCGTCGTCGCGCCGGGCGCGGTGAGGGCTGCTCGACCGATTTCAAGCGCCTTTCGATAGTCATTGAGCATGGTGTCGAACATCTTGTCCGACGCGACAGCTTTCTTGGCCTTCGGCGTGCGCTCCAAGATCGAGATCGCAGCGGCGAGACTGGCAAGGACTCTTACGAACACCTCTCGCATCCCGGCGTCTGCGGGAGAGGCGGTGTAGAGCGGGGCGCATTCATAGACGCCGCTGTCACCGCTTGGCTTGTGGCGCAGATAGACTGTTTCGCCGTCAGCATATGTTACTCGCCACGCCACAGGCTCCTGCGCCTCCCGGCGCGAGGCGAGAACAAACAGTCCGCAATCGGTCAGTCGATCGACCAGATACTTGCGATAGCCTGCAACATTTCCATTCCAGTCGCGGTCAGCTTCGACAACGATCTTGGCGAATGCCTCGCGGATTGCCTCGGCGTCGGTGGTGGATGTGGTCATGATGCGAGCCTCCGGTTGCGCTCGGCAAGATCAACAATGTCCCCGCTCGGCACCATTCGGAAGGTGCCATCGCCGAGCGGATCGGCTCCGTAGTCTTCTCCGGCAGGTCGCGGCTTGATCTTGCGTGTGTAGGTATCGGACGGCAGCCCCATTGACTCGGCCATAAGTCGCTTTTGTCCGTCTGACGTGGAGTAATCAGCCATCACTTCCTCCCACTTTCGAGCCGGTCAAGCCGCTCGATTCTGTAGCGGGCGAGAAGGGCGCGGGCGACCTCAATTTGAGTGCTCATTGTCATGAGTGGCGGAAACTCGGTAGAGAAGAAGCCTGCCAACTCGCCAACGCTCACATCGGCGTTGTTCATCTGCTGTTCCGCGTTCTCGGGAAGTTCTTTCCCGGTTTCGTAAACAAGTTTCCTGCTTAGTGATGGCTGATTGTCAGGCTGCGGCGCAGTCTCAATCGCCGCCATGATGCGCTGCTCGTAGTCGGCCTGCGCTGCGGCACGTACCGCTCGGATATCCGCCTGCATATATTCGCCGGTCGTCTGGCCGACGATAAACCACATGCCGCGATCATCATCAGTGATCGTCGCGATGTAATGGCCGACTGATGTGCTGGCATCAAACGTCCAGGTCACGCCTTCGCGCTCAACCCACTCCAGCGCCTTGACCTTCACCGCAATGGATTGCGCGGCCGGGGCGTTCTCGTATCTCTCGGCGTCTTCGTCCAAACACGTATTGCACAACCCACTTGATGTGGGCGGGACGGCGCCGCAACGAGTGCAACTGCCGTCTGCCGGCAAATCCGCCTCCTGCGCCACTGCCTCTGCAAGGCGGCGGAGGGCGGTGACGATTGTTGTGAGGTCAGTCCATGCGATAGTCGGACATGCGCGCGACCAATCGCCGGAATACTTCTTGCTGTAGCCTTCAAGGCCGTCCGCCAGCTTCACCAGTTCGTCGCGATCAGGATTCGTCATGATGGGGCTCCGTCTGTCTGGCGCGAAGGATGGCGGCGAGAAGGGCGAGGGGCACGGAGCCGCACTCATTCGCTCCATAGAATGGGCCGGGCTCGCAATTGAGCCCAACCGATACACGAGCAACGCCATATATGTTGGTCAGATCGTATTCATAGCCGAGCGGCAGCAGCGTCAGGGCGGCGTCGATGGAGGTCGAATAGCGCGGCACATTCCAGTTATCGAATGGGCGGCGATCTCCCTTCCATCGCTCTCGGAATGAAGGATACGTATAAGCCAACTTTAAGCTCGATGACCGTTCGTGCGTCGGCTCCCATCCGACAAGCAGCGCGATATCGCCATCCAACTCCCGGCTGCCTTCCGTCGCAGCCTCGACGCGCTCAATGAGTGAGGTGATGGAGGTCATTGCGCGGCCTCGTAGGCTTGAAGGGCGGCGTAAGATAATTGGACGGCTTCACTGCCAGGTTCGTGACGTTCCGACACCATACGCCGCAGCGCCTCTACCAGAGGCTCGACGAGATCGGCGCGGATGTATTCAGGCGATCCACTTACGGCCTCGCGGCACGTCCAGAAGCCGTCCGCGTCTTGAGCAACGCGAATCCTCGCCGGCATCTTGCTCTCACCCATGATGGGCCTCCGACTTGGAGGCGGCGATCAGGGCGTTACGCATGGCGGTCCGCATCTCGTCCTTGGTGCTCGGCATATAGTGGCGAAGCGATGAGCCAGCCGCGCGCATGACACGCTCTAGCTGCTCGTCGATGAATTCCTGGCTGAACGCCGGCCCGCCGTCATCGGTTTTGCTGATCAAGACGCACCGCCTTCCGCTTTTGCAATCAAAGAGCGGGCGCGCTTGAAAATGTCCATGCAGTTATTGTCGCCGCCGCGATCTGCGACCCATTTGGCAAATTCCAGCAACTCCGGCGCTGCCGCGATCAGGCGGGCGTTGGCCTCGCATTCTGCATTGAACGCGGCATAGTCAGCGTCGGAGACATCCGGATACGCCTTCTTCGGCATCCACGATACGTTGCAGATGCTGCGGCCCATCCGACCGACAACAGGCCAGCCTACGATGCTTGACGGCGCGGCTGCGGCCATCCACGGGCCTTTAGTTGGGTTAGCCGACATTTGCCGCCTCCTTTTGGAGGCGTCGGTAAGCGCGCGTTCCTTCAGCCTGATTACTAGCCTTTATTGCTGCACTATGCCCAGCCCCACGCGAGGTGTGACCGTGCCGCTCTCGATCAGCGGCATTTTCTTTGGCTGTACCCCACGCCAAGTTTTCAGCAGCGTTGTTGGTTTTGTTGCCGTCTAAATGGCGTATCTGATGGCGCGCGGTTGGCCTAGAAGGAAGAAACTTCTCCGCGACTAGACGATGAACGAGTTTTCGAACGCGCTTACCTTCAATATGCATCCGAACTGATGGATAGCCGTGAGAGTTAAGGTCTTGGGTAAGCTCCCGGCGATTGATCCCTCGCCAGTTAGCAATTGAGTAAACGCGACCGTCTCGCGTAACCTCGTAGGATTCCGTATGCTTCGCTGCGGATCGCGACTCCGCCCGCGACGGCGCATCCGCTTTGTGATCGTGACTCTCGGCCACGTACTGCCGTGCCGGCGCGCGGCTTGAACGGGCCTCGACGTGGTTGCGGTGAGGGGCCATCAGAACCACCCCAACCGTTCAACGAATGCCGAGATTGCGCCCGCGTTGGTGATGACGGCGGCGAACATGATGATCGCGATCACCACGACGGCTTCGGCAGCAAGCGCTGCGGAGAACGGGCCGATCATGCCGCGCTCCCGTGAACGTGTTCGGGATCGTGATCGCCGACCTGAACGACGGGCCTCTCTGCGATGGTAGGCACCCCGAAAGCGTTGCAGGTATCGACGATGTGTTCGCGGAGCTTGCCTTCAAGCTCGGCGCTGAGCAGGCCAGACGCAACGATTGCCTCTGCCGTGCCGAGTAATTTGCTGACCGCGTACAGCTTGCGCATGTCGGATGTCATGCGATCCTCCAGCAGCGATATTCGCCTTTGATCGGATCGACGCGGCAGACGGAATACTTCCGTTCGTTGTGACGCCCGAAGTAACTGGCCGCGGTCCGGGTTTTCTCCAGATCGCTAGCGGCAACCGCGAACGAATCTCCGACCTTCATTTCCGCGAAGGGGTACTTGCAGATCCGGCCCCGGCCAGATTTCGACATCTGGACGCCGCTCTCGATCTTGTATTTCGTTTCCATCACGCGACCTCCTTGCGAAGCCGGTCAGCGATCCAGATGTGACGCGCATAAGCGTCGTAATCTTCCGCGAAATAAGCGGTGATGGCCTTGGTGGCGTGCCAGTCGGCAATGGCGAGAAGGCGAGGCGTCATCACGCGGCCCTCGGGAAAGAGCGGGCAGCCTCAAGGCCGATGGTCTGCTCGATGAAATCCTGCTGCCAGTCCGAGAGCGGTTCGCCGTTGGCGGACCAGATCGCGGAAACCTCCCACGCCATGTCCTCGGTCACGTCCCGACAGATGCCCTCGACCGGATTGATCTCGAGGACCTGGGTCAGGCCCTCGTACTGGCCGTCAGCGATGTCCTTGATGACCGTGGCGCGGTCCAGAGACGAGACGCTCTGTTCCGGCAGGTACTCGCCGCTCTGGTGAGCGACGAGGACGATGTAGGCCATGTGATCCTTGATCGGCATTGCCGCTCTCCATCAGAGTGATGGAGAGAAGTTGCCATATGGCAAAATAGCCGTCAAGTGATATTTGCCATTTGGCAAAAATAATTGATCGGTCGAAATCTGCCTGCCGGCGTCCGCCAGAGTCCAGCGCCTTTGGCCTCGTGCCACCAGAGGCGAGGGCGGCGGCGTAAGCGCGTGCCGCTAGGTTTTGGCGGGCACGCGACCCCGTCCATTTACGCCAAGATGCTGTAGGACCATCACCGCCAACCAAGAATGCGGCCGGCCAGAACACGACAACGGCGGGGCGGGGCTGGCGTCGAGACGGTAGCTCAGGCCCCTGTTTTCTGCGAGGGAGTTAACCAAAGTCGTGCGCAGGCGAAGACGCAAAGGCCAGCAATGAAGCCCCAAAGACCGGTGCCGCCATAGGGATCAATCTGTGACCCGATAATCCCCCCAATAAAACCGGAAGCAATTAGGCCAAAAAACCAAATGAAAAACGTTCTCATAAGTCCAGCACCGTGCGCCTAACCCGACCAATAATTTCTGGCTCTTGATCCGCAAAAATCGTTTTGTCCCTGATTTCCGGCGCGTTCTTGAGGACGTTGGCGAGCTTCGGCTTGGGGCCTGAAGGGCTATCCACAGATAGTGTTTAGCTATCAGTTGACGGTTCAGCGCGAATCGAGTGTAAAGTGAAATATAAACAGACGACGGAGCGTGAAACCATGAAGGCCGGGAGGGAGAAGTTCGGCGCGTTCATCCGCCGCGAGCGGGAGGCGAAGGAGATCGGGCTGAGGGAGATGGCGAAGAAGATCGGGGTGAGCCCGACCTATCTGTCGAAGGTGGAGCGGGACGAGTTTCCGCCACCGGCGGAGGACAAGGTGAGGAAGGTCGCAGGATTCCTCGGGTTGGATGCGGACGAACTGCTGGCGCTGGCGGGCCGGGTCGCATCCGACCTGACCGACATCATCCGCGAGCGGCCTCGGGAAATGGCCGATTTCCTTCGCGCGGCGAAGGGACTGACGGCCGAGGATATGGCTCGTCTGGCGCGGCAGGCGCAGAAGGCAAGATCCAGATTTCTTTGATGATCTTGCCATCTGGCAACGATGATGCCGCTTCCGGAGCCTGGCCATAGCCAATTGGCAAAAAAGCTATTGACAGTTTGCCATATGGCAAATTACCATACGGGGCATGACCCTAGCCGAGTATCTCACGATCACGACCCAAAGCGCGACAGTGTTTGCCGCGCAAGTCGGCTGCGAAGTTTCAACAATTACACGCATCCTTCGTGGCGAGCGCGGGCCATCCCTCGAACTCGCGTTGAAAATCGAGAATGTTACCAGCGGTAAAGTTCAGCCGAGTGACTTCCTAGCCACCCCCCCCGAGGCCGCGCCATGACGGCGGGGCGGCCATCAAAAAAGACGCCTGAAAAGCTTGCGATTATTCGCGAGTTGGCGCCATCCGTCACCGCATCTGAGATTGCCCGCGTCATTGGCGTATCTCTCGTTACCGCGATCAGGTGGGCGGCTGATGAGATGATCCCACTGATGACGCGCTCTGAGGCGCTTGCCTTTAGCGATCCGGATTTTCATCGGCCATCCGGCGGCGACGGTGTGTCGGACCTTCCGCCGGAATCGCGGGAGCGTATTCGACAAGCATGGATAGGGCGAAAGCATTCCGCCGAGACGCGACGGAAGATCGGCGTAGCGTCTACTCAACGCAAGCACAGCGACGAGTGGCGCTCCTTGATGCGCGCGAAGATGTCGGGACGCGTCATTGGATGGTCGACAAAGATATCGGAGGCAAATCGGAAACTTGATGCAAAGGCGATTTCTGAAATTCAGCGGCGGCTTAGTTGCGGTGAAAAGGTTTGCGTCTTAGCGGCTGACTTTGGAGTTCATCGCACCACGCTGTCAAAGGTCAAGGCCGGGACGTATCGCGGGGAAGGTGCATGATCGAAACCTTCCTCAATGGCAAGGTGATGCTACACGCCGGGGATTCCCGCGACGTTCTCAAGACGCTAGGGGATTGTTCGATCGACAGCATCGTCACCGACCCGCCTTATGCGCTCGTTTCCATCGTCAAACGGTTTGGAAAGTCCGGCAGCGCCGCTGTGAAGGTGCCGGAGGGCGGTAGCGGCGCATATGCTCGAGCATCCGCAGGGTTCATGGGCAAGCAATGGGACACGGGCGAGACCGCATTTGCGGTTGAGTTCTGGGCCGAGTGCCTGCGCGTTCTGAAGCCGGGTGGACACGTTGCGGCGTTTAGCGGGACGCGCACCTACCACCGCATGGCGTGCGCGATCGAGGATGCTGGGTTTGAAATCCGCGATCAGCTTGCATGGTGCTACGGCTCGGGATTTCCGAAATCGCATGATGTGAGTAAGGCGATTGATAAGGCGGCGGGCATATGGCGCGGGCGGGCTGGAGCGGTAAAGGAAGAGACGGTCGGTCAAGTTGCCAAGGGCACGGAATACGAGCGCTCCGATAAGGGTGACGCCGCCACCCCACAGGCTGCGGAGTGGCAAGGTTGGGGCACAGCCCTGAAGCCAAGCTGGGAGCCAATTTGTTTCGCGCGCAAGCCGCTGATCGGAACGGTTGCGGAGAACGTGCTGGAGCATGGCACGGGGGCGATCAATGTGGATGGGTGTAGGGTTGAGGCTGAGAAGGCTACCGGCTGGGGCGGAAAAGGCGCGGGCGGCAACACTTGGAACGAAACGAACAACGGGCTCGGTAAGGATGGTGAAGCGCGTCCTGTGGAAGGCCGCTGGCCCGCCAACATCGTGCATGACGGCAGCGACGAAGTTGTGGCTGCGTTTCAGAACATCAAGACCAGCAAGGCTACGGTAACGAGCAAGCCCGGCTCCGTGTACGGAAACGGAGCCGGGCTACCGTCTCACACCGGCACATATGGCTTTGATGAATCCGGCTCAGCCGCCCGCTTTTTCTACACAGCGAAAGCCGACAAACAAGACCGTATGGGCAGTAAGCATCCAACGGTTAAGCCGGTCGATTTGATGCAATGGTTATGCCGGCTGATTACGCCTCCAGGTGGCACGGTGCTGGACCCGTTTGCCGGTAGCGGCAGTACCGGCGAGGCCGCGTGGCGTGAGGGCTTCCAGTGCGTACTGATCGAGCGTGAGCCCGAGTATCAGGCCGACATCCGCCGCCGCATGACGCTGTGTCTTGCAGGGCCCGAAGAGCGTGCCCGCGAAAGCATCAAGGCGAAGATTGGCGACCGGCCTATTGATGCTGGCCCGCTATTTGGCGGCCTCGATACCCCCCCCCGCACCGGCAGGAGAATCTACGGGGTCTTCGCGGACGAACAATCGGACCGATCGGATTGAAACGATAGAGGTTGCTGAATGAAGATTTACGTCTCCGGGCCGATGCGCGGTATCCCGGAATTTAACTTCCCGGCATTTCATGTTGCCGCCGCCAAGCTGCGGGCCGAAGGGCATCTCGTATTCAACCCCGCCGAGCGGGACATCCAGCATCACGGCGTCGATATCTCCAAAGGCAACATCAACGGCTGCGAACAGCAAGCGGCCAAGCAACACGGCTTCAATCTCCGTGAAGCTCTGAAAGACGACCTCGAATTTATCTGCCTGCACGCCGATGCCGTCGCTGTTCTTCCCGGATGGGAAAGCAGTAAGGGCGCTCAGGCCGAAGTAGCGACGGCGAAAGCGTTGGGACTGTCAATCATCGAACTTGAACAAGCATAGGAGGCGACATTGGCGCGAGCGGCGGGAATTAAACGAGCCTGCGCCCGGCTGGCAACCGTCACGCTGACGTTCTCTCCACCAGACAACCGGCGGCGCGATACCGACAACATGCTCTCGTCCTGCAAGGGCTACTGCGAAAAGTGGGCGGCAGGCGGAACGCCGGTTGCGAGCTTTGATATCGATGAATCGGAGGTCTTCAGTTGAGCGCCCTCGCAAAATTTCATCAGGCCCACCTTGAGCGGCTGGCCCGGATCAACCGGGCGCCGCCGCCCAAGAAACCGCCGCCGGCGCCTGTCGCGGCACCGCGTGCAATACCGGAGCAGCCGAGCCGAGAATGGAAGCCATGGTTTCGAATCATCGGAGCGGGAGCCCCAACGATAAAGGATATCCAGGTGGTCACGGCTGAGTTCTATGTCATCCCGGAAAGCGACATGCGCTCGCAGCGGCGCGATATGCCTGTTGCTCGCATCCGGCAAGTTGCGATGTATCTCGCCAAAGCGATGACGGAAAAGTCGATGCCGGAGATAGGGCGCCGGTTCGGCGGCAAAGACCACACGACGATTCTGCACGCGGTGCGCCGAATCAAGGCGCTGATGGAAACCGACAGGGAGTTGGCCGACGAAGTGGCCGAGATCAAATATAGGTTGGAGTGTCTGTAATGCAGCTCCACGAAAAAATCGCGCGCGCGCGTAAATGCTACAAGGTGAGCAAGCCACGCTCCGCTCGCCGCTCGGAAGTCCATCGCGATCTTGTTTGGCTGATGGTCAAGCAACTCAAACGCGAGAACCGCCGGGAGCGCCGCCGATGAAGCGTCCCGAGCAGCAGATCCAGCGTCAGGTGTTCGCTCATATCCGAGCACGGGCATTCCCAGGCGTGTTCGCATTTTGCGTTCCAAACGGCGTGAATAGTTCTGCCCGGATCGGCGGCATCATGAAATCCATGGGCGTCGTCGCCGGCGTCCCTGACATCTGCATCATCCATCGCGCCACGTCGCATTTCCTCGAACTCAAGGCTGGCCGCAACAAGCCGACGCAACAGCAGAAAGACGTGATGGATATGCTGGCGCTGGCCGGCGCGCGTGTCGCTGTCGCCTATTCGCTCGATGAAGCGCTCTACACCTTGGAGTGCTGGGGAATTCTCCGTCGCGACCATGCGGCGCGCAACACCATCTTTGCTACGGAAGATCAATCACGGGAGTCGCGGTCATGCGCATGAGCTTGGAAGATTGGGACAGCAAGGTCCGCCCGCACCTGAACTACATCCGAACCGGCGCGGAAATGGCCGCGCGCCATGCGCGCGCGTTGCCGCTGCGCCCGGACTTTCAGTCGATGGCCGAAGTCGATCTTGCGGAAACCAAGGCGGTGCTTACCGCGGCGCTCGCTGAGATCGAAGCCGCCGAACGAGCGTATGCCGCGACTCCGATGGAGACCGCCCATGCAGCTTGATCCGCTCCAAGTTCAGCAGCAGATCGCCAATCTTCTC